>Ga0209812_10000082_pt1 | contig 86868 bp, 80 predicted proteins | sample JI71714BDNA_FD_187502 | JGI IMG/M metagenome (GOLD analysis project Ga0209812, IMG submission 187502) | Wastewater effluent complex algal communities from Wisconsin, to seasonally profile nutrient transformation and Carbon sequestration -... | ecosystem: Engineered > WWTP > Effluent > Algae... | reverse complement strand
TTGCTGGATATACCTATATTTGAAACTTAAACGTTACGTTATGAATTACAAAGCACTACTGTTTTTATGTATAACTGTCGGTATTTTTTCCTGTAAGCCAAAGGAAAAAACGGCTGAGGTTAATTACGATAATTTTTTAAATGAATATATCGATTCCACTGTAAGTCCCGGAGATGATTTTTTCAAATTTGCCATGGGGAAATGGTTGAAAAATAATCCCATTCCAGAAAGCGAACGCTCATGGGGTATTTGGACTTTGGTGAATGAAGAAAATTATTCTCGTATTCGTAAAATTAACGAAGAAGCGGCCGCTAATACAAAAGCAAAAAAGGGGAGTAATGAGCAAAAAATCGGCGACTTTTGGTTTACAGGAATGGATACTGTTACCATTGAAAAACAGGGAATAACACCATTAAAACCTGAATTGGACAAAATTGCTGCCATCAGTGATCCTCAGGGTGTAATTAAAATGGCATCCTATTTACATACCATGCAGGTGCAACCATTGTTTGGTAATTATATTTTTCAGGATGAAAAAAACAGCAGCAAATTTCGTTTGCATTTTTATCAGGGCGGTATAGGGTTGCCTGACAGAGATTATTATTTTGATAAAGATGAGCGCACAGTAACAATACGCAATGAATATGTAAAACATATTTCAAAAATGTTTCAGCTAACCGGTATTGATGCAGCAACGGCAGATACTTATGCGCAAACCATTATGAAAATGGAAACAGATTTCGCTGGTGCGTCAAGAAAGTTAGCAGACTTGCGTGACCCTTATGCCAATTATAATAGTATGGCCGTTGCAGATGTAAATAAATTATGTCCGGCTATTAATTGGGAATCGTTTTTAGCAGATGCAGGAATAAAAAATATAGATACCATTATAGTTGGTCAGCCCGAATTTTTCAAACAATTAAATACTTCGTTAACAAAGGAGTCGGTGGACAATTGGAAAATTTATTTGCAATGGAATTTAATTAATGCATATGCCGACCGTTTGAGCAGTGATTTTGATAAAGAACATTTTCATTTTTATGGCACCATTTTAAATGGCACCAAAGAACAAAGAGCCAGATGGAAACGGGTGTTAGACGCAGAGGAAGATGCAATGGGATTTTTATTAGGCCAATTATATGTTGAAGCATATTACCCTCCTGAAGAAAAAGCGCGTTATGAAAAAATTGTTGAAAATACAATGGCCGCTTATAAAGTAAGAATCCAACAATTAGACTGGATGAGCCCTGAAACAAAAGAAAAAGCCTTATTGAAATTAAGTACAGTTATTAAAAAAGTTGGTTATCCGGATAAATGGAGAGATTATTCTGCATTAACAATAACACGCGTTTCGTATGTGCAAAATGCAATTAATGCGAATAAATATTTACATGCTTATGAAGTTGAAAAATTATATAAGCCTGTAGATAAAACCGAATGGGAAATGACTCCACAAACTTGGAATGCTTATTACAATCCGAGTAATAATGAAATTGTATTACCTGCAGCAGCATTTATTGTTCCTGGAGTGCCTGATAAATATGTAGACGACGCTATTGCTTACGGTTATGCAGCAGGCTCTACTATTGGACATGAAATAACACATGGTTTTGATGACCAGGGAAGTCAGTTCGATGAAAAAGGTAATTTATCAGAATGGTGGACACCTCAGGATAGAGCACAATTTTTGGAGCGGACAAAATTGATTGTTGAACAATTTAATAATTATATTATTATCGATACCATTCATGTAAATGGTGATGCTACACAAGGTGAAAATATTGCTGACCTTGGTGGTATGCTGATAGGATTAGAGGCATTTAAAATGACCGACCAATATAAAGAAGGAAAAGTAATTGGCGGATATACACCAGTGCAAAGATATTTTCTCGGATTTGCATTATCATGGTATGGAAAATATCGCGATGAAGCAATGGTGTTACGTGCAAAAACAGATGTACATTCACCTAATTTCTTAAGGGTAAACGGACCTGCAAGTAATATTCAGGAATTTTATGATGCCTTTGGAATAAAACAAGGCGATAAGATGTATGTAGAAGATAGTTTACGTGTCAAAATATGGTAAAAAATAAAGCCCGATATAACGTTATATCGGGCTTTATTTTTTTAGTAATAACTTATTCAATTACAAAAGGAACTGTAGTTAATTGTTTGCCTGTTTGAATAACGGCAAAATACACACCTTTACTTAAATGTTGAACATCGAATACGGTTGTATTATCACCGACATTTAGTTGTTGTTGTGTTGAATAAATAATCTCTCCAAGAGCATTCGTGAGTTTAATTTCTGCTTGCTGAGTTTGTAAACATTCTGTTGCCAAATTAAAGTATCCCTGATTAGGATTTGGAACTATAACAGCTGCTACCTGTTGTTCGAATTCAGTAATTGGAATAAAATTGGCATTAATATTTATGTTATCAATGTATAATGCCTGTCCCCAATAACCAATATTTTTAAAATATAAAGTTAAATTATCTGCACCGGCAAATGAGGTCATGTCGATGGTATGTGTTTCCCATTCATCTGCTTCAGGATAAAAAACATCGGCTGTGTAAACACCACCGGTAGATAAATCGTTGCCACCTGCATAAAATATTTCGGTGAATGTTGCACCACAATCGGTTGAAGCTAATATCTGTAATGTATCCATATATATGCCACCGTAAGGGCGATATGCTACATCAAAATTTAATGTTGCGGTTATAACATCTTCCATATTATATTTTGCAGATATTTCTTCTACAGCACCACCTTGTAAGTCGGTATAATAATTATTGAAATACATGCTCGAAGTACCTATGGCATAAGCACTTGCAAAATCCGCAATTGCCCAACCACCCGACTCGCCACCATGCCAGCCTGATGCAAATGTTCCTGTTTCAAAATTTTCAGCTAAAGGAAGTGTTGATTCAGGTAATGAACTCACAATTGCAGTTTTGGTAATTGAGGCTACACTTGCACCATCGTTAATGGTTAATGTAACATTAAAACTTCCACCTGTTGGATATGTAACAACAGGATTTTTTTCCATAGATGAAGATGGTGTTGCTCCCGGAAATTCCCAGGCATAAGTTGCTGTTGCTGATGCTGTTGAACGGTCGACAAATTTCACTTCATCACCACCACAATAAAAATAAGGTGAAGCAGTAGAAAAATCGGCAATTAATGCTGAAGGTTCAAATAACGGTGCTTCCCAAATACCAATATTCCAACTTGCCAGACGCAATTTATTATCTCGATAAAATGGAATTGTTTTTAATGCATCAGTAACCAATGGTAAATCATCACCATGTTGAATCCAGTCAATAAATGTATTGGTGCGATAAAACACTGCTGCTTCTCTTACAGTTAAATATACACCACCATCGGTGCCAAATTGATGTACAATTGCTGCTGGATGTAAACCATTCAATGTTCCGCTTGTAATATTATCCCAAGAAGTTCCACCATTGGAACTGTGATAAACTTTACTGCCATCTGCACCAAACGTGTAAGCAATCCAAAGTTCGTTAACATCATCGCCACTTAAAGTAAATATTAAATCGCGTTTATTTTGTGGTAAATCAATATCTGTCCATGAAACGCCACCATCGGTACTTTTCCATAATTTACAATTTGAACTACCGATATTTTGTGTAAGATAAATTACTTTGGTATCAAGGCGACTTTGTTCTACCCATAACACTTTATTCCCGGTTGTAACACCAAACGTATAAATAGGAGTGAATGAACTTCCGCCATCTGTACTTTTCCAAACACTATTATCGCGACCCATGTAAGCGTAGTTGTAATAATTCCAATCGAAATGAATTCTTGAACTCGAATTATACCAATAACTTTCGTTTGGCGTATTGGTAAACGATAAAAAGCTGGCAACACCATCTAATTCTTCAGGTAATTCAACACCACCAATATCACTTAACAAACATATATTTTCATCACTTGGTTTAACGTAACCGGTTGCAGCTTCACCACCACCTAAAGCAAGGAAAGTTCCCGCAGGATAATTTTCATTGTAGCCACCATTACCATTATGATATCTGCCACCAACCATCACATCCTCTTGCCATCCCTGATCAAATCCCCAAAAATTGGAAGCTTGTAATCCATTACTTCTGCTTTCATGTGTCTCCACCCAATCGGTAGTATAATTCACACCACCATCTGTTGCCATCCAAATTTCTTCTGTTGTTGGAGAAGTTTTATAAATTTTAGTCTCCTGATTATCCGGATGGAAATAAGGTAAATAACCAATATAGCCGCCAACTGCATCATAACTTGTTGCACCATCTTCGCTTTTCCATAAATTTAATCCACCCACTAAAATTTTATTTTCATTTAAATGCGAAACAGCAAGTGTAGTATTATAATAAATTTGGTCGTAGTCGCTGGAATGTCCGTCAAAATCCATCAAGTTAGGATGTGTATCTACGTTGTAAGGCATACCTAAAAATCCGTGTGGGAAATTCCAACTTTCTCCACCGTCATTACTCACATAAACACCAATTGTTCCGCGCAATTGTAAAACGGCAGTTGCATTACTTTCTCCAACCAACAATACATATACTTTATCCGGATTTGCTTCTGTTACTGCAATACGTCCGCCCAAACTTTCTATTTTACCGGCATCAACAGCAGGAACTTCGAACCAACCTTCATTGTATGTTGTAAATGATACACCATAATCAAATGATTTTTTGAAATACGGTATTTTAGTAACCGGGTCATATTGTAATGTATAAATAATTGCAGGATTATCGGGTTTAACTGCAACCGACATACAAAAATGGTCTAATATTTCTGTCCAGTTTTCGCCACCATCTGTACTTCTGAAAAATCCTTGTTCGCAACCTGCATAAACAATCGAAGGATTTTCGGGATTATATACAATATCATAAGCAGTAATATAAATTGCCTGAAAAGATGCATCGCCTGTAATATACCATGTTACTCCACCATCACTTGTTTTCCATAATTCACCTTCTGAGGTAGCAATTACTTCATCAGGATTATTCGGATTAACAGCCAATGCACGAATGGTATTCATATAATACCCTTTGGTAACATGTTCCCAGTTTAATCCTTTATTAATTGTTTTATAAACGCCACCTGTTTCACCACCGCAATATAAAATATCGGGATTTGATGCACATTGATCAATGCTATGAATATTTGCATGATCTGAAATCGGGATACTTGGTGCTCCGGCATCGTATTTTGTAGTATAATGAATTTCCGGTCCTGCAAAAGTCCATGTAGTACTTCTACTGCCTTCTTCACTGCGTAAATTTTTGCGCAGGATAATATTATTGTTTAGTGTTTGGTTATCAGGAAAAATAACATCGCCATTTTCCTGTGCATGTTGTCTTGCAACAATTGCCCAATGACTGTAATATCTGGTATAATTATCTTCAGTGTAAGGATGTTGTTTGTAATAGCTTTCAAATGCAGTTTGAATTGCAAAAATATTAGGTGTTTCAGCATATAAAAGATGCACCCATTCAGGAGCATCGTTTTCAAGAACCGGTTGAATGGGACCGTTTTGACTAAATGTAAATAAAGGCAAAAAACAGAGTAGGGTAAAAAGTATTTTTTTCATAACAATCAATTGGACACAAATTTCGTGTTCCCAATTGATATTTTACGGGCAAAATCATTTTTTTACATAAAAATAGCTTAGACATTTATGACGCGACCTTTACGAACCAAAATTTCGCTGCCGCAAGCCATGATGACTGAATGTGGTTGTTTATTGTTAAGTCCGGCAAAATCGGCACCGTATATAGCTTCGAAGTTGGTTTGAATGGTGTAATCCCGTAAATTATGCACCAACCAACGAGGGTGTTCAACAGCATATTCATTGGTGCTTTTATTGTCAATAGCCGCATAACCCCAATAATGTTCTGTAATAAATTCTTCAAGACTGCCATCTTTCATGGCTACTTTTTGCGTATCGGCAATTGCAGAAAATACATTTGCTTTTCCCCAAGTGTAATTGGCATAAATGGCATCTTGTTTAAATTCTACTTGTTGAGCCATTGACATAGTTTCGTAGTTTTCATTAAAGAATGTATTTGCCACAAATGTTATCATTGTTTTAGGGACAATTTCTTTGATAAATACAACTCCTCTTTTCCATGTGCCTTTATCATTATACTTTACATAAAAACGCAGATTAACTTCTGGGAAATTAGTGTGGAAAGGAAATTTAATCCCTAATACTTTTGTTTCTAAAAACTGGAAAGCAACTAGACTAATTAAATGTTGGCCATTAAACGTATCCAGTTCGGTATGTGCAGGCAGGTATTTTTTTAAAATTTCCTCATTACAGGTGTAGTTTGCAATTAATAAATTACGCCAGGCTGCTTTTAAAAATATTTTTTGTTGGGACATACTATAAATAAAAAAAGTATCAGCATTGCTACTGATACTTTTTTACATTAATGTTAAATGAATAAAATCATATTAATTATTTCTTTTTCCAAGCCTCAAGGTCGGTAGCTACTGTTTGTGCAAAACCACCATTTTTAGCTTCTGTAGCGGCAGTATGTGATTTGGTGCCGTATTCAACAGCTTCTTTATACATACCGTTAGCAGCATATGCACGTGCTAAGGTATATACATTCCAATAACGTTCTTTTTGAGCTACTGATTTTTGAGCCCATTCCAAAGCTAATTTGGCATCTAATTTATTGTCGAGATAAAATTCTGCGGCATCATTATATAAACCCATTGTATTTTCTGCTGCAGCAATTGCTTCTTCAATATTTTTTTTGCCCTGTTCTACAAATTCGTTTTTGATTTCAAAACTTACTTTTGTTGTTTCCCAATACATTTCGAGGGTAACTGAGTTATCTTTAACATTAGCAAAACTCATGGTAAAAGATTCAGTAGAACTAGTTGTCGTTGGAGTTACGGTAAAACGAACAACATCCTCTTCCTGTTTGTAACCACCTGTCCCCCATAATTCGGTGTTTTTGTTGATAATAATAGTCCATTCAGTTGCACCGGGAATAGTAAATAATGAATAAGCACCGGCTTCAATTTTTTGGTTGTTGATCATAACGGTACCTTCAATTTTTAATTCGGTAGCCTTATTAGCACCTGTTCTCCACATTTCGCCGTAAGGCACTAAACCGCCAAAAATTTTACGACCTTTCATTGCCGGACGTGAATAGGTTAAAGTTGTTTGAGCCAACCCAAATTTTTGACTAACCTGTGCCCAAGGGCTTGGTTGTGGTAATTCAAGTTCTTGAGCTTCAATGGTTTGCGTAAAAACTGCCACCAGAGCTAGACATAGTACAAGGTATTTCTTCATCGATTTCTTATTTTTATGTTGTAAAGTTAAACAAAACACCTCCACTATTGTTTAAAGGCAGTATTCAATAATTATGATAGCCATTTTCAAGAGTAAACTCAACGCCAGCCTGTTTATATCAGCCATTTATTTCGTTATTTGGAGTTTGGTGGTAATAATGTTCCCTTCCATCCTCAATTCTGTGGTAATTGAGCAAGGCTTTACCCCGGTGGTGTTTTGGGACTTTATGAGTCTGGTTACTTTCATTTTGGGTATAGGTTTATTTATTGCAGCTGGAAATCCCCATCGTCATTGGCCTATTATTTTAATGGTATCGTTGTTCCATTTAGCTATGATTGGCGGTTTTGTGTTTGGATACACTATTGGATTTTTTAATAATCTCTTTATTCGTTTTATCATATTGAATCACCTTATTTGGCTGATTCCTAATGCCATAGTGCTTTACAAGGTATATCGCAGAAGTTTTGAAACTGATGAAATGTTGATGGATACCTTTAGCAGTGAGCAATATCCACTGTCGTTGTTTGACACTACTGATGGTCGTAATTTGGGGGAGATGCATGAGGAAAAACCTTTAATGCTCGTGTTTTTGCGCCATTTTGGGTGCCCTTTTTGTAAAGAATCATTACTTCAACTGGCTGAACATCGCCGTCAGCTGGAAGCAGAAGGAATAGGCATCGTGTTAGTTTATATGGTTGATGACAAAACTGCTGAAGCCTATTTGACTGAATATGGTTTAAATGATGTAGCCCAGGTAAGCGATCCTGAAGAAATATTTTATAAGTCGTTCCGCCTCAAACGCGGCAGCTTCCTACAGTTGTTTGGCTTAAAAGTATGGGTTCGTTGGGTAGAATTAGCATTCAGGAAAAAACTATTTAATACCAAACCTGCTGGTGATGTAGCTCAAATGCCCGGTATTTTCCTGTTACAGGAAGGCAAAGTAGTGAAGGAGTTTGTGCACAAATCAGTAGCCGATTCGCCGGACTACACCTTCTTTCTTAACTACAGAGAGAATTCCAGTTACAATTGACAAGTGTTATTTTTGTGCATTCACAAATTGACTGCTCAAAAAAAATATGACTATCGATTGTTATTCAGAAGGTATATTCTGATAACAGTTGATGTATTGCTCATACTTACTGCATTATTTCTGTATATCAGATTTTTTCACCCCAATGCATTACAATCGTACCATACATTTTTAGATAATGTTTTATGGATTGCCGTAATTGTGGTGTTGTGGTTTTTCTATTCCTATTTATTTAATTTATACAAACTAGCCAATGTCGACAGGATTAGTGCGACAGTAAAAAATACAGTACTCACTGCAGCACTTACTGCATTGACTTATTTATTTATGCCGTTTTTGAGCCCTACGTTTCCTGAAAGCCGTTTTCCTGCTTTTGTGTTGATGGGGGCTATGATTGTTTTAGTGTTGTTGTGGCGGTTATGTTATGCAGCATTTTTTATTCATCCCATTTTAACTAAAAAAGCAATCGTTATTGGTGCGGGATATACCGGCAGAGAAATTGTAAGAACATTATTACATAACCCTGCAATCTATCATAACACTGGATATAAAATTTATGGTTATATAGATGATGATGAATTAAAACAAGGCAAAATTTACGACGAATTAAAAGTGTTAGGCAACGGTAACGACCTATTTAAGTATGCACGCAGATTGGATATTGATGAAATTATTATGGCCATTCCTGAACAGGAACATCTCTCACCAGCGTTACATCGCGCACTCATTGATTGCGAAAATGCAGGAATAGTTGTAGAGCATGCTACTAAAATATATGAAGAGCAAACCGGAAAGGTGATGATTAAAATTAAAGCCAATGAATATCATTTAACCAATCCATATAGTATTGTGCACAAGGATAATTTTTATGCTTTTTTTAATCGCGTAATTAATATCAGTTGTGCGCTTGTTGCCGGTGGATTTTTTTTATTGGTGTTACCTTTTGTCTGGTTAGGAAATTTATTTTTTAGCAGAGGCCCATTATTTTACACGCAGGAACGTGTTGGCGAAAACAATAAAATATTTCATATTATAAAATTCAGGACCATGATTGTGGATGCGGAAAAAAACAGCGGTCCGCAGTTTGCACAAAAGAGTGATCCACGAATTACCAAGGTGGGAAACATATTGCGCAAAACACGTTTAGATGAGTTTCCTCAATTTTGGAATATTTTAAAGGGTGATATTAATTTAATAGGACCGAGACCGGAGCGACAATACTTTGTTGATGAACTCAGTAAACAAATTCCTTTTTTTAAGTTGCGCAATGCCGTTAAGCCGGGGCTGACTGGTTGGGCACAGGTGAAACATCATTATGCTTCCGACTTTGATGATACCCTGATAAAATTGCAGTATGATTTGTATTATATTAAACACCGTTCACTCTTACTCGATTTTATGATTATCTTTAAGACCATTGCAGTGATGGTTAAATTTAAAGGCACTTAATTAACAATAGCTTGGATTTATTAAGGAGAAATATTCCTGAGAAGGTGGTATTCGGCATGATATGTTTCATTGCCATGCTCATACCATTTCATAAAACCCTGGCATCACCTGTTTTATTGTTATCTTTTATTGCCATTTTATTAAGCCTAAATTATGCCTATAAACTGGAAAGGTTGTTAGCAAACAAAAGGTATTTGTTTTTTGCATCCATTTTTCTGTTGTTTGTTTTTGGCTATTTCTTTTCCGAAGATAAACATACTGCCTACCGCGATTTGGAAGTTAAATTTTATTTACTGGCCATTCCTGTTTTTTATGTTGTAATTCAACCGTTTACCATTAAAGAACGGAAACTGATTAGCACTTTATATGTAATATCCTGTTTATTATTCATCCTGGTAGCGTTCAGTATAGCCTTTTACGACTTTTTGGTATTGGGAGAAAATCATTTTTATTACAAAGAATTATTAGCGTTTACTTATTTACACCCATCTTATGCCGGAATGTTTCAGGCCTTTGCTGCTGTGTTAATTGTTATGCATTTGCTCACCAACTGGTTTGAAATACCCAAAAAATGGCGATTTATTTATTTAGCGCTATTGGCAATCATTACTTTGTTTATTTTTCTGCTGACAGCAAAAATGGCGATAGCCAGTATATTTATCTTATTAAGTGTAGCTTTTTATCTGTTGGGCAAACAAATTCTGGGCAAGTCGAAGACTATCTTCATTATTGTATTGGGAAATGTAGTTGCTATCGCTATCATGTTAAGTTTACCTTATACACGTGAAAGGTTAAAACTGTTGTTTACTTATAATGAGGTGAGTTATGAAAACAGTGTGAATTCCAGACAGGAAATCTGGAAAGCAGCCATAGAAGTGGCGCAAAACAATTGGCTTGTCGGCACAGGAACAGGTGATGCAGAGGAGGAATTGATTGCAGCCTATCAACGCAATAATTTTCAATTAGGGGTAGATGAAAAGTACAACGCCCACAATCAATATTTACAAATTCTGGTAGAAACCGGTATTGTAGGTCTTCTCCTATTTATAGCCTATTTAATATGGTGTTTGCGCCTGGCAATCAGGTCCCGTAACCACCTTTATCTGGTATTTCTTTTGTTATGGATGGTTAATATAACTACCGAATCGATGCTGGAAACCCAAAGTGGGGTAGTTTTTTTTAGTTTCTTCAATGTCTTGCTGGCTATGGATTACAGCCGAAAATAAGGGTCGTTTAAGCACTTTTTTACAATTTTTTTTAGCCTTCCTGTAACTTTTATATGGGGTCATCCGCCTAATGTTCAGAACGTTAATTAAAACAAATTAAATAATCACTCCAAAATCAGATATTATGAAAAACTTATTTACAATTGCAGCTATCCTTTTAAGCACTTCTTTATTCGCAGGAAACGAAAACAAAAATGTTTCAGATAAAGATAAAACTTCAGTTATTGACAACATTTCCAATTTAGTTGGTGATGAAACAATATTAAGTCAATTAGGTGTAAAAGGACAAGCAGATGTAACTATTACAGTTGATGAAAATGGTTTAGTGCATGTTGCCGCAGTACAAACAAATGATTACTTGTTGGCATACCACATTAAACAAACCGTTGAAGATGCAAAAATGATTGTTAATGATTCGTTAGTAGGTAAAACAGTTTCGTTTATCATGAACGTAGTGCAATCGAAGTAACATGTCATCCACTTCGTTTGCGTGAGGCCTCCTGAAAAGGGGGCCTTTTTTTATGCGTATTAATATTCGTTAAATAATATTCACACTTTTTAAGCAATATTAATGTAACCTTTTTGTCATTTTCTCCTCATACAGTAGTAACAATTCAAATAGACCTTTGCGTTGTGAATTTATAACGATTGTATTTATCTCATTAATAAAAAATATGTATTATGAAAATGGTAACCTTAATTGCAGCATTATTTTTAACAACAAATTTATTTGCAGGCAACGATGAAACATGTTCATCCAATTCGATAAAAGAAAATATTATTCATTTGATTGAAACTGCACCTCCTTTTTCCGATTTTGATTTGGAAGGAATTGTAACCATTCAGTTTGAAGTTGATGACAATCATCATATTCATGTTATGCAGGTAAGCAGTGGCAATACTTTGCTGGCTAATCATGTGATGAGTTCATTGCAAAATAAATTACTTAGTTGCGACTGTGTTATGCCCGGTACAACCTATGTATTGAGATTACAATATGTGCAGTATAGCTAATAAGGAAGCACCTTGAGAATAGCTATAGCTTTGTTATTTTTGCATAATAACGTCACCAAATGGCTATTAAAAAGAAAACGGTAATTATAGTTGCAGTAATCATTGCATTTCTCGGTATTATCGGTGTAGGTTCAGGTTATACCGTATACTTAAGGGTTATGGCACCAAATGTGGCTGTTCAGGAAGATGTGTCGTTATATGTGAAGCCTACATTTAACCTGGATTCCATTTTAGTGCAAACACAAAAATTGCAACTTTTTAAAAATGAAGGCTCATTTGAGTGGTGGGCTAATCGACAAAATTTAGGCAATCACCTTACAGCCGGACGTTACGTTATTACTCCGGGTATGAGCAACAGGGCAATTGTTAATCTTTTAATGAGTGGCAGGCAAACACCTGTGAATGTTACATTTAATAATATCAGGACAAAAGCAGATTTTGCCGGAAGAATAGGGGAGCAGCTCATTGCAGATTCATCTGATTTTGTGGCTTACTTTGATTCTTCCGCTTATTTTTCAACATTGGGATTAAACAAGGATAATTTCATGACGATATTTATTCCAAATACGTATGAATTATATTGGAATACCGATGCTGAAGGTTTTGTAAAACGAATGGCCAAAGAACATGATAATTTTTGGACGCAGGCGCGAAGAGATAAAGCGAAAAAAATCGGATTGTCGCCGGAGGAGGTGTATATTTTAGCATCAATTGTTTATTCCGAAAACGACAAAGCTGCAGATGAAGCACCAAGAATTGCCGGTGTTTATATGAATAGAATTAATAAAGGCATGAAACTGGAGGCAGATCCAACCGTAAAATTTGCCATTGGCAATTTTGCCATCAAACGAATTTTATTTGCAGACCTGGAAATTGAATCGCCATATAATACCTATAAACATGTGGGACTGCCACCCGGGCCAATACATATGCCGCCAATTGCTTATATCGATGCTGTGTTGAATTATGAACTTCACGAATATATTTTTATGTGTGCCAACGGCGATGGTTCAGGATATCACCTTTTTGCGAAAACCTTAGCAGAACATAACCGCAATCGCGATATTTATATTGCCACATTAAATAAGCAGGGCATACGACGTTAATAATTTACGTCAAATGAGCCCGGAATTATTTGATTGATATGATGTTGTAAATGTTGGATATAATCTTCTGCCAACCATAATAAGGTATGTGTATTGATGGTTTCTTTTCCGGTATCAATTACATTGGTGTAATACCCTGAAGGCATTGCTTCCAAAACTGCAACTATTCGATGATTGAGCAATTGCCATAATGCAATAATGGATGACTGTGGCATTTTTTGATAGTTATTGGCAGCAACCCAAAAATCCTGCTGATAAATAATTTTATCATGGGTTTGATATTGCCCTACAATAAACCTGCGTAAATTGGTATGTGCTGAATCAATTAGATGCCCTACAATTTCTTTTTTGCTCCATTTTTCAGGATTGAGTTTTTCATCGAAAATGGAGGGTTCTATTTGTTGGAATTTAATGGCAAATTCATCAACAATAGTAAGCAAGCGAGCTGCAATTGGTTTCATCATAATCATTCATTTTAACTATTGCAGAAAAAATAATCTCCCCAACTTAACCCACACCAAGCCTTTTCTGCATCACGGTTTCAACAAGTAAGGCGAGTGCCTGAGGTTTGTATTTTCTCCAATTGAGGTTGTTAAATGGTTCGCCAATCAGCATGTACCGATCAACATGTGCGCGTATCATTTCATCCTCCACATGTTCTCTGAAATTGATTGCTGCTATCCAGCCATCTTCAATATCATCGAACCACTCTTCATAATAATCTTCATCACCACCATGAAAGTTTAACACATTTTCGCCAATGAGAATAAATTTGGTGATACCATTATGGGTAAGTTCATCGATTACATCCCGTTTTAAAAACATAATATCATTATACAGGCAATCGTTCCACTCCCCAATAAATTCCATAATAACTACTCCAGCCTCATAATCGGCAAAAATTATTTTTACATATAACGTAGCAGAACCAAATTCATCCCATTGAGGATGAATGAAATAGTTATAAATAGTATTTGTAAATTCAAACTCGTTGTATTCCCTTCCGTAAAAAGGGCTCAATTCATCTTCCTCTGAAGCGTAATATTCACGCCAACTATAAAATGGTTCTATTTCCTGCATATACCTTGTAACGCCGGAAAATTATTTTGTATTTCGGAAAGAAAAAAATTTATTTTATGCAGAAACTACCAAATTAATTTGCTAAACTTCACTTTCCATAAGCCATCAGTGCTTTTTTCACACTGCCTTCCTTCAACAACAATGTTTTGGCTGCATCATACGATAAACCGGTTTGATCTACAATCATGTTAGTGCCACGATCTATTAATTTATAATTACTTAACTGCATGTTAACCATTTTATTATCTTCAACGCGACCTAATTTTATCATCACTGCTGTTGAAATCATATTTAAACATAACTTTTGTGCAGTACCGCTTTTCATTCTGGTTGAACCCGTCACAAATTCGGGACCTACTACAATCTCTATTGCATAATCTGCATTTGCTGCAACCGGAGAACCGGCATTACAAACTATACATCCTGTAAGAATATTATTTTCGCGACATGTTTTTAATGCACCAATTACGTACGGTGTAGTGCCACTTGCTGCAATACCAATTACTGTGTCGTTGGTGTTTATTTGATGTGCTTCTAAATCTTTCCAGCCTTGTGTTGTATCGTCTTCAGCATGTTCAACTGCTTTGCGAATGGCTGCATCACCACCGGCAATTAATCCAATTACCAGTCCCTGTGGAACACCAAATGTTGGCGGACATTCGCTGGCATCTACTATACCTAATCTTCCGGATGTTCCTGCACCAATATAAAATAAACGACCACCTGATAACATTCTGTCCGCAATTTCATCAATCAGTTTTTCCATGGTGGGAATAACCTTTTCGATGGCCAATGGAACAAGATGGTCTTCTTTATTAATATTTGACAATAATTCACTGGTAGACATTTTTTCCAAATGTCGGTAATTCGAAGTTTGTTCTGTTGTTTTTTGCATGGTTGTTATTATCGCCACATATTAAAATATAAATCGAGCCCAAAATAAGTACTACGGCCGGGAAAAGTAAAAAAGTCGGTGGTATTGGTTAATTCTACAAATAAATCATCGTAAGGATGCGTATTTAATAAATAAGTATAGCTCGGTCTCAAAGTAATAGCATAATCGCCAAAGTTTGCTAACAATAAAACGTAAACATAAAAACCTGAGCTCATGTTGTTGGTTAGTCCGCCAGTAAAAGCACCATATACACCATTATTAGTTATGTCGCCATAAATTAATTCCGAGCCTAAATCAAACCCAACACCTGGACCTAAATTAAATTCTTCGGAATTGTAAATTAAATAATTGAATTCGTATAGAAAGGATAAATTGTAAATAGCAAGTTTAGTGCTGCCAATATCATTGTTTTGATCGATAGTTTCTCCGTAATAGGACGCATAATTAAGTTTGAATGCAGCGCCCATATTAAATTTACCTAAAGCAAATGAAGTATTAAGCGCACCTCCATGCATAATTTTTACTTCTTCAAAAGGTGTAATAACAGAGTCGAAATTCTTTTCGTAGGCATGCAGCATATCCATGATTGCGCTTGAATGCACAAAACGCGGAGTGTAACCTATTCCACTATACGAATCAACTTGAGCCAAAGCTGATATCGACCAACCTAAACAAATAATGAGCAATAGTTTTTTCATAGTGGCTAATTTGGGGTATAAAATTACTTTTTTTAAATAGATTTGTATAAACAGGCAAAAACATGGAAAAGTTAACTTATACCAACGGCGAAGTAACCATCATATGGCAACCTAAACTTTGCAGCCATTCAGGCAATTGCGTGAGAGGATTACCACAGGTATTCAACAGTAAAATACGGCCCTGGATAAATCCGCAGGGAGCTGACACGGCTCAAATAATTGAACAGGTGAAAAAGTGCCCGTCCGGTGCGTTGTCGTTTGTAATGAATGCCGACCTGAATAAATAGGTTTTAGGAACATTCAGTTGCTAAATGTAAAACGATTACTTTTACAAGATGTACGAACAGGTCCGATTACTTAAAACCATTACATTGATAAATGGTTACGATGGTAGTATATCATTACAACAATATTTAAAAAACTGGTTCAAAGAAAATAAAAATGCCGGGAGTCGCGACAGGAAAATTTACACGGCACTGGTATATAATTATTTCAGAATAAAAGGCGCTGCCACCAATTATAACCAACAGGCTTTAGTTGTTGCTGCAGCTGCAATTGATGAAATCACACAACCTCTGCACGAGGCGTGGAAAGTGGAAACACCGGAGTGGCAAACTGCTATATCCAATGAAATTAAATTCCCGCTTGAAGACCATGTTGCAGCAGCTGTCGATAAGGAAGCATTATTTGCTGCATTAAAAAAACAACCTGCTGTTTTTATTCGTGTAAAACAAGCTATGTTGGGTGAAGTAAAACAAGAGTGTATTAACAAAGGATACGAATTTACGATTGATGGCAACACCATGCGATTTGCAAAAAATCACCCGTTAACGGATATGAAAACATTTGCAAATGGCGATTTTGAAATACAAGATATTGCTTCACAACAAACCATACAATTAATTCAGCCAAATAAAAATGAAGCCTGGTGGGATTGTTGCGCAGGTTCAGGAGGGAAATCACTAATGCTACTGGCACATCAACCACAAGTGCAATTGTTTGTTGCCGATATCCGAAAAAGTATTTTGGATAACCTGAAGGAACGTTTTAATAGAAATGGTATCATCAATTATTCGGCACTTATTGTAGATTTGACAAAAAGTGAAACCTTTCAGCGATTACCGTTATTTGACGGCATTATTGCGGACGTGCCATGCAGCGGTTCAGGCACCTGGACCAGAACACCGGAATGGTTATCGTTTTTTGATGAGCAATTACTTTTAGAGCATGTAGGCAGACAACGCACCATTGTCGAAAATATTTGTCAGCAATTAAAACCTGGCGGTAAATTAATTTATTTAACCTGTTCGGTGTTCAGCGATGAAAATGAAAGCAATGTCGCTTATTTCACACAACATCTGCCTTTACAATTGGTTGAACAAAAATATTTTCAATATTCTTCGGAAGGAGGGGATACACTTTTTGGAGCTGTTTTGAAAAAGAACTAAGCAGTTGTATTAAAACTATAAGTGATTGCTTAGAGCATATTTTATTTATGGGAAGCCCATCAATTATCTGTGTAGATAATATCATTCATGTTTAAGAACCTGCCATTAAATCGCATGGGTACCATTTTATTTACGCCATTAAAAGTTTGATACGCTTGTATATGTAAATGAGGTTCGATACTGAATCCGGTATTGCCGACTAATCCAATAACATCACCTGTTTTAACGGTATCTCCTTTTTGTGGTTGGATAGAATTTTTTTGCATATGGCAAATTAATATTTTCACTTCGCCATTTTTTATTACAATATGATTTCCGCCTCGAACTTTGGAATTAGTTGTTGGTGGAATATTTTCATCAACCCCATCTCGATAGGTAATAATAGTGCCATCGCATGGGCTGTAAATGGTGTCGTCATAAATGGCATAATCCGAAATATCTTTTGAAAATAGTTGATTGCCTCTGCGTTTATGCTCATTTAATTTAACAATATCTAACGCATAAGAATCAGGCGTTTGATAACGGTGAACGGCATTGCCAATTTCCGAATCGCCTCCCTGCATTACGGCATAGGAACCATTATGTAGCGGAAATGATAAATCAATTGCCTGTTCTTTATTATATCCTCCCAACACCACTTCAATATTCGTGTAGGTGAATAACAAAACAAAAATGGTAATAATGGCAGATTGTCCATAGTGCTTCGAATTTATAACCGGGACTTTGGATTTTATCCTTTTTCTGAATATCAGTAAAGCGAAAAAACCAACTACTAAAACGATAATATATCTCCAGTTAAAACCGATATATGGCCAGGCGCCGGTTTGATAAATAAATACGATAATGAGTAGAAACAGGAAAACTGAACTCCACCAATTATAGGTATTCGCTGAATGTTGTTTTACCAGATTGAATAATGCGAGTAAAGGCAATAACCAAGTTAAAATGACATACCAATAAATGAGCATGTTATTTTATTTTGCTGTTCACAATAGCCAATATTTCTTTTTCCAAATTTTCAGCTTGTGTTACCAGTAATTCGCCATCTGCAATTTTTTGAGCAGCAGCAGCTTTATCGCTTAATCCACCCGCATTTATTTTCACATTTAAAAATGCACCAATAACAGCAGTGCGCGCACAAAGTGCTCCAACACCTGCGTCGGTAACAGAATTCGGATTGCCTATGGACGCCATGGCTTTAATTATTTCCATACTTGACAAGCTCAATTCCATTACTTTATAAGGTATATTGATGGCATTTAAGGTAGCATCCTGAATTGCTTTTTTGCGATTATTTTTTTCTTCCTCATTAGATTTTGGCAAAGCAAATGCAGCCATAATTTGGTTAAATGCATTCGTATCTTCATCTACCATTTTCAGCAACTGGTCTTTTAATTGCTGACCTTTTTCAGCATAGTCGGAAAATTCTTTCCAACGATCGTCCCATCCTTTTTTATGTGAAGAAAGATTGGCCACCATTGTTGCGAGTGAAATTCCAAGTGAACCTACGTAAGCTGCTATACTGCCACCACCCGGAGCAGGACTTTCGCTTGCCGTTTCGTTGGCAAACGCACGCAAATTCATCGAAATTAATTTGCCAAATCGTTCCTTGCCATATAATTTGTATTCAACAATTTTTTCTTCAGGATTAAAATCCGCCAATTCATCTAATCCCATACTTTTAATAGCAATGCGAATAAGTTCTTCATCGCTAACACCAATGCTACGTTGTTGTTGTTCTAAAAAATATTTGCCGGCATCGAGCATACATTGTAATGGAATTAAACCCACCAATTCACTTCCGGTAACACGGATACCTCTTTTTGTTGCGCTTTTATTTACTTCATTAAATGCAATATGCACCGGCGTGACATTTATATTCGTCAGGTTCATCGAAATTTGTGCAATACCATATTCTTCAATAAACCATCCAATGGCTTTTACACTTTTACAGGTTCCGGGAATACGCAATGGTTCACCATTGGCATCTTTTTGTCCTGATGGGTCAACACGACCATTTTCGCGGACATCAAATGCGATGGAGTTAGCGCGACGCACGCTGGTAGTATTAAGATTTACATTAAACGCCACCAGGAAATCGCGGGCACCAATAATGCAGTTTCCGGATTTAGCATTAAAAACCGCTTTTCCGAAATCGGGTTGCCATTCGGGTTGTTGTAATTTTTGTTCGATACCCTCGTATTCACCGGCGCGCACATTAGCCAGATTTTTACGTTCGGGTTGAGTTGCAGCGCTTTCGTATAAATAAACCGGAATTTGTAATTCGTTGCCCACGCGTTCACCCAATTTTTTAGCACAGGAAATGCAGTCCGCCATAGTTACATTGGCCACAGGAATAAAAGGACACACATCGGTAGCGCCCATACGCGGGTGTTCGCCTTTGTGTTTGCGCATATCTATAAGCTCTGAAGCCTTTTTTATTGCTCTAAAGGCCGCTTCAACAACGGCATCAGGCGTGCCCACAAACGTTACCACAGTGCGGTTAGTAGCCTTACCCGGGTCTACGTCCAGCAACATTACACCATCGACAGTCTGGATAGCATCAGTAATTTGTTTGATGATGGCCATATCTCGGCCTTCGCTAAAATTGGGAACACATTCTATAAGTTGCTGCATGATGAAATTTTGTCCAAAGATAGGGGGTAAAAATTTGAGTTTAGTGAAAAAAGTTGGTGGAAATGCGCGCTGCAGCCCAATGTTTGCGGGGAAAAAAGAAAAATTTTCAATATCATTTGTGCAGAAACAATTAAACCAATTATATTTGCACTCCCGTTGGTAAAATAATGGGGTAAAAAATGCGAGAGTAGCTCAGCTGGTAGAGCACGACCTTGCCAAGGTCGGGGTCGCGGGTTCGAATCTCGTCTCTCGCTCAAAAAATGGCACGGTCCTCAAACCGTGCTTAATTTTTCCGGTTGCCCGGGTGGTGGAACTGGTAGACACGCAGGACTTAAAATCCTGTGGGCAGCAATGTTCGTGCGGGTTCAAGTCCCGCCCCGGGTACAAGGTTCAGAGGTTTCTGAACCTTTTTTTATTTTAAGAAGTACAACATAGGTACAACTTTTTACCAATCTCATGATTTGCTATATTTGTTCTATGGAAGTCATTTGCCTTGAGGACGAAGCTTTTTATGCCTTGGTGGAAACAGTGGTTCGCAGGATAAAGGACAAAGAAGGTATAAAAGAAGATCAATGGATTTCTGGTGAAGAGGCGATGCGAAAATTACGTATAACTAGTAAGACCACATTACTGAAGTTAAGGGATGAGGGCAAGATCCGGTTTTCACAACCTGAAAAGAAAATTATCCTTTACGACACGCATTCAATAAACGAGTATTTAGAAAAACATTCAAAAAAACCTTTTTAGATGGAACACAATGAAAAACAATATATTGCTGGCTTCAATAACGGCTACATTTTGGCAAACTATGAACCATTGACACTTTCTAGTGTCGTGAAGGGTTTACAATCTGATAATTCTTACATAAAAGGTTTGCTACAAGGGCAATTGGAATTTGAGAAAGTGCAGTCAAGATACAGGCTAAATGAACTTAGCCGATTGAGAGATAAATCAATAGATAAGAAGAATAGGGATATGGAATAATCAACAAACTAATGATGAACGAACAACTTTTTATAATAACTCCTTTGTCTCTATTTGGTTGTATGTTTTGATTTCACAGGCTCTCATAAAGAAGGGTGCTATGATGGGGATACGATATTATAGTGACTTCAAAAACCCTACTCTTTCTCCATACAACCACGAAATGAAAAAGCTGGTTCCGTAGGGAGCTGCGCAAATATCAAAAGTCTGGTCACCGTTTTCAACCCGCAAATACTCTCGTTTTGAGGAAAATATGTCGGTTTGGTTGAGGTTAATCCGTGCGAACTTGGTTTGTGATATTACCCTTGCATTTAGGGAGAATTCGACCTCGGCATAGAATTCCAATGCTGATAGTTTAAGGTTTGGAAAGTCATGTAACCAGTGGGATGCGGGTCGTGGGATGGATTGTGCCATATAATATTTTTTTGTTTAGCTAAATTAAATTTAGATTTCCGAAACTGAATTAACGGTTTTCCGTGAATATGCTTGTAATTTTTATTAAAGCCAGTTGTAAAAAATAACTGATTTAACTCTTTGTTCAGTTTCAATTAACACCCACCACAATAAACTTTAAACTAACGATTGCGCCAATATTACTGGTTAATTTTGAATATGATAATTAGTTAGAATTAGTTGAGAGAATGAATGAAATACAGTATGTATTGGAATTGTTCCCATATTAATTAATTTTAGGTCTAATTATTGCTTGAATTTATCGAAGCTTTGTATAGATTGATAAAATTTCTATATTTGGAATTAAATAGATAATACTATGAAAAATATATTTTTTTTAGTTTTGTTATTAATAATGACCATTGAAAATTTGAAATCCCAGTGTATTCTAGATAGAAGTGATTGGGATATTGTTTTTGAAGACGAATTCAATTATTCAAACCTATCAGAAATGCAAGCTGCTGATAAATGGTATTACGGGTATAACTGGGAGAATTTTCGAACAAATGAATCAAATCCGTGGGAGGATGAATTATATTATGATGATCAATTCCTATTCACAGGTTCAACAATCAAACTTATTGCTACAAAATTAACAACACCGGAAGAGTACCCGGTTGCCTCAGGCAATTATTATAATTTTCATTCCGGGATGTTAAGGGCTAAAGTCGAAACGAATACATGCCCATATGTGAATCAGGGATTTACTTACGGATTATTTGAAATAAAGTGCAAGATGCCAGCTCCAACAACTATGGTGGGTGCGAATAATAATAATTTGTGGCCCGCCTTTTGGTTATATAACGGTGGAAGTGAAATTGATATCTTCGAGTATCATACACATGATTACCCATATGGACGTGAATTTGGCTCAGGATTAGTTAAACACTTACCAATATTAACTTCTTGTGGGCGATCGTTTGACAAAGAGGGACCTGAAAGCCTTTCCGATGTCTTTAATACTTATAGCCTAGTTTGGGAACCAGCAGTATCAGGTGTCCATGATGGTCTTGTCACCTTTTTCTTTAATGATAGAGAATTATTTACTACAAATTCCGAATTGGTACCAGGAATTTGTCCAATGGAACTATTGATAAATCTAGCGGTAGAGGGTGGCTCTACAGCATCATACGGTGAATTTGAAATAGATTATGTTAGGGTTTATCAAAAGGCGGATTATACTAATCCTTATAAGTCTGAACAGGCTTGGATGAGCGCTCCATTATCCTATGCTTTTAATTCAAGTGAACAAGCGAACACTAATTTAAATTCAACTGCAATTAACTTTGACAATTCAAAGGTTTTTTATCGTGGTGATGATAATAAGTTGCATTACTATAATTGGACCGGTGCCGCTTGGGGACATTATTATACCGACTATAGCCAATCAGGAACAAAATTGATTGATGGTGATATAGTTTCATCAAATACAGATAGAATTTTTTTTAGGGGGGCTGATGGTTATTTACATTATTACAATCCTTCAGGGCCGTGGACACATTATTGGGTTTCTACTACGCAATTAATATCTGCATCCCCAAACTCAATTGCAGTAGTTAATGAAAATAACGTCTTCTTTAGAGGGAGTGATAATAAATTATATAATGCGGTATATTCAGGAGGAACTTGGGGGATTACTACCATTAATACAGGCGCGACTTATTTGTGCTCAGGTGATGTTGAATCAACATCTATTAGCCAAGTATTCTATAGAGGAGATGATGGTTTTATACATTACTTCAAAAAGGTTGGAGGTTCTTGGCAACACAGCTGGATAGAAAGTTCTACGGCCCCAACAAACACCAAAATAAATTCCGAATCTAATTCACTAGTATTAATTAATACAGACCTTTATTATAGAGGCAATGATGATAAACTACATCGATACATGTGGGATGGGACTGTTTATAATCATAATTTAATCCCATTCACTTATTCTGCTAATTATAAAATAAAAGGAAACCTGCGAAAAGGTTCCGGAGTTTCAGTTTATTATTTAGGACAAAATGATAAAATCCAATATTTTAAGAGAGAATTATTAACGTGGAAACACTACAATATATCAAGCTATTGGTTATATGATCCAAATACGTATAATTATTTCGATGTATCAACTATTGATGGCCGGGTATTTTTCCCGGATATAAACAATTATATTTTTAATTATTCTTGGGAAACTTGCGAAAACCTAGACAATACTTGCACTGATCCAAATAATCCTGACCACATTTTCAAAACGATTAAGTTTAATGATATTGAATTGGTCAAATTTTCCATTCACCCAAATCCCGCAAATAATAATATTGAAGTTAATTACTATGGCGAAGTTTCTGATAAAAACATTAAAATAATTAATATGTTAGGAGAACTCGTTTTAATTAAAAAAATGTCCAACAGAGCAACAACATTAGACATTAGCACTATTCCAAGTGGTGTGTACACATTGGTAATTGAAGGGAATATTGTAACTCAAAGTCAAATTTTTGTCAAAAACTAACTAATCAACTATAGTGTTGTTGTTTATTATAGGCATATCATTTACAGCGGCCGCTGTTTGTTTCCTTTATTATGGGAAATCAAAACTAATATATTTTTCACTATTTATTGGCACTTTATTAATTCGCATATATTTTATTGATCAGGATAATTACCTACATGATTGGGATGAAAAATACCATGCATTAGTTGCGAAAAATTTAATTGAAAGCCCTCTTATACCGCAGCTAAGAAAAGATCCTGTTCTAGAATATCGGTATCAAGATTGGTGGGACAATCATATTTGGCTTCACAAGCAGCCATTATTTTTATGGCAAATGGCTTTTTCAATGCGAGTGTTTGGAGTAAATGAAATTGCCGCAAGACTCCCGAGTGCAATTATGTGTGCTTTTATAGCACTTATCATTTTTCGGCTTGGAAGAATTACTAAACAAGAAATAGCTGGATTGGGTGGAGCGTTACTATTTTGTTATTCATTTTATTCAATTGAATTAACAACAGGTGCAATTGGCATGGATCATAATGACATTGCCATGACATTTTATGTAACTGCCTCCTTATGGGCTTTATTTGAATATTTTGCATCGAAACAACTAAAGTGGCTTATACTTATTGGGGTTTTTGCAGGCTCTGCAATATTAGTCAAATGGTTAGTAGGTTTGTTAGTATTCGGAGCTTGGGGTCTAGCAACTTTATTCTATGAAAAGCGGGCAAATTATTGGCCCACATGTAAAAATGTATTATTATCACTGGCTATATCTTGTGCAATTTTTATACCATGGCAGATATTCATTTTTTTATCATATCCTGTAGAGGCGAATTACGAATACAATTTTAACACACAACATATAACTTCCTCATTAGAAGGGCACTCAGGAAGTGTATTCTATTATTTAAATAATTTATATCAACATTATGGATACTTAGGTTGGCCACTCCTTATTTTGGGATTTTTCTCAACAGTTTATCTGTTACAAGATAAAAAAACTCTAATTTTGCTTTTTTCACCCATATTATTGGTCTACTTATTTTTCTCTATTATTGTTGAAACTAAGACTGCAGGATATGTTTTTATCGTTTCACCATTACTTTTATTTATATTTGCAATGTCATTTCAATTAATAAATGACTATCTCACAAACAGGCTGTATAAACCACTTGTATTTGGAATCACAGTTGTTGCCATTATATTTTCTGTTGCGGTTAGTATACGATTTGAAACATTAAATAGCTTTCATTCCAAAGGCGTATCTAATTATAATTGGGAAAATAGAGAAAATAAAATTCATAATACTCAAATTTACAAATCCCTTGATAGTTATTTAAAAGGTAGTTACCTAGTTTTTAATTGCAAAAGTATGGAAAGTGTCGATGCAATGTTTTATTCAAATCAAAACGTTTATGCATGGTGGCCGGAGAAGTCTGTTTATGATTCTTTAAAAGCACTAAATTATAAAATTGCTGCCTTTACTAACCACAACAATCAAGTATTGCCTGATTATATTCAAAACGATAAGGATGTAATAATTATAGACTTAAAACTAAAATAAGTGCAAGTAATAAATATTTTAATCATATGTTTTTAAATAAAATAATTTAATATTAGTTGGCAATTAACCTAAAAATGACTTCTAGAAATACTCATAATATTTGGTGGCACAAGTGTCAAAGATCTAGTCCTTGGTTGCAACCTGCAAATACTCACGTTTCGAAGAGAATATGCGGGTTTGGTTAAGACTAATCCGGGAAGCCATCTAGAAACTAAAATATTGAAATCAAAAACAATTAAAATGTAAACTTAATTCGTTAAAAGCGCTCTCGACATTGATACTACTCTTCTCTCTTTACAATTATTCGGACACTTATATGAAATTTTACTTGGATATCCTACACCATATCCCGTTGGATCCATGGTGATTTTAATCGATATATTATTTTTCTGACAATACCGGGTAACGATTTCCATAGCATAGTTTGATACACTTATTGCTCGCTGTTCAGATAGGATTTGGTTGTAACAATCCTGTTCGAATTTTTCGTTGTTATAGATGTCGCATTTAGGTTCAGGGGATAAAAGCATTAAGACTTTTTTTAATGAATCAGAAACCGAGACATCATCTGAAAAACCTGTAGTCCTTATAAATAATGTAATGAGCTTATAACTCTCTTTTAAGGAATCTATATCTGTGATAATGGAGTTAATATATTTATTCAAAGTAGTCATATGTTTGCTTGGATCAATTTCAAATTCACCTAAATCAAAATAGAGGTCATCATCGTTTGAAAAATATGTGGTATTATTTTCAGGATCATCTAGTTCATCTTCAATGGAATCTAACCTAAGATTAACAACTCCTAATTTTTTCAAAAACATTTCAGCTTTTTCTGCTTTGTGAGGGCCATGTTTTAAATAATCTGTCGTTTCATTTATGACTTCACGAAGGTCATTAAAGTAAGAATCATTGACAATACTAGCAAACGAATTTTCTGGTTCATTTTTGATAATGTCTTCTAATATTTCAACTAATGAATCCAATCTTTTAGTTGTGGCATTTAACAATGCGTCCAACTCCTCATTCCTTATAAGATTATCATCATACGGTGTAGCTTTTTGGCTTATTTCTATTGACTCGAGTTTATAATTCTTGATGATTATTGTATCAATTTCAAATTTAAATTTATTTGAAGGGTTTTTAACAGTAGTATGCTTGAATGAAATATAATCCACCGTTGGATTTATAACAATAGAATCGCCTTGTGATTTATCGATAATAATACAACCGTCTATTTTAAAACTATCAATAAAAAGAGTATTATTTCTTTTATCATACCGATAATTGAAAGAATCTAAATTCAGATTGTTAAGTATTATACTATCAGGAACGTTTCTTTGACTTATTTCAATTTTTTCAACCTGAATTTCAGAAATAATTATTTTTTCGACCCTAAAACAGGATGAGTTTAAAAGTAAAAATATAATTAAAAAAAATAAGCAGAACTTCATTTTATAGCTTTAAGGATGTTAGTATCCCATTGTTTCGTTGCAAAGAATTTTCAAACATCAATTTTTGCGATGGGCCTAATAGATCCTCGAATCTCTTATACACATCGTTTTCTTGCTTATAAACATCATTGAGATCAATCAATAATTGCATAATTAACAATTCAGTCGACATAACACTACAATCATAATAACTCTTATATATTTCAAAAAGGTTTTTACCTTGATCAAATAAAGTGTTAAAATAATTAACAGCTTCCTTCGGGCTTGGAGGATGCGCCACATCTTCTAGAAGCAACTTCAGGGAGTTTATTGTGTCTATACATTCATAAATTCGCATTTCTTTGATACTACATTGTTTGTCATAATTAAAATATTTTGTAAAAATGATTTTGTCGTATTCACGTAGTACAGGAGTGTATTCTGCTATAAACTCATCTTTTACATTAATATTTTGAGGGGATAAATTTATTAATTCATCTATCCTATAATAAATTGATTTTATTTCACTCCATTCGGCAACAATTTTTGTAGTATCACCACCAATTGCGGTTTTATTAAACTTTAGCCATTTCTTTCCATATTCATCCATCAAAGCTTTCAAGTAATCATTCTCATTTAGTTTGGCCATTCTGACTTCAAGTGAAGGATACACTTCCTTTAAAGAAATGTTTTTTGAGTAGTCTACATAATATGGATGATAAATATGGAGAAGAAAATCTTGTGTTATTGTCAATTCTGATATTGGAACATAATATAATCCGGAAATATTACTGACTTCTTCAATATTGCCAACAGCTATTCCACACACTATTTTTGCATCTTCTATCAAATACTCGGTTCCTTTTTCTTTTAAGTGAATATAAAAGCACGGGTTGTCTTCTAATGTTAAAGTAGCAAGTGAGCCAACTGCAGTTGGAAGAATTGAGTATGATTTAGATTTGTAACCATTTTTGTAAACTATTACAATTATTTCTTGGTTCAGAGATATGTCGATTGAAGATAATACAAAGAAAAATTCTCCCTTAAAATTAGTTTCGTCTGAGTCAGCCGTGGCTTTTAAAATAACATGTGCACCCTGCACAGGTCCGTTTTTATCAACAACCACACCTTTAATACCTTGAGGTGTTTGGGCAATGATTTTAAAACTTAATAAAGAAAAAAAGACAAAAAGTAGTGTGTTTACTTTCATTTCAATTTGTTTAATAAGATATTATTGTGTGAATTAGCATTAAATAAAACTGATATTTTATCCTCTACATAACCATTCTTTTGGGCATATATATTTATTCTATAGGAGGCATCTTTGTTGGTGGCTATTGAAATTCGGTAATAACCCATGCTGTCTGTTAATACTGAAATTGAGTCAAGTCTCACAACAGCATTTGAAATTGGTTCTTTAGTTTCCATGTCATATAGATTACCAGTGAATTGCAATTTCCTTATCTTGTATTTTTCTTGATCCATAACTTCATTAGATGTGGTTTTACGTTTTGGTTGTTCATTTTCCAGAGGAGTAGTAGTGGTCTCAGATACGAAGACAACCTGTTTAGAATCTGAATCCTTAGAGTGTGATTCAACATACCAAATTCCCAAAAAAGTTGCCCCTACGCCACTAAAGAGTACTATAACAACCTTCCAAAAAGGTTTTAAGTTAACTTTGATATTCATGATTAACTATGTTTTAAAGTGGTTTTAAATGACCAAATGCTCCGAAATTTAACCTTTTTTGACAAAAACTCAAAAAAACCTCATAAATTTTTATATGAGGTTTAGGATGCAAATAAAGAGCAGCTGTATGGTTACCGTTATAACAAGAGAAAAAATCAAATATCTATTGGAGTAAAATTTAATTTTTCTGTTTGGAGGATGGTAAGCCGGACTCTTTCGCCATGATAATAAGTGAATTATAGACCTTAGAAGTAGAACTATTTGTGAATATGCTATAGAAAAATTCAAAATAGCATAAATTAAAGCAAAGAGCCTATTGGCTTTATTATATGACAAAAAAAAATCTATTACTAAGTAACCTTGGTAAATATGTCCAATTACAAATAATAAAAGTATGCAAAAGACAAATATAAATTTGACATATTTAGCTCTACGGTCTATTTCGGAATAATAAGATAATAAAACAGGTCTGATTACTATTTTTCCTGCAAATGGTAATTTATTTATAACTTTTGTTGTATTTTTTAAAAAACTAAGTGTTTTCATGTTCAGGTGGTTTAGCCTATAAAGACATAATCTTTATAGGCTAAACCATCTGCACCATTTCATTATTATTATACATAGATATCAAGAACAGTCAATTAATTAGCAGGGCTGAATTCCACTGGTTGTAATTCCTTCCTTACCCATAATAAAATTAAAACCGATGCAAATCAAAGAATTATTTTCGGTTGTATTAAAATATTGGTTGTTGATCATTCCGTATTGGGAAAGAACCCTTTGAATAATCGGTTACACAGTCAAAACATAGGTTTGTTGCTCTAAAAATCAACATGATTATTTATTATTCAAGGCAATTTAAACTGTAGGATCAAATACCATTCTTTTAAGTAAATGGTTGTTTTTGAAAAAGGTGTCAATTTGTTTTTTCTCACAAGCATTTTGCACTAAATGCAGCATTCGTAACTCCACAAATCATTAATTTTAGGCAAATCTGAAATTTGGGTAGAGAAATGAAATCATTTTTATCAAACACTGGCTCAAACTCCTTTTCCAAATATTCTGCATCGGTTGCGCCCACCCTGAAACAAATAAGTGTCCCGACATTCCCGAAAATAGAAGTTCTAACCTCCTCTTGTAACTGCTCAATGTATTGATGCGCCAAAAAGAGCGAAAGTCCATATTTCCTTGACTCAGCAAGGATGTCTGCGAAAGAAAGTGATAGGAATGAATGTGCCTCATCTACATAGAGGTAAAACGGAATACGCTTTTCTATTGGTTGTTTAGCTCTGTATAATGCACATAACTGAATTGAGGTAACTAAAATACTCCCGATAATTATTGAAGCATCCTCGCCAAGTTCACCTTTAGAAAGGTTGGCAATGAGTATCTTTTGTTCATCCATAACTTGGGACATCCGAAATCCTGAAACTTGCTTCCCAAGCATATTTTTAAGTGGCTTACTTGATATAAAAACACCCATTTTGTTGAGAATCGGTGAAATTACCTCATTCCGGAATGATGGCGTATAAATATCAAACTCTTTTCGCCAAAAGTCGAAAATGTAATCATCCTTCACATATTCAAGCACCTTTTCTTTGAAGTGTTTGTCAGTCAGAAGTGGTTGAATATCAAGTAAGGTAGCGTAGGGATATTGTAGCAATGTTAGGAGACTAAAGCGGAGTATGTATTCCATTCTGGGGCCCCAGGAATCAGACCATATCTTTTTGAAAGTTGAAATGAGGCCGGATGCAACTAAGCTATGGTAGTTCGGGTGTACTGCATGGAGCGGATTAAATGCAATCACATTTTCATCAACTGGATTTATATATACTAGATCTTTTTTTCTATTCTCTGGAATATGTTCAAGAAGGTACTTTGCAACATCTCCGTGGGGATCGATAATTCCACAACCTTTGCCTTTTGTAATATCTGAAAGGGCCATTTTTTGCAGCAGTGTCGATTTACCCATCCCGGTTTTTCCGATGCAGTAAATATGCCCAAGTCTGTCCTTGTCCTTTATACCAAACGGAATGTTTTGGTTGCGCCAATTGGTGTAGCCGATTGGAGTAATGTCATAATCTTCCATACTCATACTAGATATTGTAGAAAATCCGGTTATTCAGCATAAGGGGGGTAGTTTTGCTATTTATAACAAATTAAAATAATTAAAAAAATGTAGTAGATTAAAAGTTACTTAAAAAATTCAATAACATTAGGGTTTGTCTATGTTTTTTGTTTTAGTAATTCTCCCATCAAAATTTGCAATTTTATTTGCATTTTTAAGAGAATTTTGAATTTTGCGTCTATCATAACCTATTAGGTCTAGTTCATCTTTAGCCCAAATTGAAGTTGATTCATTTAACATAGCAATTTTGACAGTTTTTTCATTTGGAAATTCAACTTCAAATTCAATTTTTGTAAGTTTTAACGGCGAAATTTTACCACCGTAAGTTAGAAGTACTTTAGCAATAAACTTATCTTTATTTGCTAATCTTTCAACCATTAATGTTTGCCTTGTATTATAATTAGCTCCGTAGGTCAAAATGTTTTTAACATTTTCAAAAAATGCGCTGGTTTGTGGACCCGTGCCATGTTGGATATTACAATATTGACACTGGATTTGGTAGTGCAAATTTAATTCGTTTACACTTGGACTCCAATTCACTATATGTAAATCTATTGGTATTTGAAATGTATAGTCTTTAAGGTATTTAGGATTTTTAAATTTAATAAAACCTTCCAATTCTGGGTATGCAATTTTTTTAAATAATGCTTCTATATAATGGTGTGGGGCTGGTTTAATTTGGCCATCTAATCGCATGTAATAGGTATTATTGTATTGATGGGGGGAGTATTCACTTTTCTTCACCTCAATCAAGTAAATAAACTTGTTATCTTTTTCAAACGGGTAATAATTTATTCCTAATGGTATTGGCACAATACTGTCAGATGTTGAACTAATAAATTGGTCTTTTTCTATTTTGTTTTCACTTGGTGTTAGTGGGCCAAAAAATTTCTTTTTTTTATTATTAGAATCATGCTTCCCATCAGGTGCCCCTAAAATAATTATGCCTCCACTAGAGTTTAAAAAAGCACAGATGGTTTTAGGAAGTATGTTAATTTGTTTGTATACATCACTAGGGCTAATTGATTTGAATTCAATCGTATCACTTTCTGTCCTCTCAAATAGAAAGAAATTTTCAATGTCATCATATTTAATTTCTCCGACTTTTTTTCCAAAATGAGCGATAAATAAATCCATAAATTCCAATTAGTCCCGTGAATAGAAAATTTTTGAATAGTATTCAATTTGGGAAGCAAAGTCAACAATAAATTATATGGGTTGAAGGGCGAAATTTTCGGACCCTTCCGGCACCTCGCAAAAAGAAATATTTTCAATTTTCACTTTTTTACATTTTTTAGATAGTCTGCTTTGCATGATTAAAATTGGTGTTAATTTATGCATTGATTCAGGCTTAATTGCAACACACAGTCCGTCACCTGCTGTTTGAACACTTGGGTAAAGCAATCCATCATATCCTTTGCTTATCGCCATCTCACTAAATATTGCTGAAATCATGTAATTCATATGGCTATCAGTTGGTTTGACGAATTTAGTGAATTCTTTACTTAAAAATCTAACCCAGTTTAATGTGTTATTTCTAATATCTACCGGAAGTTTAGAAAGATAAAAATTATAATCCTTCACTAGATCGTTTAAATATTTGATTTTATATTTTTTCTTAGGATCAACTACCGTTAGTAGGGATATTCTTTCAGTTGATACCCATTTAGAAAATGTAATATCGCGCTCACCATCACCACTTTTTTTATCTCTTAATAAATCACAGCACTCAAAACACCCAGTAATTCTTGCGTATTTTATTACCTCTAAATCGGCTGGTTCAGGAATAACACTGCAATAAAACATTGTTTGTGCAGGCGTACTAGCCCTTTGGTATGTAGTGTTAAATTTTGCAGGTTTGAATGAAATTCGAGAAATAATATTAAAAACAGGTTCGTTCACTGTGTTTTGAACTGCACGTTCAAAAGTTTTTGAAGCATTATATTCAGTTACCATTAATGAAACTCTCCCCATTTTTGTTAGAAGTGCCTTTATTTCATTATCTGTTGCCTCTGCTAATTTGAGTTTAGTCAAAGCCTCAATTTCCTTATTATTTTGTTTAAAGAAATTACACTTAAACATTTTGAATGGTGATTTTACAAGTTGACCCATATATATAACTTAGTGTGTTTCTAATCCATTGCAAATACTCCATATGGCTAACTTTCACAACTTGATTCATAGTTGCCAAAAGTTTTAATTCTTCAGCTTCAGTAAATTGGCGATTTCCTATTTTTGAAAGTAATTGAGAATCGTCAAAAGTTGATACTACTTGATGGTATTTAATTTCTACAATATCCTCTGTTTTAATATCTATTTTATTAATGTAACACCAAATGGTTGCGCTACCATTATCATTTTTAACTAGTATTTTATGTACCATAAGAGGCCTTTAAAGTAATATCTACAAATTTACATAATTAGAGGTTGATTTACAAATTACCAGATAATAAGTCTACGGTGGGTAAAATTGCCATTTCCGGCAAATTTCCCCCCCTTATAAATGGTACCCCTTTAATTCACAATGTAGGGTGTACTCACAAAAATAAAACAGTACGTTAGTATAAAAATGAGCAAATCAAAGGAAGGTGAAAACGACATATTGAGCGGCTTTAACCCAAACTCACCTTTGGTCACAGATGATATTGCTCTAGATTATCTGGCCGAACTATTAGTAGATATATATTTAGACGAATTGGAACATGCTTCCGAATCCACAAAACACAACTAAACCACAAGCTGTTATTTATTGCCGAGTTTCTACAAAACATCAAGTAGATGAAGGAAACTCACTTTCAACCCAAGAAAGATTATGCCGAGAATACGCACTCAAGCAAGGTTATGAAGTTGCTGCTGTATATATCGAAAAGGGAGAAAGCGCTAAGACAAAAGACAGAACAGAACTTCAGAAAATGATGTCTTTTTGTGCTATTAAAAAGAACAATGTCTCTTATGTTGTCGTTTATAAACTGGATCGTTTTTCCAGAAATACTGATGACTACAGTTATCTCCGAATAATCCTAAAAAGGTATGGTATTTTTATAAAATCGACGACCGAATATTTTGAAAATACTCCAGCTGGAAGATTTATGGAGAATATCATTTCCAATGTTTCACAATTTGATAATGATGTCCGAACCGAGCGAGCCGTTAATGGTAGTAGAGATGCCATGGTTGAAGGGAGATATGTATGGTCTGCACCATATGGTTATAGCAACATAAAGGTTGGAGGGCGAGGTAATATTGCTCCAAATGATAATGCACCAATAGTCAGACGAGCCTTTGAAGAAGTTGCAAAAAATCAATGCCCTATTGAAGAGATTAGAAAATCAATGTTCTATTCCGGTCTAACAACTCACATGAATAAACCGCTATCACGGGCCCAATTTTACAGAATGCTTAAAAATGTTGTCTATTCCGGTTGGATTGTGAAATTTGGTGAAAGGCACAAAGGGATATATGAGCCAATTGTTTCTGATGAACTATTTGAACAAGTGCAGAGAGTGCTTAATTATCGAACTCGTAAAAATTACACCTACAATTGCAAGCATCCTGATTTTCCATTGCGCCGGTTTGTGACTCATCCAAATGGCATGAAATTGACGGGCAGCTGGAACCAAGGAAAGGTGCAGAAATACCCATATTATCGATATATGTGTAGAATGATGAATTTCCCAAAAGAATCGCTTGAGAGCCAATTTATGGCCTTTATGGACACTTTTAAATTGGAAGATGATCAGTATGAAGACTTAAAGAAAAAACTGAAAGGTGCACTTGAAAAAGGGGTAAAATATCGACTAAAAGATAGAAATAAAGTACTGCAGGAGGTAAAGGAATTAAAGCTTAAACAGTCTCTATTAATTGAGAAGAATATACAAGGTGTTATTTCCAACGAGCTACTCCGTGATCAACTTGTTTTAATTGATAAACAATTACTGGAATTAAATTCCAAATTATACATTGAACCGACCTATAAAGTGAATCTAGAAGAGCTTATTACCAAAGCAAAAACACTCCTCACAAATCCTAGTGAAGTATGGAAAACTGCAAATAATGACAATAAATTACGCTTCCAGGTGTTTGAATTTCCACATGGGGTAACCTTTGATGGAGAAATTTTTCAAACACCAGAAATATGTAGACTTTTCAAGGTAAAAGACCTTTTTTTACCTAACTCGTCTCATGGTGCGGGCGTTAAGAAAAAAGTTATCAAATTTCACCCAAAAGTAGCAAATTTACCCTCCTTAAATGGGGATAAACATCCACTTAGAAGCAAGTATACAGTAAAAAAGTACTGGCAAGAAATAGTTGAGGACTTAATTGAGGTTAATTCAATATTAGCGGAGGAAATAACAGACCCATCATAATTGCTATATTTGGCAAATTTACCTTACTTATTACTTATCATTAATTTCTCTACTATATATTCATATGAAAATATCCAACAAGTTTAAAAGAGTGTCTATAGTTAAAGGGTTACACACAAAAACAAGTTGCTCAATTTTTGCAACTGGATTGCATTAACCGACTCTCTAAATGGGAGAATGGTCACACATATCCTCATGTAGTTAATTTGATTTAGCTTTGTCGCCTTATGAAGTTCCTCTTGAGAAAATATAACCCGATCTATTTTCTTCTCATCAAGATAAATACCAATTAGAATCTCACGAGCTGATCTTCTTTCTCGGTAATCTTTCTTGGTCGACCTGGTCTACGTTTGACAGAATCCCATATTTCTTCATCACTTAGTCCTTTACGTTTTGGCATAAGAAAATCCCATGTTATTAATAAAAAGGATTTTACTGGCTATGCAAATATTTGTCCCATTACTGGTTGTACTGTTGGGGCAAATTTCAAATACTTTTAATATAGTAACCTTGAACATCTGAGTCATAAAAAGTGGAGGGGTTTTCTGCCTCGGCAAATCTTTTATTAGTAACAAATATATTTAAAGTAGAATTGCTTAATTCAGCAATTAGACAATTACCTTGATTATTTGTTATCTTATACAAACCTAAATTATTAAACATATCATGTGCAAGATGTGTGGCTTTATCAGCGTTTCCGAAAAATGTGACTTTAGGCTTCATGATTTTTAAAAAGTCATAGGAACAGCTAGACTTTCTTCCGTGATGGGGTGCGATTAGTAAATCAATATCAGAGATATTCTCCTTGTGGTTTTCCATCAAATAATTCCAAGTATCGTCTGAAGCATCGCCTCCGAAAATTATTTTCTTACCTTCGGTTTGATAAAGAATAACATATGAAGCATCATTCCAATCTTCGGTTAAATTTGCATTTCTCATTAACTCTTTAGTAGGTGCAAGTATTGTAATACCGTTACCTCCTCCATTACCGTTTTCGTCCTCATTAAAATATTTACCCTTCGCTCCCGAGTAAAGTGTAAGTCTTTTAGGATTTTGGACCACTCCGTCTCTATGCTTAATATAGAAATCCCAATCACTTTCTTGATAGCGTCCACTAGAAAAATCGGCCAATTCTTTTGTATTCTCGGTATCCCAAAAATTTACTGGTGAAAACTCATCAAAAAAATCTTCAATTCCATCCATGTGATCCATGTCTGGGTGAGTTAGAATAAATCTAAAGACCGAAGTGACAGAATGTTTTTTAAGATATTCAATTGGATTAACGGGATAATTTTTCTGATTAAAATTACCTTTACTTAATATCTCAGATATGTATTTTGCACCTTCACTTTTTGCGAGATCATTTACCTTATCCGTTTTTGATTTACTAAATGCATTATTGACATCAATTACTGAAATTTTACCGTCATAATGTTTTATCCAACTACAATCTCCGTTTTTTACGTTTAAATAATGTATTTGTGGCATAGGACTATTTTATTATTAGATATTGTTCGAAAAGTATTTTTGCATAGTAGTGTCCGAATCTGTTTATTATGTATTTAGAAAAAATAATGGGTAGGAGATAAATTGTAAACAAAAAAATACCAAAATTTCTGAGACCTTCATTCTGCAGTGCGGCAGAAAAAATAATAAGTGTCAATGAAAATATAACAGCAAGTATACAGCCGCCAAGAAGGTTTCTAAAAAATCCGTATTCAACATTGTGTCGAAAGAGCATTATATTGTTTTTTAAAACAACACGAATTTGAGACACAGCAAAACAAATTTGCTTTCTCGCTCCTAATTCTTCAGAAATCTCACGATCGTGTGAATAAAGTGATATATCAAAATCTTTGAATATTTTCTGTTTTATTTTTGCTTTTATATCATTGGTGAAAGTTGAATCGTTGTGCAGTAAATAGTTAGTACTTGGCATATTTATTTCATCTTTAAAATAGAACTTTTGAAATATTTCTTTAGAAAGTAACCTATTCAGTTGCACAAGTAAAAGTACAATAGCAAATGGTAGTGAGATATCACTTATAGTAGGTAAGGCAGGTGCACTATCAAAGTACTCGTGCACAAACGGGGCTACTGTGTAAAAATAACACACAACTAACGGGATAGATGTTAATACGGTCGGGGCTAACCGCGCTTGGAGGTAATATTTGTTCATGTTGGACAATTGGTAGAATAAAGATAAAATGCTTTTTTGATGAATTAAAATGGTTTTACATATTGGATTATGTAATTTTTAAGTGGTTATGTCAAAAACCATTAACAGAATATACCCACATTCTAAGGGTTTATTGAAAATTTGTTATATCTCACAATGAGGGAGCTGAGTAAAAGTTATCAAAAATCACCCAGAAGTGGCATAGTTACCCCCTCTTAAAAGGGTGAAACATCCATTTAGAAGCAAGTTTACAGCAAAAAATTATTGGAAAGGAATAGTTGAGGAATTAAGTGTGATTATTGAAATCTTAGCCAAGGAAGTAACTGATAAATAAAATTTGCTTATTATATCAATTTTACTATGAGACAAGTAATGTCAATTCAATTATGCTCCTAAGATTGTTAGAGCTTACAATTACAGCTATAAACCATAATATCAATTTCAAGAATCTGTGGAGCCAAAACAAAATCTGTTCTCTTTTGGACATGAGCCTAAATTGCCTATAATCTGAATTTCCTTTGATGATTGAGTAACTCGTCTTATAAGTCACATTTTTGTTTCGTTTTTTCTTTCCCATCTGTACACATTTTTTTTGCCAATAACGCGAAAGTATAATGTCACTCGGGATTGAGAAAGGACAGGTTTAATTCGTTAATTAAAATGCCTAGAACCCCCTGATTCTATTAGGTTTCAGTTATTTGGCTCAGTACAAGCAGAAAACAGTCTGGAAATAACGAATTAGCTCAAATGCCCATTTACAGTGAGTTTTAAAATCAGACCATTCAAAATAAACGGGACAAATGGGAATTATAAATAATCTATACAAAAGCAAACTTGAATGTTTATGAATTAAACCTAAAAGAAATTAGTAAGCTATTTTTATAAATTTGGCGGTATCTTAAACCTAATGATTATGGATTCAAACATTTTACCTCATAAACCTAAGTATTCACTTGTAGCCTAATCGTCTACTTTTTGAAACTGGGGTATTCAAGATTTGGTGGGCCGTTTGCTTTAATCGGACATATGCATCGTGATCTAGTTGAAAAAAGAAATTGGATTTCGGAAGACGAATAAAAGGAAGGTTTGGCATTGGCTCAATTAGCACCTGGTCCGCTTGCAGCTCAACTTGGAATCTATTTGGGTTATGTGCACCATGGGGTGCTTGGTGCAACACTTTGTGGTATTGCATTCGTTATCCCATCCTTTATCATGGTCGTTCTCCTTGGAATTGCATATACACTTTATGGTGGGCTTTCTTGGATGCAGGCCGTATTCTATGGTGTTGGAGCAGCTGTTATTGGTATTATTGCGATGAGTAGCTACAAACTCACGATTAAATCTGTTGGCAAGTTGAATTGGATGGACATAAAATCAAAATGGTTGCTATGGCTATTTTGTATCGTCGCGGGAGCAACAGCTGTTATAACTCAATCCGAGAATGTCCTTTTGTTTATCGCCGCAGGACAGTTATAAATGCTCATTAAGGCTCCACCGAAATTTAAATGAAGTCATGCAAATTCTTTAATATTAACAACATTTGGTTTCTGGCAATTTGAATGGAATACACTTGGTCAGATCGCTTGGTTTTTTACTAAAGCCGGTGCGTTTGTATTTGGAAGCGGATTTGCTATTGTTCCATTTCTTCATGGAGGTGTAGTGACCGAATACCAATGGCTTAATGAAAAACAGTTTGTAGACGCAGTTGCCGTTGCAATGATTACTCCTGGACCAGTTGTTATTACTGTTGGATTTATCGGTTACTTGGTTGCAGGGTTTCCAGGTGCTTGTGTAGCTGCATTAGCTACTTTCTTACCTTGCTATCTTCTAACAATTATTCCGGCCCCATATTTTAAAAAAATTGCTAAAAACACAAGCATTAAAGCATTTGTTGATGGAATCACTGCTGCTGTATTAGGGGCTTTGATTGGTGCAGTCATCATTATTGGCATGAGAAGTATTACAGAAGTTCCGACATCACTCATAGCAATTGCAAGTATACTAGCATTGATTTATTTCAGAAAAATACAAGAGCCTATAATTATTTTATTAGCTGGTGTTGCAGGACTTGTTATAAATACGTTTATGTGAACAATTGCATCTATTATTATTTTAATTAATTAAGGCTACTCGGAAATTCCTCACTAATTAATTCTTCAACAGACTTATGTTCAACTTGTGTTCTAAGTTTTTCTAATATAGCCAAAGTCTCTCTATATTCCATTGCTTCAGGCAACTTTGAAAACTCAGCTTCAAGACCTATTTCCTTGATTTTTTGTTCAATTTCTTCAAGAGTGACATTGAAAAATTCCTTCCGGTAGTTTAGCATATTTACCTTTCTATTTGAAAATGCTTTATGGAGTTCATATTCTAAAGTAGGCGCCTCATCGGAATAAATCATAGCATGAATATCAAATTGAAAAGGTACCGAGGCGTCGCCTAACTCTTTTATTCTGTCAACTGGTTCAAGTCTTCTTGTCATTCCAATTTTGTAAACATTCTCACCAAATGAGCCAATATTTGAAATTATATATACATGACCTCTTTTTGTTTGTTGAGCCATAGACATAGCGCGTTCTTTTCTTTCATGTGCTTCACTTAATTCTTGCTCCAACAATGAAATTTGAGCTTGCAGTTTACTATATTTTTCACCAGTTGCTGCTTCAATTTCTTTTCTGGCCTTATCAAGTGCTTTTTGGAAAGTTGCCTCTTCTTTTTCGGCTTCCCGCTGTGCTTGTTCAAATTCTCGTTTTGCTTTTTCTTCCTCTCTCAACTCTTCTTGTATAGCTCGCATTTCCTCTTTTTCCTTTTGGCGTTTTGATTGATATTCAAACTCCAATAATAACTCATTTATTTTTAAATTTAAGTATTCTTGATTCAAATGAACATGAAATCCTTTCCCTAACTTATTAATTGCGTCAAATAGTTTTTCCATTCTCTCACGCATTTGGTTGATATTATTCCATTTAACTTTTGCAATCAAAACATCGGACTCTCCGTTGAATGCTCTTAACATTAATTTTTTATATACTTTAACTACAGCTTGACCTTTTGACACGCTACCTTCAATAGTCCAATTGGTAGTACAGATTGCTGCTGAATCTTTGGCAATCATTTCTTTCTGAAGTTCAACTATTCGATTTTGTTCTTTTCTATAGTCATCCGATTTCTCGAAATCATAAATGGGTTCATAAATTCCATATTCGATAATATCAAGTTTATTTTCGAAAACAGAAACTTCCCTGCGCAGACTAGTATATGTTTCAAGTGAATTTTGATATTTTTCTTTCAATTGCTCAAAATCGCTTTCTATCTTCTTTAAATCAATTGTCTTTGAGTCAATTATTTGTGTCAAATGGTTTTTTTGACTTAGAACTTCCTTTTCAATATCTATGATTGGTTTATATTTTTCCAATTCTTGTTTTAGGTTTTTTATTTCCTCAAGTTCTTTTCTTTTTAAAAAATCAAATAGTGCCATATGTGTGTTTTTGGGTTAACTTAATACTGTTTTACCTTTCTCATCTTCTATCCATTTCCAAGCTTCTGGATTTAAAAATCCATTGTAGTTATATAAATTTACTTCACAAACAAAAAACTCTTTTCCGCCAATTATTGTTCGAACATAATCGCAAATATTTTTTGCTGTTGCCGTATATTCCACAATTAAAATGTAGGTGCAATCTAAATAATGCCACCAAGATATAATTCCTTTAGCGTTAGTTAATTGTTCATGGAAAATTTCATAATTGAATGTGTCAATTAATCTCTTACGGTCAAATGTTAATATATACGCCTTGTTCATTGTTCAATAATTTTGTCGTCAGCCAGATTTTCTCCTGGTTTAACAATTGGAAGTAGGTTCATGTTTGCATTGCCTTTGTTATTGCTATCTCCAAGCATAGTAAGTTGTTGTTTTTGCAGCTGATAATGTTCAGACCTTATATAGTCAGGATTTTTCCTTACAAAGTATAGATAAACATATAATCCAACTCCAAAAGCAATGATCGCAAGGCTTAAAAAAATAAAGATAAAAACATAAGCAGACTTAGTGCATATTAAAACCACTGTCATTAAAAATAGAAATCCAGAGATTATAAATGGTGGGTCTGTAATACTTCTAGTTTTTATTTTCTCAAGTGACTGCATGAGGTTATTTATTGGGACTGCCATTAAGCTAAGTTAATGATTATTTTGAAAAATTACGAATTTTTACCAAAAATCCAGTTTTACACAGAAGTTGCCTAAAATAGCAAATTTACCCTCCTTATTCATAACCGACAGGTTTTCTACAATATCTGGTATGAAAATGACTGACTTCGACAAAACACCGACTTGGATTGAAGTAAAAGGACTGAAACTAAACAAACGTCAAAAAATGGACGGATTTGAAATGCTTAAAATGTTGGCGGATAAAACTATACCTCTTGTATTCTTTGACCCACAATATCGTAGTGTTCTTGATAAACAAAAATATGGAAATGAAGGGAAAGGTAGGGGTAAAGAGCGTTCAGATTTGCCACAAATGGACAATAGAATGATTAAAGATTTTCTAAAAGAAATTGAGCGCGTTTTAACACCGAGCGGACACTTAATGATGTGGGTTGATAAATATATAGTGTGTAATGGTATAAAACTTTTTTTGGAAGGTAGAGGTTTGCAACTTGTTGATATGATAACTTGGAATAAACAGCGTATGGGTATGGGTTACCGCTCACGCAGATGCAGTGAACATCTTGTGATCTTTCAAAAAAAACCAATACGAGCAAAAGGAGTTTGGAGGGTTCACGATATACTCGATGTGTGGAGTGAAAAAATTGAGGACAAAAATCATACACATGCTAAACCAATTGAATTGCAAAAGAAACTAATAAATGCCGTAACCATTGTGGGCGATGTGGTAGTGGACCCTTCAGCAGGTGGATTTTCAGTAATGCGTTCGGCTAATGAAATGGATCGTAATTTTTTAGGTTGTGATTTACTAGGTTAATCACACTTCCTAAATTCGCCGAAAGGCGCAAAGCTATACAAGCAACTAGTATACCTCCTATATGGAGCTATTTTTACTTATTGTCTATTTGCAAAATGTGAAAGTAACTATAGTGTTACCACATAACATTAAAGCGTTATTAATCTTTGCCATGGCACCTCTTAAATTTTTTACCACTGCCACAGTAACAATGAGAGTTTTTGGATTGTTTTTTATTATTTATCTGAAGTGGTATTCCGTCCTTCAAAGTTTTATCGACTAAATTTTGTAATTCGCTATCCTCTTGCCATGGTTCTTTACTAAAAACAATTGCATCAATTGATTTATTACTATTAAGAACGGTAGCGATTCCTAGCCAAGTGTCCGCTTTTGTTTTATATTTTCTAGCTACAGAAATATAATAAATATCAGTTCCAACACTATCGCTAAACGTGGGAAATGATATGAATGTAATCCCACTTTTCCCATTTTCAAATATCATTGATAAATCGTGACGTTTTCCATCACGAATTGTCATTTTTTTTACTCGCTCAATTGCACTAACTAATTTATCCGCACCGTCTCCTGAAATATCATATAAATAAAATATTGCATCAGTAAATCCTGGCACCTGTGAATCCTTCACTTGGTCAAGTAACTGTTGGAATTTTTCATTTTTCCAGTTTGCGAAAAGCTGCTCTGCTGCTTTAGTTCTAGGTGAGTCCGATCTTGAGGATGGAAAATTTGCATCAATAAGTTGCGCATACGATTCATCTAGAAACTCTCCATCTGCACCTTCAAGAGGAAATAATTTTTGCTTTAGGTGGCTCCCAAGGTAAGCCATTTCCGATCCAGCTCGTGCATATCGCGTCAAATTCACTCTTTGTCTTAGGTAATATAAAAATTCGAATGGATCTTTGAGATAATAAGTTACCACATCCAAGTCGAAAATATTCATTGCAAGTGGGTACGGGTCAGTTTCTTTTTTACTTAAATAGCTATATAGTTGGTTAATAACTGCCGGATAATGATCTGTTGTAACACAAATAATATATGCTTCATCAATATATTCACATAGAATTAACTCAACACCTTTGCTATCCACAAGTTTATTATTCTTATTAATGACAGCTTCCCTGCATATTAGTCCTTGGTCATATGCTTTCTGTACCGCTTCTCTGAAATCTTCTTTAATTTGTGTTACATTACCCGTTTTTGAAAGCTGTGTAAGTTTTTTAGACTTTGCTTGTATTATTACCGCTTTATTTCCAGCAATTGCTAATATATCAATATCCGTAATTTGTTCTTTTTTGCTTTTATAAACCGACACATTTCTGTGTACATTTTCCATTCCAAAAATATTAATTAAAAAATTGTAACTCATTTCTTCAGCCGCATCCCCTCTATTTTTAAAAGCAATATTATTATATTTAATATCTTGGGCCATCCAATAAAACGGACTCTCATAAATTGATTGAGCAAGTAAAAACTGAATCGGTAAAAAATAAAAATCCTCTGATAATACTATAATCGGATGAGAATCAAATGAGTTATATTCTCCAAATATTTTAAAGGTAGAATTGACTTTTCCCGGGTTAAGCGAAAAACATTGTAAGAAGGCTTCTATTTGCTCACTTTTTGAGACTAAAATTTCGTCTTTCGAAAAGCAAAATATTTTTAATGCCTCAATACAAATCTCCCTAAAATCAACTTGACTCACTTTTTTACTCAATTTTTCATAAAGAATTTTCTTTAGGGCTGAGCTTATAGAAGTTATATCCTCTATAGAAATATTCTTATTAGTGGTTAACCAAATATTATCCTTTCCATATTTTTTTAAAGCAAATTCCAAATACTGAAAATCATAAGCACCTGACCCTCCGTAAAAAATTGCCTCCGCCATTAACGAATCCTCGCCATGGAAATCCTGGGTCGTGATGTTAGGAAATTCATTCTCTTTTTCTAATCCCAACTCCTGAATTTTCTTTTTAATCTTTGCCATAAATGGATGATTATAGGCCAAATGGAGTTCTTCAAGTAAAGAATATGTTTCTTCAATCTGCCTATCAGACTCCTCTTGTGTTGGGAATATATTAATTTTTATTTCCTTTTTAACTAAAAGGCCAATTAGTAAAGTAAATTCTTGAATGTTTATCCTTTCGTGCCAATTTATGTCTAAAATTTTCTCTGCATCAAAAAATTGATCATTGAGTAGCATTAAGCATAGTGAATAAATATAACCTTCCTCATGGCATATTGCTTGTAAAGAATTAATAATCTCTTCTTTTGTACGAGGTTCAGGTATCTTAAAATCTTCTTCCGAAATATATCTTTCCATTTTAGTTAGACAATATTTATTGTAATAGTTAACAAATTTAATTATATTTTATGAGTTAGTTTTCCACAGTATTTGCTGTAAATAGCAATTTTACCCTCCTTACTCTACTCTTCTTAAATTGCTATTTTAAATTACATGGGACATACAGGTCGATATTTTCCAAACAATCTTAAAAAATTTAGGCGGATGAATGGATACAAGCAGGAATTTGTCATGCAATATTTGGGATTAAGTAGCACCAATAGAATCTCCCGTTGGGAGAAAGGTTTGGCCATGCCTAGTGTTATCAATCTTCTTAAATTAAGTGTTCTATACAATACTCTTGTCGATCAGTTATACAGCGAGCATATTTATGAAATCAAGCGCAATTTGAAAGACAAAGAACAACTGCTTGTATCCGGACATCTAAAGAAACGATAGGCAAAATAAAATATTGGTGACGATTTTGGAGCATTCCAGACACGGTTATTTCTTGTTCCAACCTGAGAAAATTACACTTGTGGAAAACTTCTGAAAAACTTCAAGAAAAAATATATCGTCGTTTACCGTTTCGGTTTATTTATATAAAATAAATAAACACGTTCGAGTAATTAGTTTTCCACAGAAAATTAGAAATTAAGAAATAGTTATTTGAAAATGATAAATCACAAATTAGCATATGAATTGGCATCTACCCTAAATGACACCGATTCTCTAAAAGCATACGAAGAATTTAGTGATCGGTATGCGGAAGATTTTCTCCGGAAAATACTTGCAAAGGTTATGTCAATTCCGGATAGGAAAATAAAGAAAACGCGCGGGGCATTATTCACTTATTTGGTTAATCAAAATGGTAGGCGGCACCATTCTGGGGATTAGCCCAGGTACAAAATATGTTGGGGTCGCCGTGTTAAGGAATGGCGACCTGTATGATTGGAAGATTAAATCATACAAAGGTGTTTGGTCGGATGAAAAACTAGCCAAAGCGCTTTCGTATATCGAAAAGCTTGTTATTACACATGTTATACATCACATTGCCTGCAAAGTACCGCACAATTCACGATCCTCAAATGGAGTGAATCAAATGATTGAAAAAATCAAAGAGATCGCACTTGAATACAAAATTAAGTTTGATGTGTATTCTATTGAAGACCTAAAGAACATGTTTAAAATGCACTTTGAGAACAAATATATACTTGCAGAACATGTTACTAAGCGGTATCCTGTACTGACCGATATATTTCTCCGGGAGCGAAAGAACAAACATAAGTATCATATCAGGCTATTTGAGGCAATTGCAGTAAGTCTGCACTGTCACATAAACACCAAATGAATAATATACCTAATGAAGCGGCAAAGGCGGTCTAAAAGGCCGTCTTTTGCGTTTTTATGGGTTATGGACTATATTATGCGAACTAGACAGGTATATGGTTGTTTTTGCTGCAAAAGCCAACCCTACCAATCTGACTGGGATTTATTAAATTAGCCTATTCATATACGAATCAATACCAATGGAAGAGATTAAAGATTCCGAATTACAAAAATACCTTGCAAATTATCAGCCACAATACCAATTAGTAAAGAATGCTCGGTATTCGGAAGGTAGTCTAAAAGCAGAACTGATACCATTCATATACCCATTTACAAATGAGGATTCTGATTATGTTAATGCCACACAACTGCATTTATACCTATCACAGTTATCTTATGTTTTAATCGCTAAAAGTATTATTGACCCTAACTTTCCAAAGCTTTCAAAATTGGTTAGTCTTGATACATACATGGAAAAAATGGCTTCGAGAAGGCTGTTTTTTGCCAAACTTGAACAAACTATGAAAAAAGTTATTTACAAAAAGAATTTACCGATTAGTGCAGAAATGAAAATAACCGGAGTTAGGGTTGTAAAAGACACTGGATTTTGTGAAGTAGAGTTCAATCTTGGGAATAAAGCTTGTTTTGGAAGAATGCTTATGAGTATGCAACTCACATAATAAAATAAAAAGGTAAAATAACAATCGAGCCCTAAAGTATTCTAAGACTATTAAACTACCAAATTTTCTTTATGCTGCGGCTAAATAATTTTCAACAAATGGTTTCTGGCGCTTGATTACAGCGAACATCCTGGCAATAATTTTGTTTCTAATAATATTAATTGTGCTCATTTTTGACTTCCCCTTTGCTAAGCGACTTTCATAATAATTTTTAAGCTCCTTATCATATAACAGTGCACTTTTGGCACCTTGATCCAATAATGATTTCATTTGTTTATCAGCCAAGTGGCTAATTTTAGTTTTCTTTTTTATGGATGAACCGGACTCATTGGGGAACGGCGCTGTTCCACAAAAACAAGCAAATTTTCTAGCATTCTCAAAACGTTGAAAATTATGTGTTTTGATAATGGTGGTTATTGCTATTACCGGTCCAACTCCTTTGATTGATGTTAATAATTGGTAGCTGTTATTAAGGGATAAATTGGTTTTGATAATTAAATCAATTTCTGCTTCTAATAAGTCTATTTGCTTTGTTAATTCTTTAATTACAACTAATTGTGCTTTTAAAATTAAATCCTTATCAGATAATCCAATGTTTTGATATTCCTTAGTTGAACATAATAAAGCAGCTCGTTGTTTTACCAAAAGATTTTTGCTGGACATTAGCATCTGTAGGCGTTTCACGTCTTTTTCAACTGGTTGAGATAGTTTGAGTTTAGTTATTTTTTCATTTCCAAAATGTGCAATTTTTTTTGCATCAATTTTGTCTGACTTCCCTCTAACTACCCCCATCGATAGTTTAATTTCTAATGCAGTTACTTTTGTAAATTTAACATCATTTGCATGCAAAAATTCTTCAAAACAATAACTGTAAAGGCCGGTATGTTCCATAACAATGACTACATCATTTAATAGAATTGATCGTTGAACAATCCACTTAACCATCGATTTAAACCCGATCAGGTTGTTTGAAATCACAAAATGGGTTTTAGTGTCGTGACAATGCAAATCAATCGTTTTTTTTGAGAGGTCAGCTCCAATGATGTTTGTTTTTTTCATAGCTTTGTTTTAGAACATTTTAAAATAAGTTGCATAGCCTAAGACCTTTATTTAGTCTTCGAGGACTTAAAATTCTAACTGGGCCTATTGCAACCAGAATGGAGAGTGGGGACTAATACTCAAAATAGATCTCGAATCTATGCCTCTGTTAAGTTCACCCCACTTTCCTTCTTTAAAACTAAGAATCTTTAAATTGAAAATTTGGCCTTTTGTAGTCTAAAGGTCCTCTGCGGTCAGCGCTGGTCGTTAATATTTCTGGTGCCGAGGTTAGTTTTTAAGAAGTCCCCTTTTGCACTACTATTTGAATAATGTTGCAGTTTGCCAAAGCTCTCAAAACAGGTTTTGAGGTCAGCCAAGCAACGCAACAAAAAATTGCTCACTTCTCATATCCCTTAATTATCTCAAGTAGTCGTGGCTTAAGATTTTGGAATGATACTTCAACAATGTCAAAATAGGGTTTGGTTAAATAAGTTGAAAAGTCGGATAATGTATTGCCTGTCAAACTGTCCGTTTCAATTAGGAGGTCCTTGAGATTTTGTTTTTTCATTGGAGTCTGTTTGAGTTTGCGGTCAAGATTGTGCTGTCGTCAAACGTTGAAGATAACGAAGAAGGATTAATGAAATTATAATCTTATGGTTCCTGCTGCTGCGCTGTTTGTCCGAAGTTGTGTCATTTGAAGTCCACATAAACTTTGTTCGAAGCTATTTACATTCATGGTGGACTCTGTCCATGTTAGCACTGTACGTTTGGGTGTTCTAATTTTTTTGAAGGCTGAGGAGAAAAAAATTGAATTTTCATTTGGCTGGAGGAAAAACTCTCTTGCAATCTTTGGTTCATGAGTTGGGTTGCAAGAGAGTTTTTTTGTAGTTGTAATATTTGAACTTCCTGTTTTGCATCACTTAATATTTTTTGAGAAGTCAAACTTTAAATGATAAATTGTTAAATCGCTTGTTGTAGTGTTGTGAGTTGAATAATAGCAAAAGTCAAACCCTGAAACTATACTCTTTCCTGTCAATACTTGTGTTGTAGTGATGTGTTTAAAATCCCCTGTCAGCAAGGAGTTTATTGATATTGTGTTTTTGTGTATATCAAGTCCTTGCACAACAAAACCAATCATTCCGTTAATCTGATAATGTGAGGCATAAGTTTTTAAAACAAACCTTTGAATTCCGTTCTCAATATATTTTGCATTCAATCCTGTCTTACCAGTTGGATTTGCTGCATTTATTCTCTTACATTCAATTGTATAGTATGCACCAGTATCTACAAATGTATTAGACGATTGGATTTTGATGTCAGTTCTGCCAAAAGTTGCGTCTTCGGGAACTTCTCTATCAAAAAGATAATTCAGTAAATCAACTTGCTTTCTGATTTTATTATTCTTCAAATAGTTTATCAAAAGAACATCACGAATAAGATTTTCATCGTTAGATAAACTTATACTGTCAGCCAACATTAATTTATAGCACGCAATTATTTTTGAGAGTATTCCTTCAAACTCAGCTTTGAAGAAATCATCATTGAGTTCAAATCGTGTGGCATCTAAATCTGGAAACATCATTTTATTTGCTTCTTTTAAGAATGGCATCGGCAAATTCGTTTACATCCAAATAACCAATGGCTTTATGCCACAGCCGTTTTTCATTCGGTTTAAAAATGTAGAAATAATCTTTTTCAAAACCTCGTATGTCTTTTTGAACAAAGAGTTTATCTGTGATTTTTTCTGAACTGATTCTTGTAAGTAGAGATATTATTTCAATGTCACCATTTTGTTTATTTTCCCAAGTAATATTTGTTGAGAATTCAGAACTTGGGATCATCTTAAAAAACATACCGACTATTTGATTGGTATGCCATATTTCCACTACAAATTTCTTTTTCTCGTTATCAAGTTTTGATTTAAAACGTTTGCTAAATATTGAAGCGTAAACTTTTAGCACTTCGTCTTTGAAGATCAAAGGGGTAAATAAGTTCTTCTTGTCTTTTTCATCACCAGTTATTTGATGTCGGCTAATATCCAAAGCGTAATCAATCAATGAAGTTTCTATTTCAGTTAAATCAAGATTTTTTCTTACTGCTTGATTTATTGCACCAATCTTTTCGTAAATTTCATTTTCTAACTTTTGAATTTTGAAATTATCGTTTAATGGTTCTTGTTGAAGTGAATAAATTTCTATATTAGCATTTTCAATAACACTAATTTCATTTTCTACTTTTAATTCAAGATATGGCAGACTGAATTTATTATAGTTAGTAACCCTTTCTCTCTCTATGCCTATTGTAGTGAATATATTTACTGCGTAATAGGAAAATATTTCTGAGCTAAAAACTGCTGTAATATTTTGTATAACATCAACATTCTTTTTCCCAAGTGTTTTAATTGAGGTGATTGACCCTTTAAATAAAATGTCTTTTTTTGAAATAGCAGCTTTTGCAGTTAAAGTCCCCATATCAATTCCTTCTCTAACTAATAACATGGGCTTCCTATATATTCTTGGGTCTTTTACTATATCAATTTTATTTCTCTCCAATTCATCGGTTTTAGAATAATCAATAAAAAATGAATTAAAAGCATCTGTTTTTAAGAAAGGGATGCCTTCAATTTTTGAGATGTCTTTTGGGTTTTCTAGATCTTTAGTTCTGCTATGAAGACCTGTTGACACAACAAATTTCTTCTTATCATAAATAATGTCCCCAATTGTTGAATAATCTTCTTTAAGTCGTTTGATAAAATTAAAATCCAAGTAAGAGCCGTAAACTAATACTTTCCATAACCAATCGAATTCTTTGAACTTGACTTGCTGAATTTGTTTGAAATCCGTTCTATTAATTGTAAAGATTTTAAACAACGAAAAGAAACGGCTTTGTTTTAATGAAATATGAGTAATGACATTCCTGTCAGTATTTTCACCGTGAGCATAGCGATAAAAAATAATTGCTGCTGGTGCTATTGCAGGTTGATTAGATTTTTCAAATACTTCATGTCTTACTGGAGCTAGCTCAAAAACTGAATCAACAAAGAATTCATCAAGCAAGTATTGCCTGAAAGGACTGAAATCTGTTTTGCCGTATCCTAAATTGTATAAGCTGCTACTCCGAATTATGAGAGCTATTTGTGTGCTATGCTGGCAGAAATCACTAACTCGTAAAACAAAACCTTCTGCAATCTCATTGTTATTAATAGCGATTGGAAATTTCTTTCGTAGATTTTTTTCTTTGGCTTTGCGTTTTTGTAAATAAGTATTTCCAATTTTATCCATTCCATTGCCTTTCCAAGGTGGATTACCTAAAATAAAATCAAATTCAATATCCTTTAAGAAAGTATTGAACTCTTTTGTTTCATCAAAAAAATCAGATTCAAAAAGGTTTGAGTTGAGCAAAATAGGAAATTTAAAGGTCTCTATTCCTGGTGGATCTAAGTAATCAAGCAGGGTTAGGTAGATTGAGAATACTGCAACTTGAACCGCACTCAAATCTTTATCTATCCCAAAAATATTGTCCTTCGCTAAATTCTTTATTGCGGTTTTAAAACTTGAAGATTTAACATCACACTCAGTTTCCCTGATATATTTCTCAATAATCTTTCTAAGAGACTCTACAAGAAAAATTCCCGAACCACACGCTGGGTCAAGGACTTTGCAATTGAAGGTTGAATTTCTCTTGCTGACTTTTTTCTCAACAGTTTCTTTCAAAATGTAATCAACCAAAAACAAAGGAGTGTAATAAGCACCTTCATTCTTCTGATTGTCCTGCCCAATGAACAACTCATAAACATTACTGATAAACTCAATCGGAATTATTGAGAAGTCGTAAAACGGAAAAAGAGAAAGCTGGTTCTTAGCAATTTCATCACCTTCCAACATTCTCTTGATTACTTGATAATCTTCTTTTTTTACATTTCTGTATTCGCTTGGTGAAAGCGGAAATAAATCACCGTTAAAACCTCGGTCTGAATCTTCTAAGTAATCAAAGAAGTCCTGAATCGTTTTTGGAGAATCAAGCAACGCACAGAATTCAGAAGTAGTCCATTTGCGTAAAGTTCCATCGTATTTCATTTTTACGCCTCGGTCAATCAAGTATCTAATGAAGATAGATTTACCAATAATTGCGTTTACAATCTTTGCATCTAACTTATGCTTTTCAACAAGCAGCTTTCTTGCAGACTTAATATTCTCAAGCAAACGGAAATCAACTCGGTTTTTGTAATCCAATTCACCTTGGTATTGCTCCCATGTTTTTCCAGTTACAAGTCCGAAATATGTAAAGTCGTTTAACTTTTCGCTTCCACCTATTTTGTCAAGCGTAGCTTTATCTTTTAAGTAATTGAAGCCATTGAATATTTCTACTGTTCCGTTGTCAACGAAAATTGCAATCGGACACTCGTTGAAGTTCCAAATCGCTTTATGTAGTTCTTTCCAATTGGATCTGTTTTCAAAAAATAGAACCATTGGCTTGTTGTCAAAGCAAAAAAAAGCATCAGGTTCAATTTTCTTTTCAATAAGTCGCTTCACACGGTTTGGAAAAGCCGTGTCAGTTTTCCAACGGTCATCCTTTAAATAAAAGAGTCCATTTGATTTGCTTAAACCAATTTGAGTAAGTAGTTCGTCTAACTTTTTCATTTTGGTTTGTTATCTGTTTTTTTGAAAATATGCAACCTTTTTTTCTGCAACTCTTAATGCTTGCTGTGCTAAATCTTCGTCCTGTATTTCGTAAGCGACTTTGTCGCTAAGCCACAAAACAATTAAGTCGTTTTCATTCGTTTTGAAATACTTTGCAAGTAGAATGACTTGCTCACGGGTCGCCTTGCGATGTCCATGTTCAATCTTGCTTAAAATTGATTGGTCAATATCAAGGTAAGCCGCAACTGTCCGCAAGGGTAGTTGCTCTTGTTCTCTTAGTTGTTTTATTCTGCTTCCTAAACTTTCCATTTTGAAAGAATTTGTTTTGACTGATTTTGTCAAAGGTAATATTTAGAGTGAATCGACAAGTTGAATATCGTAAAAAATGTTTCCACAAAGTAGTTAACAGTGTGTTACCGATTGTACTCTTTTGACTTTGCCCTTGAGTTGGACTTGTGTGTTGGGGTCAAAGGCAGATGTGTGCAATGTGTGGTGGGAATCGAAATTCAAAATTTTTTTGTTCAGTGCGAAAAAATTAGCATACCAAGCGTTCACGTGTTCGTTCTAAGGGGTCAGTTTTCAATTTCGGTTTTCCATAAATGTTTATTCAAAGTGATGCCGATTCAAATTAGCAGGGTGCCAATATATTTGTGGGTAATTAATGGTTTGAGAACATTTACACCCAAAGATTGTTTAAACGCCTCAAAATTAACAGTTTTCAAGTAATGCTTTTACCATTTAAAATATAAGTCAGTCAAACATATGAACTGATTAGTTTATAACTTGCAGTAACAATTTTTCATTTAATAAATTATTTGAACTAAAACAAGTAAGTTATCCCCAAAACTTGCTATTTCTAGCAAATTTACCCCCCTTACCGGTTCTTACTCAAAATCATAGACTAATTGGGAATTGATTCTTTCACAATTAAATCTATGACGTATGACAACTCAATCGAGTCAAACAAACATCAAACAAGATGTATTTAGCATCGTAACCAACCGTATTATTGAACAACTGGAAATTGGCAAAGTGCCTTGGCGACAACCTTGGAAGGAAGCCGGACCACCAATTAACATGCTCACTGGTCGTCCATATCGTGGTATTAACGTATTTCTGCTTGCAACCCTCGGATACCCCCACAATCTGTTCCTCACCCTTAAACAAATTAACGAGCTAGGTGGTGTGGTGAAAAGAGGTGAACACTCTTGTCCTGTTGTATTTTGGTCACAAAAGGAAGTAGCCAAAGAAGGAACTGAGGAAAAGGAAACAAAGCGAATACTGCGATATTACTCTGTATTTAACATTGATCAGTGTTTACATATTCCGGAGGAGAAAATACCGGAACTACACTTAAACGACAATGTACTACTTTCAACCTGTGAGGCAGTAGTAGAAAACATGCCTCAAAAGCCCAAGATTCAGCATAAAGGGCAGGAAGCATATTATAGCCCTCTCAAGGACGTTATTAATATGCCGAAGCTTCAGACCTTCGTAGATAGCGAAGCCTACTACACGACCTTGTATCACGAATTGGTGCATGCTACAGGCCATGAGAGCCGTTTAAACAGGGATACAGTTACCAAACCCTCAAAGCCAGGTGAAGAAGCGTATTCTGAGGAAGAACTCATTGCTCAAATTGGAGCATGTTTCCTTGCTGCACAATCAGGTTGTTCCCTAAAACACTTTCCTAACGATGTTGCCTACATCCAAGGATGGCTCAGTCGCTTAAAAGGTGACAAACGCCTCCTTTTGTTTGCCAGTTCAAAAGCACAACGGGCTGTGGATTTTATCCTTAATAACCAACTGCATGATGTGCGGGAAGATATTGGGAATGAAGAAACTGCAGGTTGATTGCAGTCATGTTGTGTTTTGCTTGCATTGCTTGTTTAACCCCTAAACGGGATGTATGGTGCGAACCCACAGCCGAAATGGATTGTGGGTTTTTATATTAATGTGCTAATAATTTAGGCCGTGATTTTCTTATTTTTTTTAATTTATTAGGATACCCTCTTTTTAATTTTAATATTTTAATTTTTCTTGTTTTTGATTGTGGTAAATATTCGAATAAAATTTTAATTTGCTCATCGTCCTGACAAACAAGATTTTCCTTGTCAAAAACTGCCCCTACATTTTTAAACCCAGTAAGCTTCATTAAGCGAATCATCTTCTTATTAGAATTACAAACTTCCCCGAACAATTTAATATGCTCTCTCTTTGCATATTCCAATAATTTGGAACCCACTCCTTGTTTTTGAAACTGAGGCAATACAGCTAAGGCTGTTAGCTTTCCAGATGGTTTTCTTATTAACACGCCTTGTAATTCCTTTGACTTATAGAATAAATATATTATATACGGATTATTATTTAATTTTTCATTATATACTTCATCGCCAAAGTATTTCCGCCCGTACGCGTTTTTTAATATATATAAAACACTCAACTTTTTTCTATTAAAAGCCGTCAAATCAGTAGGATTTGCGAGGTTAAATTTTTTTACCATTTTCATTTTTAGTAATAAATTTACTGAGCACTAATTTTTCCCCTTTGGTAAGTGTAGCGATTTCATTTTTGAAAAATTTCTCAATTGATATACTGTGGGCTAAGTTTATTTCAATAAATGGCGATTTATAAGTATTTTCACGGCATAGCTCATTTATTGAAAATAATAAAGTATTGTCAAAAGCTTGTAAAGTATAATTAAATACATGATCATACAGCCAAATTTCAACCCGAGGATTAGTGGTTTGTTCTTGAAAAGATCGGTCAGCTATTTTCTTTATTGTCAAAATAATTTTTTCTTTGAGATCGCTGGGTGTATACTTTGGAATTAACGCTGATATTTCAGATAATAGTTGTTCATTTAAATAGTTTGGAATAAAAATTTGCATTGTTGTATTTTTCTTTCTCATAAAATCCCGCAAATCATCATCATGTTTTGCTATCCAATTTTCAAAATAAAACGCTACTATGGTAATATTATTTGAATTCATGAAATATTTCTGCCATTCAATTTTTTTATTGGTTTCAAAACCATTGATTAACCATAAAGGTCGTTGAATATCAAGTATTTGTTGTACTCGGATACCACGGATTTGAAACAACAAATAAATGAAAATAAATATGATAATGGCAGCAGTGAATTCTATCAATAATGATGCAATAAAACCATCAAAATCAAAAAAGTGATAGTGCAAAAAGCAAAGACTAGATAATATGAAAATTGCTCCAATCCAAAAAATCCACCTAATATACTTCCTTATTTGATAATCTATCTTAATATTTTTACTCATTTTAGAACCTATATTTATGGTATTCAGATTAATAATAAGTAATATGGACCTTTGGGCTACTATCTTATGTAAATATACAAATTCTTTTTTAGTCAAAAAGTAAATAGGGCTAACTACGTTGCAATTCAACAACTACTACCAATTCCGTTACTGGGTCAAAGGTCTATTGACACCCCGTTAACCATACCTATCTTTAAAATCGATTATAAAGGTACTTGTTAATCAACCAAATCAAAAACTCTGTATATTTGTCATGGCATAGCGATTGCTGTGTTCATACATAAGAATTTTCGGTGTTCCTTTTCGCTTTCCGAATCGACCAAATTTTATCAAGCAGACAGGAACGGGCACTCACGTTAAGGCGTGGGCAGGTCTGTTTTGTCTGTGCGCTCTGGTCGAGCGAGGAAAGCAAGCAGGTGCTGTTCCACGCCGATTTATTTTAAAATGCTCTGAAAAGGAACAGTTCGAGCAAACTGATTCCTCTGGATGAGTAGGCCAAATACCATATTATTTATTCTTTTTCATGTTTTCCTCCCACTTTTAGTTGGTAGCTTGATTTATCTGATTTTCAGATTAGAAGCTGTTTCTCAGTCTTCAACACCAAATTTTCTTATCTTTTCTACCCTAATTTATTCCCTACCAGACAGCTGTTGGTTGTATGCCATGTTAAGTTCACTTTTATTAATCTGGAAAAATCAAGCAGATTATTGGTTTCAATTTTGGATTGTGCTCACTTTTATTTGTGCTATCGGAACTGAAATTTTTCAATCACAAAATATCATACCTGGAACATTTGATTTGTTCGACATTATTTTTTACTCCCTTGCATTTATTTTATTTATCATAATTAACAAAATTCAATTCATTAAAAACAAAACATTATCGTTATGAAACAACTATTATCAATTATCACGCTGGCATTCTTTGCCTTTTTATTTTATGCTTCTGCTTCACCAGAATATCTCCGGTATATAGAAACAACTTTTGCAGAAAGCGAAGCCAGGGTTGAGTCAAAAGACACAGTTATTACCTATCAGAACCCAATTATTTCTTTAGAGGACAACACAAAGCAAACACAAAAAATAGGGGGAGTTACCATAACCTGTGAAGCAGTTCCATTTATGATTAATAAGTTGGATAAAACAATCGACAATTATTTATACAGAGACCCTGCCCGGCCAAATTTGGATGTGAAAAGAGTAACGCACAGACCTGAGTATTCATTCAATCCAAATGAAATACAGTTGAAAGTAACTATAAATAATAACCAAGGACGGGTGTTGAAGTTACGTGACTGTGCGGTTGTTATGATTATAGATAATTTACAGTATTCTATACCACATGATGTAGTTGAAATCTGGGAGGGTTCAAATGTGATTTCCGGGTTTTCTACTTCACTAATACTAACAGGACCGCAAATCCAAACCCTTACCCGACCAAAGTCAATTGAAGTATTTATAAACGATGTTCCAACTTCCTTTGATCAAGCAGGAAACGTGCTTCGCCGTGATAACTTCACTTGGTTATTTACCTGTCGGTTAGAACCAAGAACAGTAAATGAAAAGATAACTTATAGCTATGTTGATGAACCGGTTAGAATTGAACGGTGCAACGTTTGCGAGGCGGTTGGATATATTGAAGGCAAACAAACATGTACTAAGTGTGGTGGTGATGGAACTTTTATTGGGGCAATTGATAAACAAACATACAAATGCGATAGATGTAGTGCAACAGGCAAAGAGACTGTCAAGAATACTTGTTCGACATGTTCCGGGGATGGAAGAATTGATTATCCAAAATCTTCGTTTCCGCCAGTTACTTCAAAGACTGAGTGGACAGGTCACAAGGTAGATGTGGTTAGTATTCCCCCAGGAGCAACTGTTTCAGTGTTTGACCGGAAAACAAAAAAGTATGAAGATGTTGGAACTACCCCTAAATCAGATATTGTTTGGTTAAACACTCAGTCAAAAGTGAATCCGATAATTGTTACCTATAATGGGATATCTGTTAAGGTATTACCCTACTCTTCCTCAAACAAAGCACTTTCAAGGATTAGTGTTGATTTTTCAACTGGTGAAGGCGTTGTCAAGGCTGGAACTAAGGTGGAATGACATCAAAACATTAATTAAAATTTGGAAATGTTAAGCATATAAATTAAATTTACTATGTGTTTTCATGGGGATAGCGAGGGTTATCGGAGTCCTTCTGAGCCCTTGCTTTTAATATCTTCAGTATAAAACATAATAAAAATATCTATCTATGAAATCACAAACTATTAATATACTGCTAAAAGGCAAGCTTCTCACAATTTGCTTTTGTATAGGTATTAGTTTATTCGGACAAACCTCAAACAATGAATTCAAAGAATTCATCCTTGAAAAACAGCAATCGACAAATGTCGAAATGCAAATACTGGCAAACCCAAATGGACTTGAAACTGACTCAATCATACAAGATTTGATAGTTCCTGAGTGGAATTTCAAAGAACATCTCGCTATATCAGAAAATGTTCACATTCCAATTCCTATTGAAATCAAAAAACCGGCTTCAAGTAATGTATTTTATGAGCCACAAATCGTTAATGAATTACTGAAATTACGACTCATACAAAACAATACAGTAATTCCAGTTAAGATATACGACATGAAAGGAACAGTTTTTTATACTGCAAATATTCAAAAGGATTTGGAAATTGACATATCACAATACCCGCCAGGAACGTACATTTTATATACCTCATCTTCAGCAACTACACATCACTTTCAAAAGGTTGTTATTCAGTGAAACTCTCAGCTTGTGCAACCATAAGCATTAAACCACAGCTACAGATTATCTCTACACGTATATTTTTAAAAGAAAAATAAAAAAGAGAAAAAAATAAAAAGAAAGGAACTTGCTCATTATGTCCGGAACATATTTTTCAGGAGGAACGGAATAAAGCGCTGGCCTTTTGAGCGCTGGCTTTTGAGTTTATGCCGTAGTTCCTGAAAAATATGTGCAGGGCATAATACTTTTGTGGATTGAATGTATTTTTTGAATTACCTAAAATTATATATACTAATGAACAAAACGTATACGATAGAAAAAGTGCTTGCCCTAATTGGAATGCAAGAATCTGGAACCTTAGAATTTAAGCAGGAAGTAAATATTGAGAAAGACAATAGGAAAGAATTCCTGTATGATATAGCTTCATTTAGTAACAACCAAGGAGGCACGATTATTTACGGTATCATAGAAAAAGAAGGTGAAGCTATAGGTATTAAATCCGTTGATCAAAACCTCGATGCACTCATTTTAAAAATGGAGATGTTAGTTAGGGATGGAATTAAGCCAGTGATTAGTGGGGTTATAATTTATGGGATTGACACAGGCAGTGGTGTTGTTATAGTTGTTGAAATCCCAAAAAGTTGGAATGCACCACATATGGTTACAATTGGCGGAACTAATAAATTTTATAAACGTGGCGAGAAAGGAAAATACTTAGTTGATGTATTTGAGTTGAAAAATATGTTTCTTTTACAAGGAACAATTGAGCAAAAAGTAACGGACTTTATACACGAAAGGATAAATAAAATACTAAACAATGATACCTATGTTGATCTTGGCAATGAAGGGTTAATAACAATGCACCTAATACCAACTAGTTCATTTGGTGCATATCCTTCATTTAACCTTCCTTCAACGTTAAAGTATGGTTATCCGATGAAATCATTATCAAATAAAACGGATAATGATTCCATTCCAAACCTTGATGGCATTATTGCTATCTCTAGAGGTAATGGTCAATTAGGGGCAAAAAATGCCTATACACAACTTTTTAGGAATGGAATAATAGAAACCGTTAGCGGTCAAAATCTGGTTTCAGATGACAAGTGTAAAGGCATACCTTATTATGTTAATCCCCCGGAACCAAATTATGAAGGAGACATAGAATACATGATTGAGGAATTTGCACGTATACATAGTGAAGTAAAAGTGTCAGGACCGCAAATACTATCTGTAAGTTTAATAAACATTAAAGGTTACAAACTTGAATTAAATAGTAACGATATAACGAGGTTTAACGCCAAGCCAATTCAACAAAATGTGATTGTGCTACCTAATATCTATATTGAAGACTTAAATACCTTCAATCGCGGGAATCTAAAACCGATGTTTGACACTGTATGGAATGCCTCCGGTTTACCAGAATCTCGCTCGTTTGATAAAAATGGTGACTGGCATTTACACTGGTAAATAAATGCTTTCGTTTTAATACATTATTTATCTACACAAGATAATTAAAAAATCAATCTGACTTAGTTGTATTGTCTTGTTTTGGTGGAGGAGGGGGTGGTGGTGTAAGTTTATAATCAGGTAACTTGTTATCATTTAATTTATCCGGCTTGATACTCTTTTGAACATCTTTACCAGTATCGGGATGGTTGTTTGGTTTTTCTTTGTTTGGCATATAATTTATTTAAGGTGTTAATCCATAATTTGTTTTCAAAAAGGTCTCCATGCGCTTATTGGCTTTCGATTCGATGCTTTTGTTTTCAGTAAATATAAATTCATCAGTAAAGTGAAGTAAGGTAACTACTTTTTTCCTAATTTCAAAGTAAGTTTCTGAGGCACCCTCATTTGTTATTCTTTGATGTTGTAATTCCTCCCATAATTTTTCTACCTCGATGTTTAATAATTCAAGATTCACGGCTTTTGCGGATAGTTCTTTTATATACTTTACAAAAGGAAAGAAAGGCTTAATGACGGTAATAATTTGTGAGCAAATAATTATACCGCTCCAAAGTAGTGGAAATTTATCCCAAATAATCCACGCACCCACGCTTGTTGCGGATGTTATTGCTAAAAAAATGTTTATGTTTCGTTCTCTACGCTGGTATTTGTCAATTAAAAAAATCAAATAATAACTTTTAAATTTCAAATTACAAAGCATCCCCCAAATTTTCTCCCTCATAATTAATGCTCTTTGCTATTTCTTAATGAATGTGTGCGTTAGTATCCCAAATTCTGTTTGAATGATTAACAGATACATGCCAGAAGCATAATTTTTAACATCAATGATTACAATTGAAGTGAAATAAGTTTCATTCAATAAAACACCTCCTTGAGTAGTTGAAATACTGTAGCTTGATTCTAATCCCAATGTATTTGAAATGTATATGAAATCCTGTGTTGGATTTGGGTAAATGTTAAAGCCGTAATCTAAATTTTCAATACTCAAACCTTCATCTGCTAATTTGTCGCAGTCATCATCAAGACCATTTAACACTTCTTCTGCGCCTGGATAAATGTCTCCATTCGTATCATCACAATCTGTGTCATCTTCAACATATCCTATAGGCAATTCACAAGAAAGTGAGTCAATTAAGGGGTTTCCATAATTGTCACCGTCATTATCTTGGTATGATAAAATATAGGTTAAATTTTCATCGGCTAACCCATCACAATCATCATCGAGGTAATTGCAGAGTTCAATTGCTCCGGGATATATATCTGCAATTGTGTCGTTGCAATCAAGGCTATTATTTACATATCCGGCAATTGTTTCAATACATGTATCAACTGCTGCGTCCGGATTACCAAAAGTATCACCATCTACATCAGCATACATGGTATAAATTGTTAACCCTTCATCAACTTCAATATTGCAATTATCATCTATACCATTACATACTTCACTCATTAAAGGATTGATTTCAGCATTTACATCATTACAATCATCACTATTTTCAACATAACCAACTAAAACATTACATGAAGTGGAATCAAATAATATATCACCAAAAAAATCTCCGTCGTTGTCCAAGTAGTATGTAATGAAAATTGCATCTTCGTCTGTTGCTCCGTTGCAGTTGTCATCTATGGTGTTACAAAAATCTAGAAGTAAAGGGTGGATATCAGGGTCTGAGTCATTGCAATCGGTGGAGTCGAAGACAAAACCAGTTGGCAAACTGCAAGCGGTAGAATCATTTGTAGATGTTCCATAACCATCGCTATCACTATCCAAATAATAGATATTATTACATTCAGCAACTTTGATAATTATCGCATCCTCACTACCGTAGTTGTCAGTAATGTCAAAGTTTGACGATCTACTCCAACCAGTCATAACAAAGTTATTTATGTTTGAACCAATAATACACAAACCTGCATCCTCATTAGACCCTCCTATGCTGATAGTTGATAAAAAATCGCCGTCAGAATTAATTTCTGCTGCAAAAAAATCATTAAAACCATTGTTATGGTTTAAATTCACATTGGAGGACCTAGTAAGTCCTGTAAATAGTAGAGTATTAGAATTAGTTATAATTATATGATTACCTGATTCTGAATCCGTTCCACCAAACATTTTTCTCCAAATTACATTGCCATTTATATCAAGTTTAATAATTATACAATCTTTTAATCCTCCAATATAACCGGGTAGCTCAACAGAATAAGTTTCGCCCAATATTACAATATTAGTGTCTAAGGTTACTGCGGCAGAGTATCCAATATCAGTAAAAAGCCCACCATATCCATATTCCCATGACAAATTTAATAATGAATCTATTTTAACACCCCAGATTCGAGTATTTGCATCATAGATTGACACATCTCCATCGTTAGACTCCGCATAACCTACACAAAAATATTCGCCTGTTGGTGTAATTATTATTTGGTGAGGCTTATCATCTTCTGTCCCACCAAAACAATTTTGTCTAATCAATACAAAATCAGGGTCTATTTCAGCCACCCAAAAGTCATAAGTTCCAAATAAATGATTCCCAGAAACATCACCGTCATTAGAATTTGTTTCACCACAAATAACATAATTACCATGTTCATTAATGATTATGCTTTTAGCGGTCTCATTAATACTACCACCATAAGTTTTTTGACTTAGAATTTCGCCATCACTATTGACCAATAATAGCCAAACATTTTTTAGCAATTGTGTTGCCGTTACGTCTCCATCATTGCTGAATGATTCACCAGCCAACATATAATTACCCTCTGGTGTTTCAACAACTGAATAGCATATATCTGACAATGAGCCACCGTAATTTTTTTTCCAAATAATATTACCAATTGTATCAAATTTCACTGCAAAATAATCAAATTCACCGTTATTAACCACAATGTCAAAATCATCAGATGTAGTAAAGCCTACAGCTAAATAATTGCTATCCGATGTGAATATTATTTGTTCAAAGTATTCTGAGCCACTTCCACCTAAATTTTTAAGCCATTGTATTTCAGATACCTGAGCGCTACATAAAAATGGAGTGTAGAAAAGAAAAAATATAAAAAGCTTTGAGGTTTTCATCCCTGATTCATTTAAGCAATTATAAAGTTATCAAATAAATTGGAATTTTAGGGAAATACCATTAGCTTTCATATTATTATCTCACTCTAAAATTCTTAACCATGATTAAAATTAAAAAATTAAGGTGCTTAAACTTGTTACGTTTTACACATTTACTGTTTTTGACTGTCTTTTTAAACACCCCATCTTATTCATTTACAACAGTTTATGAATATAGTTTTAATGCAATTGACATGGGTATTAAGGACGACACCATAACTTACGATAATGGGGATACAGTTACAATATATACATCTGGACAGGACACCACCTTTTTAATTTATTATGAAGAATCTGAAGATACTTTATACGAAAATGCATGGACAGTACCTAGCAATCAAACGATACAAATAGTCACGTTATCCCATCACGATTTTGCTGTTAATCAAGGAGTTTTGGGTCTCAACCTGAGTGACTTTTTTGAGCCCGACCACGCTGGCATTGATGATTTACCAATTTATATTGACACTGAAGTACCAAATCCGTGGCAGGCTGTAGCTGATTTGGCACCGAAAACCGTTAGAATTTTCAGCGGCGCGGGCGGTAAATTTATGCATCCATTAGGCTATACCGTGGATGACGAAGATGACCCAAATGACGGTAGAACATATGGAGGATACGGGTTTTATTGGAAAGAATTAATAAAATATTATGATTGGACGGATGGAGTTTTAACAATAGATTTAGCTTCAGAAATAGCAGCTATAGTCACAGATTACGCTAGCGCAGACCCACTAGTTGGCGATTGTGATGGGTGCTCTGGTTGGATGGATTCAAGGTTTATTGATGACTTTACCGATTTCTATTTTAAATGGCAAGCACAGCCTTTTACCACTGGAACATTAGACCCAGAAGATTTATATATTAACCAGCTAATTGATTTGATTGAGTTTATTGAATCAGAAAATGTTGAAACAGGTTTAGAGGTTGAGGTGATATACTGTGTTAATATTTTAAGTCAAACTGCAACCGAAATGTTAGATGTGATAGATTACTTAACTACTAATGGTATTGATGTTGTTGGGATTGAGTTAGGCAATGAAGTGTATTTTGATTTTCAGCAACTTTCCATGGGGTTTGAATCATTTGGCCATTATTGGAATTATATTAACAGAGGAACCTATTCAACTACTGATGGTTTTGAGGAAGGAGAAGAAGAAGATTTATTAGCAGTATTACCTACAAATGTTGCTAATGACCATGACTTTATATTCGCCATTAAAGGTGATGATACCTACCGTGATATAAAAATCGGTCTTCCTGCACAAAACACCCCAAATTGTGGAGCTGAATACGATTTTCCATTAACTCCACCAGGGTTTGAACGGGGAACTCCAATACCTGTTATCACAGAAGGCGAAGGAGCAGATCCATGTGGTTGCAATTATCCTAATTGGAACGTAGATATGGTGGCTGAATATGATGCTATGGTCGATGTTCCTAACAATACCCAAGACGAATATGCGTTTGATGCAGTGATTTTCCACACCTATTATGGTCCTACAAACAACACGGGTTCCTGTTTAGAAAACTCAAATTGGAGAGATATTATACTGGATAATCTACACCCGAATTTTGATCCAGGTGATTTGGAGTCAGAAATTACTTCTTATGTTTACACTGATGGTGATTGGACATATTCAACGGAAGACACCAGATTGGATGATGCATTTAGTGGAATAGCTGGGAGACATTTTCCCGATAACGATGACCCATTACTTGCAGGAAACTATACAGACTTCACTAGGGAGCGCCTTGATATTTCATATGAGGAACATGCAAATCAAATGAATTTTACCAGTGCTGATACGGGTCCAGAAACTAAAGAAGTTTGGATTACTGAATATAACTTGGATGATAAAATTTCATTACCTGATGGTGATTATCAACAAGCCAACTTAGACGAACTTGAACCATATGCAGCAGCAGCTACAAATTCTTTTGCTCATGCGGTTCTTATACAAAATTGGTTTTTGTGGCATTTAAAGGCAAATTATGATAATGATTATAAAGATAATTTTTTGACATACACTACGATTCAAAATGCTTTAAGTGCTGGAAGCACTGTTGGATTATTAACTAAATCTGACAAAGCTGACTTAGTGGAGTTAGAAGTTATAACTTCATGCGGTGACCCAAATCTTAGTCCATTTTATCTGCGAAAAGCGACATATTACAGCACTCAATTGTGGCGAGTAATTTTAGATAACGATTTGGACTATCTTAAATCAAATACTGACATGTCAATCTATAACAATAACATTGCACCAACTGTGTTTATCGATAAGACAAATCAAGATTTATATGTTTTTTATTCAAACATAAGTAACAGCGCGCAATTGTTTGCATTTGATCCAGGTACTCTTGTAAATGATTATGGTGGAGCAGAGGTATCAGAAGTTGAATTAGGAACAGATGCTATTACATCATTAATCCTAGACGCTGACCAATTGTATTCTACTTCAGGATTAACACCAATGTATTTATTCAATTCAGGTTATAATACGTGCACATCGTCAGAAACCAGTGAGAATAGATTTGAATTAACACAGCTTGAAACTTACTCTCCAACAGGAACTTGTCCTGGAGCCTTTGAAACTGCAGTGCCCGAGGGTGTGTGTTTAAACATGCCAGCAGTATCTATGGGTTATTTTAGAATTCCATATTCTGTGACTGAAGTAGAAAGGCTTGGAGCCTTAGATAACTCCTTTGCAATTTATCCTAATCCTAATTCAAACTATTTTATGATAATAAATTTGAACAAAGGTCTTATTATAAATCCGGAGTATAAAGTTGAATTATATTCAATGACTGGCAATCTAGTTTTGGAAACGACCTTCCTTGAAGGCAGATCAATCAATATTGAGTCTTTGCCAGTAGGAGTCTATAATGTCTTAATTTATACCAACAATGAATTAAGTGGTAGTGAAACGCTTGTAAAAATGCAATAAAACATAGTGTGGTTGATTTCAAATTTGGAAATCAACCACATTTTTTAAATTTAATTAATTATGTTTTGCAGTAGTATTTTTCTGTTTATATTGTATCAGCAATATTCTAAAGGCAGAATAAAAAAGAAAGATAAATTCAAGAATTAATATTATAAAGTACCAAATGTGATAAACATCTTTAATTTCATAAATTTGCAAGCAGCTTGCTCCTACAATTGTTATAAAAAACACACCATACATTAAACCTATTACAATTTGTCCATGAATCGTATAAGATTTCCAGCTTGCTAATCTTTTTGGTACAATTACAGTTTCCCATTTCAAATCATAGTTTGAATTAAGGTTTTCGGCGTTTAGAACATCCTCTAGATATCTTAAATGACGTCTAATCTCTAGAATATAAATTATTTTAATAAATTGTACTACAAGGAAAATAAAAGTAGCAGCTTGAATTATTGCGAAATACCAAAATCCCTTAAAGCTTAGTATATTAGTGGGATCAGACTCAATTTCTGGTTTTATGCTTGATAAGGTGATTAATATTGCAAGTATACCTAAAAACATTTGCAAATCACGTAAGCTTTGATCAGTAAATGACTTGGTTTCTTCTCTCAAAAACTTATACTCTTCTAGTATTTTAGTATTATCATTCATTATGTCTTAATTTCAAAATATGGTATTTTTTTGTGCCGAATTTCACCGATAACTAATCTGTGAATACCAATAACAAAATATTTAAGACAAAGCAAAAGGACACCTTCTTTTTTAAATCGGCGAGTACTCAATTTAACTTTGAGGTTTCTGTTAAATACGTATTTTCCGATTTTAGCCGCCTTAGCTACATAGTTATGATCCTCAGCTATATAAATAGACTCATCAAAACCCTGAATTAACTGGTGAATTTCATTTTTTACTAGAATTGCCCCACCTATTCCGTGTGCAATGCCTATTTTTGACATAAAACTAAAAATGATTGTTCCCACCCAATGTATTAGATTCATTAGAGGTGAAGAATTTTCTGATATAAAGCCGAAACTCATACAATCTGCACCGGAAGCGTTTAATTGAAAAATTGCATTTTGTATAAATTTATTATTGAACGAAACATCGGCATCAAGGAACAGAAGATAGCCACCTGTAAAATCTGCAGCCCCATTATTTCTAGCCTCACTTGGTAGCCCACCATGAACTGTCACAATTTTGCTTTGACTACAAATGTTTTTAACTATATCCGTATTTGAACTATCTGCAACTAAAATTTCAAAGTCTTGAAAATCTTGTTGATTCAAACAATTTATAATATTGATTAAGTATATATCTTCATCCTTTGCAGGAATAACCACTCGGACTTTATGCATAAACTATATTCTATTCTACAATGTTAGTGAAAAGTTATCAAAACCCATGCTCGCCGTTAAAGCGTAATGAATGAAGTGCAACGGAATGAATGGAGCTGCGAGCGGAGTAATGGGTGGGAGCAAGAGAGCCTTGCCAGCAAGCAAGGCGGTTGCGACCTATGTAGCAGAAGGCAAGAGCCTTCGCACTACACAAGGGGTTGGCGTGTGTTTTTGCCCCAAAAACCATGACAACCCCGCAGCCCATTCGACATCGCAGGCGAGCTAAACTATCCAGCAGCCGGTGGACTCAAGGTGGCTGAAACGAAATGAGAGAATGACACGAAGGGCGTTGGAGCTTGCGGAAGCCCCTGAAGTGGAATGAACGATATGAGTAAAGCTACCTTGAGGACAAAGGAGGCTGCGTGTGAGGCTACATGACTGAGGTAAAATCATGTCAAACTCTTAAACACAAGTGTGCAATACAGGTGTAGCCTCTACTCCTGTATTGGTTTGGCGTGATTTTTTCGAAGGCATGTAGCCGAACTCCTTTTTACCTGTGTATTAAATTAATCTGGGTTGTCAACTATTTATTGTTTAAGTATTTGTTTTTAAACAGTCTATACATGCAATGTCCACTTATATATACGAGTATCCACAATTTTGTTTCCATTGGTGTCCTTTTATTAATATGAAGTGCTTTAGGTTTGAAAATTAATTTTTAAACTGAAAAAGACTATTTTACGTTATAACCCTAAAACTAAAGAATGAAAGTAAAACCTATATAAAAAAATAGAGCCACTCCGCCTAAGCGAAGCGACCCCTTGCAACTTTCAACTGAACTTGGAGGCCCAGTATTGATTGTTGACGCAAAGGTACATCTTTTTAGACTATACTAAAAAACTAGGTCTAACGCAACGGTGGAGAGGTTTGACAACAGATTTTAATTATGTCAAACAATAAAAACTTCATCGAATGTTAAACATTAAATTTAAACGAGTTTTTGGTGGCCAGGCCATTGATGCTCACGTCAACAAAAGTATTACTGAGATTGAAAATGTAGCCAAGGTCGAAATTGAATTAGCTGCTCAAAGTAATATCAATCCTGTTTCGATTCTTATCTCCATTTGTGCAAGTTTCCGTTCATTAAAAGATTCTGTAGAATCTTATTTTTTACCTTTAATTAAGGAGGCAGAAATTAAAACTGCCGAACGTTCTTTAGATTCCAACAAAAGCGATTTAAGCAAAGAGGTAGTGCAAATTAATAAGGCAATTAGTGCCATTACCTTAGATATAAAAAGAACCCTTGCAAAGTTTCCGTTTAGAAATCGAAAACTGGTTATAGCCGGAATTATATCTGGTGTTGGGATTGACGCAATATTAACAGCAAGTGCGTTACAAGTAATCCTAAGTAATTTACTTTTTTCTATCGGGTTGGCCATTATGATCGCTGTCCTGCTTGCAGTTTTGATTCAACAGGCAAGTTTTCAGATTAACAATGCCACCAAAAGATATCCCAAATTAATTTGGGTTTGTGGAGTATTTCTTGGATGTGGGGCTCTGTTTTATTTCCTTGCGATTATTCGTAATAAATATTATTCAGAACAAGAGGAAATGCTTTCAATGCCAATGATTTGGACACTCTTTTCTCTATTCTTTTTATCAATTTCCTTTATCCTCGCAGTGAATTTGACTCCAAATAAAAAACAGGTTGAAGCTAATAATTATATTAAGGAAAAAAAGTTAGAGATAAGAATCTTAGAAAAACAAAGGCAAAATGTTTGCGAAAAAATTACCAAAATTGAAGTAGAGACAAGTGACTGGGTATCTAGGGAGCTACTATTAAAATCAGACCTAGGTAATTTACTTCAATTAATCCAGTCTGAGTGCCAACGTGTATGCCTTGGCTGTATAAATGACTATATATTGAAAGGTGGAACGTATCCCCCTTCTGATTTATTTAATGAATTTAAAAAGATAAAATCATGAGATCAAAAATTGCTTTATTTATATTACTGATTGGATCGGTAATATGTTTAGTTGGGTGTAAGGGAAATATCACACAACATACGATAATTCTATACGACCAAACTGAAAAAGGTTTCACTTGTATAAATTTTGAGGAATGGAAAGCAGGTAGTGCATTGACGGAAAATAAAAACAATGGCGAACAATTAAGGATAAACTTGATTACAGATGTAGGATTTACAAAGCCAATAAACCTTTCCATTGATGCAGTTCCAATCCCGCTATTAGGAAACGACTATAATCGTAAAACTGAAATAAATACATACTACGAAAATGTACGACAAGTTTTTAATTCTATGGGTATTGAGAAATCTGGAAAGGCAAATTCATTTGTATTCAAGTCCATTTCCGAAGCGTTGAATACTCTTGCAGTTTCCCACTCTGATAAAAAACAATTGATCGTCACGTCTGATTTGAGGGAAAATTCTCCTTTATACAGTTTCCATAACCAAGAGATGTTATCCATTCTGAAAAAATCGCCGGATTCAGTAAAAAATATATTTCTTACAAAATATCCGCTTATGGATTTGTCTGGTATAGTGGTGTTTTTGTACTATGAGCCTGTCGATTATTCTGACTCAGATGTATTTGAGATCATTGCAGACTTCTATGTATCTATCCTCACATCACACAATGCAACTGTATATATTAACGAACCTTTCAAAACTAATTGAAATGAAATACTTCTATCCGAACAAACAGAACAAGGGGATATATTTCCTACTTTTCGTGCTTTGGTTTTTTTATCTACTCACGAAATTCATTGCTATAGTGACGAGTGGAATTAGTAACCTCTTAAAAAATGAAATTGATAAACGTAAAAGAATCAGATAATGGAAAAAGGATTTCAAATCTTAGGAGACACTTTCCGAGGTATATTTTCACTTTTGTACGAGGCTATTTTTCCGCCTCGTACAAAAGTTTATGATGCGAGATTTACTAATCCAAGTTATATATTAAAGCATCAGAACAAGGGCTGGGCGATAGGTACAAGGGCGCTTCCTCTCGACTTCCAAGGATTTATGGTTGTGGCCGCCAGTGGTGTTGGGAAAACGAGTTTATCTGTTTTACCAGGACTAATTCGGCAAGCTGGAAATGGGTCAATTGTTGTTCTTGATCCATCAGGTGAATTATATGATAAAGTTTCCGGATGGTTTCAAAAACATGGAGTAAAGATTTTTGTTTTAAACTTTAGCGATCCGGATGGGTATTTTAGTGATGGATGGAATCCATTCCCTAGCAATAAATCAGAAGTTGCACATTTTTGTACACTTATAACAGATCTCGCACTTGGTGAAAATACCAGGGATCCTTTTTGGTCATTACAAGCAGCATCACTTCTTGCAATGCTTTCCTACACACTATTTGCAATACCTGAAGAATTCAGGGTTGCTTCTTCATTAAATGACTTGCTTGCATACCTCGCTGCGAAACCTGAAATGATTGATAAATGGATGAGTAAGTATGCAGATGAGAGCAATTGGATCGAATACCTGGCTTTTATGAGAAATTCCGATAATACACGAGCTTCCATAATTAGTAGTGCTCGCTCGGTTCTTACTGTATTTGTACATGACCATATCCGTCGTATAACTTCACGAACCAGCTTTGATCTGAAATCTATTCGAGAAAAGCAATCGATAATTTTTCTTCAGACTAATGGTGCTGAGCTTCAAATGTATAAATTGCTTATTAGCCTATTTTTTGATCAGTTAATATCAATGACACTGAAGGAGATCCCTAAGAAAGGTTCACAACCCATCCATCTGATGCTCGAGGAGGGCGGTATCTATCGCATACCGATTTTACCACTTGCTATTACTCAATGCAGAAAGGCGTTGGTAAATACATGTTTGATCGTACAGTCGCAAAGTCAGCTATATCATTTGTATTCTAAGGAAGAGGCTACCACTCTGATTTCCAACTTAAATTCTAAATTGTTTTTGAGTAATGCAGATTTACAAACTGCGCGAGAATTATCAGAACTCACCGGCACATTTACTTATCGTGATGAGGATAATCATTTAAAAAATGCACCACTTCTCACAACACAAGAGGTAAAAGGTATGCCTATTGGTTCAGGCCTATTGCTTTATGGTAATTTACCTCCATCCTATATTGAAAATATTACTCCGTATTATAAGGATTCTAAAATGAATCAGATCACCTCGCTGACGCCTGTTCCAATTGATCGAAAACTTCCTATTGGCGATGCTCCAAGGTTGCCTATTGAAAAATTATTAAATCAATAACCTATTTAAATTTCAGTGGAAGATAAACGTGAAATATGGAGACTGAGAAAGCAAAAGTATCGAGCTAGTCGATATGAGTGTTTATTGGTATTTACCTTAAATGAAGAAAAAGAATTAAGGGAAAAGGCTGAAAAAAAGAAGTTATCTCTTAAAGATTATATTAAAGTTGCAATTTCTACTTATGATGACGGGCGTTTTATAGTCCCAGGTGACAAAAAGATACAAGAGCTCATTTTACAGATAAGGAAAATAGGTAATAATGTGAATCAATTAGTTCGGTACATCAATACTAATAAAAAGCTCGATATCACTGATATTCAAAAATTACAGAAGCATTTAGCTGAAATTGAAGAAAAGATTAAGGACTTATTAGAAAACCCGAAAACAAAATAAGTAATGATCATTAAAGTCCTACCAGTTAAGTCTAAATTACAAGTCAAACGACTTATTGCATACATAGCAAAAGATGGTGGCCAAATTAAAGACCATAAACTCTCAAGTATATTCCATAATTTAAGATCAACAGAATTAGAGTCCATTGAACAAGAATTTAATTCCAACTTTGAAGAATATAGAAACCCACGAATAAAAAATCTTGGGGTGCATGTTATTTTAAGCATATCCCCGTTGGATAAAGATGTTATTAATATAGAAATGATGGACGAATTGGCACAAGCCTATTTATCAAAAGCTTTTCCTCGCGCTCTCAGTTTTGGTTCGCATCACCTCTCTCAAGATCATAAGCACTCCCATTTACTGGTAAGTTCGAATGAATTGATGAGTATTAAATCCACATCCTTAAGGAAATCCCAACTTTTTGAAATTCAAAAATATATGCTCGACCAAATTCGCGAAAAACATCCTGAATTAAAAACTTCGATTAATCTAGACCGTTGGGGCAGAAAACTCCATTCTGAGAAGGAATATTATCAATTAAAACGAAACCCTGGGACTCCCCTTTCAAGGCAGGAGTTATCCGAAAAAATAAAAGAGTTATTTCGATTGTCGGAATCCTCAAAAGACTTTTATGAGAAAATTAGCAATGCAGGGTATAATACATATAATTATAAAGAACGCGTCCAAGGAATATACTGGGGAGAGGAAAATAAAAAGATGCGATTTTCCCGTCTTCAAATTGAATATGAAACTATAGATGCGTTAGATCGGCAAAATGAAAGACTGAAGGAATTGCATCATTTAAAAAACAGAAACGTAGAGCGATCATTGATAAATGAACGGGATGAGGATTATGTAAAGTAGGTGAAGGAAGAACGCCTTCCAAGATCGCTGTGAAACAGACAAGATGAAAGACTGTCTCACAGCTATCTTGCAATAGAAATTAAGCTGTTTCCTGTTTGTGTAGTTCAGTTGCTAAGTATGCCAGCAATCCAAACTCCTTATGATTCTTCCAGTCGCAGATAAAGGATTCAGGATTGAAGTGGCCTTGAAAATTTTTTGACAAAATTATCTGGGTTGCCATAAAAGGGGCATACAAAAGTACGTTTGCCACTAACAAATTGTCAACCTTGCGTATCGAGATAAAGTGATAATGTTCAGGTGAGGAACCTAAAACTTTAGCTATAGGGTCTGTATTAAGTTCATCCCATGTAGCAAAATTATTGTCTCCACCGTAGGCAATCCAGTTCCGAACATCGTCAAATTGACTGTCTAAGACATGCTCTTTTCCCTTAAGATGAGCGAGGTAGTTGAAAGCGATTTTGCCACAAATTCTAAAATGTTCAAGATCAAATGTGTGTTTGGAATGAATTTTCGGTTGATATTTTAAAACATTTATATTTTGATCGCGCATCTCAATGTTCTTAAATAATTCATACAACGAACTTGAACTTGGGTTTATCGGGTTTGCTTCATTTTTTGAAAAAAAATACTTGTATTTTGTCCTGCTATTTTCATCGATACCAAAAAGTATTATATCGGTAGGCAATGAATTGTCGGTGATAACTTTTATTTTTGAATTGCCAATCGTTAACACATTTTTTTTAAAATCATCGAATGCCGTATTACCTTCTCCTCCGGGAACGTTCATGCTCATTTCTCCTGTTGAAGTATTTAATACGATATGCGAAATTTCATACGGTTTGCCCAAAATGACATACCCAAATGCATAATTCTCTTGAGACTTTGGATTACTTAATATAGTAATATTTGATTTGGTTGCATCTTTAGGATTTAGACTACCTCTTTTTCCGGGACCAACCAGTTGTCTTGGTATTGAGAGCCATTCTCTAATAAAATGAAGTTCGAGACTAGAAATTTTATTATTAAATTCATCAGAAACAACTCCTTTTGGAAGTTCCAATATTCCACCTATGGCCGCTGGTATGACATGCTCGTGTTTTTCATAGTGAAGTCCTGCTCTTTTTGAATAATAAATACACATACTATTCAATTAAAAATTAATAACTGAATCCAAGGCTTCATCTGTGTCTTTATTAATAAAGTTTGCTTGATAGGCTATGGTGGTGGTGATAGAAGTATGTCGATATAGTTTTTGTAACATTTGAATAGGAATTTTATCTCCTGAAATATTGCCAAATGTATGACGAGCAATATGCATTGTCAATTTTTTCCTAATCTTGGCAACCGGGGCAATTTTTTGTAATGCTTCATTCAAGGATTTTACTGCGTAGGAAATTTTCCTTTGCGTGTTATATAAATCATCAATTTTGGTAAGAGAATCTAATACCGGAAAGACAAAAATGGTATTTTCGGTTTTACGATGTTCGTATTGTGAAAGTATCTTTACCGCTTTTTCTGACATCATAAACGATCCCGCTTTCTCATTTTTCCCCATTGAATAATAGAGACGATCATCCTGGAAGTCCGTCCATTTTAAACGCAAAAGATCAGAAACCCTCATACCTGCAAAATAGAATGAGAGGAGCCATATATTACGAGCGTGGTTTGCATGTGAGCCGAGTTCTAACTTAAGCTCTTCTAGACGTTTTACTTCCTCAATTGTCAAACCGATTTTTACTGATTCGGGAAACTTAATGCGGATTTTGTTTTTACCAAATGGATAATATTTGGGATCTACAATTTCACCCTTTATAGCCTGGCTAAAAATGGAGCGAATGATTATAAGGTGATTTACTACAGTCCGGTTGCCTATATTCCTTGATCCTTTCAAATATGCTTGATATTTATTAAGAAGAGTAACTGTAATGTCTTGAAATAAAATATCTTCTCCATTCAAGAACTCTTTGAATCGATTAATACGTGGCTGCTCTGCGGAAATTCGATTATATTTTCCAGCCTTTTTCAAATGATCAATATAAATTGTTGCCTGTCTGAAAAAAGTGTCTTTTGCAGATTGATTGAGACCTATTTTAATTGCACGGGATGATATTTCGCTCTTCTGAATTTCAAATTCAAGAACCTTGTCTGTAGCATCAGCGAGTTTTTTTTGAATATACTTATTCAAATAATTTGCATTAGGGTGTGATTTTTTCACCCGTTGTTTTACAGGGTCCCAATCACTTTCAAGAACATTCTGACCAATATGAATAAAAGTAGGTTTCCGGTTTTTAATAATCCGAATTGCTAAGGGATATGAACCATTTTCTCTAACTTGCCTCCGTAGAACAATTTGTATTGTTGCCATTTGAAATAAATTTGGTACAACAAAGGTACAACAAATCTTGCATTGTTATAATTTTATTTGAACCAATATTTTATATAAATACGCCATGGCAGAGGCTTTTTAACTCAAATGGATCCATATTAAACCAAATATCACAAGACTTAAAATCCTGTGGGCAGCAATGTTCGTGCGGGTTCAAGTCCCGCCCCGGGTACAAGGTTCAGCAGACGCTGGACCTTTTTTTATTACTAGCATATCCATTTCACCTAGCGGCTGACAAATTGATTGATTAAAATAAATACTTTAAGTATTTATTTTATCAAGAAATTATTACAATCAAATTTATAAGTAAAGAAAGCTTTATAATTGTGCAATGAACCTATGCGCAATTTAACTATCACCCAAAAATTGACTTTTTTTTGCTTTTTATTCTCACCAATAAATATTTGGGGGCAGCAAATATGCACTCCCAACGAAATCAAAACAACAATCACCATTAACGCCTCCGCAACCGAAACCTGGCAATTGCTGACAAATTTTAATGCTTATACTAACTGGCATCCTTACATTGTAAAAATTGATGGTGAAGTTGCACTGAAGGAAAAAATTAAGGTGACAACAATTGACTCTGATTCTACTACAGATCAATTTTCGGCTTTTATTTTGGAGTGGGAACCTGATAAGCAATTAGCATGGGGTGGTTCGTTAGGTTTTCTTTTTAGCGCCAAACATTATTTTATTATTGAGCCAATTAATGACACCCAAATACTTTTTATTCAAGGTGAGTACTGGCATGGCATATTCGGTAAGAATTATGGTAAAAAGATATACCTGGATACCTACCAAAAGTTTATAGCTATGAATGAAAAAATGAAAGCTATATTGGAAAGCAATTAGTAAATAACCCTTATATTTAGTTCACAAATTACACATTTATGAAAATACAAAAACATTTCTTGGCATTTCTGCTACTGTTAGTTACGCTTAATGGGTATTCACAATCCGATACCACTCAGTCTGACCTCGCTCAAATTACAGCTACATTGATGGATTATATTGAAGGGACTGCCAATGGGGAGCCTGAGCGGTTACGAAGAGCATTTCACCCCGATTTTAATTTGTATACTGTAACACAAGAAGACAGTCTGCGTATTCGTTCGGGCGAAGAATATATTCAAGGCATAAAAGTAGGCGAAAAATCGGATAGGATAGGACGTATTATTGCCATAGACTATGAAAATAATGCTGCAATGGCAAAAGCTGAAATCATTATTCCGGGATGGAGAATTTTTACTGACTATTTTTTGCTCTTAAAGTATGAAGGTTCCTGGAAAATTGTGCAAAAAAGTTATACTTGGACAGCCTACCCAACAGCTGTAAATAAATAGGAAATAGTTTTACTGTTTTTAAAGTCATGAAATAATTATTTCATGCAGCCGTTGTCGTGGAGTCTCCGACTCAAGACGCCACCCGGGTCTCCAGACTGGTTGAGGAAGCAGAATATAATTCTCCAACTTTAAATAATTTTGTCGCAAACACCCTGTTTTATTGACGCAATTAAATTGGAATTCATTAGTTCCGGTAGTATTTTCGCTAAATAAAATTAAATTGATAAAATCATGGCAATACTTAGCTTTAATACTACCATTAATGCTCCAAAGGAGAAAGTTTGGGATATACTTTGGGATGATGCTTCATATCGCAAATGGACTGCAGTTTTTCATGAAGGTTCTCATGCTGTTAGCGACTGGCAGGAGGGAGGCAGTATTTTATTTCTGGGACCAAATGGAGATGGTATGTTTAGTATGATTGTAAAAAAAGATGCTTATCATACAATGATATTTAAACACTTAGGTGAAATTAAAAACGGAGAAAGGATTCCGAAACAATGGGGTGCTTCTACGGAAAGTTATTTCATGGATGAAAAAGATGGAATAACTTCTCTTAAGGTTGAACTTAATATGGAAGCTGAAGAATGGTTTGAAAGCTATTTTAATAGCACATTTCCAAAAGCATTGGAAGTAGTGAAGCAATTAGCTGAGGAATAATTATTCCATACAATTACTTTCCATCATAACCACTTTTTGCCAACAAAGAAAGCGGGTCATCAATTGCAATTAAATCGATAACTGCTTGTTTTTTATCGTTGGCTTTTTGATAGTAGGTTTTTGCAATACGGTAACCAATAAAATACCCTAAATCTGCTGGGCGATTGTTTGAATTGCCGCCATTATATAACCAGTTATCAGTATTAGCAGCGCATAAAGTGGATTTAAATTCGTTCCATAATTCAGCTTCATGCGCATAACCATAGGTGTCTGTTTCGCCATAATTGGTAGTGCCCGTAATTAATTCACCAATAAAATTGGCAACACCTTCATCGAGACATTCATCTAATTGATTACAAACAACAGCGCCAGGTTTTAATACATATTTTTGTTGCGTGTGAATTGCTTCGTGGGCAACTATACCTTTAATACGTTGCGGGATTTTGGATTTCTCACCGGTGGTGGTCAGTTCGGTGCCAATTAAAATAAATTCACTGGTAGTAGTTCCACCAGTGCGCAAAGCACCAATTGCAAAACAAACCTGAAAAGGTTTAAAATTTGGGTAAATAATTTTCAAACTGTCAAATACAGTTTCAATAAGTGGCAATGCTTCCTTTGTCATGTAAGTATTTTCACGGACATCTGCATAGGATGCATACTCTGCCGTTAATTTTCTTAAATATTCCGGCGCATATAAGTCGCGAACTTTGATAAACTGCAAAAAACCATTTGTTGCTAAATCGAAATAATAATTTTGGATTGCAGAGATACTGTCATAATAATTTTTACAATTCACCAGTTTATCAAAGGCCATCCAAAAATGATCGATATCAGCTGTTAATACGTTTTGTTTGTTTTCTTCAGCAAGTTGCTGGAGTAATAAAGCTCTTTCGTCTTTTTCTTTTTTGGTAAATTTTTTTACATAAAAACTCACGGCTCCTGAATCGGGATTATAATCACCTTCGAGTTTTTTTATATAAAATGTAAGTTGTTCTGATTTTAGTGCTTCATAAAATAATACTTCATGCCCAAAAGTTCCGTTATCAGTGTCTTTATATCCGACAGTATCTTTATTATTAGAGATAAGTAATAGTTCTACATCAAGTCCATCTTGCATGACATAAAATTGGAATAATTCACCTTTTTTAATGGTAACAGGCATTACAATATGTTTTGTGCCGCTTACCGAAATTTGGCTGTTCCAGGTATTAATTTCTATTGGTGCTCCAAAACATTGTGCACCAATTAGGAAGAGGAGGACAAAAAATGATGATTTCATAATAGTGGTAAACAAAAATAGAAAAAATAGGTAAGGTTGAATGTTAAGGAAAATTTAAAATGAAAATAAAGTCCCTACCAACGGGAATAGTTTCGGTCTCATCTTACAATACCAGTACCTATCACTAACCCACCCTTGGTGTTGAAGCTGGCATGGTTGAGGTGAAGTGTGAAATGAAGTGTAATCATTTAATTTAATTAATAAATACTATTACAGTTGATTAAAATAATAAATATTTTAGCTTCGAATATTAATACACGGTCGCGGACGGGAGTCCGGGGTGGCGTCTGGAGTTGAAAACTCCACGACAACATGAAGTCTTCGACTTCTTTGGTGTTGGGTGTGGCGTTGGTTTGCGACAAATTATTTCATTTATTTAACAATTTACGAATGAAGTCTTCGACTTCATATAACGAAGCAAGAACTAAAATTTTAATTTAGAATTGCAATGCAGAGCACTCAACCACCCTATGTGTCGCAGACACAAAGTTGTCGTGGAGTTTTCAACTCCAGACGCCACCCCGGTCTCCAGACCGGTCGTTATATTCATTCGAATATTATTTTTCGTATTTATGTCGCAGAAACTGTTTTGAATGTGCTGCCCAATTGAAATCACTGCATTAATAGTTGAACTAGATTTTTAATATATAATTAAAACACATGCTGCCGGGAATTTGCTGGCTTGCAATATCATGAATTTCGAAATTAATTTTTGCTAAACCTGATTTATAGTTCGATTTTTAAACTAATTGATCTCAGGCTGTTCGCTCCCATCTGATATTTAATTTATAATTTCCTTTGAGACCCATTATGCCACCCTCTAATTCTGCATTAAGTTGTCGCGAAAATGCGGTGCCAATTGGAATTACCGGAGGGATGTTAAAAATAAAACTATCCGGTACTAAACCGGAGGAATCGCTTAATATGGCTACAGGGATTAAAAAACCGAAAGTATATATTCCGATACCAAGTAACATCGTTAACAATGCAACAATTGCTAAAGGTGCAAGAGCAGGAATAGCGCTTAGAAACAACATGGAAAGACCAATTTCGAAAATTACTGCACCAATTATTGCAACTACAATTGCATTTTCCGCAACTTGTTCTTCACTTGCTAGGTCTTTATCAGTAACCACAAATCCAACAAGGAAACTTTGAGGAAATACTCCGGCAGCCCTTAAGTCAAAATCTTTAATATCAATACCAATTTGTTTGGTTTCTTCTTTTTTGATTTTTCCTACATTGATGCGTTGAAATACATTTGATTGTCCCAAGGCATCTATGGTAAATCCTGTTATGCTAATTTCATCTTTAAATACATCTTGTGTTTTAATACATTTAACACTATCTACAAACAAACTCAGTGTGCGTGGATTTAAGCCTGTGGGCTGTGGGGGAGTTTTTTGGGCAGCCAGTTTACTTCCAATATTTAATTTGCCACTAAATTTTTTTTCGGCGGTAGTGGTTAATTTATTTTTTTCCAATTCGGTAAAACGATATGTTTCCGGAATTTGAATTGCTCTGATTTGTTCAAAACAGGCTTTATCGGATTTTAAATCAACTGCTGCTAAATCGCCAAAACGCTGTTGCATTTGTGTGGGGTTTAAAGTAGTGACAGTTTCTACTTTGTCAAAAAATGAAGATTGTTTATGCTTCGGAGAACGCTGATATAAATTCAACATCAAACGCTCCGCACTTTTTGGGTTACTTGGCAAAGGGTAAGTTGCCGGTGATTTTATATGTGCCTCAACCTTTGCCAGTGTAAGTTCAAGCATCTGATTTAATCTGGTTTTCATAAATTCAGCTTTGGCTTCGGTTATTCCAAATTCCTGATAATTCATATTTTTTTTATTGTAAAAGTAGACAGGTTATGAGGCTACGGCAATCGCATTATGATGTGATTTATATTAATGTGCTGATTAATGTACCAATGTGGGAATGTACTGATGTACCAATGTGGGAATGTACCGATGTACCAATTAAACAGCCGGAGGATTTACCAATGTGGGAATGTACCAATGAAACAGCCACTAAAATGTCCGCCGCGGCGGACGCTAAAGTGAGCTTAAATGTGGAGGATTATCGTTGACTTCGGGCTTGGGGTAAACTCATTAGCTAATTTGCTAATTATCAAATTTGCTAATCACCAAAAATGTTATGGAGTTGATTCATGTACGGTTAGTCCGGATCGAAATTGTTGATGTGCTTATTTGTTGATGTGCTTATGTGCTAATTTGAGCTTAATTTTTTTGGGATTACTGTTAACTACTGGCTTAGCAGAAACTCATTAGCTAATTTGCTAATTATCAAATTTGCTAATCACAAAAAATGTATTGGAGTTGATTCACGTACGGTTAGTCCGGATCGAAACGGAAACGAACTAATGTGCTAATTAGAGGATGTGCTTATGTGCTGATGCGAAGCAGCCGTGACGGAGAAGGAATATAATTTAAACTCTGAATCTACACATTAGTTTGTTGCAGTGGAGAGCCGGTTGTGAATGTGAAGGGGTAGGGGGAATGTTATACTCCAAAAATTTTTAAGCGCTCTATTTTAATTAACTCAGACTGCTTTGTTTTGCAGATTGTTGCGGAATACGCTGAGTTTTAAATTTTCGCTCATCATGTGGATGCCGTTGTAAATCATAACTAAACTTACCATCATAATTACGTGGCTGATGTCTTTATAATTAAACCAGGGACTTAATGAAAATTGTTTGGTGTGAATTAATACCGTAAAAAATGATATACCCATTCCGGACATAATCCAACCGCTTCCGGTGTGACTGCGCAACCAGGCTACAAGGTGTGTAATAAAAATAAGAAACAAACCTGCTGCAGCATGAATTTTAAAAATTTCGAAATTGTTGGTTACAACTGTATAAATAGTAAACACTAATAACAAAGTGTAATTTGCAATTGTAAGAGCCGTTCGCATGCCGGAATACATTTTGGTAAATCGAATGGTGGCTTTGAGGGCAAAAAATACGGCTATGCTGCTAAAAACCGTCATTGCCATAAATAAGGTGTTATACCATCTAATTGCATCGGAACCATTTAATGCATGAGCCAGTGCTCCTGTGCCGGTTGAAATACCCATAAAAAGGAAAAACATGCGCCACGAATTGTTAAAGAAGCTCTCGTTGAGCCTGTTTTTGATTCGTGCGAACAAGGTAAAACTAATTACCGCTAAAACGATATCTGTTAAACTGGTTACCGGTTCGCCAATGGTGAGGCCGGCTACAGTTATGATTTCTATCTCCAAGGTCTGGTCCCGCTGTTTTTGTCAATCGGCAGTATTGCACTGCGATTGCAATGATAAAAAAACTTGGGCAAAGTTAAGGTTTCTATGCATACATATTTGTGACTTCGCCTCAAATCGACCTGATTCTGGCGACCAAAAGCAGGGCAACCTTACCATGACAGCCGCTTATTTTTGGGCTGAAATCCAGTTGGAGATGATGTTCATGGACTTTTCGTTAAAAGTTTCTTCAATGGTGCCGTATTCCATCGGTGAGCCTGTTACCGAGTATTGAAACAGGTGATTCAGGTTATTTAATGCCGTTATTTGATAGTTTTTGTTACCTGCTTTGATGAGGGCTTTTTCAATCGCTTCGAGGTTTTCTTTATAAGGCACCTGCAAATCGGTAGTGCCGTTTATGGCTAAAACGGGAATGGTGGTGTGTTCTAATGTTGGTCGTGGGTTATACGCAAGAAAAAACTGCATCCATTCGCCTGTATATATATCTAAACCTTCTTCCACGTCATCTTCGGTCATTTCAAGTTCATCGAGAATATGTTTTGGTGTATTGGCAATAAAATTTTTGTTGAGGGTAATCATATTATTGCGCATTACATCATTGTCTATTTCATCTTTTGCTACCTGCATAATATTTTTTCGTAATTCATGCAATGCTTTTACACTCTCTTCCGACATACCCGAAGCTTTTGCAATTAAATCGCCTTGTAATAATAAAATAGAATCGCCGGGAATACCGGGACCTGCCATTAACACAATAAAATCTACCTCATTATTTTCCGATGCAGTAATTGGTGCAATTAATCCGCCTTCACTATGTCCGGCAATGCCAATATTGCGAATAGGAATATCGGTTCTTGAAACTAAATAATTAACTGCTGCACTTGCATCACTTGCAAAATCAATAGAAGTTGAAGCATTAAAATCGCCTTTTGATTCGCCAACACCACGATCGTCGTAACGCAACACAACTATGCCATTTCGTGTGAGGTAATCGCTCAACACTAAAAATGGTTCGTGATTTAATAAATTTTCATTTCTGTTTTGAGGGCCACTTCCTGATACCAAAACAACAGCATTAAATGGACCTTTTCCTTCGGGGATGGTAATTGTTCCTGCCAGCTCAACACCCGGTGCTTCGTTGTTAAGAAATGTAACATTTTCTGATTGATATGGATAAGGTAGTTTGGGTGTTTGAGGACGATTTAGCGCAGGGACAGAATCAACTTTTACAAGGGCTAAAGGAATTTTATTTGGTCCCTGTAACCATAATCCTTCGAATTGTTTTTTTTCGGCATTATAAGTGCCTTTGTATCCACCGTTTATGGCCGGAACCGCAATATTAAGTTCACCATTTATAAATGTTGTTGAAGAGGATGGAATACCGAAAGCGGCTTGATCGGGACTATCTAATGAACTCACCAATGAATCGTTTGAACCGCTAATATTAAACACTACACGTAGTTCAACGCCAACATTTAATTTCCCTAACCAGGCGCCTGTTATTTCCTGTGCAAAAGCGAATGAGTTAATTAAACAGATACCAATTAGGAGTAATAGCTTTTTCATAACACCGATTTTTTTACAAATGTAATTGCACAAAAAGGCTGGTTCAAATTTTTTAGCTGAACACTGGTAAACGACAGACGAAACCGGAAATATCGGTTATGCTGGATGAAAAAATAACACTATTAAGCTGTCCTGCCCGGATAAACTTTAAGCGCGGCATCAAGACAATCCATTGCTTTATTAATATCATTTTTATTCAACACGTAAGCGATACGCACTTCATTTTTTCCTAATCCCGGTGTAGAATAAAATCCGGTTGCAGGAGCAAGCATTACCGTTTCGTTGTTGAGGTTAAATGATTCGAGCAACCATTGGCAAAATACATCCGCATCGTCGATTGGCAGTCGTGCAATAGCATAAAAAGCGCCACCCGGAGTTGGGCATAAAACGCCATCCATTGCATTTAATCGTTCCACACATAAATTGCGACGTTCAACATATTCTTTTTCCACTTCGGTAAAATAGGATTCAGGAACATCGAGAAATGCTTCGGCGAGTACTTGTTCCAATGTTGGTGGAGATAAACGTGCCTGTGCAAATTTCATCGCAGTTTCCATTACTTTATTATTGCGGGAAATTAATGCACCGATGCGAGCACCACATGCGCTATATCTTTTAGAAATGGAATCCATTAAAATAACATGTTCGTCGAGACCATCTAAATTCATTACAGAAAAATGTTCTTTTCCATCGTAAACAAATTCGCGATATACTTCGTCGGCAAACAGGAATAAATCATATTTAATGATGATATCCCGCAATTGTATCAATTCTTCTTTCGAGTAGAGATATCCGGTTGGGTTGTTTGGATTACAAATTAAAATTGCCTTTGTTTTCGGGGTAATCATTTTTTCAAATTCAGAAACCGGAGGCAATGCAAAACCATTTTCGATATGCGAAGTAATGGGTTTTATAACAATATTTCCTGCGGTAGAAAATCCGTTATAATTAGCATACAAAGGTTCAGGAATAATTATTTCATCACCTGCATCGAGACAACTCATCATACCAAACATAATGGCTTCGGAGCCACCTGTGGTAATCATTATTTGATGGTGATTGATATCGATGTTGCGACTTTTATAATACAACACTAATTTACGTCGGTAAGATTCAAATCCTGCAGAGTGGGAATATTCTAATACTTTTAAATCTGTGTGTTTTACGGCATCCATCATTTGAGTAGGGGTAGCAATATCCGGCTGTCCGATATTCAAATGATATATTTTAATTCCTCTGAGTTTAGCTTTTTCTGCAAAGGGTACTAATTTTCTGATTGGCGATGCGGGCATTTGGTTTCCGCGTTGTGAAATTTTCGGCATGGGGCAAAGGTAAGTATAATGTGCCGATGTGTCAATACACCCAAAAGTTGGCAATGGATAGTAGATTAATACAACAAAACCTGTCAGGTGTCGGCAACCTCCTATAGCTGACAACAAAAAAAAACTCCGCAAGTCTTCAAGACTTGCGGAGTTGTCGCAGATTTCGTTAAAGTATTAATTTCCGAAAATCGTTTCCTGAGCAGGAACACTTCCTGCATCATCTTTTATAACAGTGCCTTTAAAAGTCAATTTAACGCTAGGTGTGCTTGCATTCGACAAAACGGTGATAGATTTAGTAAATCCACCTTCGTTTGCAGCATTATACACCGCAGAAATATATCCTTTTTGTCCCGGAGCAATTGGTTCTTTAGTCCAATCGGTATTGGTACAACCGCATGTTTTTTGAACATCTGTAATAATGAGTGCTTCTTTTCCGGTATTAATAAATTCATACTTTGCCGTTGCAGGTATGCCTTGCGGAATTTTACCGAATTCGTAAGTGTCAGAAACCCATTCAAATGCCGCTGCATTCGGATTAGTTACACTGCTTGCTGTTTGTGCTGAAACAAGTCCTGTTACAGCAACAAAAGCGATTATTGATAATATTTTTTTCATTGACTGGTAGTTTATTAAGATTAATTGCCTCCCTGATTAAAAATATTGTTTTGTTCAGGAACACTGCCTGCTTGCTCAGATTTTAACACTGTTCCTTTGAAATATAATTTCACTGAAGGTGTTTTTGAATCAGACTGAACAGTAATTGCTTTGGTGAAAGGTCCTTCTTTTGCAGCATTAAATTCTGCCATTACAAAACCTTGCTGACCCGGCATGATTGGTTCTTTAGTCCAGTCAGTAACTGTGCAACCACAAGTTTTTTGAACGTTTGATATAATAATAGGAGATTTACCGGTATTGGTAAATAAGAATTTGTTTTTAACCGGAACACCCTGAGGTATAGTTCCAAAATCATGCGTTTCTTCAGCCCATTGGAATTCACCGGCATCAGGATTAATAACCGGGGTAGCGGTTGTTGAACCTGAAGAAGGAGAAACTGAAGTTTGCGCAAATGAAGCGCTGGCGATCAACATGATCAACGGGAGTGTGTAGAACAATTTTTTCATAATATAATACAATTTTAGTTGTTAACGCTAACTGATGTAAAAATATCAAATCCTGTTTAAAGGTTTGAATCCGCAGAAAACATACAAGAATTATACCAGTAGCCATTGAACCGCAATTTTTTTTCAAAATACCCATTTACACAGCCAGAGACCAGGCATATTTATGTATTTTTGCAGCCTTATTCTTTAGTAATATGTCGGAATTAATGCAAAATAATTATATCACTTTCGAAGCCTTTAAGCAGGACGTTATTAACGACTTCAAAATGGCTTGTTTAAGCCGTGAGGTAAGCCTTTTGGGCCGTAAAGAGGTGTTGACCGGAAAGGCCAAATTTGGCATTTTTGGCGATGGTAAAGAGGTTGCTCAAATTGCCATGGCTAAGGTTTTTAAAGCCGGCGACTTTAGGTCGGGGTATTATCGCGACCAAACTTTTATGTTTAGCTCCGGAATGGCTTCGCCTGAACACTTTTTTGCGCAGTTGTACGCTATTCCTGATACAATTTCAGAACCGAATTCGGGTGGAAGGCAGATGAATGGGCATTTTGCGACACGTTTACTGGACAATAATGGCAATTGGACCGACCAGACTGCTACAAAAAATACTTCATCAGATACGTCTCCTACGGCTTCACAAATGGTTCGCGCAGTTGGTTTGGCCTTGGCTTCAAAGCTTTACAGACAAAATCCGGAAACGGATAGCCGTGGGTTTTCGGTAAACGGAAATGAAGTGGTTTTCGCTACAATCGGTGATGCCAGCACATCTGAAGGCGTGTTTTGGGAAGCAGTAAATGCAGCCGGCGTATTAAAAATCCCACTTGCTTTTTTTGTGTGGGATGATGGTTATGGCATTTCTGTTCCGAAAAAATATCAGACAACCAAACAAAATATATCAGAAGTTTTATCCGGATTCCAATTGGATGAGGAAGGCAACGGGATTAGAATTTATGAAGTGAAAGGTTGGGATTATGCTGCTCTTGTACAAACGTTTGAGGAAGGTATTGAACTTTGCCGCCGCGAGCATGTGCCTGTGTTTTTTCACGTAACAGAAGTAACTCAACCACAGGGTCACTCCACTTCAGGTTCTCACGAACGTTATAAGTCAAAGGAAAGACTGGAATGGGAAGCCGAATGGGATTGTATTCAAAAAATGAAAACCTGGATGATTGCTTCCAGTATTGCTACTGACGAGCAAATTCAGGTTATGATAGCTGAGGCTAAAGAAATAGCCAAGGCAGAACAAAAATCAGCTTGGAATAAACACCTTTTGTCTATTAAGGCAGACATGGATGTATTGTTTTCTCTACTA
>Ga0209812_10000080_pt1 | contig 88465 bp, 79 predicted proteins | sample JI71714BDNA_FD_187502 | JGI IMG/M metagenome (GOLD analysis project Ga0209812, IMG submission 187502) | Wastewater effluent complex algal communities from Wisconsin, to seasonally profile nutrient transformation and Carbon sequestration -... | ecosystem: Engineered > WWTP > Effluent > Algae... | reverse complement strand
GGTTTCCAGCTTGTCCTGCGCCGTGAAGGTGATGTAGTTGATCATCGCCGGGGTGATCGCGCCCGGTCCGCCGAGGATGTTCAGCGGGACGCAGCCACCGACGGTGGTCGCGGCGGTGACAGTGGTGGCACCCGGCGTGACGCAGACCGGATCGAAGGCCGCCGTGGCCGGGTTGTCGATCGCCGACAGCGCCGCGCGGATGCGGGAGACGTTGAACAAGCCGTCGGTGGTCTGGTTCTGCTTGTTGATCGTGTAGCTGTAGCCGGCTTCCCAGTCGAAGAAGCGATCGGCGAACTCCAGAGAGCCGTTGAGACCGCCGCCGAAGCGGAAGGTGTCGACGTCCTGCACGAAGCGGCGCGGACCGAATTCATTGAAGCGACGGGCGACGCCGTTGACTTCGGCACCGAAGGGGTTGAACGCGTTGTTGGCGGCGATCGTGACAGTGCCCGACAGGCCGGCACCGAAGCCCGGGCCCAGCGTCACCGGCATGGCCGCCAGCTCCTGGGCGGACTTGCGGCTGTTGTAGAGCATGTGAGTGTTGAAGCTCACATTCTCGAAGATGTCGTAGCGGCCCTGGGCGAAGATCGAGGAGCGCTCCTGCGGGGTCAGCAGGTAGTTGTCCGGCGCGAAGTTGTAGGCGTCCTGCGAGGCGTTGTACGGACGGAACTGCGCGGTGGTGTTGCGCGGGCCGGACTGCGGGCCCGAGTTGGTCACCTGCGCGGCCTGGCCGACGATGCGGTAACGGCCGTTCGGGGTGATCGACGAGCCGGTCGCCAGCGGCGACAGGCCGAAGTTCGGCACGGCAGACTGCGGACGATCGCCGCCGAAGATCGGCTCTTCCTTGGTGAAGCTGGCCGAGACCGTGGCATTGCCGCGCTCGCCGTTGACGCCGAAGGTGAAGTCGGCGGCGTAGCGGCGACCGTCACCTTCGCTGTTCTCGCCGAAGAAACCGGCGGCGCGGGCGCCGTCGAAGTCGCGGCGGGTGATGATGTTGATCACGCCGGCGATGGCGTCGGAACCGTAGATCGCCGAGGCGCCGTCCTTCAGGACTTCGATGGTCTCGATGATCGCGGTCGGGATGGTGTTGAGGTCAACGGCGCCGCCAATGCCCGGGACCCAGCGACGACCGTTCAGCAGCACCAGCGTGCGGGAGGCGCCGAGGTTGCGGAGGTCGACCGTGACCGAACCGTCACCGCCGTTGTTGAACTGCGAGTTGATCGACGGACCGACTTCGGCCAGACGCTGGACCACGTCGCCGACCGAGGTGAAGCCGCTCTTCTCGATCGATTCGCGCGACAGCGTCAGCACCGGCTGGGCGGTTTCGCGGTCGGTGCGCTTGATGCGCGAACCGGTGACGACGACTTCGTCCAGCCGATCGGCGGATTCGTCATCGCTCTGGGCATAAGCCACCGGCGCGCTGACGGCCACCAGGCCACCGAGCACCAGCGCGCGACGGATGGCGACCGTCATCGGGTTCAAGTTCTGATACATCTACGGAATCTCCTTCGCCTCACGAGGGGTACCGGCCGACCCGGAAAGGGCTGGCCAGCAGCTGCCGTCTTTTCAGGCACACCAGTGCCTCAAGTTTGTTAAAGACTGGTTAGTTATCCCTGATTCAAATGCCGGCCGCAAGGGGGCACCCTGCCAATCCGTCAAAACGTGCTCAGTCGCGGATCGGCGTCACGACCGCCGGCTCGGTCAACTCGCCGATCACGTCGACGCCCTCCGGCAGCCGCAGCTGGAAGTGCGTGTCGGGTAGCTCGGGGTTGCGGACCCAGCTCATGAAGCGCAGTTCGGTACGCTGACCAAAGCTGTCGGTCAGCACCAGTCGTTGAAGCTGCTGGTCGCTGAAGCCGAAGTCAGCATGGTGGAAGTCGGCTTCCGTCTTCGGGATCAGGCGCATCCAGCGGAGGCCGTCGGCGAGGTCGAGGCCCTCGACCCGGAAATCCTGCTCCAGTTGCGAGAGGTCCAGCAGTACCGCGATCGGACTGTTGGCCTCATCGAAGGATTGCGGCCGTACACTGGCCTGTTCAAGGTCGACATCGTAGACCCAGACATGGGTGCCGTCGGCGACGATCTGCTGGGCGTAGGGGTCCTGGTAGTCCCAGCGGAACTGCCGGGGCTGGGCCAGCGCCAGCGTGCCGGTAGCCCGTTCAGTCTCGATGCGGTCGGCGTTGTAGACCCGCTGTTCGAAGCGGCCGGTCAGCGTTTTCAGGCCGTTGACGAAGCGGTTCAGTTCGGCGCGCGCCGGGGCCGGGTCGGCCGCGGCGGCGATGGTGCCGTAGCCGAGCAGGACAGCGGCAAGGATCGACTTCAGGCAAGCAGTCAGCGACATGGTCCGGGCCTCCGATGAGCGTGCGGGCAGTCTGCGGGCCCGGGCTGAATCGTCGATGGCGAGGGCTCACTCGCGCCAGTAGGCCGGCGTGAACAGCACGAGGATGGTGAAGATCTCCAGGCGGCCGATCAGCATGCCCAGCGAACCGGTCCAGACCGCGAGGTCGCTGACGCTGGCGAAGTTGGCGAAGGTCGCATCCAGACCCGGGCCCATGTTGTTCAGGGTGGCGGCCGCGGCGCCGAAGGAGGTCGCGAGGTTCTCGCCGGTGCCGAGGAAGACCATCATGATCAGCAGCGCGCATGCCGTGTAGATCGCGGCGTAGCCGCCGACGGCATGGATGGTTTCGTCGGGGATCGCGCCGTGGTCGAGCCGAATCGGCAGTTGTGCTCGTGGATGGATCACCCGCAGCACCTCGCGCGCGGCCTGGCGAGCGATGATGACGACGCGAACCATCTTGATGCCGCCGGTGGTCGAGCCGGCGCAGGCGCCGAGGTAGCCGACCATCAGCAGCGCGAAGGGCAGGACACCGGGCCACTCGGACCAGTTGACGGTCGCGAAGCCGGTGGTCGTGATATTCGAGATGAAGTGAAAACTGACCTGGCGCAGGCTGCTGACGAAGTCCTCCTGCACATTCGAGACGGCAGCGACGATCGCGAGGATCAGCGACCCGGCGGCGACGATCTTCAGGAACGTCATGAACTCGACATCGCGCCAGTAGGCACGCAGGCTGCCGCGTTGCCAAGCCAGATAATGCAGGGCGAAGTTGGCGCCGCCGAGGATCATGAAGACCATTGCGATGGTCTCGATCAACGCCGAGTTGTAGTAGCCCAGACTGGCGTCGTGGGGGGAGAAGCCGGCGGTCGAAACCGTTGAGAAGGCGTGTCCGACGGCATTGAACAGCGTCATGCCGGCCATCCAGTAGCAAAGGGCGCACAGGCTGACCAGACCCACGTAGACCAGCCAGAGCGCGGCGGCAGTCTGGGCGATCCGTGGGGTCAGCTTGGAGTCCTTGATCGGGCCGGAGGTCTCGCCCTTGGTCAGCTGCAGGCCACCGATTCGGAGGGTCGGCAGGATCGCGACCGCGAGCACGACGATGCCCATGCCGCCGTAGAAGCAGAGCAGTTGCCGGTAGAACTTGATCGAGTCGGGGAGCACGTCGATCGCGGTGATCACGGTGGCGCCGGTGGTGGTCAGTCCACTGACCGACTCGAAAACGGCGTGCGTGAAGCTGAGATAGGGTGGCGCCAGCATCAGGGGAAAGGCGCAGGTCACCCCGGTGACGATCCAGACCAGCGTGGTGACCAGAAAGCCGTCGCGCAGCCGTAGCTCGGCGTAGCAGCGCCGGAACGGCAGCCAGAGCAGCAGGCCCAGCCCGGCCATCAGCACGAAGACCTCGGCCAGTTCGAAGGTATAGCCGTCGCGCTGGAACCAGCTGATCACGAGCGAGGGCAAGACGATCAGACTGGTCAGCATCTGCACCTGACCGGTGGCCCGCAGGATCGAGCCGTGGCGGTTCTTGAGGTCGATGCCGTCCATCAGACCGCCGTCGCTGCCGACCGCAGCAGGACCTGGACTTGCCGCAGATGCGCCTTGTCGGCGACGAACACGATGACGTGATCGCCGGCTTCGATCACGGTGTCGTGGTGGGCGATGATCAGGTCGTCCTTGCGGACCACGCCACCGATCATCGCGCCAGGTGGCAGCACGATGCTGCCGACGGTTTTGTTGACCAGTCTGGAGGCGCTGCGATCCTCGGGGATGATCGCCTCGATGGCCTCGGCGGCGCCGCGGCGCAGCGAGTGGACACGGGCGAGATTGCTCTGCCGAACGAAACCGAGCACGGCGCCAATGGTGACCTGCTGCGGCGAGATCGCGATATCGACCAGTCCGTTCTCGACCAGTTCGGCGTAGGCCGGTCGGTTGATCAGCGAGGCCACCCGGCGCGCGCCCAGCCGCTTGGCCATCATCGCCGAGAGGATGTTGGCCTCCTCGTCGTTGGTCACCGCGCAGTAGAAATCGACCTGGTCGATGTTCTCCTCGCGCAGCAGGGCCTCGTCGGCGCAGTCGCCGGCCAGCACGATCGAGTTCTGCAGTTCCTCGGCGATCGCGGCCGCGCGGGTCGCCGAGCGCTCGATCAGTTTGACGTTGTAGCGGTTCTCCAGCGACGCAGCGAGCGACCGGCCGATGTTGCCGCCGCCGGCGATCATCACCCGCTTGACCGGCCGTTCGGCGCGGCGCAGCTCTTTCATCATTTCCTTGAGGCCCCGTCGCGCCGCGAGGAAGAAGACCTCGTCGTCGACCTCGACCCGGGTGTCGCCGTCCGGTGGAATGGCCTCGCCACGCCGGAAGATCGCCACCACCCGCGCGTCGGTGCCGACCGGCATGTGGGCGCGCAGCTCCTTCAGCTGATGACCGACCAGCGCGCCGTCCGGATAGGCGCGCATTGCGACCAGCTGGGCCTTGCCGTCGGCGAAGTCGAGCACCTGCAGTGCCCCCGGGTGCTGCACCAGCCGCTCGATGTAGCGGCAGACCAGCAGCTCCGGGCTGATGAACACGTCCACCGCGAGGTGACCGTCGGCGAACAGCTGCGGGTAGGCGAGGTACTCGCCGCTGCGCACCCGGGCCAGCCGCGTCGGGGTCCGGAACAGCGTGCGGGCGACTTCGCAGGCGACGATGTTGACCTCGTCGGAGTTGGTCACCGCGATCAGCAGATCGGCGTCCTCGCAGCCGGCGCGGGCCAGCACCCGCGGATGCGAGGCATGACCGGACACCACCCGCAGGTCGAACTTCTCCGACAGCTCGCGCAGCCGCTGCTGGTCGGTATCGACGATGGTGATGTCGTTGTTCTCGCGGGCCAGCGCGGCGGCCACGGTGGAGCCGGTCTGACCGGCGCCGAGGATCAGAATGTTCATGGTTGCCTACTCGGCATCCTTCGGGTCCACGCCCAGCGCGCGGAGTTTGCGGTAGAGGTGGGTGCGTTCCAGACCCACCACCTTGGCCATCTTGCCCACGCTGCCTTGTGCCAGCTTCAGTTGGTGCAGCAGGTACTCGCGCTCGAACTGTTCACGCGCCTCGCGCAGCGGCAGCGCCAGGTCCAGCGCCAGCGACTGGCTGTCGGGCAGGAGCCGCGGCGCCACCGGACCGAGCGCGGCATCCGCCTCGGAGGCGTCGATCTCCGCGCCGCTGCCGAGGATCAGCAGGCGCTGCACCAGATTGCCGAGTTCGCGCAGGTTGCCGTGCCAGGCGTGCAGGCGAAGCCGGTTCTGGGCGGCAATCGTGAAGCGCCGGTAGGGCAGGCGATCGCGGCTGGCGTAATGCTCGACGAAGGCGGCGAGCAGCTCGGGCAGGTCCTCGGGGCGCTCGCGCAGCGCCGGCAGATTCAGCGGCAGCACGCGGATCGCGTAATACAGGTCTTCGCGGAAGCGGCCGTCTGCCAGCCGCACGGCGAGGTCCTGGCTGCTGGCGGCAATCACCCGCAGGTCCAGCGGGACTTCGGTGCTGCCGCCGACGCGGGTGATGCGCCGGGCCGACAGCGCCGCCGCCAGACGGCCCTGCGATTCGAGGTCCAGATCGGCGAGGTCGTCGATGAACAGGGTGCCGCCGCCGGCGCGTTCCAGCAGGCCGTAGCGCAGTCGCTCGCCGTCCTCGCTGCCGAACAGCGCCGCGGCGGCGCTGTCGCGGGCCAGCGCGGCGGCCGTCACCTCGACGAAGGGGCCGGCGCGGCGACCGCTGCGGGCGTGGATCCAGCGCGCCAGCGTCTCCTTGCCGGTGCCGGGTTCGCCGGTCAGCAGCACCGGTGCATCGGTGGCGGCGGCGCGTTCGGCGGCCTCGCGCAGCTGCTGCATCGGCCTCGAACCGCCGAGCGGCTCCAGCGTGCTGCTGATCCGCCGCTTCAGGCCCTGGTTCTCGGCGCGCAGCCGGCTGGATTCCAGCGCCCGCTCGACGGTCAGCAGCAGCTTGGCCAGCGACAGCGGCTTCTCGATGAAGTCGTAGGCACCGAGTCGCGTGGCTTCGACGGCGGTCTCGATGGTGCCGTGACCGCTCATCATCACCACCGGAATGTCCAGCCCTTCGGCGGCCCATTCCTTCAGCAGCGAGATGCCGTCGGTGCCCGGCATCCAGACGTCCAGCAGCACCGCATCGTGGCGGGCCTGGCGGCGGGCCAGGCGGGCGGCCTCGGCGTGTTCGGCGACGCTGACGCTGTAGTCCTCGTCGCTGAGGATGTCGCGGACCAGTTCGCGGATGTCCGCTTCGTCATCGACGACCAGCAGGTGGGCGCGGCTCATGGGTGATGCGGGGCAGGGCAGGCAGCGCGGGCGCCGTCACGGGTCATGCGCGGGAGGACCGGAACTAGAGGCGGTCAAGGATACGGCAGCCGCGACCGAGTGCCCGCCCCTGCGGCGCTTCGTCCGCGTCAGCCCGGCGGCGCGCGGTCGGCGCCGATCACCAGGCCCTTGCGCTTGCGCAAGGTCCGCAGCACCTGTTCCAGATGCTCCGGATCCCGGACCCGGATCGTGAAGCCCAGCGTCGCACCACTGCCATCGCGTGCGAGCACCTGCGAGGTGTCGATGTCGCACTCGGCTTCGGCGATCGCGCCGGCCACCGAGGCCAGCGTGCCGCGGCGGTCCTCGACGTCGACGCTGATCGCGGCGTGGAACGGCCCGACCCACGGCGCTTCCCAGCGCACCTTGATGCGTCGGTCCGGATGCCGCTCCAGCACCTTCAGATCCTTGCAGCCGCTGCGATGCACGACCACGCCCTGACTGCGGACCATGACGCCGACTGACGGATCACCCGGCATCGGATGACAGTTGCGGCAGAGCGCCACCGCGCCGGGGCCGCTGACCGGAATCGGGTCGGCGGCGTCGATCGCCTCGGTGACCAGCTTGCCGTCGAGCAGCTGGCGGGCGACCACGCCAGGCAGCCGGACCGCCTGCGCCAGGTCGACCAGCAGGTCGGTGAAGCTCGGCAGCCGCATCCGGCCGAGGTACTCGTCCAGCGCCTCTTTCGGCAGCGCGTCCAGTGAGCTGCCGAGGTTGGACAGCGCGCCTTCGAGCAGACGCTGGCCGAGGCCGAGCAGCTCCGACTGGTTCAACTTGCCGAGCCGCTGGCGGATCGACTGGCGCGCCCGACTGGTGTGGACGTGGTCCAGCCACTGCAGCTGCGGCTCGGCGTGATCGGCGCAGATGATCTGCACCTGCTGCTCGTTCTTCAGTTCGGTCCGGAGCGGCTTGTAGCGGCCGTCGATCCGCGCCATCACTGCGCGGTTGCCCACGTCGGCGTGGATCGCGTAGGCGAAGTCGATGGCCGTCGCCCCGGGCGGCAGCTTGATGACCTTGCCCTTCGGGGTCAGGACCAGGATCTCCTCGCTGTGCGAGAGGTCGGCCTTCAGGGCTGACAGGTACTCGGCCGGATCGCGCGGCTGCTGCGGATTCTCAGCGATCTGGCGCAGCCATTCGCGGACCTGCGCGGTCGCCTGGCTGTCTTCGATGACGCCGCTCTTGTAGGCCCAGTGGGCGGCGATCCCGCTCTCGGCGACCACGTCCATCTGCTGGGTGCGGATCTGGATTTCCAGCACCTGCGCGTCCGTATTGGTCGTGCGGACCACCGTATGCAGCGAGCGATAGCCGCTGTCCTTCGGCACCGCGATGTAGTCCTTGAACCCGCCCGACTGCGGCCGATACATCTGGTGGACGGCGCCGAGCACGCGATAACAGTCCTCGACGTTGCCGACGATGATCCGGAAGCCCTGCACATCGGTGACTGTTCTGAAGCTGCGCCGGTTCGGATAGACCAGTCGACGGCCCTCGCCCAGACAGGGCATCAGGGTGCTGCGCCCGGTCATCTTGCGATAGATGCTGTAGGGGGACTTCACCCGATGCAGGATCCGCGCGTTGATGCCGAGCGCACCGACCGCGGATTTCAGTTCGTCCTGGATGGCGTTGGCCACCTGGTTGCGGGCGCCGCGCTTCTCGTCGGCACGCTGGGCAATGATCCGCGCGCGCCAGGGCAGCAGCGTGCGGAAACACAGATCCTGCAACTCGGCCTTGATCCGGTTGATGCCGTAGCGATGCGCCAGCGGGGCGTACAGCTCCAGCGTCTCCAGCGAGATCTGCCGACGCTTCGGCTTCGATTGGCCCTCGATCGTGCGCATGTTGTGCAGCCGATCGGCGAGCTTGATCAGGATCACCCGCGGATCCCGATTGGTGGCCAGCATCAGTTTGCGGACGCTCTCGGCGTTCGCGGCTTCCTTGCTGTCGAAATGGATCTGATCGAGCTTGGTGACGCCGTCGACCAGCTGGACGACGATATCGCCGTGGGCGGCGGACAGTTGCTGACGGATGACGTCTTTCGGCGCCTCCGTCGAGTCCTCGATCACGTCATGCAGCAGACAGGCGCAGAGCGTGTCGGCGTCCAGACCCATTTCGGCCAGCATCCGCGTCGCCGCCACCGGATGCAGGATGTAGGGCTCGCCGGTCTTGCGGACTTGCGGACGGTGATGGCGCTCGGCGTCGGCGTAGGCGCGAAACACGCGCTCCACGTCAGCCGACGTCAGGTAACGCTCGATCTGCTGGCGCAGCTGCAGCAGCTGATGGCTGAGCAGCTCGGTGAAGCGAGGAGGGATGGCCGGCGCGCCGGAGGGACGCGGGCCCGGATCGGCCGATGCAACGGGCTGGGCCGGGTCTTCCGACCCGCTGCTCGAGGCTGCTTCGGAATCGCCGGGCATGATCCTCTCCCGCGGCTGCCGCCGACCTCAGATGTCGTCGCTGTCGCGCATGTCCTCGGCAGCTTCGGCTGCGGCCGATTCCAGCGCTTCGCGCTCGCGACGCTCGCGTTCCAGTCGATCGACTTCGGCGAGCAGGGCGTTGCTGATCTTGCCCTGGGCGATTTCGCGCAAGGCCAGCACGGTGGGCTTGTCGTCCTCCTGCGGGACCAGCGACTGCGCGCCGTTGGCGATCTGGCGCGCGCGGCGGCTGGCCATCAGCACCAGGTCGAACCGGTTCGGGACCTTGCCCAGGCAATCTTCGACGGTAATGCGGGCCATGCGGGCTCCTGCTCGACAGCAACGACGGACCCCCGATAGTACGGCCTGCCGTACCGAACTTGCCAAGCAGGCGGGCGCCCAAAGGGCTCCGCCTCCTGCCGCAAGAGGGCGCGCTTCAGCGTGGCGAATTGAGCCGGGCGGCCAGCGCAGCGCGAACCTCCTCGACATTCATGCCGCAGGCCATCGTGTGATTGACCGTCCGCGCCGCCCGCAGCTGTCGCAGACCAGCCTGCACCAGCGCGAACACCAGCACCCAGGCGAGGAAGCCCAGCACCCAGAACTTCAGCAGGAAGGGGCCGGTGAACGGCAGGTTCCAGGTGAAGTGCAGGGCCATCACGGTCAGCAGCAGCGTCAGCGGACGCCGATGGAACAGCATGCCGAAGCGGAAGGGCTGGTCCTGCTTCACCGACCAGAGCGCACCGGCGGCGATCGCGGTCCAGACCACGTGGCCGAAGGGCGCGAGGATGCCGCGCAGCACGATGTTGACGTTGCCGGCGGTGGCGCTGTTCTCGTTCAGCGTGATCAGCAGGGCGTAGCCCGCCGACTCGAAGGCCGCAAAGCCGGTGCCGACCGCGGCGCCGAACAGCAGCCCGTTCAGGATGTACGGGTAGCGCCGGGCATCGAGCTTTCGGGTCAGCCAGATCACCGCCGCCAGCTTGCCAAGTTCCTCGATGACCCCGGCCGAGGGCGCGCCGATCCAGTCGTCCAGCACGGTCAGGTCGAACAGCAGCAGCGAACTGGCGATCGACAGCAGGCCGCCGAGCAGCAACAGCCGGATCACGTGATACAGCGAGACATTCCGCGGCGCGTTCATCTCGAAGAAGAACAGCAGCGTTGCCATCGGCACCGCGAAGCTGCCGGTGATGATCACCGCCGGCAGCGCGATTTGCGCACTGAACAGCGTCATCGCCAGCACGAAGCCGAAGTACAGCAGCAGCGAAAACAGCAGCGCGCGGGCAAACATCCACGGCTTCGGCCACTTGGTGGTGACCTGTTCCAGCGGCGGGGTGGTCTCCTTCAGGCCGACCGAGAAGTACGTCTCGATCGCCTCGTCGCCGTAGCGATGAAACACCGCCGACAGCATCTCCTTCAGCGAGAAGCCCTCGATGCGCTCCAGCCCGACCAGATCGGTGACCTTGTCGGCGAAGCCCTGTACCGACCACGGGTTACCCGGCGCGACGGCGGCGCCGGCGGGCGGCCGGAACAGCGGCGGTGCGCCCGGCGGTGTCGCGGCCGGCATCGGCGGCGGCAGGCCCAGCTCGGCCGCCAGCGAGCCCAGCGGCACCCAGCCCGGCATGCCCTCGCGCCAGGCCAGCGTCTGCTCGTTGACCTGGCCGCTGCCGTAGAGGCCCGCCAGCTGCTCGCGACTGACCGGACCGCGGGTTTGCCGCGTGCCGTCGACGTAATGCCACATGGCGGTCTCCGCTGCCCTTGTCCGGGGCGGAATCGTCGCATGCGGTGCAGGACAGGTGAAGGAAGCGCGCCTGGCGGATCAACGCGAGGCGCTGCGGCGCTGGCGGATCCAGTCCAGCCGTTCGCGGATTTTGGCCTCCAGCCCGCGATCGACCGGCTGGTACAGCACCTGCTCGCCGATCTCGGCCGGAAAGCCGGTCTGGCTCAGCGCCACGCCGTCGGCCTCGTCGTGGTCGTAGCGATAGCCCTGCGCGTAGCCGAGGTCCTTCATCAGGCGGGTCGGCGCGTTGCGCAGGTGCAGTGGCACCTCCAGGCTGCCGTGGGCCTCGACCAGCGCCCGCGCGGCCTTCCAGGCGCGATAGCTGGCGTTGCTCTTGGAGGCCACCGCCAGATAGATCGTCAGCTGCGCCAGCGCGAGCTCGCCCTCCGGGCTGCCGAGCCGCTCGTAGGCGTCCCAGGCCGACAGCGCCAGCGGCAGCGCCCGCGGATCGGCATTGCCGATGTCCTCGCTGGCCATCCGGGTCAGCCGCCGGGCGAGAAAGCCCGGATCGCAGCCGCCGTCGAGCATCCGGCACAGCCAATACAGCGCGGCGTCGGGGTTCGAGCTGCGCACGCATTTGTGCAGTGCCGAGATCTGGTCGTACCAGGCCTCGCCCTGCTTGTCGAAGCGCCGCGCCGCACTGCCAAGCAGCGTGGTCAGGGCCACGTCGGCCAGCGTGCCGCCCGGCCCGGCCAGCTCGGCGGCAGACTCCAGCAGGCCCAGCGCCCGGCGCAGGTCGCCGTCGGCGGCGGTCGCCAGCTGCGCCAGCCAGTCCGGATCGGCGACCAGCCCGAGCGCGCCCAGACCGCGTTCGGCGTCGGCGAGCGCCCGCTGCAGCGCCTCGGCGATCTCCGCGGAGGCGAGGGGTTTCAGCACATGCACCCGGCAGCGCGACAGCAGCGCGGCGTTGAGTTCGAAGGACGGGTTCTCGGTCGTGGCGCCGATCAGGGTCAGCGTGCCGTCTTCCAGATGCGGGAGCAGCGCGTCCTGCTGGGCCTTGTTCCAGCGGTGGATTTCGTCGACGAACAGCACACTGCGCCGACCGGCGGCGCGGCGCTGGCGGGCTTCGGCCACCGCCGCGCGCAACTCCTGCACGCCGCCCAGCACCGCCGACAGCGACTGCCAGTGCGCGCCGCTCTGCGCCGCCAGCAGGCGGGCGAGGGTGGTCTTGCCGGTGCCGGGCGGCCCCCACAGCACCATCGAGTACAGCAGCGCGCCATCCAGCGCCCGCCGCAAGGGCAGGCCGGGCTTCAGCAGATGGCTCTGGCCGACCAGCTCGACGGCGTGGCGCGGCCGCATCCGGTCGGCCAGCGGGCGGAGGTCGGCGGGGTCGGTGGCGGGTTGATCGAACATGGCCGGATGCTGCGCCGAAGCTCGGGCGGTCGGCCAGTGGGTCGGGCAAGCTGTTGCGGGAGCGCTGGTCCTCGTCGGCATCGAACCGAGTGCGATCTCAACCGGCGCTCAGGCCGAGTCGACTGGCGATACAACCCGAGCTGATGTTGTTCGACGAGGTCACCTCAGACTGCTTCGCTGCGCTCGCAGTGACGCCAGATTGAGGCGAGCGCTGAAGTCGCTCACATCACGTGGATTCGCACCCGCCATCTTGCTTGCGGTGTGGTTCGCACCGTGGAGCCGACCCGGACGTCGGCCCCCGGACCGATCGGCGATGATCGACGGCCGCCCCGTCCGCTCCGATCCGCATGAGCCCGACCCCACCGACGATCCGCGTCCTGCACGGCGCCCAGATCCTGACCGCCCTCGACGCGCTGGCCGCGCTGCGCATCCGTGTGTTCCGCGACTGGCCGTACCTCTACGACGGCGACCTGGCCTACGAGCGCAAGTACCTGACGACGTATGCCGCCTCGTCGCGGGCCTGCTGTGCGTTGGCGGAGGTGGACGGGCTGGCGGTCGGGGCGACCACCGCGGTGCCGCTGGCCGACGAGACCGCCGAGGTGCAGGCGCCGTTTCTGGCGGCCGGCATCGATCCGGCCACGGTCTGCTACTTCGGCGAGTCGGTGCTGCTGCCCGAGTACCGCGGCCTCGGCCTCGGGCATCGCTTCTTCGATCTGCGCGAAGCGGCCGCCGCCGCGGTGCCGGGTATCACCCACACCGCGTTCTGCGCGGTCGAGCGACCGGCCGACCATCCGCGGCGACCGGCCGACTACCGGCCGCTGGACGCCTTCTGGCGCGCACGCGGCTACGCGCCGCGGCCGGAGTTGACCAGCTGGTTCCACTGGAAGGATCTGGACGAGCCCGAGGAAACCGCCAAGCCGATGCGCTACTGGATGCGGGCGCTGCCGGAGCGCGCACCGTGAGCGCGGCCCGGCTGGCGGTCAGCCAGTACCGCGTCGAGCGGCTGGCCAGCGTCAAGGCCTGGGTGGCCAAGCAGCAGCGGTTGCTCGATGCTGCCGAGGGTGCCGAGCTGCTGCTGTTCCCCGAATACGCGAGCCTGGAGCTGACCGGCACGCTCCCGGATGCGGAGGCTGGCGATCTGGCTGCCGCACTGGCGGCGATGCAGGGCTTTGGCGCCGACTTCGTGGACTTCTACGCCCGGGAGGCCATGCGGCGCGGTGTCACCATCGTGGCGCCGTCGATCCCGTGGCCGCTGGACGACGGTCGGGTGGTCAACCGGGTCTGGGTGCTGCGGCCCGGCCGGGCACCGGCCTGGATCGACAAGCTGACGATGACCCGCTTCGAGGCCGAGTCCTGGGGCATCACGGCCGGCGAGCGCAACGGGGTCTTCGATACGCCGATCGGCCGCGTCGGCGTGCTGATCTGCTACGACAGCGAGTTTCCGCTGCTCGCCCGTGCGCAGGTCGAGGCCGGTGCGCGCTTGCTGCTGGTGCCCTCCTGCACCGACAGCGAGGCTGGCTATCAGCGCGTCCGGGTCGGCTGCCGCGCCCGCGCGCTGGAGCAGCAGTGCGTGGTCGCGCAGTCGCCGCTGACCGGGATCGCACCGTGGTCGCCGGCGATCGACGTCAATATCGGCCGCGCCGCGGTGTATGGGCCGCCGGATCGCGGCTTCCCGGAGGATGGCGTGATCGCCGAAGCCAGCGACACCGCCGACTGGCTGCTCGTCGACCTCGACCTCGATGCGGTCGACGCGGTGCGCCGCGACGGTCAGGTGTTGAACCATCGCGACTGGTCGCGGCAGTTGCGGCCGGGCATGGCGGTGACCGAGGTCCGATAAGCGTTCCGGCGAATGCCCGACCGCCCCGGCGTCACGGCGCCGGGGCGCAGCGACTCAGGTCGCAATCCGCCAAGGCGGGTGCTTGCGGTGGACGCCGGCCCAGTACAGGCAGATCTCGTTGCCGGACGGATCCTGCAGACGCGCTTCTCGCCACAACCAGCGCTCGTCGGTCGGCAGCTGCCGGAACACCAGACCGGCGGCCAGCAGCCGCGCGACGGTGCCGTCCAGGTCGGCGCACTCGAAGTACACGACCACGCCCGAGCCCGCCGGCGCCAACGGCTCGGCCTGATGCAGCGAGAACGTCGACTCGCCGTCCGGGCATTCGAAGCGCGCGTAGCGCGGCGGCGAATGGACGATCAGCACGAGGCCCAGTGTTCGGTAGAACTCGACGGCCGCCGCCAGATCGCGGACCGGGAGGGTGACTTGATTGAGGTTCATCGGAGTCCTCGACAGGCAGGCTTTTCAGGGTGAGCGGTGACCGGCGAATCCGCGGCAGAGGATGCGCGTGAGAAAGATGAATCGCCCAGCGCGCTCCGGCACGAACTGCCAAACAGCTTGCACTTGCAAGCCCCCTGCTTGGCAGACCTCCTGACGACCGGCACGGGTCGAGTCTTCGTGAAACCTTGACAGTGGCGATCACGCCCGTGAATGCCCGGCGATCGACGCCGGATCGGGCGCATGTCCACACAGAAGGAATCCCGGAATGAAGCGCGGTTGGAAGGTGGTGGCCCTGGTGGCCGGTGGTCTGGCGGCGTGTGCGGCGACCTTGTACGGACTGGGCACTTGGTCGCTCGGCACCGCGCTGGCGCAGCGACTGGACCTGCCGGCCGTGGACCTGCCGGTCACGGCCGATGCCGGGCAGATCGCACTGGGCGAGCATCTGACCCGGACTCGCGGCTGCATGGACTGCCACGGCGAGACGCTGACCGGCAAGCATGTCGTCGATGCCGGCCCGGTCATGCAGATCCACGCGCCGAACCTGACCCCGGGTGGCGTCCGGCTCGATCCCGTGCAGTTCGAGCACGCCGTGCGACACGGCATCGGCCGCGAGGGCCAGATGCTGATGCTGATGCCCGCCAGCGACTACAGCCTGATGTCGAATGCCGACCTCGCGGCGATCCATGCCTACCTGCAGAGCCTGCCGGCCGACGCGACCGTGCAGCCGACCAGCCAGATTGGGCCACTGGGCCGGGTGCTGTTCCTGTTCGGTCAGCTGCCGATCTTCGAAGCTCCGCGGATCGACCACGCCCGCGCCAGTCGCGGCGACGCCGCGCCGATCGGCGATCCAGTGGCCTACGGCGCCTACATCGCCCAGACCTGCCGCGGCTGCCACGGCGCCGAACTGGCCGGCGGCCCGATGCCCGGTCAGCCGCCCGGCGTGCCCGATCCGGCCAATCTCACCCCGCATCCCACCGGACTGGTGAGCTGGAGCGAAGCCGACTTCCTGAAGGCGATGCGCGAGGGCGAGCGCCCGGATGGAAGCGCGATCCACGAGTTCATGCCGTGGAAGACGATGGGCCGGATGCGCGGTGACGAACTGCACGCGCTGTGGACCTACCTGCACGGTCTGCCGGCCCGACCGAAGGGCGCCTGAGCCGGCGGATCGTGGGCTCAGCAGCCCGGTGAGTCCGGCGGCGCGTAGCTGAAACGCGCGGCCTCGCCGACCAACTCGCCCGGCTGCGCCCGACTCGACAGCCACAGCGCCACGTCCCACCAGTAGCCGGTGTGGTTGATCAAGAGATCCGGCCGGCCGTCGCCATCGACATCGCCGACCCACTGCAGCACCTCGCCGAGTTCGACCGGCGCGGTCTCGCCGATGGCGTGGATATAGCGAGGGCCCAGCGACTGTCGTCGCCCGTCAATGTCCAGGGTCAGGGTCACCTCGTCGACCATCGCCGCCGGGTCCGGCAGCTGCTGGCTCAACGTCAGCACCTGCGTATCCCCGACGCGGATCTGCCGACTCAGCGGCGGGACCAGCTGCTGGGCATAGGGCGGCGTATCTGCCGAGGCCGGGCGCGGCGCGGTGTACCACGAGGTCGTCAGCGGCCCGGCGCGCAGCGGCAGTGCGGCGTCCGGCCGGAAGGCCGCCAGAATCACCACGTCGTTCGCCGTCCGCGGCTGCCCGGCCGCCTGCCGCGCCAGAAACGCCGCCGCGTTCGCGTCCTCGGCCGCCAGTCGCAACCGCTGGCCCGGTACGGCCTGCCCGTCGTAAGTCGGATGCGCCAGCGCCTCCACCGTGAGCCGCACCGGCAGCAGCCGGCAATCCTCGGCGCGGCAGGCCATCACCCACCAGCCCGACCCCGGCTGGAAATGCCGACCCGGCACATGCTGCAGCGCCCCATCATCGCGTGGCCCCCAGCCGCCGTAGTTGCCCGCGGACAAATCCCCACCCAGCAACAGAAACGCCCCTTGCGTCGGTGCCGGATACGAGGCCGGATCCACCTCGGCCGGCCAATCGTCGGCTGGCGCCTGCGCGGCCGCCGTCCCGACCATCAGCACGCCCGCCAGCAGGGCGGAAAACAGTGGGGTGGACATGGACGGCTCCGGCGCGGGTGGGTCGGCGCAGCGTGACGCGGCCGCGAGCCCTCGCCGGGGCGCGGTGAGGGCTTTTCGCGGGCGCCCGCTCAGCGCAGGCGGCGCTCGAACAGGTCCAGCGTCTGCTTCCAGACCTCGGCGGCGGCCTCGGCGTGGTAGCGCGGCGTGGTGTCGTTGTGGAAGCCGTGCTGCGTGCCCTTCGGCTGCAGCATGCGATAGCGGACGCCGGCGGCCTTGAGGGCGTCCTCATAGGCGGGCCAGCCGGCGTTGATGCGCTCGTCGGTCTCGGCCAGCACGATCAGCAACTCCGCCTTGATCGATGCCACCGCATCGAGCGGCGCGCCCATCCCGTAATACGGCGCTGCCGCCGCCAGGTCCGGGAGTTGGGTGGCCAGCCAGTTGCTGATCCCGCCGCCCCAGCAGAAGCCGACCACGCCCAGCTTGCCGTTGCCGCCGTCCAGCCGGCGCAGCCACTGGGCTGCGGCAAGGAAATCGGCGCGCGTCTTGACCTGATCGAGCTTGGCGAACTCGGCGCGGGCGGCGTCCTCGTTGCCGGGATAGCCGCCGAGCGGGAACAGCGCGTCGGGCGCGAAGGCGATATAGCCGGCCAGCGCCAGCCGCCGCGCGACGTCCTCGATATGCGGATTGAGGCCGCGGTTCTCGTGCGCGACCAGCACCATCGGCGTCGGTCCATCGCCCTCGGCGGGCCGCACCAGATAGCCCCGGCCGCGCCCGTAGCCAGCGGGCGAGTCGAACTCGACGTATTCGGCGCGGATCCGCGCATCCTCCGGCGCGACCTGCTGCGCCTCGGCAAAGCGCGGACTGAGCAGGGCCAGCATCGCGCTGGCGGTCATCGCCCCGACCGCGTACTTGCTGGCACCACGCAGAAAAGCGCGGCGGTCGATGACACCGTGCACGTACTCGTCGAACAGCTTCCAGACGCCGGGATCGAAGTCGATGGTCGGGTCGCGGGGCAGTGGGTTCATGCGGGACTCCTGGAGGGAAGCTCGAAACCCCGAGTGACGCCGGGGGCTTTGAAAAATCAGTCGCTGATCGAGCGGTAGTGCATCAGGTCCTGCCGGGGGATTCTGACGGTCAGCGTGTCCATGGCGAGCGGCTCCGGTGCAGTTTTGGATTACGACTGGCCTCGGAGTTTCTGCTCAATCGCGCGAAGGGTGTTCTGGAGTTCGCGTTCCCTGATTTCCGGGTCAACGTCCTGAATGTACTCCATGACGGTGAAGTCATCGCCGCGCTTGCGATTCTGTGGAGGCTCAAGTGCTTCAATCAACAGTGCCTCCAGAGTCGCAATCAATGAGGGCAGAGTAACTTTCAATGGGGATTCAATCAGGGTTCCCTGGTCGGTCACACTGAGAAGCCCGAACCATGAAAAGCGATTCCAGCGGCTTCCCAATCTGTCGATGGTGTGTTCGTAGAGTCGCCTGCCCATCGGTCGATCAACCGAGCGTCCGACATAGACGACCGTGTGGTGATCGTAGAGTATGTAGATGCCGCGTTGCTGGCTGAAGTCGACCGGCTTTGAAAGCGCCTGTTGCTTGCCAAAGATTCGCGGGTCGCTCTTCCAGACCACGAGATCTCGCTGCCAATACATCCCCAGACAGCGGATGACTGATTCGTCAATGTCTTCTTCGATGGACGCGGACTGCGCCTCTTTCAGGACCTTCGACGTTACCGGAGCCAACTCGACTGTCTCAACTTTCTTGCTCTTGGCGGCCAGACTCTGGTTTTTATTGATCTTGAGAGCGAAGGTTCCGCGCCCGACTTTCAGAAACGGCGACTTTTCGCCGTCGCGCTTGATGGAACTGGTCAGTTGAGCGTTGACCGTGGCGTCTGGCGTGGCGCCTTCGGTTTGATAGTAGCCTCTGGACAGGATCAGCTGTGAGATCTCGGAATAATGCAGTGGCCTGCCCTCTTCCGAGAGTGCCTTCTCAATGGCAGCTCGCCAGGACATGGACATTGCTTGCTACTCCGCAGCGGAATCTTTAGTCGAATGCTGCCTGCGTCTCGAATCCGGATATTTCAGGAGGGCGCCCGGAGAGATGCTCATGGGCGCCCACGGGCCCTCACCGCTCCCCGATGCCCACCCACGCCAGATCCTCCGGCCCGGTGTAATTGGCGCTCGGTCGGATGATTTTCCCGTCCTGGCGCTGCTCGATGACATGGGCGCTCCAGCCGGTGGTGCGGGCGATGACGAACAGCGGGGTGAACATGGCGGTGGGGACGCCCATCATGTGGTAGCTGGAGGCGCTGTACCAATCGAGGTTCGGGAACATCTTTTTCAGGTTCCACATCAGCGTTTCGATGCGTTCGCTGATGGCGAACAGATTGGTATTCCCCGCTTCATTGCAGAGCTTGCGGCTGATTTCCTTGATGATGACGTTGCGCGGGTCGGCGACGGTGTAGACCGGGTGGCCGAAGCCGATGACGATTTCCTTGCGTTCGACGCGGGCGCGGATGTCGGCCTCGGCTTCGTCCGGGTTCCGGTAGCGGGCGATGATCTCCATCGCGACTTCGTTGGCGCCGCCGTGCTTGGGGCCGCGCAGGGCGCCGATGGCGCCGGTGATGCAGCTGTAGAGGTCGGAGCCGGTGCCGGCAATGACGCGGGCGGTGAAGGTCGAGGCGTTGAATTCGTGCTCGGCGTAGAGGATCAGGCTCTGGTCCAGCGCGCGGACGTGGCTGTCGCTGGCGGGCTTGCCGTGCAGCAGGTGCAGGAAGTGGCCGGCGACGCTGTCGTCGTCGGTTTCGGTGGCGATGCGCCGGCCGTTGTGGCTGTAGTGATACCAGTACAGCAGCATCGAGCCGAAGCTGGCGATCAGCCGGTCGGCGATGTCGCGGGCGCCGGCGGCGGCGTGCTCGTCCTTCTCCGGCAGCAGGGTGCCGAGCACCGAGCAGCCGGTGCGCAGCACGTCCATCGGGTGGGTGGCGGCGGGTAGCAGTTCCAGCGCGGCGCAGAGCGGGGCGGGCAGGCCGCGCAGGCGCTGCAGCTTGGTGCGGTAGGCGGCGAGCTCGGCGCGGGTCGGCAGGTGGCCGTGGACCAGCAGGTGCGAGACTTCCTCGAAGCAGGCCTCGCGGGCGAGGTCGTGGATGTCGTAGCCGCGGTAGTGCAGGTCGTTGCCGCTGCGGCCGACGGTGCAGAGCGCGGTGTTGCCGGCGGTCACGCCCGAGAGGGCGACGGACTTCTTCGGCTTCGGTCCGGTGGCGGGCGTGTCGGTCATCGCGGCGTTCCTGCGGGTCGGAAAGGGTGCCGAAGGGTAGTCAGCGGGTGCGGCCGGGGGCAATGCGACCTTTGCGGGAGCTGACGTTCTGGGAGCGTCGACGTCCTCGTCGGCTCCGGGCTTGATGCCGGCGAGGACGCCGGCGTTCCCGGGCGGGCGCCCCGGATTTCTGCGGCGCTTGATGCCGGCGAGGACGCCGGCGTTCCCGGGTGGGCACACGGATTACTGCGGCGCTTGATGCCGGCGAGGACGCCGGCACTCCCAGGCGGGCACTGGATCGCTGCGGCTTGGTGCCCGTCGCAACGCCGGCTGGCGGCTCAGTCCGTTGCCTGTGCCAGCCACCCGGCGAGCCCGACCAGCGAGCGCAGGTCCTGGGCGTGGTGGTGGATGGCGCGGATCAGGTCGGTGGTGCTGCCGTCGTGCAGCCAGCGCTGCCAGGCCAGCGGGACTTCGGCGCCGGGCAGGTCGTTGACGCGTTCGACGCCGAGCAGGCGATGTTCGGCGGTGGCGAGCCGGCAGTTCGGCCACTGGCTGCGGAAGCGCCGGCGCATCGGGTGCAGCAGGTCGAGGTGAGCCGCGCCGGCGGGCCATTCGCAGCCGGCGAGGCGCGCGGCGGAGTGCAGCAGCGGCAGGTCGAAGCCCTTGCCGTTGTAGCTGAGCCAGACCGGCGCCTCGGGCAGTTCGGCCAGCACGGCGTGGATCAGCTGGGCTTCGGCGGCCGGGTCGGTCAGCAGCCACTGGCTGAGCCGCCAGCCGCTGCCGTCGAAGCGGACGATGCCGGCGAGGAACACGCGGGTGCCGACGCCGAGGCTGAGCCCCGTGGTTTCCAGGTCGACGCCGACCAGCGCCGCGCCGGCGGCTACGCGCTCGCGGCGGGCCTCGCGCCAGCGCACGACATCGGCCGGGCCGGGCAGGGCGGGCGACGGTGGCAGCGGCCACGGTAGCCGCTCGTCGAGGCGCTTCAGGCCTGGCGCGACTTCGACGCCGGGCAACGGTGGCTGGCTGCCGCGGCGGGCGGCGTCGCGGGCGCTGACCAGCGCGCGCAGTCGGGTCAGGCGTTCGGTCCAGCCGTCGTCGTCGGGTTCGGCGGGCGCGGCCGCCGGCGCCGCGGGCGCACCGACTCCGGCCAGTTTGCGGCGCAGGGCGTCCAGCGTGCTCTGGCGATCGCTCATCGCGAACGCCGCGCTTGACGGTGTTGCCGACGCGTCTGGCTCACGGCAGCGGTACACCGGCGCCGAGCAGGCCAAGCAGCCGCACGGCGTGGCGCTTGGGCAGGCGCGGGGCGGTGGGCGCGCCCTCGGCGGGGCCGGCGGCGACTTCGGCGCCGACGCAGGCCGGGCAGCCGGCGGCGCAGCCGCAGGCGGCGATCAGCTCGGCGGCGGCGCGGACCAGGTCGCGCTGCTGACGCCACAGCGGCTCGCTGAAGCCCATGCCGCCGGGGTAGTTGTCGTACAGGTAGATGGTCGGCGTGTAGGGCTGCATCGGGTCGACGCGGCGGGCGACGGACTGCGGCGGGCCGGCTTCCTCGCTGCCGACCGCGACGCAGACGTCATGGCGTTCGGCCATCGCCCGCAGCAGGGCGACGGTGTGCAGCGCCTCGGCGGCGCCGAGCAGGCCGTCCAGTGCGTCCTGCCGGTCCGGGAACACGCGGTCCATCAGTGCGGCGGGCAGCTGCCACCACAGCGCGCTGGTCTGCAGTTCCTGATCGGGCAGGCTGACCGGGCCGTAGCCGATGTTCTCGTGGCTGTAGAAGCGGATCTTCTTGTAGCCGGCGACGCGGCGGACCACGTGGACCTCGCCGTGTCGGCAGCTGCCCTCGCCGGCAATCACGCCGTCGAAGCAGGACAGCGGTTTCAGCCGGGTGTAGTCGATCGCGTCGGTGTAGTAGTCGGCGCGGGTGCGCACCACGTAGGCCTTGCGGCCGGGCCAGTCGAGCTTTTCGACCTGGTAGGGCGTGCTCTGCACCATGTAGATCGCGCCCTCGTAGAGCGTCAGCGCGGCGCTGGTGTAGTCGACCTCGGCGATGATGGTCTGTGCGCCGCCGGTCTGGTCGATCACCACGAAGTTGCCGTCGGCGACGCTGCGCAGGCTCACGCTGGCGGCCGGGTAGCTGTCGGCGATCCAGGTCCAGCGGTCGGCGCTCTTGTGCAGCAGGCCGCGTTCGGCGAGCAGCTCCAGAAACTCGGGCCGCGGCGCGCCGCCGAAGCACTCGCCCTCGCTGAAGGGAAGCTCGAAGGCGGCGCAGCGCAGGTGGTCGTAGAGGATCAGGAGCTGGTCCGGCGCGATCCGCGCGTGCTCGGGGCTCGCGCCGAAGAACAGTTCCGGGTGGCGGATCACGTACTGGTCCAGCCCCTGCGAGCCGGCGACGACGATGCCGACCGAGGGCTGCTGACGTCGGCCGGCGCGCCCGAGCCGCTGCCAGCTGGCCGCCACCGAGCCGGGGTAGCCGGACAGCACGACCACGTCGAGCATGCCGATGTCCACGCCCAGCTCCAGCGCGCTGGTCGAGACGATCCCGTCGACCTCACCGGCGCGCATCTGTTTCTCCGTGGTGCGGCGCTCGCTCGGCAGGTAGCCGCCGCGATAGCCGCGGATCCGCGGCGGCTTGCGCGGGTCGCGGTCGAACACGTCCTTCAGGTACTTGGTCAGCACCTCGACGGTCAGCCGGCTCTGCGCGAACACCAGCGTCTTCAGCCGCGCCTTCAGCGCCGAGCGCGCCAGCATGCTGGCCTCCCGCGTGGTGCTGCCGCGCAGGCCGAGCTGCGGGTTGACGATCGGCGGATTCCACAGCAGCACGGTGCGCGGGCCGCGCGGCGCACCGGATCGATCGAGCAGCGTGACCGGCTCGCCGAGCAGGGCCTCGGCGTGTTCGCGCGGGTTGCCGATGGTCGCCGAGCAGAGGATGAAGGCCGGCTTGGCGCCGTAGAAGGCGAGGATCCGCTTCAGTCGCCGCAGCACGTTGGCGACGTGCGAGCCGAACACGCCGCGATAGCCGTGCAGCTCGTCGATCACCACGTAATCCAGCGCGCCGAGGAACTGCGCCCACTTGGTGTGGTGCGGCAGGATCGCCTGGTGCAGCATGTCCGGATTGCTGACCACGATGTCCCCGCGCGTGCGCACCGCGGCGCGGGCGTCGGCTGGGGTGTCGCCGTCGAAGGTGTTGGCGCGCACCGGCAGCGGCCCGGCCTCGGCCAGCGCCAGCAACTCCGCAACCTGGTCCTGCGCCAGCGCCTTGGTCGGGAACAGGTACAGCGCCTTGCGCTGGCGCTTCAGTGCGGCGTCCAGCACTGGCAGGTGGAAGCACAGCGACTTGCCCGAGGCGGTCGGTGTGGCCAGCACCAGATGCTTTCCTGCGGTGGCGAGCGCGTAGGCCTCGGCCTGATGCCGGTACAGCTCACAGATGCCGCGGCTGGCCAGCGCGGTGACCAGTCGCGGGTCCAGACCCACGGGCATCGGCACGCGGTCGGCGGGCTGGGCGGGCTGGATCGCGTGGCCGGTGATCCGGCCGGTGTGGCGGCGCAGCAAGCGCTGCACCCAGCGTTCCAGCGGCGGTGGGCTGGCCGTCGGGCGATCCGCGTGGGTTTCGGGCTGGCCGGCGGCGTCCATCGCGGATCCCTTTGTTCTTCACAGGTTCTGCGCACTGTAGGCAACCAATGGAGAACCGGCAAGCGGCCTCAGTGGCGCCCTGCGGAGGGTGGAGGGCGTCGCCACGGCCAGAGCAGCAAGGCCGTCACGGCGTGCTCGCCGGGATAGTGCGCCGGTTCGTAGACGCCGACGCTCGCGACCGGTGTCGGGGGGCGCCAGGTGCCGAACAGCCGATCCCACAGCGGCAGGTCGGTGCCGTAGTTGCCGGCGTCGGCGGGCTGATCGCTGTGATGCACGCGGTGGAGTGCGGCGTTGCCGATCCAGGGGGTCAGGACGCCGAGACTGCCGGCGATGTTGCTGTGCACCGCGAGGGACTGCGTCAGGTGGAACAGCCCGACCGCGAGCAGGGCGTCGGCCTGCCAGCCCAGCAGCAGCAGGGGCAGGAGGCGCACGCTGCGGTCGAGGATCGCATTGAGCGGATGGGCGGTCAGGCTGTTGGCGAGGTTGACCCGGTCCGGTCGGTGATGCAGGACATGGACCCGCCACAGCCAGCGCGGGCCGTGACTGTGGCGATGCAGCCAGTAGCTGCCGAATTCGGCCAACGGTATGCCGAGGAGGATCTGCACGCCAAGCGGCCAACCGGCGTCATCGGGGGCCGCCTGCAGCGCCAGCCACAGCAGGCCGGCGCCCGCCAGCGCGTCGACCAGGCCGTTGAGTGTCCAGAGGCCGGCGTCACGCTGTAAATCGGCCGCACGGGGCTGCCAGTCCGCTCGGTAGGGTTGAAGACGCTCGGCCAGACCGAGCAGCGTGAGGGCGACCACCAGCCAGCCCAGCAGCGCAATGGCGTGATCGCCCGCGCGGCTCCAGTGCCACCACGGCAGCCAGGCCGCAAGCAGCAGCAGATGGGGCCAGTTCCAGCGCTGCAGCGCGGCGCGGAGGGATCGTGTGGCGGTGTTTCGCATGCGACAACTTCCGGATCGCGGGGGGAGCCGCTACGGTCGGCGTTCCAGAACGTCGATGCATTGACCCAGGTTCAGTGGCCGCCCCCGCACCGCCCTTGCCGCAAGCGCTCCAGTCGCTGATCGCCCAGAGTCCGGTACGGACGCTGCCGGCCGGTGGCACGCTGGTCGATCCGGGGGCCCGGGCGGCGCCGCTGTGGTACGTCCACACCGGTTTGCTGCGGCGATATGCGCTGGGGAGCGGCGGCGAGCCGTACAACCTCGGTTTCCACGGTCCGGGCGAAGTCGTGGCCGCCCGGGTGCTGCTGGATCGCGGCGGCGTCTGCTGCGCGGATCAGGCGATTGGCGTCGATGGCCTGCAGCCCTCCCGGGTGAGTCCGCTGGAGCCCGCGCGGATTCAGGCGCTGATGTCGCAGGATGGCGAGCTGTCCGGCTGGATCGTCGGCCACCTGCTCGCGGCCCAGTCCGAGGCGATTCGGCGGCAGGTGGATCAGGTCCAGCGCAGTGCCAGTGAGCGCTACCTCGAACTGCTGGCCAAGCGTCCGGGCTTGCTGGAGCAGGTGCCGCTGCAGCAGATCGCCGCCTGGTTGGGCATCACGCCGGTGGCCTTGTCCAGAATCCGTCGTCGATTGGCCCGGTCGGCGGTTTCGGATGCGCAGGGATGAAACGGACTGGCCGGCGCCCCGCATCGCGGATACCCTCGTTCTTTACAGGTTCTGTGTACGCGGGAAACTCATGGAGAACGTTCAAGCCCTGCCGCTGACGCCGGCCGCGCGTCGATTGCTGGACCACCTGCGCGAGCGCGATCGGCGCGGGATGGCGCCGGCCAGCCTCGACACGCTCTGCGGCGAGCTGGGATTGAAATCGCGCGGCTCGCTGCATCGGCAGCTGAAGCAACTGGTCGACAGCGGCGAGGTCCAGCCGATGCAGGGCCGCCGCCGCGGCGTGCAACTGAGGCTGGCGCCGGTGCCGGTACCGGTTCGCACCGTGCCGCTGCTCGGCCGTATCGCGGCCGGCTCGCCGCTGGAGGCGATCGTCGACGCGCGCGCGGTCACCGTGCCGGACGACGCCCGCCAGTCGCCGGATTACGCGCTGACCATCCGCGGCGACTCGATGATCGAGGCCGGCATCCACAACGGCGACACGGTGCTGATCTCGAAGCGGGCGGTGGCGCGCAACGGCGACATCGTGGTCGCGCTGGTCCGTCAGCACGAGGCCACGCTGAAGCGGATGGAGCGGCGCGGCGACCGGGTCCGGCTGTTGCCGGCCAATCCGGCCTATCCGGTGCAGGAGTACCCTGCCGCCGAGGTCGAGATCCAGGGCGTGCTGGTCGGCTTGCTGCGCTGGTACTGACGCTGGCCACGGCCCGCCGCTACGCTTCGCGCTACTTTCACCGAAGGGCCACAGCGGCCGGAGTCTGGCAATGATCAAGCGTTACGAGGTGGGTCCGCGAATGTCGGAAATGGCCGTGTATCACGGCATCGCCTGGCTGGCCGGGCAGGTGGCGGAGGACGCCAGCGCCGACATCACCGGGCAGACGCAGCAGGTGCTGAAGGCGATCGACGCGCTGCTGGCGCGGGCCGGCAGCGACAAGTCGAAGATCCTGATGACGCAGATCTATCTGGCGGACATGGCCGACTTTCCCGCGATGAACGCCGTGTGGGATCGCTGGGTGCAGCAGGCCTACACGCCACCGCGTGCCACCGTGCAGGCCGCACTGGCCAAGCCCGAGTGGAAGATCGAGATCGTCGTCACCGCCGCGGTGGCCTGAGCGTTTTTCCGGAGGCCGGCGTCTGCGCCGGCGCTCCGAGCCGATCGCCGACCCGCACGTCGGCGCTTCCGGCGGGTCGGATCTGCGGTTTTCCGCCCCCGAAACGACGACGCTCCGGCGAACCGGAGCGTCAGGTCGAATCCGAAGGTGGGGTGGCTTACCAGACCACTTCGCCGACCGTGCAGTTCAGCCCCGAACCGATCCCGCAGAGCACGAGGCGCTTGCCCTTGACCAGCCGGCCGGCCGCCTTCATGCGGCTCATGGTGACCGGAATCGAGGCCGGGCCGATGTTGCCGAACTCCGGGAAGATCGTGAACACCTTGCGAGGGTCGATGCCGAGGGCGCGGATGAACTCCTCGGTGTGGGTCTTGCTGACCTGATGGATCACGAACTCGTCGATTTCGTGCATCACCCAGCCGGCCATCGCGCGGGCGACGTCGAAGGTCTTCACCGCCAGCTTGACGCCCTGGATCAGCAGGCCGCGGGTGTCGGTGATCATCCGGTCGAGATTGCCGATGCACAGATGCCGCCACTGCGTCGCCGCGCGGGTGACGCTGCCGAGGTACTTGTGGCCATGCGGCAGCAGTTCGCTGCGGCCCAGCACCATCGCGGCGCCGCCGGAGCCCAGCGTCAGTGACGCGAACTCGGCGCGAAAGTCGTTGATCGAGATGTCCGGCCGCAGCATGCGTTCGACCGTGCGCTCGGCGATCAGGCCCGAATTCTCGCCGTTGACGATGATCGCGTACTCGATCTCGCCCAGCTCGATCATGCGGGCGGCGATGTCCATGCCGTTGAGGAAGCCGAGGCAGGCGTTGCCGACGTCGTAGTTCTGGCAGGTGTCCGGCAGACCGAGCTTGCCGTGGACGATGCTGGCCGTGGACGGCTCCAGGAAGTCGCGGCAGACGGAGGTGTTGACCAGCAGGCCGAGGCGCTCGCGGTCGATGCCGGATTCCTCCAGCGCCAGCTCGGCAGCGGCAACCGCCGCATCGGAGGGCGGCGTGTCGATGTCGTACACCTGACGTGCACGTATGCCTGCCACGCTCTCCAGCAGGTTCTCACGCAGGCCGAGTCGCTTCATCTGTGGTGCCAGCCGGTCCATGATGGCCGCCGACGTCAGCACATGCGGGGCCTCGGCGTGAGAAACGGAGGCGATCGAGACGTTCTGATAGCGCATGGGCGTTCGCGGCGGCCGGAAGGGATTTGGGCCGAGTGTAAGGGGAAGCAGTGGACAAGCGTATAGCAGGGACTTTTCGAGGCATCGCCGGAGCGTTGGCGGTGCTGTGCGGGTTGGCTGCAGCGCCGCTGGGCGCGCAGCAGACCCTGAACGGGCAGTCACCCGGCGGCGCGTACTGGTCGATCCAGACCCCACCCGGCTGGCGTCCGGGCAATGGCCTGGTGCTGGTCAACCACGGCTACGACGCCGAACCCATCGACACGACGCCCAGCCTCGGGCCAGCGGCCCTGCGCGAGCGCGTGCTATCGCAGGGTCTGGCGCTGGCCGCCTCCAGCTATCGGATGCGCGGCTGGGCCCTGTTTGCCACCGCCGCCGACCATCGCGAGCTGCTGGCCGACTTCAAGGCGCGGCTGGGCGACCCGGGCCCGGTGTACGTCGCCGGCGGGTCGCTGGGCGGGCTGGTCGCGATGCAGCAGGCCGAGCAGGGAGACCTCGGCGTGGTCGGCGCCTACGCGATCTGCGCGCCGCTGGCCGGCACCGTGGTCTGGGACCTGGCCGCCGACATCCGGCTGGTCTACGACGCGCTGTGCGACGACGTCTCCGGCGGCAGCCTGCCGCGCGGGCCCGAGCCGTATCCGTGGCTGCTGCCGCCCGGCGCGGTCAGCGGGTCGGCGGTGCCGCTGGCGCTCTCCGCCGAGCTGCTGTTCAACGTCAGCCGCTGCTTCGGCATCAACGTGCCGCCCTGGGCCGAATCCGCCGGCATGCGCGAGCGGCTGCAGCAATTCACCGCCGCCACCGGGGTCGGCCGCGAGTTCCTGCTGGAGAACCTCTACTACGCGACCTTTGCGATGACCGATCTGGTCCTCGATCCGGCCAAGCTCGATCGCCGCGCCGCGATCGACAACCGTTTCGTCGACTACGGCGATGCGAGCATCAATGCCCGAATCCGCCGCATCGCGTCGGAGCCGGTCGAGCGCTACGCCCTGAAGCGTGCCTACACGCCGGGCCTCGGGATCGGCGCGGTCAAGCTGCTGACCACCCACACCAGCGGCGACGGTCTGGTCGTCCCGGGCCATGCCCGCGCGCTGGAAGGCCGCGTGCCGGCCGCGCAATGGGCGCGCGCGATGGTGGTCGAGGCCGAGGGCAGCCACTGCGGCTACAGCGATCCGGAACTGGTCGCCGGCTGGGACGGGCTGTACGCCTGGACCCGCGGCAGCGCGGCGAAGCCGGATGCCGCCGCCCTGCAAGGCCGTTGCGAGGGCTTGCGCGCCAGCGGCCTGAGCGGCGACTGCCGCTACGCCGAGCTGCCGGCGAACCTCGTCCCGGTCAGCGCGCAGATTCGTGATCGTCGCCTGCCGACCGCCAATGTGGCGGCGACCAGCAGCGGCCTCTGGTACGACCCGACCCGCAGCGGCGAGGGCTGGCTGATCGAAGCCCTGCCCGACGGTCGCGCGCTGGTCGTCTGGTTCACCTATCCGGCCCCGGGCGCCACGGCCGAGCAGCGCTGGATGGTCGGCGTCGGCCGGGTGCTCGACGAGGGATTGGTCGTCGAGACATTGCAGGAAACCCGCGGCGGCCGCTTCGGCGCCGACCACAACCCGCTCGCCGTCCAGCGCATCGACTACGGTCGACTGGACTTCGCGCAGACCGGCTGCGGCCGTGCCCAGCTGGCCTGGCAGGGCAGCGCGACCACCGATCGCGGCCGCCGCAATCTGGTCCGGCTCAGCCGCCTCGCCGACCAGCGCTGCCCCGGCGACCCGGTCGGCACCGGCACCTCGCGCTTCCCGGCCAGCGTCAACGGCACCTGGTACGACCCGGCCCGCGACGGAGAAGGCCTGGTCGTGCAGGCGCAGGACGACGGCCCCGCGCTGATCGCCTGGTTCACCTACGACGAAACCGGCCGCCAGCGCTGGGCCTACGGCACCTACGACCCCGCCACCGACCGCTTCCCGCTGCAGCGCCCGACCGGCGCCCGCTTCGGCGCCGCCTTCGACCCGGCGCAGGTGGTGCAGCAGCCCTTCGGCAGCGCCCGACTGAGCGTGCTGCCGGACCAGCGCCTGCGGCTGGACTGGGTCGGACCGACCGGCCAGACGCTGACCCGCACGATGGGTCGGCTGACCCGGCCGCTGGGGATCTGAGGGCCGCCAGCGCCGCGCGGCTGCCGTCAGCGCTCGCCCGAGTCCTCGTCGCGCTTGCTGCGGCGCAAGCCCAGGTGGATGGCGCCGCCAGCGAGCAGGAAGACCGCCGCCGCCACGAGGCCGGGGACGATCATGTGGTGCAACCAGCCGGCGACGCTGAAGCCGGTATGCAGGCTCGACGCCGACTTCGGATTGCCGGCACCGCCAACTCCGGTGGCGAGCAGAGCCACCAGCAGCGCCAGCCCAGCCAGCGTCAGACACAGGGAGCGCAGCGACTTCCACCGCTCGCGTCGGGCCAACCGGTCGAGCTTCTGCTGGGTCGATTCCATGCGGCCTCCCGTCGATGCCGGTGATCTTCGTGAATGCGGCGCCGTGTCAGCGCGGCGGCTCGACTCCCGGCGGCAATCGGGCGCGTAACACCTGCAGCGCCACAACGTCGGCGCACAGGAAGTCGGCAAACGCCTCCGCCACCGCGGCGCTCAACACCGTGCAGACCGCGGGCGTGGTCAGCAGGTCCCTGGTGGGTGCGCCGAAGGTGGGGTCCGCGAGCCGCACCTGGACCACGGCAATCAGGCCCGCCTCGATGACCTGCCGCAGATCGGCCACCGAGCGCCCGGCAGGAGCCAGCGCGCGCGCCAGTCCGCGGACCAGGCCCTGCAACAGTCCCTCGACGTGGCTGCCGCCGCCGCGGGTGGGATGCACATTGGCGTAGCTGTCGATCGATCCCAGTCGCTCGGTCCACACAGCCGCCACGTCGATATGGATCGCTGCCGCGGTGGTCTGCAATCGGAACATGGGTGTGGACGTGCGACCGGCAAGACGTTCTTCGACCAGATCGGCAATCCCGTGGCGAGCACAGAAGCGGTGCTCGCGCTGGTCGACGAAGCCGAGTCGGAGTCCCGGCAGCAGGAAGGCCAGCTCGCGCAGTCGATGGGCGAGCGGTGCGGGATCGATCCAGCCGCCCCGGAAAATGTCGGGGTCCGGCAGGAACTGGATCCGGACGCCGCGCCGATCGCTTTGGCCCAGATCCTGCAGCGGGCCCATCGGAACGCCGCGCGCATAGGTCTGCCGGTAGTGCGCGCCGTCCCGATGGCTGTCGATCGTCAGCCACTGCGACAGCGCATTGACCGGACAGAGCCCAACGCCGTGCAGGCCGCCGCGGACCAGATGTTCGTGCGGCGCATGGCCATCGCGCGTCGGCGTGTGGTGCAGCTCGGTCAGCACCCGCTGCAGGAACGGGATGCCGTCCTCCAGGTCCACGCGGATGCCGAGGCCATCGTCCTCGACCAGGATCGACGTATCCGGCTCGATCCGCACCTGGATCTCGCTGCAGTGTCCGGCCAGAAACTGGTCGACCGCGTTGCCGACCACCTCCCAGACCATGTGGGCGATGCCGCTGCCGTCATCGGTGTCGCCCACGTACATGCCGGGCCGCCTGCGGACCTGCTCGATGTGGCTGAGTGCCGAGACGGCAATCGTGGATCCCGTCATCGCCAACCTCAGAGCCGCGGATCTATCGGCTCGCTCTCCAGCGCCAGCACGCCGAACACGCATTCGTGGATGCGGTACAGCGCGTCGCCGTCGGCGAGGCGGGCGAGGGCTTCGAGGCCAAGCAGGTGTTCGCGTTCGGCGAGCGAGCGCTTGGCGCGGACGCCGCGGCGGCGCAGGCGCTCCAGATGCTCGGGCTCGGTGTAGGTCGGGCCGTAGATGATCCGCAGGTATTCGCGGCCGCGGCATTTGATGCCGGGCTGCACCAGGCCGCGGTTGCCGCGGGCGTAGGCCTCGACCGGCTTGATCACCATGCCCTCGCCACCGGCCGCGGTCAGCGCGGTCCACCAGTCGCTGGCGGCCGCGACGCTCTCGGGCTCGGCGAGGTCCACAAAGCGGCGCTCGGTGCGCTTCAGCAGGGTCGGATCGGCGGCGCACAGCCGGTCGAGTCGGTCCAGATGCCAGCGCACGTCGTGATCCGGGCCGAGGTGTTTTTCGGCGGCGAGGATCTGGAACGGCGCGTACTGCAGGCCGGTGAGGCCGTCGACCGGCCAGCAATAACGCCGCCAGGCGTCGATGTAGCGCGCCACGTCACTGCGGCGGGTGTCCAGTCGCTCGCCGAGGTCACCGACGTCGATGCCGCGGGCACGGGCACGCTCGAGGGCGGCGCTGGCAGCGCCCAGGCTCCGCGTCGCGGCGAGTCCGGTCGGGGCGTACTGCCGCTGCAGCAGCTCCTGCGCCTTGGCCGACCATGGCAGCAGCTCGCCGTCGAGCAGGATCCAGTCGCTGGCGAGGTCGTCCCACAAGCCGCTGGCGACGAGAGCCTGATCGACGCGGTCGAGCAGGGCGCGTTCGACCGCCAGATCGTTGAAGAAGCGCCGGCCGGTGCGGGTCCAGATCACGCCGCGTCCGGCGCCGGCGATGCCGAAGCGCCGCGCCGCGGCGGCCTCGTCGCGACACAGCAGCAGCACCGCGCGCGAGCCCATGTGCTTTTCCTGGCACACCAGCTGGGTCACGCCCTGATCGGCGTAGTACCCGAAGGCCTCGGCGGGCCGTTCCAGCGCGTCGCCGTCGGGCGCGGTCTCGGGCGGCGCCATGGTCGGCGGCAGATAGACCAGCCAGCGCGGATCGACGGCGTAGCGGCTCATCACCTCCAGCGCGGCGCAGGCGTTTTCCTCGCGGACGGTGATGTTGCGGCCGTAGCGGGTGCGGATCACCCGCTTGCCGAGCACATCGTCCAGATCCAGCAGGCTGCGCTCGCGCGCCACGGGTACAGCGACCTCCGGCTGCAGCGGCCGGATCGGCGCGTAGTACTCGCGCTCAGCCGGGACCGCGACCAGTTCGTTCTCCGGATAGCGCAGCGCGGTGAGGCTGCCGCCGAACACGCAGCCGGTGTCGATGCAGATCGTGCGGTTGATCCATTCGGCGGTGGGCACCGGCGTGTGGCCGTAGACCACCATCGCGCGGCCGCGATAGTCGCGGGCCCAGTCGTAGCGCACCGGCAGGCCGAACTCGTCGGTCTCCCCGGTGGTTTCGCCGTACAGCGCGAACTCGCGCACCATGCCGGAGGAGCGGCCCTGCAGGTTTTCCTTGAGCCCGGCGTGGGCAACCACCAGCTTGCCGTCGTCGAGGACCAGGTGGCTGACCAGCCCGTCGACGAAGCGCGCGACGGTCTGCTTGAACTCGGCGGATTCGGCTTCCAGCTGGGCCAGCGTCTCGGCCAGACCGTGGGTGATCTTGACGTCGCGGCCGTTCAACTTGCGCATCAGCTTGACGTCGTGGTTGCCGGGCACGCACAGCGCGTGGCCGGCGGCGACCATCGCCATCACCAGCTTCAGCACGCCGGGCGAATCCGGGCCGCGGTCGACCAAGTCGCCGACGAACACCGCCTTGCGACCAGCCGGCGGCGTGACCTCGGGGGCGTCGCGGCTGCCGGCCACGGTGTAGCCAAGCGTTTCCAGCAGGGTCACCAGCTCGTCGCGGCAGCCGTGGATATCGCCGATCAGGTCGAAGGGGCCGTGATCGTCGCGGCGGTCGTTCCACAGCCGCTCGCGCTCGATCTGCACGGCGTCGACCGCCTCGACGCTGCGCAGCACGTGCACGCCGCGGAAGCCCTCGCGCTCCAGAGTGCGCAGGGACTTGTGCAGCAGCTGGCATTGCTGACGCACCACGTGCGGGCCGAAATCGCGATTGGCGCGGGCGGCGTTGCGCTCGTGGCAGACCCGCTCCGGCAGGTCCAGCACGATCGCCACCGGCAGCACGTGGTACTCGCGGGCGATCGCGATGATCTTCTTGCGGTCCTCGGGGCGTACGCAGGTGGCGTCGATCACGGTCAGCCGGCCGGCCGCCAGCCGCTTCGCCACGATGTAGAACAGCAGGTCGAAGGCGGCGGGCGTGGCGCTCTGGTCGTTGTCGTCGTCCGCGACCCAGCCGCGACAGGCGTCGGAGGAGATCACCTCGGTGGGCAGGAAGTGCTTGCGGGCGAAGCTGGACTTGCCGGCGCCGGAGGCCCCGATCAGCGCGACCAGCGAGAGGGCTGGGATACGCAGCGTACTCATCGGCTGAACACCGCCAGTTGGGTCGGCGGGCCGAGTTCGGGGTCGACCGGCCCGATCGGATGCCAGGTCCACCGGTAGCCGTGGCGCGCGCAGACGCCGTCGGCCCAGGCGTGGAACTCGGCGCGGGTCCATTCGAAGCGGTGGTCGGGGTGACGGAAGCGACCGGCGGGGAGCGTCTCGAAGCGCACGTTGTACTCGGCGTTGGGCGAGGTGATCAGGACGTGGCCGGGCCGGGCGAACTCGAAGACCGCGGCCTCGAAGGCGGACAGCCGCTCCGGCTCCAGATGCTCGACGACCTCCACGGCACAGGCGGCGTCGAAGCCGGCCAGCCGCTGGTCGCGGTAGGTCAGCGAACCCTGCAGCAGCGCGATGCGGGCCCGCACCATCGGCGGCAGCCGATCCAGCTTCAGCCGGTCGGCCGCGCGGTCCAGCGCGATCAGCGACACGTCCACGCCGAGCAGGCGCTCGTAGTGGCGCTCATCCAGCAGCCGCGCCAGCAAGCGACCCTCGCCGCAGCCCAGGTCCACCACGCTACGGGCACCGCTCTCGCGCAGCAGCCCGGCGACGGTCTGCATCCGCTGCTCATTGAGGCTGAGCGGCTTTTCCAGCAGCTGCTCGGGCGCCTCGCGGCCGGCCTCGGCCTCCTCCAGCTCGGTCTCGTCGGCCTCGGTCAGCTTGGCCAGCGCGGCGCGCACCAGCGAGCGCCGCCGCTTCAGATAGCGCCCGACGATCCAGTCCCGCTCCGGATGGCTCGGCAGCCACTCGCTGGCCTTGGCCACCAGCTTGTCGACCTCGTCGTCGCCCACGTAGTGATGGCGGTCGCCGTCGATCGCCGGCAGCAGGATGTACAGGTGCTTGAGCAGCGCCGACAGCCGCAGCTGCCCGGACAGCCGCAGCTGCACATAGTCGCTGTCGCCCCACTCCGGAAAGGTCGGGTCCAGCGGCAGCACCTCGCAGTCGACGGCGTAACCCAGCGGCTCGAAACAGCGCCGGATCACCTCGACGCCACCCCGCGCCCGCAGCACCGGGATCTCCGCGGTCAGCGGCAGGGCGGCTTCGGCCAGCTCCGGGTGCGTCTTGCAGTCGCCGCGCAGCGCGCTGGCCAGCACCTGCGCCAGCGCGACGCTGAGAAAGGACGAGGCGGTGTAGGGTCGGTCGTTGACGTACTGCGACAAGGCGCCCTCGCCCTCGCCGCGACCACGCACCAGCTGGACCGGGTCGACATCGACGTAGAGCACCGCCTCGCAGCGCTCGGCGTCGGCCTGCGGATACCAGACCCGCGCCTCGCCGAAATTCAGGGAAAAGCGCTGGCAGCGGTCGGGATGCTTGGCCAGCAGATAGCCGAGCGCGGTGGCCGGCTGGTGTGTCGTGGTGATGGATAGCAGCATGGCTGAAGTCTAGCGGGGCGGGTGGCGTTTCCGGCGCGATTTCCGCAGGCCAGCGGACGTCACCGGGATCGCCCGGAAGCGTGAGTCGATCCGCCGGGTCTGCTGTCGAATGCCGGGGCGGTGATTGCCGCACCATCGCCACCCTCGACGATGACGGAGCAACCCATGCGCATCCACCTGACCGGGGCCTCCGGCGCCGGTACGACCACGCTGGGTGCGGCGCTCGCCGCGGAACTGGACGCGGTGCATCTGGATGCCGATGCCTACTACTGGCTGCCGAGTGACCCGCCCTTCCAGCACAAGCGGGCCGCCGAGCAGCGACTGGCGCAGCTGCACGCCCGGCTGCAGGCGGCGCCGCGCAGTGTGCTGTCGGGGTCGATCGTCGGCTGGGGCCCCGAGGTCGAGGACGCCTTCGATCTGATCGTGTTCCTGCAGCTGGATGCCGCGATTCGGGTCGAGCGCCTGCGTCAGCGCGAGATTTCGCGACTCGGTCATGCCGATCCGGCCTTTCTGGAATGGGCCGCCCAGTACGATGCGGGGCCGCCGGAGGGTCGCAGTCTGGCCAAGCATCAGCGCTGGCTGGCGGCGCGGCGCTGTCCGGTGCTGACGTTGGCGGGGGATCTGAGCGTGGCCGAGCGCGTGGCGCGGGTGCGGGCGGCGATCGCGGCGCTGCCGGTGCAGCTGTCGCGGTCGATTCCGGCGGATGCGCCGGAGCTGATCCGGCTGCGCGGGCTGACGCGGGAGAACCCGATCCCGGCCGCCCGGCTGGCCGAGCTTGGCATCACCGCCGAGAGCTGGGCCGCCGATGTCGCCAGCGGGCGATTGATTGGCCACGTCGCGCGTCGCGCCGGGCAGCTGCTGGGCTACGGCTTCGGGGATGTGCAGACCGGCGAGGTGGTGGTGATGGCGCTGCTGCCCGAGGCCGAGGGACAGGGGCTGGGTCGGCAGTTGCTGACCCGCGTTGAGGACGAGCTGCGCGCCCACGGGCACCGCCGCCGCTTCCTGTACTGCGCTGCGGATCCGGCCGTGCGTTCGCATGGCTTCTATCGGCACCTCGGCTGGCGCGGGACTGGCCAGATCGATGGCCACGGTGACGAGCGGCTGGAGCGGGAGGACTGAGTTCCTGACGGCGCGCTGCGCCACCCGCGATGAATGAAACTCGCTTCAGCGTGTTTCCCGAGAGCGCCTGATCCTGGGCACGCCGACGTCCTCGTCGGCATGGAGTTCGCGTGCCGGCGAGGACGCCGGCGCTCCCAGGGGTGCGGTTCACTGCGTTCACCGATACCTCCGCGAGAAGGACTGGGCGAGCCCCGGTTTCTTCCCGGGGCCGGCCGTGGTTCGGACCTCCGACCGTGTCAGCGCGCGTCGACCAGATCGCCGGACTGCAGCTGCCGCGGATGGTCCGCCAGCGGGATCTCGACGTTGTCGAACTGGACCGGGATTCCGGCGCAGCGCAGCGGATCCGGGCCGTTGCAGGCATGGAAGTGCAGGTGCGGTTCGGTGGAGCTGCCGGAGCTGCCGATGGCGCCGATCTCGGCACCGGCCGCCAGGCGCTGACCGACCTCGACCTTGACGCTGCCGGGTGCCAGATGGGCGTACAGCGTGTACACGCCGTCAGCGTGGCCGAGCAGCACGTAATTGCCCAGCATCCCGAGCGCGCCCTCCTGGAACCATTGGGTCTGCTGCGCCTTGACCCGCTCGATCTGGGCTTCAACGCTCTCGCCGGGTCGCCGCAGCAGGTGCACGCTGTCCGGCTGATCGTCGCGGATGGCGATGACCTCGGCGTCGGCAACCGCCTGCACCGGCTGGCCATAGGCGTAGTAGTCGCGCATCTGCTGGCCGTCGCCCCGGTGGCTGAGCCCGCCCCGGCCGATCTGCGCCAGATCGAGGGCGAATTCCTGGTTGACCGCCCAGCGATGATGGCTGTGCGCGGTGCTGGTCGCCGCCGCGTACCAGCGGCCCTGCACCGGGAAGCGGAAGCGGCCCGGCGCGCTGTCGTAGCGCAGCGCCAGCTCGGCGTGGACCTCGGGTGCGCCGTCGGCGAACTCGACCACGGTACGCAGCTGCTGCGCCGGGCCGGCATAGGCGAAGAAGCGGGTCGGCAGCAGCAGCGCCTCGCCGGGCCCGAGCTCGGTGCTGCCGGCCACGCTGACGCCCTCGCCGAGCAGCACGTCCGGGCCGAACTGGAAGTCCAGCAGCTTCAGCATGCCCGACTGCGCCAGTGCCGCCCCGCGCTGGGCCAGTTCCTCCAGCTGTGCGGCGCGCAGGTACTGCACCTGCTGCACCTCGCCGTCGCGCAGCAGCTCGAAGCGCACCGCGCGGACCGTCTGTCGCACCTCGCTGCGGTTGACCACCGCGGCATTCGGCAGCACGACGTTGTAGATGCGCCGCAGCGCCTCGGTCTGCTGCGCCCACAGCTGCCGCTCCGGGTAGAAGCGGACCTCAGCGGTCGTATCGGCCCGCGCTGGCGGGCTGGAAAGCAGCCCGGCCAGCGCCAGGCAGCGAAGGATCGGCATCGGGTTCATGGCGTCGGGCTCCGGTCTGCGGGGGTGGGGTCTGGCGCATCCGTCTCGGGATCGCCGGTCAGCGGATACGGCCAGGTTTCGGGCGCGCCGACGCGCCTGGCGGGCGCCAGCAGGAACTGCAGCGAGTACAGGCGATCGCGCTCCGGCGTCTTCAGCGAGGACAGCAGCGTGCCCAGTTCGGCCAGCAGGGCGTTGCAGCGAATCAGCTCCTGCGGCGACAGCCAGCCCTTGATCCGCCCGGCCCACAGCTCGCGGCCCGGGCCGTCGACCACGCAGTCCGGGTCGCCGATGGCGGCGTCGAACTCGCGCTGGCTGCTGCGCAGCATCGCGCCGACCAGCTCGCACAGGGCGGCATTGCTGGCCGCATCGCCAGTGCGATCGCGATAGACCAGTTTCAGCGCCTTGTCCGGCTCGGGCAGCGCGTAGACCACCTCGCGATGCCGGCCGCGCACGCGCGGCTCCGGCAGCTGCACCAGCAGACCGGCCTTCAGCAGCGCGCGCACGTGGTAGTACAGCGTGTCGGCGGCGCGGTCCAGATGCGCGGCCAGCTCGGCCACCGAGGCGCTGCCCAGCGCTTGCAGGGTGTCGACGATGTCCTGACGGACGGTGGAGCGCAGCGCGCGGATCTGGCGCGGGTCGGCGATCGGGGCGTAGCGCGAGTCGCTCGGGGGATCGGTGGTGTGCATGGGTGAAATTATCTTGGTAATTTCACCCTGACGCTTGGCCCGGAAGTCACGATCTGGTGAAGGCGCGCGCTGCGGCTATGCTGGCCGGCAGGGCCGCTTGCAGGAGCCGTGAACGTGAGTGCCGCGATATCGCCGGGTTCGCCACTGATCACCGGGGCCACGGTGCCCGAGGACCTGCGACCCCAGACACTGACGCCGGGCATGGGTCCGCTGCCGCTGCCGGAGGCATTTGCGGCCGGCGCGCGGGTGGGGCCGTACCTGCTGCGCAAGCCGCTCGGCGCCGGCGGGATGGGGGTGGTGTGGCTGGCCGATCAGCTGGAGCCGGTGCAGCGACCAGTGGCGCTGAAGCTGGTGCAGCAGCAGTTGCTCAGCGGGCTGGCCGAGGCCTATTTCCAGGTCGAGCGGCAGGCGCTGGCGCAGATGAACCACCCGGCGATCGCGCGGATCTTCGATGCCGGGGCGCTGCCGGGCGGGGCGATGTTCTTCGCGATGGAGCACATCGAGGGGCGCACCCTCGATCAGGCCTTCGCCGAGCGGCCGGGGGCGATCCGGCAGGTCGTGCAGACCCTGCTCCGGGTCTGCCGAGGCGTCCAGCATGCGCACCAGAAGGGCGTGATCCACCGCGATCTGAAACCCTCGAACATTCTGGTGGCGGAGATCGACGGCGATCTGCAGCCCAAGATCATCGACTTCGGCGTGGCGATCGGGATGACGCCGGGGCGCGCGGCGGCGCAGACCGAGGGCGCGGTCGGGACCGAGGCCTACATGGCACCGGAGCAGGCGCGGCCGGACGGCAGCCTGATCGATGCGCGGGTCGACGTGTATGCGCTGGGCGCGGTGCTGGCGGAGCTGCTCTGCGTGGTGCTGGGCCTGCGGCCGCAGGGCGCGCGGGGGACGGTGTCCAGCCATGGGTTGCGCAGCGCGTTTTCCGCCTCGCTGAGCGCCGGCGACGCCGGCGCGGCGCCGATCGTGCCGATCCGGGAGTTGCGGCAGATTCCGGCGGAACTGCGCGCGATCGCGGTCAAGGCGATGGCTGAGGATCGTGAGCAGCGCTACGACAGCGCGGCGGCGCTGGCCGAGGATCTGGCGCGCTGGCAGCGTCACGAGCCGGTGCAGGCGATGCCGGATCGCGGCGCTTACCGGGCCCGCTGTTTCGTGCGGCGGCACCGCCTCGGGCTGGCGGCGGCCGGGCTGGTGATGCTGGCGCTGGGGGCCGGTCTGGCCGCTGCGCTGTATGGCCTCGGCGAGGCCGAGCGCGGCCGCGCGCTGGCGCAGACCGAGGCGCGGCGGGCCCAGCAGACCTCCGCCTTCCTCGCCAATGTGCTGTCCAGCGTCGATCCGGATCGCGCCCGCGACCTCGACAAGACGCTGCTGCGCGAGGTGCTGGATCAGGCGGCGAAGCGCGCCAGCACGGAACTGGCCAGTGAGCCCGGGGTGCTCGGCGAGATCAGCCTGACCATCGGCCGGACCTACTACGCGCTGGGCGACTATCAGCCGGCGCTGGAGCACTACGACCGGGTGCTGGCGGCGCTGCCGCAGCCTGTCGACGCCGAGGTGCTGGCCCGGCTGCGCAATGCGCGCGCTGGCAGCCTGATCGAGCTGTCCCGGCTGCCGGAGGCGCGGGCCGAGCTGGAGGCCGCCCTGGCCGAGGCGACCGAAGCCCTGGGGCACCGGCATCCGGTGACCCAGCGGCTGGCCTCGAAGCGGGTGTGGGTGCTGTATATGGCCGGGGAGCTGAAGGCGGCGGCAGAAGCGGTCGAGCCGCTGCTGGCCGAGATCGAGGCGGTGGACGGTGCCGATGGCGAGAACACGCTCTACACGCTGGACACGGCGGCGGTCATCGCGAGTGAACTCGGCGATCATGCGCGGGCACAGGCGCACTTCCGGCAGCTGATCGAGCGACGCACCCGGGTCTACGGCGCCGAGGCCGCCGTGACCGTGCAGGCGCGGCAGGGTCTGGGGATCAGCTACATCCAGAGCCAGCGCTACGCCGATGCCGTCAGCGAGTTCGAGGCGCTGCTGCCGGTGCTGAAGGCGCGCAACGGCCCGGACCATCCCGCCACGCTGACCGTGATCGCCAGTCTGGCCGGGGCGCTGCGGCAGGGCGGGCGACTGGCCGACAGCGAGCCTTACTACCGCGCGGCGCTGGAGGGCACGCTGCGCCGCTTCGGGCCGGATCACCTCCGCTCGGTGATCACCGGCATCAACATGGCGCACTACGAGGGCGCCGCTGGCGAGGGCGATTCCGCACTCCGGCGGCTGCAGGCGCTGGAAGCCGCGGTGGAACGGCTGTTCGGGCCGAACCATCTGGCGACCGCCGACTTCCATCGCGCGCGGGCTCGCGCCCACGAATCCCTGCAGCAATGGGGAGCCGCCCGCGATGCCTGGACGAAGACGCTGGCGATTTCGGAGCCGCTGCTCGGCGCCGAGCACGCCAAGGTGCTCGGTGATCGGGAGGGTCTGGCGCGGAGCAATGAGCACGCGTCGCGCTGAGCAGACCGCGCTCAGCGCCGCGCCTGCTTCTCGACGAGGATTTGCAGATATCGCCCGAGGCCGTCGTAGCTTCAGCTCAAGCTCGTCGTCACGGGTGCACGCCGGCAGGTGGACCTGGTTGACCGCCGCGAATGCCGGGGATTGAAAATCCCCGAGCCGAAAAACAAAAAACCGCCTCGAGGGCGGTTTTTGGTGGCCAGGGAGGGAATCGAACCCCCGACACGGGGATTTTCAATCCCCTGCTCTACCAACTGAGCTACCTGGCCAAACTGGCGCGGGATTGTGGTCCCTGAAATGTTGGCGCGCCCGGAAGGATTCGAACCTCCGACCCCCAAGTTCGTAGCCTGGTGCTCTATCCAACTGAGCTACGGGCGCGCGGCAGAAGGGAGATATTGGCGAGGGGTGATGCAGAGCGTCAAGACGGGGCGGGTGGGTCTGCCGGAAAGATTCAGGATCAGGCCAGTGTCGCCGAACCGGGAGCGGGTGTGCTCCCGGCACGTACGAATCGCTCAGGCGGCGAGGGCGACGGCCCGGCGCGAGGTCCAGACGTGCCAGCCGCCGAACAGCAGCAGGCCATAGAACGCCATGCCGGCCAGCGCGTTGCCGAGGAAGGGCAGGGCCGCCACGTAGCAGGCGATCAGGCCTTCGGCGCTGATCGGGTACATGCCCGAGCCCAGCCAAACCGAGAAGTTGCTGGCAGTCCAGAAGAACAGCACGGCGAAGCTGCCGGTACCGGCGATCTTCAGGGCGCCGGCCTGCGGCAGCAGCTTCATGCCGAGCAGCACGTTGAAGGCGAGCAGCGCGTAGATCAGCGGCAGGCCGCTGTGGAAGCCGTAGTCCATGCCGTGCAGCAGCGCGAGGCCGGCGTCGGAGATCGCCATGGCGCCGAGCGGCAGCAGGAAGGCCAGGCGGCGATCGAGCAGCACCGCACCGGCAAACAGACCCATGGCTTCGAGCGGGGTGAAGTTCGGCGGGTGCGGCAGCAGCCGGGACAGGGCGGCGAGCACGAGGGCCGCAGCGACCAGGGTCCAGCCCGTGCGGGAATCGGTGCCCGCGGCGGGCGTCGAGAGGTTTGGCGTCATTCGCTGGTGTCCGTCAGAAAGGGGCGGAAATCGGGCTCCCGCTGGCCGGCGAAGCTTACTTCAAAGCCAACCGAGCGCCGTCGGAGGCCGGAGGCGCTGGCGGTCGGCAGTTCCAGATCGAACAGTCGCGACCACGGCCAGCCGAGCAGCCCGGCCAACCACAGCCGGATCGGCGTGGCGTGGCTGACGATGACCACCGTGCCTGCGGTCGGCAGGGTGGCCCGGAAGGCGTCCAGTCGCTCGCGGACCTGCATCAGCGTCTCGCCGCCCGGTGGCGCCAGGGTCGTCCAGTCCTGCAGCCAGGCCCGTACCGTGGGCGCCTCGGCGACCCGTGGATCGTCCCAGCGACCGCCGTCGATCTCGCCCAGCGACAGCTCACGGAGGCGTGAGTCCGTCTGGGGGGCGGGTCCGCCCAGTCGCTGCGCCAGGATCTGCGCGCTCTCGGCGGCGCGAGCGAGGTCGGAGGTGTGGATCGCCAGCGGCGGCGGTCCGATCCAGCGGTCGGCCAGGTCGGCCACGTCCGCGCGACCCGCGGTCGACAGCGGCAGGTCGGTCTGGCCGATGGCGCGGCCGTGGGCACCTTCGGCATCGCCGTGACGGATCAGAACAATCTTCACGGGCCGGGCTTTCCGTGCTGCAACGCAGCGGGGCCGGGAGTATGCTGCAACGCAACATGAACCGGCCGTGCGGACGCCAGGAAACCGCGGGCCCAGCAGCGGAGAACGTCAGGTATGCGCATTGCAGTAGTGACCGGTGGCATCGGGGGCTTGGGGACGGAGATCTGTCGGCATCTGGCGGAGTCGGGTCATCGGGTGATCGCGGCGGATCTGGCGGCGCGCGCCGAACGCGTCGCGGCTTTCCGTGAGGAAGTGGCTGACTACGGCGACCGGATCGTGTTCGAGCCGCTGAATGTTGCCGAATTCGAGGACTGCAAGGCGTTTGCGGTACGGGTCGAGGCGCTTTACGGCCCGGTCGACGTGCTGGTGAATGCGGCCGGCATCACCCGCGATCAGTCGCTGCGCAAGATGACCCGCGAGCAGTGGGAGCAGGTGCTGACGGTGGATCTCGACGGCCCCTTCAACGTCACCCGCCAGTTCATCGACGGCATGTGCGAGCGCGGCTACGGCCGGGTCGTCAACATCAGCTCGGTGAACGGCCAGACCGGCCAGTTCGGCCAGACCAACTATTCCGCGGCGAAGGCCGGCCTGCATGGCTTCACGATGGCGCTGGCCCGCGAAGTGGCGAAGAAGGGCGTGACGGTCAACAGCATCTCGCCGGGTTACTGCCGCACGGCGATGGTCGAGGCGATCCCGGAGAAGATCCGCGAGCAGATCGTCAGCACCATTCCGGCTGGCCGGATGGGCGAGCCTGCGGACATTGCCCGGGCGGTGGCTTTCCTCGCTGACGCGCGCAACGGCTACATCACCGGCGCGAATCTGCCGGTCAACGGCGGCTACTTCATCTCCTTCTGAACGGTGGCTGCCGGCGGTCCGGGTGGCTCGGCGGGGGCGCCCGGCCATGACCGATCGCCGATGCATCGGCGCGGGTGCTTGCGGTAGCGTCGCGCGCCTCGCTGTCGCCCTTCCGGAGCCCGTCCGATGTCCACGCGTCCCGTACGCCGCCTGCTGGTCAGCGCCCTCGCGCTGGCCGCCTTTCCCGCCCTCGCCGCCGAGGGCATGTGGCAGCCGGCACAGCTGCCGGCAATCGCCGAGCGGCTGACCGCGGCAGGGCTGGAGATCGACCCGAAGGGCCTGGCGGATCTGACGCAGTATCCGATGAACGCGGTGGTCAGCCTGGGCGGCTGCACGGCGAGCTTCGTCTCGCCGAAGGGCCTGGTCACGACCAACCACCACTGCGCCTACGGCTCGATCCAGTTCAACTCCACTGCCGAGCGCAACCTGCTGACCGACGGCTTCGTCGCCAAGACGCTGGGCGAGGAACTGCGCGCCGAGCCCTCGGCGCGGATCTTCGTCACCGAGTCGATCACCGACGTCACCGCCGCGGTACTGAAGGGCCTCGATGACTCGGTGCGCGGCGCCGAGCGCCACGCGCAGATCGATGAGCGCATGAAGGCGCTGGTCGCGGACTGCGAAAAGACGGCCGGCTTCCGCTGTGATGTCTACGTGTTCCACGGCGGCGCCCGCTTCAATCTGGTCAAGCAGCTGGAAATCCGCGACGTCCGGCTGGTCTATGCCCCGGCCGAGGCGATCGGCAAGTTCGGTGGTGACGTCGACAACTGGATCTGGCCGCGGCACACCGGCGACTTCGCCTTCTACCGCGCTTACGTCGGGCCCGATGGCAAGCCGGCGGACTACAGCGAACTCAACGTCCCGTACACGCCGAAGTCCTTCCTGAAGGTCAGCGATCGGGGCGTGGAGGACGGCAGCTTCGTGATGGTGGCGGGCTATCCGGGCCGCACCAACCGCTACCGCACCAGTTCCGAGATCGCGTCTGCCATCGAGTGGAGCTATCCGCAGCTGATCGAGCGTTTCGGCGCGGTGCTGGCCGAGATCGAGCGCACGACCAAGGGCCGGCCGGAAGCGGCGGTCAAGTACGCGGCCACGGTGGCCTCGTTGAACAACACGCTGAAGAACGCCGAGGGCCATCGCGACGGCTTTGCCCGGATCGACGCGGTCGGCATGAAGCGCGCCAATGAGCAGGCCGTACTCGACTGGTCGAAGCAGGCCAACGCGGGCGCCGCCTCCGAGGCCTTCACCGCACTGGACACGCATCTGGCCAAGATCCGCGCCACCCGCGAGCGCGATGCGCTGCTCGGTCAGCTGGGCCTGATCGGTGCGCCGGGCGGCAATCCGGTGCCGGTCGGTGTCAGCAACGTGCTGAACACCGCGCGGACGCTGTTGCGTTCGGCGATTGAACGCGAGCTGCCGGACGCCCAGCGCGCCTACGGCCTGCAGGACCGCGATCAGCGCGTGCTCGAGGGCCGCCTGCGCCAGCTCGACCAGCGCCTCGACCTCGCCGTCGATCGCGCCATCGTCGAGCTGCTGCTCGGCCGTTATCTGGCACTGCCGACCGAACAGCGCATCCCCGAGCTGGATCGCTGGATCGCCGGGGGCGACGGCACGGCCGACGCCGCGGCGCTGAAGACCCGACTGGACGCGCTGTATGCCGGCACCAAGATCACCGATGTCCAGCAGCGGCTGACCTGGTTTGCCGCCGACCGCAAGACGCTGGAAGCCGAGACCGACCCGGCGCTGGCCTTCGCGCAGGCGCTGATGCCGGCGATGCTGCGGATCGAAGCCGAGCACAAGGCGCTGCTCGGTGACGAATACCTGCTGCGGCCGCAGTGGATGGAGCAGCACCTCGCCCGCGCCGAAGCGACGAAGACGGCGATCTATCCGGATGCGAACAGCAGCCTGCGGGTGACCTTCGGCAACGTGATGGGCGTCAGCCCGCGCGATGCGGTCAGCAATGCCGCGCTGACCTACGGCGAGGGCATCCTGGAGAAGCACACCGGCGTCGATCCCTTCGATGCCACCGCCGAGCAGGTCGAGGCCCTGAAGGCGAAGCGCTTCGGCCGCTACGCCGACAAGGACGGCCGCCTGCCGGTCAATTTCCTCGCCGATCTGGACATCACCGGCGGCAACTCCGGCTCGCCGGTGCTGAATGCGCGCGGTGAGCTGGTCGGACTCGCCTTCGACGGCAACTACGAGGCGATCTCCTCGGGCTGGATCTTCAACCCGAAGCTGACCCGGATGATCTCGGTCGACGCGCGCTACATGTTCTGGGTGATGGACCTGCTGGATGACGCCGACCATCTGCTGCGCGAGATGGACGTCAAGCCGCACCTGCCCTGATGAATCCCGACGCAGCGCTGCCGATGGCCTTTCCGGACTGGCAACTGGGTGACGTCGAGCCGCTCACCCGCTTGCGCCAGCAGGGCTTCGTGCTGCTGGCACCGGCGCAGCTGGCGGCGCTCGCCGGTGCCGGCTGCGAGTCGCTACTGGCGCTGCATGCGGCGTGGCAGGACCTGCCGACCGACCCGCATCTGCGTGACGGCGGCCGCTATCGGCATCGCCGGCACGCCTCGCTGCGGCTGGACCCGGCGGGACGCACTGCGGAGATCGTCGACCGGCCGCACTGGCAGCCGGTGGATTACAACGCGCTGCACGGCGGCATCGAGCGGCGCTTCGCCCCGGTGGCGGCGGACTGGCTGACCTCGCCGGGCTTCGCGGCGCTGCTGGGCGGCCTGTATCGGCTCTGCGCGACGGCCGGTGCCGGCGGAGCCGCCGCGGTGCCGGATCACGTCGAGGTCCACCAGTTCCGGATCACGACGGCCGACGGCATCGGCCGGCCGACGCCGGAGGGCGCGCATCGTGATGGCGTCGACTGGGTGGTCGTGCTGCTGATGGACCGGATCGGCGTGCGCGGCGGCGAGACGCGGGTGTTCGCGGCGGACGGCCCGGCCGGCATCCGCTTCACGATGCAGGAACCGCTGACCGCACTGGTGCTCGACGACCACCGGGTGATCCACGAGACCACGCCGCTGCAGCCGGAACCGGGGGCGGCGGACAGTCATCGCGACACGCTGGTCATCACCTTCCGCGCCGGCGGCTTCCTCGATCCGCCGATGCTCTGACCGACCCGGGCGCCTGCCCGCGTCCGGCCCGAACTGGCCTGTAGTCGGTTGGACGCTGCCGGCAGGTCGACGGCTGCAGCGGCAAGCCTGCGCGCTCCTTCGAATCACTGGAGCGCGTCGATGTCCATGCCTGCTGATGCTCTGCCGCCACCGCTGCCGCTAATGCGGCGCCTCGATGGGATACACGGTCCCACGCTGCGGGCCGGCCTGATCGGATTGATCTGGGTGCTGCTGTGGATTCCGCTCGGCATGCTCGATGGGCTCCGCGCCGAGCGTCATGAACATGCCGAGGCTGCCGCGCGCACCATCGCCGAGGGCTGGGGTGGACCGCAGCGTCTGTCCGGCGTGCATTTGCGGCGTCAGACCCCGATCGGATCCCGAACGCTGTTGCCGGAGGTCCAGCGCGTTTCGGTCCGCCTGCGCACCGAGCGACGTCAGATCGGGATCCACGCGCAGCCGGTGTATCTGGCTGACGTCCGCTTCGAGGGCCACTTCCGGGCCGCCGATCTGGCGCAGCTGCTGGACGTCGGCCGTGATTTCCAGGATGAGGCTGCCGCGGCGATCGCCGAGACCGGTCGCGGCGATGCGGTCATCCAGCTGGGCGTGCTGGATCCGGTCGGTCTGCGCCATCTCGGCCGCCTGACGCTGGGCGATCAGCGCGTGGAACTATTGCCGACCAGCGCGGCGCTGCAGCTGACCACCCTCGGCGCGCCCATCGAGTTCAATGAATCCGCCGATCTGCCCTTCGCGCTGGACCTGACGCTGGCCGGGATCGAGGCGCTGGACCTGCTGCCCTTCGCGCGGGACTACCAGCTGTCGGTGCAGGGCGATTGGCCGCATCCGGGCTTCGGCGGGCGGCTGCTGCCGGTCGAGCGTGAGGTCGGCGAGGCGGGATTCACCGCACGCTGGCAGGTGTCCGAGTTCAACCGCGCCTACCCGCAGCTGTTCGATGATCAGGTGAATCCCATCGACGAGACGGTGCGTCAGAGCGCGGTCGGCGTCAGTCTGAAGGAGCCGGGCGGTGCCTATCAACAGCACGCGCGGGCCCTGAAGTACGCGGCGATGTTCATCGCGCTGGCGCTCTGCGGCTTCTGGCTGGTCGAGCTGTGGCTGGGCCTGCCGCTGCATCCGCTGCATTACGGCCTCGCCGGACTCACCCAGGTGATGTTCTACCTGCTGCTGCTGGCGCTGGCCGAGCACCTCGGCTTCGGGCTGGCCTGGCTGCTGGCGGCGGCTGCGGTGGTGCTGCTCACCGGCAGCTGGTGCATCGCGATCCTGAAGGCGCGGCGTCGCGGGGTGCTGGCCGGCGCGCTGCTGGCCGCAATCTACGGCCTGCTGTATGGGCTGGTCGTCGCCGAGGAGCACAGCCTGCTGATGGGCAGCCTGCTGCTGTTCGCGATGCTCGCCCTGTTGATGTGGCTGACCCGCCAGCTTGGCGGAGGCTCGACCCCGATTCCGGAGATGCGCGCATGAAGCTGATCGCCTTCGATACCTCCACCGAATCGACCAGCGTGGCGCTGTCGATCGACGGCTCGGTGCAGCTGTGGCAGCAGGAGACGCCGCAACAGCACGCGAAGCTGCTGCTCGGCGTGATCGATCGGCTGCTGGCTGAGGCCGGCATTGCCCGCTCGGCGCTGGATGCCATCGCCTTCGGCCGCGGGCCCGGTTCCTTCACCGGCGTCCGACTGGCGACCGCGGTCGCGCAGGGATTGTCCTTCGGGCTGGATCGGCCGGCGGTGCCGGTCTCGACACTGGCGGCGCTGGCGCAGGCCACGTTGCCCCAGGCGGCGGGTCGGCCGGTGCTGGCCCTGCTGGATGCGCGTATGGGTGAGCTGTATGCCGGGCTGTATCGGGCAGATCCCGAATCCGGCATGGCCTTGCTGACGCCGGAACAGGTGGTGGCGCCGGCGGCATTGTCCGTCGCGGGGACCGGCGCGATCGGCGTGTGCGGCGGGGGCTACCGGGTCTACGCCGCGCAGCTGCCGGAATCGCTGCAGGCTCGACTGCAGCCGGTGTCCGGTCCCGGCACCGAGGCGCCGGGGGCCGATGCAATCGCCCGGCTGGCCGTGCGGCAACTGGCACGGGGCATCGAGGAGCCGCCGCTGCCGGTGTATCTGCGCGACCGCGTGGCGCTGACCGAGGCCGAACGTCGAGCGGCGCACAGTCCGGCCGGCCGGTGAAGCACCATCAGCGGACACGTCATCCGGCGCGTCGGCTTGGTTTACAGTTCGCCGGATATGCCCCATTCGCTGCAAGGAACGCCCCGGATGACCCTCCGAGCCTCGATGCTGGTCGGCTTCTCGCTGCTCAGCGCCACTGCCCTGGCCCAGACCAGCGGTCCGGTCAACGCCGTCATCGTCAGCAACCCCGGTCCCGAAGCGGTGATTCGTCCGCGGCCAGAGCCGCAGGGCGTGACCGATGCCAACCGCTCGCTGGCCTACTTCGCGGGCGCTGCCGGCAATCGCGTGCAGATTCGCGCGGCGGACCCGTTCCTCTGCGCGGACTTCGCCAGTGGCAGCGGGCGGACCGCGGCACACCTGATCGATCCCAACGGTGACACCAGCATTCTGGACAACGTCACCACCTACGGCGGCTGGCAGAACGACACCGGTGGCTTCCGGCTCGTCCGCGATGCCAGCGCCAGCTGGCAGTTCCGCGTCGATGTCAGTGGCAATGCCCGCTGCTATTCGAATTTCATTGCCGGCAGCGATTTGCTGCTGCGGGATGGCTTCGAGCAGAGCGGCGCATCAGCCGATCTGGCCGTCGAGGTCGTGGTGCCACCGGCGGTCGTGGTTGGTCAGGCCTTCCAGTACATCGTCCGGGTGCGCAACCTGGGCGACGTCGAGATCGACAACGTGCGGACCCGCGACTGGTATCCGAAGGTGGCCGGCGCCTCGCAACCCGACGATCCGGCAGTGGAAGTGGCAGGACCGATCACCTGCGTCGCCAAGCCGGCCGGCAGCGCCAGTGTCTGCGGCAACATCACGCAGGGTGGCACACTGACTGCCACCGGTGCCGTCGTGGCCCCGCGCGGCACGCTGGAATACACCGTTCCGCGGCGCCTCGCTGCAGGTACGCCGAACACCGCCAATTTCCGCATCCGTGCGGCGGTCTTCGCGCCGATGACGTTGACCGAGCCCTTCGACAACAACAGTACCTTGTCCGCCGTGATCGCCGCGGCGACCGATGCCGCCCCGGCCGTGACCGCGTCGACGCCGGCGAACGGCGCAACGGTTGCAGCCAACACGCCGATCAACGTCAGTTTCAGTGAGCCGGTCAACGCCACCGCCGGCGCCGTCACACTGAGCTGCACGCCGCCCGGCGGCAGTGCGCAGAGCATCGCGCTGACTGGCACGGCCGGGCAGGGTGTGACCCTGCTGTCGCCAACCTACACCGGTGAGCTGCCCTCCGGTGCCAGCTGCACGCTGACCGTGCTGGCCAATCTGGTCACCGATGTCGATGCGCTGGATCCGCCGGACAACATGTCGTCCAACTTCGTCGCGACCTTCAGCGTTGATGCCGCGCCGGTCGTGACCGGCGGTACCCCGGCCAACGGCGCCAGCGGCGTACCGCTGAACTCGACGATCACCTATGTCTTCAGCGAGCCGGTGACCTTCGCACAGACGCCGGTCAGCGCGTTGGCAGGCCAACAGTCGCCGGTCAGCGTGGTCTGCGGGGTCAACGCCATCGCTGGCACATTGGCCGGTAGCGGGACCAACACCGTGACCTTCACGCCGAGTCAGCCGCTGCCGGGCAGCAGCAGCTGCACCGTGTCGGGTGTCACCGCGCTGATCAGCGACGCGGACCAGATCGATCCGCCCGACCACCCGGCCTCGATTCCGAGCCGGACGTTCACGACGACGGATGCCCCGCCGGCAGTGATCGCTACGACGCCGGCCAACGGTGTCGTGGTGGCCAACAACACGGCGCTGTCGATCACCTTCAGCGAGCCGGTTCAGACGCTGCCGACGGCAATCACGCTGAGCTGCACGCCGCCAAACGGGAGTGCGCAGCCGGTGGCGCTGTCCGCAACCGCCGGATCGAATATCACCGTACTCAATCCCACCTACAGCGGTGCGCTGCCGAACGGTGCCAGCTGCATGATGCGGATCAACAAGGACGATGTGTTTGACCTGGACAATGTGGATCCGAGGACCATGTTGGCTGACGTGGTCGTCAACTTCACTGTCGACGCTCTGCCGGTCCTGGGCTCCTTTTCGCCCAGCGGAGGCAACGTCGGCACTTCAACGCCGGTGGTGCTGAACTTCAGCGAGGAAATCGATGCCTCGGTGGGGGCAGTGACGGTGGTTTGCGGGACGACCACGATGGCCATGACCGGTTTGCCTGCCCAGAATGTTCGGGTACTGACCTTGCAACCGCCCCAAGGCGGCTATCCGAGCGGTGCGTTGTGTACGGCAAGGGTGATCGCTTCGGGTGTCCGAGATAGTGATCAGCTTGATCCGCCTGACAATCTGGATTCGACCAGAGAGTTCGAGTTCAACACCGCCAACCCGAACTGAGCCGCGGGCTCCGAAAGATGTGAAAAAGCCGGCGCAAGCCGGCTTTTTTGTCTCTAGCGAGCGCCGATGTCCTCGTCGGCTCAGACCTGGCGTCAGCTCCCGAGTAGCAGAACTACAGCTTCCCGGCGTGATCCTCGGCCTTGGCGCGATCCCAGTAGCGATCCTGGGCCTCCAGATCCAGTCCGTCCAGCGTCACGCCTTCCGCGGCGGCCAGCGCCTCCATCCGGCGGAAGCGGCGTTCGAACTTGGCGTTGGTCATCGTCAGCGCCTGCGCGGGGTCCACGCCGAGATGCCGGGCGAGGTTGGCGGCGACGAACAGCACGTCACCGAGTTCGTCGGCCAGCTTGTCCGTGGCCGAGCCGGCGGCCTGTGCGGCCTGCAATTCGCCGACCTCTTCGGCCAGCTTGGCGTAGACCGGGCCGATATCCGGCCAGTCGAAGCCGATCCGCGCGACGGCCTTCTGCAGCGCCACGGCGCGCGCCAACGGCGGCTGGCCGTTCTTGACGCCATCGATCAGGCTGCCCGGCCCGGCGGCGGCGCGTTCGGCGGCCTTCTGTTCGGCCCAGCGGCGGGTCTGTTCCTCGGCGCTGATCTTCAAGCCCTGCTCGTCGCCGAACACGTGCGGATGGCGACGCACCATCTTGTCGCAGATCGCCGCGACCACGTCCGGAAAACCGAAATGGCCGGCTTCCTCGGCCATCTGCGCGTGGAACACCACTTGCAGCAGCAAGTCGCCGAGCTCCTCGCAGAGTCCCTTCCAGTCGCGGCGGGCGATCGCTTCGGCGACTTCGTGGGCTTCTTCGAGCGTGTAGGGCGCGATGCTGTCGAAGTCCTGCTTCACGTCCCACGGGCAGCCGGCGACCGGGTCGCGCAGGGTGGCCATGATTGCCAGTAAGCGGGTGATGCCCTCGGGCGACAGGTGCAGGGTGGTGGACATCGAGGCCTCCGTGGGGTCAGGCGCCCAGTTGCAGCGCGGTATGCCAGTCGTAATCGCGGTCGGCCTGAGCCAGAAACGCGGTGACGCGCCAGTCGGGGCGACGGGCATAGCGGAAGGGTTGTCCCTCGCCATCGAACAGACGGCCACCGGCTTCTTCCAGCAGCAAATGCCCGGCGGCGATATCCCACTCGCACATGCGTGTCCGGAGCCGCGGATACAGGTCAGCCTCGCCGTCGGCGAGGGCCAGCCACTTCAGGGCAGCACCGCGCACCAGCGGGTGATGGCCCGGCAGGCGGGCGAGCAGGGCGTCCAGTTCGGTGCCGTGATGGAAGCGCGAGAGCGTGATCGTCGGCGCGGCCGGATCGGTCAGCTTGCGTGCCGCGATGCGGCGCGGCGCGTGGTCCGCGTGGTGCAGCCAGGCGCCACCGCCGCGCCAGCTCACCGCCAGCTGCGCCTGCATCGGTACCGCCAGCACGCCGACCGTGACCTCGCCCCGCTCGATCAGCGCGACGTTCACGCTGAACTCGCCGGTGCGGGCGATGAACTCGCGGGTGCCGTCCAGCGGGTCGACCAGCCAGAAGCGCTCGGCCTGCTGCAGTCGATCGCCGACGTCGCTGACATTCTCCTCGGACAGCAGCGGGATGCCCGGCGTGGCCTCGGCGAGCACGCTGGCGATCGCGTCGTGCGCGGCCAGGTCGGCGGCGGTGACCGGGGTATCGTCGGCTTTCTGGCGGACTTCGAGCGTCGCCATTGAGGCGTAATGCTCGCGTAGGGCTTGTGCGGCGGCAGCGGCGGCACGCTGGGCGATGGTCGCGAGGGTGGCGCGGTCGGCGAGCGTCACGTGCTCTCGGCCCGTTCGGCGAGGTAGCCCATCACCACCAGCAGCGCGCCGAGGGCGCGTCCTTCGGCGAAATCCGCATCCAGCGCCAGCCGCGGCAGATCGGCGAGCGCGACCGGAATCACCTCGATTGGCTCGGGTTCGTCGCCCTCCAGCCGCTCCGGATACAGCGACTCGGCCAGCACCAGCTCGATCTGGTGGCTCATATAGCTGGGGGCGAGGGCCAGCGGCCGCAGTTGGGTCAGCTGATGTGCGCCGTAGCCGACCTCTTCCTTCAGTTCGCGCAGTGCGGCGTCGAGCACCGCTTCGCCCTCGTCGATGCGTCCGCGCGGCAGGCCGAGCACGTAGCGATGCAGGCCGGCTGCGTACTCGCGGGTCAGCAGCACGGTCTCGGCGTCTGGCATGGCAACGATCATCACCGCGCTCGTGCCCTGCTGGGCCATCCGGTAGAAGGTGCGCTCGGCGCCGTTGCTGAAGGTCAGCTCCAGCACCTCGTGCGGTTGCTCGCGCCATTCGACGCGGCGCTGGCGGATGGTCGGCAGCGTGCTCACCGGGCGGCCTGCAGTCGGGCCAGCACTTCGGCATGCAGCGCGGGGACGCCGGCCAGCACGCTGGTGGTGGCGAGCGTCAGCTCGGCGCCGCTCAGATCGGTAAAGGTGCCGCCGGCCTCGCGGACAATCACGGCCAGCGCTGCGATGTCGAGGATGTTGACGTCACTTTCCAGCACCAGGTCGATGCTGCCCTCGGCAAGTCGGTGGTAATGCCAGAAGTCCCCGTAGCCGCGAATTCGCGCGGTGTCCTGGATCAGGCCGGCCAGCACCGCCCAGCCCGGGCCGCGGGTCAGCGTCTTCAGGTTGCCGGTGGACAGATGGGCCTTGGACAGCCACGCGGTGGTGGCCACTTTCAGCGGATGACCGTCGCGGAAGGCGCCCTGACCGCGGATGGCCCAGGCGGTCTCGCCGACTCGGCTGGCGTGGCTGACGCCGAGCACCAGTTCGCCGCGGTGCATCAGCGCGATCTGCGTCGAATACATCGCGTAGCCGCGGACGAAGCTCTTGGTGCCGTCCAGCGGATCGATCAGCCACAGCCACTCGGCGTTGCTGCCGTCGCCGTCGCTGTGCCCGGTTTCTTCACCGTAGTAGGCGTGGTCCGGGAACTCGGCGCGGAGCGTGGCCAGAATGATCGCTTCGGCCTCGATGTCGGCGCGGGTCACCGGCGTCGCATCGGGCTTGATCATGACCCCCAGCGACTGCTGGCCGGCATAGTGCTCGATGATCGCGCCGGCCAGTCGGGCGGCGCGCAGGGCGGTATCGAGAGCGTGCTGCAGATCGATCGACATGTCGGCTTCTCGGGATTCAGGACGGAGGCACTTCGGCGGGCGGCAGCAGCAGTTCGCCTTCGACGATCAGCAGGCGGCCGCCCTGGCCATCCGGCTGACCGACCCACTGCAGGGCCTGCGCCACCGGATCGGCCGGGTCGCGCGGGCGCAGGCGGACTTCGGCGCGATAGCGACGGTCGGCCAGTTGGAAACCGCCGTCGACGCTGAGCGGATCCTCGGGCTGGCTGTGGATTCGGCCGTCGAAACGGCCATCGGCGCCACGGGCGAGGACGGTGATCGAGCCCAGCCGCGCCGCGGCGAGGCCGGTCACCCCGGCGTCTGCCCAGGTCAGCGTCAGGTCCAACGATTGCGGCAGTCCGCTGCGTCCGCCGCGAAACTCGCGCAGATCGACAGCGACCCGGCCCGTGAAACTCAGCAGCGGGATGCCGACGGCCGGCTGCAGCCAGCGCGCGTCGACGTGCCCCTTCACGTCGCGCAGGACGGCATGATCCGTGCCGCGCAGCAGCACGCCGGTCAGCTCGATGCCACCGCCGCTGATCGCCACATCGGTGGCCGGCATGCCGGACAGCAGGCTGGCCGGCTGCAGTTGCCAGTTCAGCTTGCCGAGCGGCCGGCCGTTCACGCGCAGGTCCGCGACTTCGCCATTCCACCAACTGCCGCTGACACCGGCCAGCGTCAACTGCGGATTGCGCTCGACGATCCGGTCGGTGAACAGGCGGGCTGGTGCGGTCAGCACGATCAGGACGGCGATCAGGCCCAGCGCCAGCAGGATCCAGGCCAGCTTCTTCATCGAGTCAGCACCACGCTGCCATCGACGAAGCCGAGCGCGACGCGCTCGTTGCTCCATTCTTCGATGCGGATGCCGGTCTCGCGCTCCAGTTGTTCCAGCCAGCCGACCAGTACGTCGAAGGCGACGGCCTTGTAGCGAATCCGGACACGGTCCTCGGAGAGGGATTCGATGCCGACCAGGTTGCTGTCCAGCCGAGCCTCGCGGGCGCGGCGATCCAGTTCGGCGGCGATCGAGCCGGTGTAGCGCAGGGCGCGTGGCTCGGCGGCGGCGAGCCGTTCGATCTCCGGCCGCAGCGCGCCCAAGCCCTCGGACAGCCGCTGGATTTCGGTCCGGGCGTTGGCTTCGGCCTGCACCAGCGGCCGCCAGCCGTAAAACCAGAGCAGCACCAGCGCGGCAGCACCGAGCGCCATCAGCAACGTGCGGCGCTCACCGGGTTGCAGTCGATCGAGGAGGTTCACAGCCGCCGCATCCTGAGCTTGATCCGGCCGGTCGAGCGGCCGCTCTCGAATCGGGTGTCACTGAGTTCGGCCATCAGGTCCGGGCTCTGCTGCAGCCGCTGCACCAGCTGTTCCAGCGTGCTCAGGTCCGGCGCCCGATAGCTGAGTGTCAGCTGCTCGTCGCGCCATTCGAGGCCGGCCAACTCCAGCCGGGATTCGGTCGCCAGCACCGGTCCGGCGACCGTCAGCACGCCGAGCGGACCGGCGCCGGCCTGGCCGGAGCGGCTGGCCCGCGCGGCGATGGCGGCTCCCAGTTGCCGCAGCGGATCGGCGCTGATCCGCGCTTCGGCGCCCTCCAGCAGCCTCAGTTCGGCGATGACGGCCGCTTCCATCGCGACTTGCTGGCGCCGGGCCTGGACGGTATCGACCGCCTGACTCGCCACGCCGGCCAGCAACGCCAGACCGGCCAGCACGGCGGCGAGGCGATGCGCACGGCTGAGGCCGGTCGAGCCCTGTGGCGCGAAGGGGCCGCTCAGCAGGTTCAGCGGCAGCTGCGCGGGCCAGTCGCGGGCCAGCAGTTCCAGCGGCTCCCCGATGCGCTCGGCGGCGTCCGGCGCATGCAGCGTCCGCGAGCCGGCGAGCAGCCGGGTCAGACTGGCCTCGACCTGCGGCAGCGCCCAGCCAGCTTCGGCAACGCCGGCGGCTTCACTGTTGCGAAAAGACAACAGACCGCCGTCGAGCAGACCGGTGCCCTCTGGCAGCAGCAGCGGCTCCGGCACCAGCGCATCCAGCGTGTAGCCGCGTTCGGCGAGCGCCGCCAGTCGAGCCGCGAGCCAGTCGCGCTCGACCCAGGCCACCGGGCAGCGCGTGCCGCTCAGTCGATCCGGCAGGACGAAGTGCAAGCCTTCGACCTCGCCGAGCAGTGATTCTTCCAGCGCGAAGGCCACGGCCTCGCGGAACCGCTCGCGGTTGCGGGCCGGCAATTCGACGGATCCGAGCCGGATCTGTGGCGTCGCTGCAACAGCCAGCGTGCGCTCGGCGTTCAGCCGGCTTTCCGGGTCCGCGAGCCGGAAGCCCTTCTCGCCGCGACGCCGGTAGGCCAGCGCGACCGGATGCAGGTCCGCATCCAGACGCAGCAGGACGGTGTCGACGGCTAGTCTCATCGGTTTCCGGACGGGGTGCAGGCGCCGGAGTCTACTGGCAAGGCGTGCGGGTCGGTGTCGTCGCGCCACCGTGGCAGATGGCGTTAATTCTGGCTGTTCGCATGCAACAGGCTTGGCATCCGCGCAACAAGTTGTGGTATAAATGCAACGTCTGGACGACTCTGAGGGCTCGACCAGCAGGCAGGGCGCAACTTTCGCAATCGGCTTCCGATTCGACCCCGGTACCCCCGGGGTTTTCTTTTGCCCGCGATTCTTAAGCGGCAGCTGCAACGACGCGCCCGACGGCGGTGCCGCTCGGCCTCGGCCGCTACACTGCCGACCTCAGCGGCGCGCGCCGCTTTGCCACCCCCCGGAGCATCGACCATGCATCTGTTCATGCTGAAGGCCAAGATCCATCGCGCCACCGTCACCCAGGCGGAGCTGCACTACGAAGGGTCCTGCGCCATCGACGGCCGCCTGCTGGACGCCTCGGGCATCCGCGAGTACGAGCGCATCGACATCTACAACGTGTCGAACGGCGAACGTTTCACGACCTACGCGATCCGCGCCGAAGAGGGCAGCGGCACGATCTCGATCAATGGCGCCGCCGCCCACAAGGCGCATCCGGGCAACCTGATCATCATCTGTGCCTACGCCGAGCTGGACGAGAAGGAACTGGCGCGCTTCAAGCCGACGCTGGTGTACGTCGACAGCCAGAACCGGATCACCCACACCAATCACAGCATCGCCCCGCAAGCTGCCAAGGCGGCCTGAGCCATGCTCGCCGCCGCGCTTCCCGGATTGAAAGCCCAGGCGCAGGCCCTGCCGACCCTGCGCGAGCTGTTCGCGCAGGATCCCTGGCGCGGCAGCCGCTACACGCATCGCGTCGGTCCGCTGACGCTGGACCTGTCGCGCCAACGCCTGGATCTGCCGCTGCTGGAGTCGCTGCTCGCGCTGGCCGACGCCGGTGGCCTGAAGGGCGCGATCGCCGGTCTGCTCGGCGGGGATCAGGTCAACGCCAGCGAGGCCAGGCCGGCCCTGCACCCGCTGCTGCGCCGCACCGAGTCCGAGGCGCCGCCGGGGCTGCGTCGGCAAGCGGCCGACATCGCCGCCGTGCTGGCGCGCATGGAAGCGCTGGTGCGCGGCCAGTGGGGCGAGGCGCCGTTGCCGGACGGTCTGATTGCGGCGACCGACATCGTCAATATCGGCATCGGCGGCTCGGATCTGGGGCCGCGATTGGTCGCCGACGCGCTGGCCACGCCCGGCAAGGGGCCGCGGGTGCACTTCCTCGCCAACGTCGACGGCCACGCGCTGGAGCGACTGCTGCCGCAGCTGGATCCGGCGCGGACGCTGGTGCTGATCGTCTCGAAGAGCTTCGGCACCCAGGAAACCCGACTCAACGCCGAGAGCATCCGGGCGTGGTTCGCGGCCCAGGGCTACAGCGGTGAGGCCTGGCAGCAGCGGGTGGTCGCGGTCAGCGCCAACGTCCGCGCTGCGACCGCCTTCGGTATTGCCGAGGCGCAGATCTATCCGATGTGGGATTACGTCGGCGGCCGCTATTCGGTCTGGAGTGCCGCCGGACTCGGTGCGGCGCTGGCGATCGGCTGGGACGCCTTCCGCGGACTGCTGGACGGTGCCGCGTTGCTGGATCGGCATTTCCAGACCGCGCCGCTCGCGCAGAACCTGCCGGTGCTGAAGGCGCTGGCCACCGTGGTCAACCGCAACCTGCATGGGTTGGCGACCGAGGCCGTCATCAGCTATGACGAGCGTCTGCGCCTGCTGCCCGAACACCTGCAGCAGCTCCGGATGGAATCGAATGGCAAGGGTGTGTGCGCCGGTGCGGAAGCGCTGACGCTGGACACCGCGCCGGTGCTGTTCGGCGGTCTGGGCACCAATGTGCAACACAGCTTCATGCAGGCGCTGCACCAGGGCACGCAGTCGGTCCCGGTGGATTTCATCGGCACGCTGACGCCGGATCACGATCGCCGGGACCATCACGATGCCCTGCTGGCGAATCTGATCGCCCAGGCGGCGGCCCTGATGCAGGGGCGCAGCGTCGAGGAAGCACTGGCCACCGTCGCGTCACAGGTCGACGCCGACACCCGTCAGCAGCTGGCCCGACAGAAGGCGTTCCCCGGCAATCGACCGAGCAGCCTGCTCTGGCTGGATCGGCTGACCCCGCAGAGCCTCGGCGCGCTGATTGCGCTCTACGAGCATCAGACCTACGTCGAGAGCCGGCTGTGGGGCATCAACGCCTTCGATCAGTGGGGCGTGGAGTTGGGCAAGGAGATTGCGACCCGATTGCTGCCCGCGCTCGCCGATCCCGAGGCCGCCGAGGGCCTGGACCCGGCCACCCGGCAGACGCTGGCTTGGCTGGCCGAGCAGCGTCGGCGCTGAGTCCCGGTCAGATCGGGTCGCGGGAACCCTGCCAAACGGCAGGGTGGTCTTCCACGCCATCTTCATGGAATCTGTAGCGTCCCGAGTGGAAAGGAGCAGGAGCAGCGCAATGCGAAAGCCTTGGTGGATGGCGATGGTGTTGGTGGGCTTTGCGGCCGGAGTTGGTGCCCAGATCCCGGATCGGTCCCTGAATCGTGCTGACTTCACGGCGCAGGCCGACGACGTGCGTGAGGGCATGCAGACCGGTGGCGAGTACGCCTTTCTGAAGCCGGACCAGCGCGAAGCGGTGGAAGCGGATCTCGGCCTGATGGCCGAACTGCTGGCGAAGAACGAGACGCTCGGCCAGTTGCCGGAAAAGGATCTGATCCAGATCTTCAACGCGCAGGAACGGGTCAATGCCGTGCTGACCCAGCGCGAAGAAAAGCGGGTGGTCTGCGAGCGCCGCAAGGTGTTGGGCAGCAACATCCCGAAGAACGACTGCCGCAGCTATGGCGCGTGGAAGCTGGCCCAGCGCCAACTCGGTGAGAACGAGAAGATGCGCTTCCAGCAGTGCCGCGGGTCGGGCTGCCAGCGCGAATTGAGTCAGTGAACGGCATGACCGGGCCCTGTCACGGGCCCGGTTGCTGCTCCGAAGGCCCCGGCCGGCGTCGGTGATCGCCGGGCCGCCGGCAAACCGGGGCTTTCGAGCCCAGGCTCACTGCAGGTGCTGGTCGAAGCTCTCCAGCGACTGCACGAACAGGGCAACGAAGCGTGCAACGCTTTCGGTGGTGACGCCGCCCTCGAAATCGAGGTCGGCTTCCAGGACCGGATCGTTGTCCTTGTCCAGATAGGCCCGCGAGAAGCGCTTGGTCCGGTTCCAGTCATTGATCCGCGACATCGACACCTTGCCGCCGGTGAATACCGCGTACAGCTGGATATCGTCGAACTTGTTCAACAACAACACGTTGTAGCCACCCTTGACGGTGAAACGGTAGATGTTGCTGTCGACCTCGACGTAGTTGGCATCGATCGCCGAAATCATGTTCTCGACGAATTGCGCGCTGGACTGCCGGAGGACCTCTTCGCGGCTGGCCGGTTGCGCCGAGGCAAGCCCGGAGTAGAGCAGGGCAGTCAGAAACAGCAGCGGTATCAGGCGGGACATGGCGGTGCTCCTAGGCTCGGGCAGCTCAGGATAGGCGTTGCGCGACGGGATGCGTACCGTCGTCGGGGTTGCGGTCGCTGTCGTTCTCTCCAGTCCGGCTGACGGTTCTGGTACGAATGGCCCGGAATCGCCAATCGGATCGGAACGTGCGGTATCCGGTGTTCCGAGGGCTTGATCCCGGGTTGGTGATGTCCTATGGTCGTCACGCACTTTATTGTTCATGAACGGGAGCGGGATCATGTTGAAGCAGTGGTGGTTGGCGGTGCTGTGTTGCTTTGCGACTGGAGCGGCCGGAGCTCAGGCACCGATCGACGATCGCGATTTGAATCGCGCAGATTTCGAGCAGCAGGCGCAGGAAGTACGCGAGGGCATGCAGCCCGGTGGCCCGTATGAGTTCGTCAAGCCGCGGAAACGCTCGGCGATCGAGAGTGACCTCGACCTGATGGCCAGCATGCTGGCGAAGCACGACTCGGCGGCCAGGATGCCTCCAGATGACCTCGTGGCCCTGTACAACGCTCAGGAACGCATCAATGCGACGCTGATGCAGCGGGAGCAGAAACGGCAGATCTGCGAGCGACGGAGGACGCTCGGGAGCAATATCCCGAAAACGGTCTGCGAGAGCTACGGCGACTGGAAGCGCGCCCAGCGGCAGTTTGGCGAGAACGAGAAGATGCGCCTGCAGCAATGCCGCGGCTCGGGCTGTCAGGCTCAATGAGACGATGTTGGTCTTTGCGATCACAGGCCCGGACTGACATCCGGACCTGACCCGCAGACGCTCGCCGGGACCGTCAGGTGCCGACCCGTCCCGACACGCCGGCGGAAGCGAAACTCGCCATCTCGTGCAGGATCGCGCAGGCCGAACGGGCCAGCGGCAGGCCGAGGATGGCGCCGCTGGCCTCGCCCAGCCGCAAGTCAAGGTCCAGCAGCGGCGTGACACCCAGCGCCTTCAGCGCCAGCCGGTGGCCGCGCTCGGCCGACACGTGGACGTGGATCAGCTGCTGGGCGACGGCCGGATTCAGCGCGCGTGCCATCGTCGCGGCGGCGGTGACGATGTAGCCATCGACCAGCACCGGCAGCTTCAGCGCGTGCGCGCGCAGCATCGCGCCGGTCAACGCCGCAATTTCCAGCCCGCCGACCGCCGCCAGCCACGCTTCCGGCCGCTCGCGTTCGGCGGCGTGCAATGCCAGAGCGCGGCGCACGACCTCGCGCTTGCGCTTCAGACCCGCGCCGTCGAGTCCGGTCCCGCGGCCGACCACGCCGAGTACCGGCAGGTCGAGCTGCCCGGCCAGCAGGCAGGCTGCCGCGGTGGTGTTGCCGATGCCCATTTCGCCCAGAACGAGGCAGCGCACGCCGTCTGCCCGCGCACGATCGACTGCGCGTGCGCCGACCGCCAGGGCCTCCACGCATTCGGCCGGGCTCATCGCCGGGCCTTCGAGCAGGTCACGGCTGCCTCGACGCACCTTGGCGGAGACGATCTGCGGGAGTGGCGGCAGACTGGCGGCCACGCCGACATCGACCACCTCCAGCGAGGCGCCAGCTGCGCGCGCCAGCACGTTGATCGCCGCGCCGCCGTGGGCGAAGTTCAGCACCATCTGCGCGGTGACTTCAGGCGGATAGGCCGACACGCCGTGGCGGGTCACACCGTGATCGGCGGCGAAGACGATCACCCGCGCCGGATCGACCTGCGGCCGCGGATGCTCCTGGGCCAGCGCGAGCGCGACGCAGAGTCGTTCCAGGGAGCCGAGTGCGCCGACCGGCTTGGTCTTCTGATCCAGTTGGTGCTGAACCTCCGCGGCCAGCGAGGCGAGGTCCGGCGGACCGCTCACGGCGTGCTCCGCGCGCGCACCGGCAGCGGCAGGTTGCACAGTTCCAGCCGCCCGGTCGGATGCAGGAACCAGGACTCCCGACGATGCCGGCGAGCCTCGATCAGCCGACGAAAGCTGTCGCTGTCGCTACGCAGCAGCTCCAGCGCCGGTCGCTCGGCTTCCGGCACATCCGCCAGCCGGCGAATCCGCTGAATCGGGATGCGTTGCTCCGCGCGGGTGAAAAAGCCCATTGCCCCGTCCCCCCGCGGCAGGCTGGACAGATGCTGGACACCGTCCAGCACCCGGCCGACCAGCACGACGTTGCGGTCCAGATGGCGCGGCGAGTGGCCAGTCACCACGTACAGCTCGGCGCCGGAGCCGCTGTCGGCAGCATCACCCCGGCCGACGCCGACCATGCCGTAGCAGTGCGCCAGCCAGCGCGAGCGACCATCGCCGGCGACCGGCAGGCTGTCGACCACGCCGACCTCCCGCGCATAGGTGTCGGCATCCGGCAGCCTGGTGAAAGGCGCGGCCTGCCGCTTCGGGATCGCAAACTCGGGCTCCAGCGTGGACTTGGCCTGGCCCAGCGGGCGCGCCTCCGGAGTGCCGGAGGCCGGATCGCCCCACTGCACGACATAGTTGTCCTGCACGCGGACGATCGGCAGCCCGTCGAAGAACCCCTGCGCGGTCAGCGTCAGGATGTTGGCGACGACCTTGGGTGCAAAGCGGGGTGCCAGTTCAATCAGCACCCGACGTTCGGCATCCAGCTCCAGCAACAGCGTATGCGCCGGATCCGGCGCCCGCCATTCCTCGGGCTGGCTGGCGGCGAGTACGTCGGCCGTGGTCGGTGGCGGAGCCTTGGCCGCCCATGCGGGTGTGGACAGCAACGCGGCAAGCGCGAGAGGGAACAGTCGGAGCATGGCGGCGAGCCCGGGAAGCGAAGCCCGATTCTTCACCCGGGGGCGTCGGTTGGGTCAACCGGCGGCGCTATGGCGGCAGCTTCGACATCGGCATCGGCGGCGGCAAGCAGCTTCCGGTCGGCCTTCGACAGGCTGACCGCGGCAAACAGATCCGGGCGCCGTGCACGGGTGCGCAGCAACTGCTGCTGCCGACGCCAACGGGCGATCGCGGCGTGATGGCCCGACAGCAGGACCGGCGGCACCTGGCCGAGTGCATGTTCCGGTGGCCGGGTGTAGTGCGGGCAGTCCAGCAGACCGTCCTCGAAGGAATCGAAGGTGCTGGAATCGGTGGTGTGCAGGACGCCCGGCAGTAGCCTGACGATCGCGTCGATCAGCACCAGCGCCGGCAGCTCGCCGCCGCTCAGCACGTAATCGCCGATCGAGATTTCTTCGTCCACCACGTGGTCGATCAGTCGCTGATCGATGCCCTCGTAGCGACCGCAGAGCAGCGTCAGCCGCGGCAACGTGGCCAACTGGCGCACGCGCGCCTGAGTCAGCCGCGGACCCTGCGGCGTCAGGTAGACGACCCGTGTCGGCGCCGGATGGCTGGCCCGCGCCCGCGCCAGACAGGCCAGCAGCGGCTCGATCAGCATCACCATGCCGGGTCCGCCGCCAAAAGGCCGTTCGTCGATGCGCCGATAGGGATCGGTCGTGTCGTCGCGCGGATTGAACGCCGCCAGCTCGAACAGTCCACGCTCCCGTGCGCGGCCGACGACGCCGGCAATGCCGGACTCGATCAGCTCCGGGAACAGGGTCAGGACATCGACGCGCAACGTGGATCCACTCGCTGTGCCGGAGAGGGTGTGCGCGCCGTCAGAAGTCCGGATCCCAGTCCACCGTCATGACACCAGCGGCGAGGTCGATGTGCTTGACCCACTGGCCGGGCACGTAGGGGAGCAACCGCAAGCGCTCACCCTCGACTTGCATCACGTCATTGGCGCCGGTGCGAAGCATGTCGGTGATCCGACCCAGATCGACGCCGTCCAGATTGCGGACGCTCAGGCCGATCAGGTCGCTCCAGTAGTACTCATCGGGATTCAGCTTCGGCAGCTTGTCGCGCGCCACACGAATCTCGGCGCCGATCAGCAGGGCGGCCTGATCCCGATCGGTCACCTCGTCGAGCGTGCAGACCAGCGCCTTGCCGGCGGAGGCAAGCCTGCCGTGGTGCAGTTCGCGCTGGCTGCCGTCCGGCAGCACCAGTGTCCAGGGCTGATACAGCCCCAGCCGATCACGCGGTTCGCAGAACGACAAAAGCTTCACGGCGCCATTGACGCCGTGAAGCCCGTGAATCTGTCCGATGACGACGGTCGGCGTCGTCATGGCCACATCAGGCAGCCGCAGCTTCCGCCGCGACCGGCTGCTGCTTGCGCAGCTGCTTGATCAGCGACTCGACCTTCTCGGACGGCTGGGCGCCGACCGACAGCCAATAGTCGGCGCGGGTCAGGTCGATGCGCAGCGGCTCGGACTTGCCGCGGGCGATCGGGTTGTAGAAACCGATGCGCTCGATGTTCCGGCCATCGCGCTTGTTGCGCTTGTCGGACACAATGACGTGGTAGAACGGGGCGTTGGTGGTGCCGGCGCGGGCGAGGCGGATCCTGACCATGAGCAACTTCCTTGTGAGGCGGGCACGAGAGTGCCGCGCACGATGCTTCCGTAGAGAACCCGAGATTGTGTTGGAATTCGGCTGAACGGCGCAAGCGCTATCCGTGGTCCGCGTGCGGTTCCGCCTTGAAAAGTCGGCGAGGGGCCGCAGCTACGCGGGCTGCGCCCGCAAGCCAAGGCTCCCGCGAATGTCCCAGACCGACCTGTACCAGCTGCTCGGCGTCGCCCGCGGCGCCAGTGAAGACGAAATCAAGAAGGCCTATCGCCGTCTGGCGATGAAGCTGCATCCGGACCGCAACCCGGACGACGCCGGTGCCGAGCAGAAGTTCAAGGAGGTCAAGGCCGCCTACGAGATCCTCAGCGACCCCGAAAAGCGCGCCATGTACGACCAGTACGGCGCGGCTGCCTTCGAAAACGGCGGTGCCGGTGCGCGCGGCGGTGGTGGCCGCGGGTACTCCGATGTGGGCGATATCTTCGGCGACATCTTCGGCGAGATCTTCGGTGGACGGGGAGGCGGATCACGCGGCCCACGCCGTGGTGCCGACCTGCGCTATCTGATGGAGATGACGCTGGAGGAAGCGGTTCGTGGCTTCACCAAGCAGATCGAGGTGCCGACGCTGGTGCATTGCCACCACTGCGACGGCACCGGCGCCGAGGACGGCCAGCTCGACACCTGCGGCACTTGCCGCGGTGCCGGTGCAGTGCGCATCCAGCAGGGCTTCTTCTCGGTCCAGCAGACCTGTCCGACTTGCCACGGCCGCGGCAAGGTCGTCAAGAACCCCTGCAAGCACTGCGACGGGCAGGGCTTGCTCAAGGACAGCCGCAAGCTGGAAGTGAAGATCCCGGCCGGCGTCGATACCGGTGATCGCATCCGCCTCTCCGGGCAGGGCCAGGCCGCCCAAGGTGGCGGCGCAGCGGGCGATCTCTACGTCGAAGTCGCGGTCCGCGAGCACCCGCTGTTCCAGCGCGACGGCGACGACCTGCACTGCGAGATCCCGATCCGCATCTCCACCGCAGCCCTCGGCGGCGAGCTGAAGGTGCCGACCCTGGACGGCGGCCACGTCATGCTGAAGATCCCGGCCGGAACCCAGAGCGGCAAGATCTTCAAGATGCGCAGCAAAGGCGTCCGCTCCGTCCGCAGCGACGCCCCCGGCGACCTGCTCTGCCGCGTCTCGGTCGAAACCCCGGTCAATCTGAATCGACGCCAACGAGAGCTGCTGGAAGAGTTCGAAGCCACCTTCGAAGACGAAGGCGCCGCCCGCCACACCCCGGCAGCAACCGGCTGGTTCGAGAGCGTGAAGCAGTTCTTCGACCGGATGACTAGCTGAGGTGCCGGCAGCCGCCACGATCCGCGGCGGCTTCCCTACACTCCGGTCGTCGGCCCGGAGCGGTCAGCAGGAGAGCAGAGCCGTGCGCAAGGTCTTGAACGTCGGGGGCAATAGCAAGGAGATTCCCTTGCCGATCGAATACCGTGGCTGGGACCACCTGCCGCTCGACATCGACCCGCGCGGCAACCCGGACATCTGCTGCGATGCGCGCAAGCTGGACACGCTGGCGCCGGCCCAGTTCGATGCCGTCTACTGCTCGCATAATCTCGAACACTATTGTCGCCACGATGGCAAGCGGGTGCTGGCCGGATTCCTGCACGTGCTGAAGCTTGATGGCTTCGTGCATATCCGGGTGCCCGATCTGGATCAGGTGTTCAAGGAAGTGATGAGTCTTGGGCTGGACGTCGACGATGTCCTGTACGACTCCCCGGCTGGGCCGATCCTCGTTCGCGACGTAGTTTATAGGTGGAGTCTGGAAATCAAGCGCAGTGGGAATGAGTTTTCCTGTCACAAAACCGGCTTTGCGCCGAAATCGCTTCAAGGTTTCCTGAGTAATGTGGGGTTCAAATACCTTTACATGCTGGTTGCAAATCTGGAAATTGGCGTATACGCCCTTGCGCAACTGTCATCCACTTACGCGCGAGTTCTTCTTGATTTGTCTGATGATGCGGTGGTCGTATGAGCCAAACCATTGTAACTGAAATTGCTTCTGATGTGATTGTTTCGGAAGTATTTGCTGCCTCGATGGTTTTCTGGCGTATATGAACCGATTATGCGTTCTTGTTTTTCCGATCGATTTTGAAAGATCGCTGGATTTCATAATCTTTGCGAAATCAATGGGCTTTCGGGTTGTGGGTGCAAGTTCTGTCATGAGCAAAGAGCGGTCAATGGCTCTGCCGATTGACGACTTTGCTGTTTTACCGTTCGTCAATACTCCCGAATTTCCCGAAAAGCTATCGCGGCTGCTCGGCGAGCGGCAGATTACCCACGTCTATTCAGCGCATGGGGTGGTTTGGAGCTACATTCGTCAATGGCAGCGTGAAGGGTTGTCTGTACCGAAGTTTCAACTCGCGACGGTATCGCCGTACGACGAAGACTGGGTTCGGCTGTTGCCGAGTTTTCTGTGGTCCGATGAGACCCTCTCCAGCGAGCTTGCGACGCATCTTGGCGCGTCTGTTGGTGGTCGAGTCAAGCCAGTTCTTAATCGCGCACAATTGGCTAGCCTCCATCGGCAATACGTTTCTATCCCAGGGCAAAGCGACGAAGATAAACTCCATGTGCTGCAATCAATTTTTCGAATACTTCCAGAGGGGGACCTGGTTGAGATCGGTTCGTTTCAAGGCCGGTCGGCGTTTGCGATCGCATGGCTCGCCAAAGTGTATGGTGTCGGGAATCTGGTTTGCGTGGATCCATGGAGTAGCGAGAAGATCGAAGATCAGGGGAACGATTTGGTGCTCTCAAGGGCAAGGAACGATGTCGATCTTGACCGGATCTTCTGCAGTTTCATTGCCTCTACTGGGTTGCTGGATAACGTAGGGTACATTCGGGACCTATCGGCTGATGCGGCGACCAAGTATGCGGAGTACGCGCGCCTTGGGTGTTTGCCGCCGAATGAGCTGAATTCGCTGTCGATTGCTGGTGAAATCGCTCTCCTGCACATTGATGGAAACCATAGGTACGATTTCGTAAAGCGCGACGTTGAGGTCTGGGCGCCATTCGTTATGTCCGGAGGTTGGATATTACTGGATGACTACGTTTGGGCATTTGGTGATGGTCCAAGGTTGGTTGGAGATGAATTGTTGGCTACTGGAATGTTCGACATGACTTTTTCCGCATCTGACACGCTTTTTTTGAGAAAAATTTAAATTTATATTAAATAATATTTTTCTGGCGTCGGTTTTGGACTCGCGAATCCCCGATTCTTTGGCTTCTGAAGCTATTAAGATTTGCTTGCCAGTACGTTGCAGAACCGTCGCCCAGTGATGTCTCTTTCGAATTCCTTTTCCATTTCATTTATAGTCATTTTTTTTCCGAGGTAGTCATCAAGAACTATAAGGGAACTGAAGCCAAGAGAATTCAGAAAACGGGGAAAATCCGCAGGATCATGGCCTGCCTGCTTCATCCAGGCTGGCGCCCATTCGACTATAAGCTTTAGTTGATTTGATCGCTCAATGGTTCTGCGTGCGCCCTCAAGTACGGCCATTTCGTCGCCTTGAACGTCGCACTTAATGAACTGGATCTCGCCAATTGGCTCGCTGTGGGTGCTCAATAGGTTGTCGATACTGTCCATTTTAACGGAGATTTTTCTCGTAGCTTCCTGAAAAGGGCTTTTTGATACTCCAGAATTTACAAAATCTTCAGTTAGAAAGAAATCTGAAACCCGCTTTTCTTTCCCTGCAGCTGCATTTATAATCTTGGTGTTTGAAAATTCAGTCAGGTTTCTGGCAAGGGAAGGCAAAACATCAGGCGATGCTTCTATTGAAATAACGTGCCCTCTCGGGCCTACCGTGCGGGCAGCCAAAACCGAAAAATATCCGAAATTGGCACCGATATCGAGAAATGTGTCGCCAATCTGCAAATGCTCCAAAACCGACTTGGTGCTCAACGGTTCGAAGTTATTATAAATCTTTTCTAGAGTTTTTGGAATTTCAAAAAAAATGCCATCTATGATGTGTGATTTTGTCATCATGGTTCCAGTCGGTTCAGGCGATTGAGGGTTGGCTTGCATGGGATCTTGATTTTGGCGCTAAAGTATGTTCTTGGGTTACTGGATGCTGGTCGCTAATCTGACACCTTGGGCATCATCGGCACCGCACAGCGTATTTGATTTTTGGAGTCGCTTCGCGCTTCGTCACAAAAAGACAGTCATATGAGGGTGTAGAGCTCGCGTCGCAGAGTCCGTTGCGCCAATGCCTCGAGTGTTGCGCCGTCCTCGGCTTCGAGAAACAGGATTCCCATACGTCCGTAGGCCCCTGCGCCGAGTAACTCACCTGCTGCGGCCAGTGGAACAAACAACCTGATGTCGATACGATCCCGGAAACGCAATCCGCTGAACACGCCTGCGCGTGGCCCGGATATCGTGTGCCTAAGCACCGCCCGTGGTGCTGGGTGCGTGTGCGCTGCCAGTCTTTCGCCGATAAATGGAGCTGTGTAAGCGTCCCCATACCGAAAACCTGTCGAGAACTCGATGAGAAGCGCATAGAGATCGCCGGGACATCGGCGCGTAACCTCAATGAACCAGTAACGATCACCATTCGCGATGAACTGTGTATGGATGATGCCGCTATTTAGTCCGAGCGCGCGAGCTAATCGTGCGATGTCGTCTCGGATCGGGTCCAATAGCGTGCGCGGGAAGCTCTGCGTGACCCAACTGGTGTCAACTGCAAAGGGATTTGCAGTGCCATATTCGACGACGATGAAGTCTGTGTGAATCTGGCCATCTTGAAGGAACGCGGAGTGGCTGTACAGCTGCCCTTCCACAAATTGCTCGATGATAGCTGATTGGGAAGGGGAAATCGCACGCGCCTCGGCAATCGCCGCTCCCAACTTTGAAGCGTCGCCATGGTCAATTCGCGTAACGCCGCGTCCACTGAATGCGTCCACCGGTTTGACGATGAGCGGCCATTGGATGTCCTTTTCGCACAACGAATAAACTCGCGGGACTGGGATGCCCAGTTGCATCGCAAGCGCACGGAAGCGGTCCTTTCGATTGAGGATGTCGAAGACTTCGAGCGGATCGATGTCCGGATAGTCATGGGCTGCATTGACTGTAGCGCAGGACAGGTATGAGCGGTCGTTGCACCCCGGAACAATCCAGTCGAATCGTTCCTTTGCCACGATACGACTCAGTGCGTCAACATCCGAGTAGTCTGCCTGCAGGTAGCGCTTCGACACCGAGGCAAGGTAATCACGCGGATTGCGACCGATCACTGTGACATTATGGCCACGCGCGATCAGCGCCTCGTAAATCGGAAGCGCCGAACAATTGGTGTCGACGAGTAACGTGTGCATCGCTTTAGTGGAAACCAGCGATTGCGGAGCGACAGAGTCTCATGATCATTCTTCCTTTTCAGTAGACCGCAGCATCGATTCCTCGGCAAGATCTTCTTCCATCTGGCAACTCAGCTGCAAGTGGTGAAGTGGGTGTTGTGGTCGATTCTGCTAACGCGTCGCAAACAGCACCGTCTCCGTGTACCCCTCAGTGTAATGGCGGAGCCGAAATCGATAGTCCGGTCGCAGGATGCGTAGGAACTCAAAAGCTTCCACCAAATGTGCGGGATGGTGGTAGACACTGACGGCGATCGCCGGTCCGTCTGCGGCAATAGTTGCGCGTGCCCCACGAAGCGCATGGATCTCAGCTCCTTCGATGTCCATCTTGATGAAGTGCGGCCGCAGGAGCTTCCCGGCATGTCGATCCAGAAGTCCGTCGAGCGCTCGTACCGCGACAGGTACACCGCCTGATCCAGGATCGCTGGGCAACATTCTCGAGGCCGTTCCGTTCACTTCGAACCATGCATCCGAATCCACATCCGATAGTGCGAATTCCATCACAAGGAAGCGCGAATCTGCAGAAAAGACGCTCCTAAAGCTCGCAGCCGGCGCGGGCAGTGGCTCAAACAGGGCGGCCTGAGCCATCCTTGGATGGTGCCGCACGAAATCTCGGCTGTTGCTTCCATCCCATGCACCGATGTCGTAAAATACGGCTCCCTCGTCGGGTAATTCCAAGAAGTCCTCGAAATACATTCGGTCCAGCCGACATTCGAAGGCCGACATCCTTGATAAATCGAGATCAAGGCGGAAAGCGAGTACATTATCGAACGTGTCGATCGATGCGGAATCGACAAGTGCGCGACGCACGGCGGCGTACCGGGTTTCATTCGTTTGGTGGTGCGCTCGTGCGCCTTTCCAGTAGGGGATCTCGCGAACGGGTAATCCGCTCAGAGCAAGAAAAGCAAAATAATCGACATGCGCAAGTCCACGATCTTTCAGCTTCTTGATCACTGATATCGGTCGGGCCTGCACAATCGTCGAGATGACTCGGCCGTTCGAGGGAACATCGGGGAGGCGCAGACATGGCTTTCCCAAAAACTCTGAATCGCTCGTAAAGTCGTCAATGAATCCGTCAACATCAACGCATGCGGCGATGGATTTCGACTCTTCGGTCCGACCGTAGAGAAAGCGATCGCCGGGCCGATTGACGAAATCTGCAACAAACTCAACGGCTTCCTTGGAAAATGCATTTGTCGTCAAACTCATTGATCTGCTCCGTTGGATTGCATCCGAGCCTCGCTCTCAGAGTGTTTCATTGATGCAATCACCGGTTCCCACTGGTTTGAACGCGTAGAACGCTGGATGGCATCGAGGAACTGCAGGCCTTTCAAAGCCCAGTCGGTGCCAAAAACCTCGCCGGAGTTGACCGGTATGCCGAGGCGGTGCGCGCGGATCTCGTCCGCAATATCGCGGTAAAGGTTGGCAAATGCCTCAATGAAGCCCGCTGGATGGCCGGGCTTGAAACGGCCGTAACGTGGGGCATTCGAAACGTCGACCGGCGATGCGCGATCGACCAGCTCACGGCGACCATCGGCATGGCAGAGCCACATCTGCTCAGGGTCGGACTGATACCACTCCATCGAGGCCTCGCTGCCGTAGATCCGCAGGCGCAGGCCGTTCCGATGGCCAAGCGCCGACTTGCTGAACCAGACGTGCCCTTGCACGCCACCACCGAATCGACATAGGCAGTTCACGTCGTCGACGATGTCCTTGAACCAGCCGTGGCTGGCCTGCTGGGCAACCACGGACTCGGGCTGACGGTCAAGCAGGTAACCGAGCAGATGGTGCAGGTGGATGGCGAGGTCGAGGTAGATGGTCGGAATCACCTCGTCCCTGAGGCGCCAAGCCTGCGGTTTCGGCGGATTGCCTTGGCGGTCGAGGCGGATGAATCCTTCCTGCGGCATTTCGGCCTGAAAATGCAACACGCGACCAAGTCTGCCGCTGCGCACCATCTCGCGCATCTCGCGCACCATTGGATAGCCCGAGTAGTTGTAAGTGACGGCGAGGTAGCCCTTTCGCATAATTAACTCCTCGCGGATCGACTGCACTTCCCTCGGGCAGGTGGCCAACGCCTTTTCGCATATCACCGGAATGCCCGCCCGCAGCAGCTCGACCACCATCTCACGGTGGTCGGGAGTGGGCGTAAGCACCACGACGGCATCTATGCGGCCCGCCTCAGCCTCGACAAACTGCCGCCAGTCGCCGTAGGTCCGCTCTGGCGCCACGCCGTAAGTGCGCCCCGCCTCGGCATTTCGGCCGGCATCGCGGCTGAAGCAGCCGGCTTCCAAACGCCAGGCGAAGTCCATGGTCGCGGCTGCGAAATGGGCGTATCCCACCGCCGAATTCAGGGCACCGCCGATGAAGCCCAGCGATAGTGCACTGGAGGATGAGGGTTTCGAGGTCGATGTGATCATGGGCAGTCTCTATCGATTTCGCAGAAAAACAACGCTGTCGTGCAGGCAATTGCCAAATCGTCAGCCCGCTCGATTCCGTACAATTGCCGCAATCGCTCGGATCTGTAACTCGGATAGCGTCGTTTCCGTCGGCATCACAATCACCCGAGCGGCGATGGTCTCAGTGTGCGGCAGCATCAACCCGGCATGGGGCTGCAGGTCCCGATAGGGTTTCATCTGGTGGCAGCCGGGTCAGAAATATTTACGTGCGAGGAGGTTGTGGCGGTGCAGCTCGGCGACGATCGCGTCGCGCGGCAGTCCGGGTCGACCTCGAGGATCACGTACTGCCAGTTGTTGCGCTCAGTCTCGTCATAGGGCATCAGCCGCAGACCGGGGATGCCGGCTAAGGCATCGCGGTAGGCGAGCCAGTTGCAGCGGTTGGCCTCGAATGGGCGTCGGCGGCCTGAAGGATGTGGTGCTTCTCTGCGGTGCTGAACTGACGTCGGCCTGTGGTGTGTCGGGCGAATTCGATGGTGGAGGATTCTGGATTCTGGCGAGCGGTCACGCACTGGCTTTGGCATGGGTATCTCCGAAAAACGCCGTTCTGAAATCAGTGATGACTTACGACATCATTGTCTCATCGATTATTGGTGCGTAGGGGGTGGGAAGTGGACGAATATGAAAAATTTTTCGATTATATCGCGGCCTTGAATGAAATTCGTATTACCAATGGTGGCCATGACGTGTTTTCTTATCCAAGAGATCCAGAAGTAATTCTTCAAACTTTTGCATGTATACTTGCGGTTGCATAATGCTTGATTTGCGTACCGTGCGGGCAAGCGTTTTGCGATGAGATATGATTCTTGTTGGATTCTTGCACGAATCAATTACAGCAGATATGCGACTTTGCCGGCAAGAAAAGACCATCTCTGTCATCTCTATAGCGGAAAGCCAGGCATAGCTTGATCGCGAGTGTGACCGCTCACCTATCCGACTGAAAACTGGAATTCCGGATAGCAGGCAATCAATGGTGGTTGTCGAACCGTTATAGGGGTAACTGTCGAAAGCAAGATCTAATTTGTTGATGGTGTCATGGTATTCGGCGATTGATACCCGTCCGAGGATCTCAATCCTCTCAGCGTGGTCGTGAAAATATCCCGTCACTAGTCTTTTTATATTCGGATGCTCAATTCCTATAATTTTGAGTCGGGCGTTCGTTTTTGCAAGGATTTCTCTCAAATCAGAGAGAGTTTCAAGATTGATTTTTTCCTGGTTGTTTACGAAGCCAATGGTAACATATCCGAGATGCTCACATGGACTGACAGTTGATGCCTCGCGGTGGACCCATTGATGGTATAGACCTTTCGCGTCGAGCCACGCGAGCCGCTCGCGATTCCACAGTTGCGCTATTTCTCGAGGATCGGTTGCGGTAGAAACGATCCGGAAATCAATGGCTGGTGCGCCAGTGGTAAGTGCAGTCCCCAAGAAGGTCACCTGAAGTGTGGATAAATATTCGTCAAACAAGTCCAAGCGGTTGTCGGTGGTGTGTCCAGAACAATCGCACAAAATGTCAATTTGAAGTTTTCTGATGGCTTCTTTTGCAGTGGCTGTGTCCATTTTTGAAATGTCAAGAAATGGGGCATTGAGGTGTTTGAATTGGTCGGTTATCAAGTCGCTTGATTTTGTATTGGAGATCATGATTGGTGTAAAATTCGCGCAGTGATTCTTGATGATTGGGTACAAGTAGTTGGCGGCAGCATGTTGCTTGTAATCTCCGGACACATAACCGACTCGAATGGGGCCGGTAAGGCGGTTTGGCCGTTTTGATGGCGGCATGGCTGTGGCTCGAGAAAAACAGATTTTATTTAGTTCTTCAAGATCATTTGGTGTTACAGCCTCGGTCAGCATGCTGGTGAAGTATGCCAGAGTGCGCGCCGGTTCGAGATCGGGTTGAATACGTACAGATTGAACCGCGGCATAAAATGCTTTGTCGGGATTCAGACTCGAGCAGTGCAATTTGGCTGCCAGTAACCAGCATTCTGCGTCCCAATCGGGAATGGCATGGAGGTGGCTGAATGCTTTCTCAATATTATCTCCGCCATTGCATTTGACCAGTAACTTAAGAAATTCGGGATCGCAAATTTTTCCAGTAAGCCAATCCGCTATAAACGCGTCAGCAGCGGCGTACTCACCGGCTGCCATGCGTGCATGAGCGACCCCCAATGCCGCTTGACGAAGGTCTGGCTGCAGACGAACTGCACGCGAATACCAGTCCGCCGCCTCACCGAAATTCCTTGCCTTGAATTCAATGTTTCCCATGTTGATCAATGCCGGTGCAGATTCCTGGAGGTTGAGGGAATCCATATATGATTCCTTGGCTTTGATATGATCCTGAAGCAAAAAAAACACATTTCCGATATTCAGTGCGGGAAGATGAGACATTGGAAAAACTGATTTTGCGGATCTGTATATCTGGAGGGCTTCAAAAAAACGACCGGCATCCTCATGGTCGTTTCCGGCCTTAATCATTTCTTTGAGGCTGTCGCTCGATGTGTTCATTGGTAAGCTCGGGGTTTTTACTGGATGCTTTGAAGTTCCTGACTGGCGTAAAAACTCAGTGCTGACGGTTCCAGCGCGATTTTTCAGTGGCTGACGTCGACTGATAGCAGGAAAACTGAGGATCAACGCTAATCGTGTTGAAGTTTGGCCGGTCGATGCGGGGTCAGGTAGGTCGCGTCCGCAGTTCAATCGGGGTATGCTTGAGGCTTCTCGTCCCCAGGAGCCTAGAGCTGATGGTATCAGACTGTCCGAAGGTAGCGATTGTGATGGGGTCCCGAAGTGATTGGGATACGATGCGAGCAGCCGAAAGCATCCTGGACGAATTCGGGGTTTCATCATGCGTTCAGGTCGTGTCGGCGCATCGCACTCCAGATCGGCTGTTCGAATTTGCCGATGGTGCGGCCAGTCGCGGCTTCAAGCTGATCATTGCGGGTGCTGGGGGCGCAGCCCATCTGCCGGGTATGCTGGCTGCCAAGACCCACCTGCCAGTGCTTGGCGTTCCCGTACAGTCGAAGTCCCTGAACGGTATGGACTCCCTGTTGTCCATCGTGCAGATGCCGAAGGGAGTTCCGGTTCCAACCTTCGCAATTGGAGTTGCCGGGGCGGCGAACGCGGCGTTGAGTGCCGTTGCAATCCTTGCGCTGTCTGACGTGGATCTCACCGAGCGCCTTGTCGCGTGGCGTGCAAGGCAGCGTGATGCGGTCCTCGCGCAACCAGATCCGCGGGAGCCGGCACCATGAAAGTCGGGATCATCGGCGGTGGGCAGTTGGCACGAATGCTGGCATTGGCTGGCTACCCCTTGGGACTTCAGTTCAAAGTCTACGACCCAACGTCGGACGCCTGTGCAGGGCAGGTGGCGCCATTGACGATTGGGGCTTTTGATGATGGAGCAGCCTTGTGTGCGTTTGCCGAAGGCCTGGATGTCGTGACTTTTGATTTCGAAAACCTGCCAGCCGCAAGCTTGCGGATCCTGAGTGAACGGGTGCGAGTCGCTCCGGGACCGGCGATTCTGGAGGTCGCTCAGGATCGTTTGGCTGAAAAGTCCTGTGCACAATCCCTTGGCATCCCGTGCGGGGACTGGTGGGAGGTAAATGAATTTGCCGATCTCCAGAGACTCCTTCTGGAGAGGCCGGGCGACTACATACTGAAGACCCGGCGATTCGGATATGACGGCAAAGGGCAAGTCAGAATCGGTGGCGGACGGTCGCTGGATGCAGCTGCTGCGTTGTTGCAGTCACAGTCTTGCGTTTTGGAGGCATTGGTACCCTTCGAACGGGAAGTGTCGATCGTCGCCACTCGTGCGCATGATGGTCAGATGGTTTTCTACCCACTCACACAAAATCAACACGTCGATGGCGTCCTGCGTGTCAGTCAAGCGCCCGCGGCTCAGATCGAAGGAGTTCGTGAGTTGGCGGAGACGTATGTCAAGGCGATTGCGGACCGCTTCGATTACGTGGGAACGCTTGCTGTGGAGTTTTTCCAAGTGGGTGGGCGCCTGTTATTCAACGAGATAGCGCCACGGGTTCATAACAGCGGTCACTGGACGATTGAGGGAGCGGTTTGTTCGCAGTTTGAAAACCATCTGCGAGCAATTTGTGGTTGGTCGTTAGGTCGCGGCGATGCGCGGTTTCGATGTGTCATGGAAAACTACGTAGGCGACATGCCGCCGGTGGATTCCATTTTCGCCAGCGGCGACGGGCGTGTTCATTGCTATGGCAAGAAGCCCAGGCCTGGTCGAAAGGTCGGACACATGACGACGTTGTTTAGCCTTCCGGTGACGTGTCCCTGAGATGGCATCGATCATGCAAGAGATCCGAGGAGATTCTGATGAAATCCAAGACGCCAGTGCTTCCGCCCCTGACGTTGCCAGCTCAGGCTGAGGTACCGAGTTTTCTTCCGCCCGATGAAGCGCTGCTCGGTTGCGCGGTTGCCAATTTTCCGAGGGTGAAGGAACTGGTTGCCGAGTTGATGACTCTGCTGGCGCCGGGTGCGCATCAGGCGGATAACTTCATCACTTGGGGTCGCAATCTGTCGGCATTGAGTGATCAGCCGTTCCGTTCGGCGTGGGTCAATAACTGCGTCATCCCGACGGATATCTCCATCATGTGGAGAAGGTACATTCTTTGCACGCTTGCCATCCACTGTGTCCACTTGCCGGGTGATTTTGTGGAGTGTGGTACCTTGTGGGGTACTGGCATCAAGACAATTGTTGATTATTTCGGGCGTGACAACTTCAAGAAAACTTTCTGGGGTTACGATACGTTTGATTATAATCCGGTGGAAGGACATGCTTGGCAAGAGCAGACGGAAGGATTTTATCAAAGGGTATTGGGGCGGTTCAAGGGTTACCACCAGGTCCAGTTGATCCCCGGGTTCTTGCCGCAATCGTTGGAGGGTAATTCGCCCGATCGGATTGCGTTTCTGCATATCGACCTCAACAGTGCCGAGCACGAGATCAACGTGCTCAACGTGCTTTTCGATAGACTGGTTCCGGGGGGTGTGCTGATTCTGGATGACTATGAGTGGGGAGGTGTCTACAGACAGCAGAAATTGAGGGAGGATCCATGGTTTCATGAGCGTGGATATCGCATCGTCCCGTTGCCAACGGGTCAGGGCTTCCTCATCAAGCGATAGATCGTTGTCATTCGACCTCTTCAAACCGGCAGGAAGTGCTTGCGATGGATGATTTGAACCCACCGACTTCGGGAATGCGCTCGTCAGAGGCGCCGGTACTGCTCGAGAAGCGGCGCATGGAGACGCTTCTGGCGCAGTCTGTGAGTGTTGGTTGGACTCCGGTCAGCTTCGGGGAATATCTGAGTCTTGCGGTGGTTCACAATGGACTTTCTGAAGCTCGCAGAGCAGCAGAGCAACAGTTTCAGCAGAATCCTGGGAACGTGAATTATGCATATGAGTTGTGCAGATTCATGTGTTTCGATGATCCGGCTGGCGGCTTGGCGTGGTATGGCAAATTCATTCGTGAAACTGCCAGGTCGCCGCTGGCCTATTACTGGCTTGCGCGCCTTTACGCCGACATGGGCGACCACGAGCAATCCATGTCGATCCTCGAAGGGGTCTCGGAAAGTGCAAGCCGGTTTCCGGAGTTGTTGAATATTTTTGTCCTCAATTCGATGTACGCTGAGGATCTGGATCCGCAATCCAATCTTTCTCGCCTCAGGCGGATGGTGCGACAGCAGTTGGGTGCGCCGGCGCCCCCGGTCGGTAGCGTGTCGAAGCGACCAAGATACATTATCGGTTTTGTTTGCGCTTCACTCAATCAACATGCTATCAGTTGTTTTGCCGAGCCGCTGTTGCGATGCCTGGATCGGAAGCGCTTCATGGTGGTGGTTTTTTCTTCAACGAAGAAGCTGGATCATTATACCGAGGCGCTGAGAACTGTGCCGGATTTGTGGTATGACGTCGGTGCTTTATCTGATGATCAGTTGCTGGAACTGATCCGCTCGGAGCGTGTGGACGTGCTCGTGGATTTGGACAACCATACCCTGTCCAATCGACTGCGGGTGTTCGCGCAGCGTGCGGCTCCGATTCAGATGGCGTTTTACGGATTCAATACCAGCACCGGGCTGGAAGCGATGGACTATCGATTGACGGATTTTGTGGTTGACCCGCCTGGCGTCGAAGGTCACTACACCGAGAAGCTGTTGAGAACCCGATTCTGTCACTACGCGTACTGGAATTTCGTTGATTTGCCACCGCCCAGCGCGGCGCCGATCGCATCGGCTGGTAGTTTGACCCTTGGAAGCTTCAATTCCTGGCAGAAAATCAACAAGGGCCAGGTCATGGTCTGGTCTGAAATCCTGAAGGCGTTGCCGGAAAGTCGATTGAATGTCGTTGGTTTCGATGATGGGCTTGCGCGATTGAGACTCGGCCGTTGGATGGCCGAGGCCGGCATCAATACGGAACGAGTCTCGGTCGAGGGGCGCCTGCCGGTGATCGACCTTCGGCCGCGGGTTCAGGGCGTGGACCTTGCGCTGGATTCGTGGCCCTTCGGGGGCGCGGTAACCACCGCGATGACCTTGCGTCTGGGGGTGCCGCTGGTCACAGCCACCGGACCCCGGGCGGTTTGTCAGGCCAGTGCGTCAGCGCTTCAGGATCTGGAGTTTTCGCGCTACGTCATTCCGCAGCGACATGACGTGGTGCGGCGGGTTTCCGAATTCGCAACCGACCTTCCGTCACTTGCGGCAGACCGCAGTCTGGCAGTCGAGCGATTTGCGCGTACTCTGGGTGACGGTGAGCGGCTTGCCGCAGAGGTTGGCACACTGATGATTCGGGCGATCGAAAGGTATCGGAAGGGGAAACCTGCCGAACATGACAGTCTGTAGGTCTAGCCGCAGCGCATTGTCACGCCGACACAGGCAACTCCCAAGGTGCGCGATTTACCTGCAGAAAGCTGGCAGGTAGCGCGGCAGTGCTGAACTATCGCAGTCCCACGAGACCGATCCGGCATTGGGTACCGGCGTCCAGGTCATGGTCGCGCCGTCAACCGCGAGGTTGGCCCGATGCGGTGGCGACGAGGAGAAGGTGCAGACGATCGCGCCGTTGTTGATCACCACCTGAGATACGAAGCTCCCGGAGATGCTGGCCGCCGCGGCCATACCCGCTTCAGCGTTGTCGGTTGGCATCACGCCAGAGTCCAAATAGAATTCCGAGACTGCGACTCTGGCACCTGCGATCAAGCGGGTGCATTCTGTCAGTTGCGTTCGGATGGTATAGTCCTGATAAGCCGGGATCGCAATTGCCGATAGAATGGCGATAATCGCAACAACGATCATCAATTCAATCAGCGTAAATCCTTTTGCTGCGTTCATGTTGGCTGGACCCAAGTCGAAACTGCGGAGCCTTCGAACGGCCACTTGGCGTTCGGGCTAGCGACGAGAAATCGGGTTGGATCGGTATCCGTCGACGATTTCGCCACGTAGATTCATGCACGAATCATGCCAAGGGATTCGTTTCAACTGGACGGGTAAAAAGAGAGGGCCCCTTGCGGGGCCCTCTTTATGCCGTAAACCCGCTGCGATTAGCGGCAGATCGTCGGCAGGTAACGATCAAGGATCGTGCTGTTGCAACTCCACTCCACGCTACCGGCGCCCGTGGCGGCGGTCGGCGTGAGGTTCAGGGTGGAACCACTGATCGCCGCATTGGCTGCGCCGCCATACGTGCAGGTCACTTGGCCGCCAGCACCGACCGTCACAGAGGTCACGTAGGTGCCCGAGATGTCAGCAGCGGCAGCGAGGCCAGCCGTGGCATTGGTCGTCGGGAAGTTGCCGGTGTTCTGCCAGACTTCGGCGACGGCGGTCTTGGCGCCCGAGGCGAGGACGGTGCACTCGCTGACCTGGGCGCGGATGGTGTAATCCTGGTAGGCCGGGATGGCGATGGCGGCCAGGATGGCGATGATCGCGACGACGATCATCAGTTCGATCAGGGTGAAACCTTTCTGCAGCTTCATAGTACACCTCGTGGCTGGGTGGGACGCGGTGGATTCGTCTCCGCGTGCCCTCTAGTAAGCAGGGTCCGTGCCAAGGGCTGCGGTTAGCGGGCGGATCGGCTGAACGGGAATTCAGGGTGGCTCAACCCACAGAAACCGCGTCAGAGCGCGGTTTCTGTGGGTTGCACGGGTGCGACGCGGGATGTCGTGGCTGCGGGTTCGGTGGAGCGTGCTGGGGCGCCGGTCAGGATGTGACGTGATGCGTCACCCTGCGTCACTCCGTTCAGGTTTTTGGCCCGGTGCTGGCGGCGGTTCGGCGGTGGCGTCGAAGCGCATGGCGGCGTGGGCCATCAGGTGGGCGCCGATCGGGGCGGTGAGGAAGACGAAGCCGGTGATCAGCAGCTCGTGCAGGAAGGGCGCGTTGCCGGCGACGGTGAAGTAGAGAATTGAGGCGATGAGCACGCCGCCGACGCCGAGGGTGCTGGCTTTGGTGGGGCCGTGGAGGCGTTTCATGAAGTCGCCCAACTTGACCAGGCCGATGCTGCCGACCAGGGCGAAAAAGGCGGCGCCGACGAGCAGGGCGGCGATCAGCGCGTCGAGTGCGGGGTGCAGGGTCATGACACCACCTTGCCCTGAGCCAGGTAGCGTGAGAGCGCAACGGTACTGATGAAGCCGAGCATGGCGATCATCAGCGCCGCTTCGAAGTACACGGCGTTCTGGATCCACAGGCCGATCAGCACGAGCAGGGCCATCGTGTTGACGTAGAGCGTGTCCAGCGCGAGAACGCGGTCGGGCAGGGAGGGGCCGACCCAGAGTCGGTAGAGGCAAAGCAGCATGGACACCGCAAAGGCGACGGTGACCCAGGGCAGGACGGCGTCGGTCACGGGTAGATCTCCAGCAGAGGCCGCTCGTAGCGCTGCTTGATGGCGGCGATGGTGTCGTCGGCGTTGTCCAGGTGGAAGCAGTGCACCAGCAGGTGCTTGTGGTCCGGACTCAGGTCCACCGACAGCGTGCCGGGGGTGGTGGTAATGATCCCGGCCAGAATGGCAATGCCCTGTTGATCCGTAATGTCCAGCGGGACCCAGATCCAGCCGGGGTGGATGGCCTTTTCCGGCCCGAGAATCCGGCGGGCGACGTCGATATTCGACATGACGATGTCCACCAATACGATCCAGGTGAGCCGCGCGATGGTTCCGGGGTGGTGGGGGCGGCTCGGATTGCTGCGCAGCGGTTTGATCCACAGCGGAATCAGCACGCCGAGTGCGGCGCCCAGGAGCAGATGACCCAGGCTGAAGCCGTTGAGCAGGATCCAGGCGACGATCAGTGCGAGCGTGGTGACTGGAGCGGGGAGCAGCTTCATGGCCGGGCTCCGTTTCCGGGGAGGGTTGTCAGCAATCTGCGAGTCGCGCGTTTTTCGAAAAATCCCGGTTCCGGCGTCGATGTGTTGCCGCACGGGACCGGAGTTCGCCACGGACCGCCACGCTTCGCTCGCGGCTGAAGGCTGCGCCTCGCGATGACATCGTCCTGGAGATGGGCGGCCATCGGATTGACACGGGTCGCGGCGAGGTTACGGGCAGCAGTCATGGCGTGGCCTCCGGCATCGACGGGGCCGGGACGCGAGCCTTCGGCACGGTGGCGTCGATGTACAGCTGCGGCCGGGCCAGCTGCTCGGCAGCGTCCCGGGTGTAGCGATAGACGCTCTCGGCGTGGATGGCCAGGGCCAGCAGGGCGCCGATCAGGCCGAAAATGGCGACGCGTTCGGCGATGGGCGCGCTGACGGTGGTTGGCGGGGTGTCGTCGTGCTTCCAGAACAGGGCGGAGCCGGCGCGGACCAGCGCGACCAGCATCAGGAAGCTGGCGATCAGGATCACCGTCCAGACGTTGCCGCCGCCAGGCAGCTCGATGGCGCCGAGCAGCCAGGCTTTGGCGAGGAAACCGGAGAGCGGCGGCAGGCCGCCGGCGGCAATGGCCGCGATGGCGAATCCGACGCCCAGCGCGGCGGGCAGGCGGGCGTCGGGGCGGTTCATGGTGTCGCCGGCGTGGCGTCGGCACGCGTGGATCTGTTCGGCCAGCAGGAACAGCAATGCGGCGGCAAGGCTGCTGTGCACGAGGTAGTACAGGGCTGCCGCGGTGACATCGACCTCGCGCTGGCCCAGTGCGATGAACAGCGTGCCCGCGGAGGCGACCACCAGATAGGCGACCAGCCGGCGCAGGCTCTGCGCGGCCAGCGCCCCCAGCGCCGCCAGAATCAGCGTGGCAGCGCCCAGCAGCAGGAACAGCTGATCGGCGAAGCCGGCCAGATCGCCAGTACCAAGCGACAGCGAACTGACGCGGAGGCTGGCGTAGAAGCCGACCTTGGTCATCACGGCGAACAGCGCGGCGACCGGCGCGGTGGCGGCCGAGTAGGTGCCGGGCAGCCAGAAGTACAGCGGCAGCAAGGCGGCCTTGATCGCGAAGACCACCAGCAGCGTGATCGCGGCGGTGCGGATCAGCGGCAGGTCGGTGGCTGGCGCCGTGGCGATCTTCGCGGCCATGTCGGCCATGTTCAACGTGCCGACCAGGCCGTAGAGCCAGGCCACCGCGATCAGGAACAGCGCCGAGCCGATCAGGTTGAAGCTGACATAGTGCAGGGCGCGGCGGTAGCGCTCGACGCCGCCGCCGTGCAGCAGCAGGCCGTAACTGGCGATCAGCAGGACTTCGAAGAACACGAACAGGTTGAACAGGTCGCCGGTGAGAAATGCGCCGCAGAGTCCGGCGAGCTGGAACAGGTACAGCGCGTGGAAGTGCGGGGTGCGCTGGTCGATGCCGCCGGCCGAGAACAGCAGGCCCGCAACCCCCAGCAGCGCGGTCAGCGTGACCATCAGCGCCGACAGCCGGTCCAGCACCAGCACGATGCCGGCCCAGCTCGGCCAGTTGCCCAGCTGGTAGACGTGGAGCGTGCCGCCAGCGACTTCGACGCAGGCGGCGAGGCCGAGCCCCAACAGCATCAGGCTGGCGATCAGCGCGATGGTGCGGCGCAGCATCAGACTCTTGTTGTGCAGCAGCACCAGCAGGCCGCCGGCCAGCAGCGGCAGCAGGACCGGCAGCACCGGCAGGTGATCGTGGAGGCCGAGGCTCATCGCGCGTCTCCGTGCGTGGGCAAGGTTGCGTTGGCCTCGAAGGGCTGTCGCCCGCCGAGATCGCCACGGCGCTGCGCGCCTTGCGATGACGAGGTCTCGGGGCTGGTGTCGAATCCGGATGGCCTCATCGCGCGTCTCCGTCGATGTGGTCGCTGCCACCATCGGCGTAGGCCTTCAGCGCCACGACCACCAGCAGCGCGGTCATCGCGAGGCCGATGACGATGGCGGTCAGTACCAGGGCCTGCGGCAGCGGGTCGGTGTACTGGGCGAGGCCGGGGTTCTCGACCGCCTTGTCGACCAGCGGGGCGGCGGCGAAGCGCAGCCGGCCCATCGAGAAGATCAGCACGTTGACGGCGTAGGACAGCAGCGTCAGGCCGAGGATCACGTCGAAGACGCGGGCGCGCAGGATCAGCCAGATCCCGCCGGCGACCAGCGCGCCGATGCCGATGGCGAGCAGCAGTTCCATCAGGGCTTGCCTCCTTGGATGGCGGCCGGCGCGGCGGGGCGCTCCAGCCGGATCAGCGCGGCGAGCATCAGCACGGTGCCGCCGATCACGACCAGATAGACGCCGGTGTCGAAGGCCATCGCGCTGGCAAAGGGCACCTTGCCCAGCAGCGGGAGGTCGACGTAGGGCGTGGTGCTGGTCAGGAAGGGGTAGCCGAGGACCCAGCTGCCGACGCCGGTCAACGCGGCGATCAGCACGCCCCAGCCGATCCACAGGTTCCAGTCGGTGCGGAACGCCGACTCGAAGCGCTCGCGACCGATGGCGAGGTACTGCATGGCCATCGCGATGCCGAGTACCAGCCCGCCGATGAATCCGCCGCCCGGTACGTTGTGGCCGCGCAGGAACAGGTAGAAGGACACCAGCACCGCAAACGGCAGCAGCAGGTCGGAGGCGCGGTTCAGCAGCACCGGCGTGCGCGGCCGGCGGCCTTCCTCGGCGCGTGGCTCGGCGCGACCGCCCTTCAACGCGGCGTAGATCGCCAGGGCGGCGATGCCGAACACGGCGATCTCACCCAGCGTATCGAAGCCGCGGAAGTCGACCAGGATTACGTTGACCGCGTTGGCGCCGCCGCCCTCGGCAATCGTGCGGGCCAGCATGTACTCGGGCACCTGCGGCACGGCCGGACGGGTCAGGATCAGCCAGCTGACCCACGCGGTGAACACGCCAGTGCCGATCGCCAGCGCCGCGTGCAGCCAGCGGGCGGCGGATTTCGGCTCGGGCTTTGATGTCTGCGGCAGGTAGCGCAGCGCCAGCAGCAGCAGCACGATGGTGACGATCTCGACCAGCAACTGGGTCAGCGCCAGGTCCGGCGCCGACAGCAGCACGAAGGTCAGGCTGACGGCGAGGCCGACCACGCCGACCACGATCAGCGCCAGCAGTCGGTCGGCGTGAAAGCGCACGGTGCCCCAGGTGCCGACCAGCACGCAGAGCAGCAGCATCAGGCTCAGCGCGTCGATCGGCTGGTTCGCCACCGGGCCGACCGTGGGCCACTGCGGGAGCAGACCGAACAGGGCAGCGCCGAGGACGGTGGCGAACAGCATCACCGCATAGCGGGTGAAGCTGCCGGTCTCCAGCGTGGCGGTCACCCGGCGGGCGGCGCCGATCAGCGCCGCGATCTGGGCGTCGTAGGTGCGCTTGCCGCGCGAGGCGCGGTCGATGGCGTGCAGCCGGTTCCGCCGCTGCAGGAAGAAATACAGCCCGATGCCCCCCGCCAGCGCGATCGCCGAGAACAGCAGCGGCAGGTTGAAACCGTGCCAGATCGCCAGCTTGTACTCCGGCAGCGGGCCGCCGAGCACCGCACCGGCGCTGGCGGCGAGCAGACTGCCGACGATCAGGTTCGGGAACAGGCCGACCAGGATGCAGAGGATCACCAGCGCCTCGACCGGCACCTTCATGAATCGCGGTGGCTCGTGCGGGGTGTGGTTGCCGAAGCCGGTCGGCGATGGGGCGAAGAACACGTCGTGGATGAAGCGCAGCGAGTAGGCCACCGAGAACACGCTGGCCAGGAGCGCCAGCCCGGGCACGACCAGGTCGTAGTAGCGCCCGGTTTCCAGCTTCAGCGCCTGCTCCAGGAACATCTCCTTGGACAGAAAGCCGTTGAACAGCGGGACGCCGGCCATCGCGGCGGCCGCGATGATCGCCAACGTGCCGGTCCAGGGCATGTAACGCCACAGCCCGCCGAGCTTTCTGAAGTCGCGGGTGCCGGTTTCGTGGTCGATGATCCCGGCAGCCATGAACAACGAGGCCTTGAAAGTGGCGTGGTTGATGATGTGGAACACGCCGGCGACGACCGCCACCGGCGAGTTCATGCCGAACAGCAGCGTGATCAGGCCGAGGTGCGAGATCGTCGAATAGGCGAGCAGGCCCTTCAGGTCCTGCTGGATCAGCGCCAGATAGGCGCCGACGAACATCGTGATCAGACCGAAGCCGGTCACCAGGAAGAACCACTCCTCGGTGCCGGCCAGCGCCGGGTACATCCGTGCGATCAGGAAGACGCCGCACTTGACCATCGTCGCCGAGTGCAGGTACGCCGACACCGGCGTCGGCGCCGCCATCGCGTGCGGCAGCCAGAAGTGGAACGGGAACTGCGCGCTCTTGGTGAAGGCGCCCATCAGGATCAGCAGCAGGGCCGGCAGGTACAGCGCATGGGCGCGGATCGCGTCGCCGGCAGCCAGCACCACGTCCAGCTCGTAGCTGCCGACGATATGGCCGATCAGCAGCACACCGGCCAGCAGGCACAGCCCGCCGCCGCCGGTGATCGCGAAGGCCATCCGCGCGCCGGCGCGGGCGTCATGGCGTTGATTCCAGTAACCGATCAAGAGGAAGCTGGAGATGCTGGTCAACTCCCAGAACAGCACCAGCAGCAGCAAATTGCCGGAGATGGTCACCCCGAGCATCGCGCCCATGAAGAACATCAGGTAGGCGAAGAAGCGTTCGGGCGGGTCCGAGTCGCTCAGGTAGTACGCGGCATACAGCACGATCAACGCGCCGATGCCGAGCACCAGCAGGGCGAACATGAAGGCGAAACCGTCGACGCGCAGGCTGAAGGCCAGTCCGAGGCTCGGGATCCACTCGGTGCTGCTTTTCACCACGGTGCCGTCGAAGACGGTCGGCCCCATGCCGAGCAATAGTGCGAGGGCGGTCAGCGTGCCGATGCCGGCCAGCGTGGCGGCAGCGCGTTTGCCGATCGCCGGCAACAGGGCGAGCAGCAGCGCGGTGGCGAAGGGCAGCAGCAGGATGGTCGTCAGCATGACGGGACTCCGCGGCGCGATTCAGGAAGTGCCGGAGGATACGGGACGGATGTGAAGATGCGATCCCCTCGCGTTGACAGCTGAACGGGCGCGGGGCTAGCTTTTGGGGTTGCGCCGGCAGGGCACGACGGCCCCGCCCGCTCCCGGTGGCGCTGGCGCATCATCGTTGTCGGGTCCGCCTCGGTCGGACCTTCTTCCCGCTGCTCCGAGGATTGCCATGGCCGGTCAGAATCGCACCCCCGTATCCGTTGATGACGACGCAGGCCCAGGCTATGTCGAGCCCTATGTCGAACGCGGTCGGCGGGCCGAGGAGACCAAGAAGCTCACCGTCACGATTCCGGTGCACGTGCTGAAGCTGCTGACCGACGAACGCACGCGCCGGCAGGTGAAAAAGCTCCGGCATGCCACCATCAGCGAATTGCTGACCGAAGCCTTCCTCCATGCCTATACCGGACAGCCCCTGCCGACCGACGAGGAACTCTCGCGCCCGGAGCGCTGAGGCACGCATGGTGGCCCGCGGCCCGGATCGGGCCTGAGCATGTCCGCGGTACTCGGCCGGTATCTGCGACGGGAAATCCTGATTGCCTGCGGCGCGATCGGCATCGTCCTCGTGCTCATCCTGTTCAGCGGTCTGCTCACCGACGTGCTGAGCAAGATCGCTCGCGGCCATTTCCCGGCCAGCCTGCTGTTGCCGCAGATTGCCCTCCGGATGCCGCAGGCGCTGGTGCTGCTGCTGCCGCTGGCGGCGTTTCTGGCGGTGGTGATGGCCTATGGCCGGCTGTATCGCGATGCCGAAATGGCGGTGCTGGCAGCCAGCGGCTACGGTGAGCACCGGCTGCTCGGTTCGGCGCTGTTTTTCGGCGTGCCGCTGGCGCTGCTGACCGCCGCGCTGTCGCTGCAGATCTCGCCGCAGGCTCGTGATATCGCCGCCGAGATGGCCGAACGGGCCAATCGCGAGTTGGCGGTGGCCGGCCTGGAACCCGGCCGCTTCATCGAGATGTCTGGCAGCGGCATCGTGGTCTATGCCAGCGAGCTCGATGCCGATGCGAAGCAGCTCGCCGACGTGCTGATCCTGCGCGAGCGCGGGGGCCAGCTGGAGGTGATCCGCGCGGCGGCCGGTGCGGTCCATGCCACCGAGGGCGGTGCGACCGAGCTGGAGCTGGTCGGCGGCGAGCGTGTGGCGGTGCCGACCGAAGGAATGGCCGTCGAGCGGGCGGCCTTCGATGGCGCCACGATCCTGCTGCCCGAACAGCTCCAGCCGGATCGCATCGATCCGCTGGAGCGACTGACGCTGCCGCAGCTGCTGGAGCAGTGGCCGGCCGGCGAGCGGCCGGTGCGCGCCGAGCTGGAGGCACGGCTCGCCGCTCCCCTGCAGGTGCTGCTGCTGATCCTGCTGGCGCCGATCCTGGCGCGCTCGGCGCCCCGCCAGCTGCGCTGGGGCCGGATCGTGATGGGGCTGCTGCTGTTCATCGTCTACGCCAACCTGAGCGCGCTGGCCAAGGGCTGGTACGTGCTCGGCCGCGGCCCCGAGTGGCTGGGCACGCTGTGGGTGCACGTGGCGATGCTGGTCCTGGTTCTGGCGCTGTGGCTGCCGCGCTGGCTGGCGGCACGCCGTGCCCAGGTTGCCGTTCGCCGCATGCTCGGGACGCAGCCGGCATGACGCGGATCTCCTGGCTGCTGCTGCGGACGGTGCTGCCGGCAGTCGCCGGGGTCTGGCTGGTGCTGGTCGCGATTGATTCGCTGTCGGTGCTGGTCAACGAGCTGGACGAAATCGGCATCGGTAATTACGACGCTAGTGCCGTGCTCGGGTACACGCTGCTGACCCTGCCGCGGCGGGGCTACGGTCTGTTCCTGTATGCCGCGGTGATCGGCACCTTGCTGGGGCTCGGCCAGCTGGCGGCGAAGAGCGAGCTGATCGCGCTGCAGGCGGCCGGCTATTCGCGCGCGCGCATTGCGGTCGCCTCGATCGTCGCCGTGGCGCTGCTGCTCTTGCCACTGGCCGCCGGCATCGAGCTGCTGGGCTCCAGCGCCGATCGGCGGGCAAACGCGATGGTCGCGCAGGCCAAGTCGGCGGGCGTGGGATTGACGGCGTTTTCGGGCTTCTGGATTCGCGATGGCGAGCGGATCTGGAACGCCGGGCAGGTGGTCAGCCGACCTGGGCAGCCGCTGGAACTCT
>Ga0209812_10000079_pt1 | contig 88922 bp, 60 predicted proteins | sample JI71714BDNA_FD_187502 | JGI IMG/M metagenome (GOLD analysis project Ga0209812, IMG submission 187502) | Wastewater effluent complex algal communities from Wisconsin, to seasonally profile nutrient transformation and Carbon sequestration -... | ecosystem: Engineered > WWTP > Effluent > Algae... | reverse complement strand
GAAAAAAATAACTACATTTACAGATTGTAGTCTCATACCTTCTTCTTTAAGCGACGAAAATCAAAAATCGGTAGTCATCTATCCGAATCCCACTGACAGTGTAGTATATTTTCCTTTTGCTGAAATGGCAGAGTTATTTTCTACTGATGGTAAAATGATAATGTCAAATATAAATGTTCAAAGTTTAGATATTTCTTCTTGTAAATCAGGTGAGTACACTCTAAACCTAACGATAAATAAAACTATAAAGTCGTTTTTAGTAGTAAAAAATTAATTGTCAAAAAATTCTATATCCAAATAAGCCCTTCATCAGCATCTCCAATGGATTCGGCATTTCCATTTAAATAACGGCAACCAATATCCCAACAAATTATACTATCTAATTGGTGATAATTTGTAGGCTTTACGGCTATTTTAACTGATAGTATGGAATTCAGTTCTTCATACATTTTAACTATGGTTGTTAGGTTTTTTTTATCATAAAAGCCTTTAAGAATGTCGTGATTTCTAATGAATCCGCCTGGATAGACTTCGATTGCCTGAGTCCCGATTTTAGATAATTCCGTTTTCAGTTTAATGGCTCTAGCTGTCAATCCACCTAGAAACATGGGAGACATCGCACGCAATATTCTATCTGATTTTCTGTAACTAAAATCATCACCATTACCAAAGTAGCCACCAGGCAAAGAAAGTGGAGCATCGATAAAGACATGAGTGAAGCCAAATTGGACAACCAAATCCATCAACCAATTATCCGCGTCTACCCCTTTGTCAACTTGGAGCGACTTTAGAAAACCATTTTCTAGAAATGTCAATACGGTAGTCCCAGCCAACTTAGAGCCAAAATCTACGCCTGCTATATTGGATGATATCATTAGCTTCTTAAAGTAGACATCCCACCATCCACATGTAATATTTGACCCGAAATCCACTTAGCATCCTGAGAGAGTAAGAAAACAGCCATCCCTGCAAGATCATCTGCATTTCCGATCGATTTTAATGGATGTCTTTGTTCGGCAGCTTGGATTTTTTCTGGTGAAGAAAGTATCTTGGCAGCAAGAGTAGTGTCTGTCAATGATGGTGCGATACAATTGACTCTGATAGTCGGTGCAAACTCAGCCGCTAATGATTTTGTGAGACCTTCTACAGCACCTTTTGCAGCTGCTATTGATGCGTGAAATGGCATACCTTGAGATACCGCAACTGTACTAAATAAAACTATACTTGGATGGGATTCAGATTTTTTAAGTCCATTGAGCGAAGCTTTTATACTTTTTACTGCTCCTAAACAATTGATAGCAAAATCTTCGCTAAACTGCTCTTCGCTCAAAGATTTGAAAGGTTTCAAAACAATACTTCCTGGACAATAGATCAGGCCATCTATGACATCGGGTAACTCGCTAGGGGATAGCTCATCTTTGATGATATCTTTTTGGATGTACTCTATTAGTGGGTTTGATTCCAATTGATCTAAAGTCCTTGAGATGACTATAACTCTGTGGTTTTGTTGGGTTAATCGTTGGACGATGGCATGGCCTATACCTTTACTTCCACCTATTATTACGAAATTTTTATGGCTCATTTTTATTTTTTGCAACTAACAGTCTATCAGTAGAATGGTTTTCTAAGATTTTAGTAATGTGTTTTTTCTTCTGTAAATTCAAAGTGAACTTTTCTTCAAATTTAAAGTAGATATCACTGCAAATTCAAAGTTACATATAAATTATTTTACATTTTATTAACTACTGATGCTTGTTTATCTATATTTACATCTCTAAAATTTTTATCATGAGCATAAAAAGATATTTTGTAGAACATCTTTTATCATACAAGGAAAAGTTTCCTATTCTGGCGCTCACTGGACCTAGACAATCTGGTAAGAGTACCATGTTGAAAAACTTATTTTCCAATTATACATATGTCAGTTTAGAGGATACAGACAACAGATTTTTCGCAGAATCGAGCAGCTGGGCAAGTCGTTTCTTGGATTGACTTGCATTAATTCTTTAATCTAAAAGTCGTAGTTTTTATGAACGCAAATATTGAGAAACTATACAAAATTGGGTCTAAGAGTCAACGAAATATTATTGGGTTGATGTCTGGTACATCGCTTGATGGCCTGGATATAGCTTATTGTACAATATCGGATTCCGGTCATGATACAAAAGTAATTATTAATGCATTTGAGACCATTTCTTACAATCAAGAAATAAAAGAGAAAATCCGACGAGTATTTGCTAAAAAGGAAGTAGATTTTCCATATCTCGTACAGCTCAATGAATGGATAGGAACACTGCATGGTGAGATGGTAAATACCTTTCTGGAGACTCATAGAATATCCCAGAATGATGTGGATGTAATAGCAAGCCACGGCCAGACGGTCATGCATGTACCTAAGCATCAGCATATGGATACAGATTTTAATCACGCTACATTGCAGATAGGTGATGGAGACCAATTGGCAGTAAAAACAGGGATAATTACCATCAGCGATTTCAGACAAAAACATATTGCAGCTGGTGGTGAAGGCGCTCCACTTGCCGTTTATGGAGATTATCTGATGTTTTCCCAAAAAGGAGAAGATCGTATCATGTTGAATATTGGAGGAATCGCAAATTTCACATATCTACCTTCGACTGGTCTTGCGGATGCTGTTTTTGTTACAGATACTGGTCCAGGAAATACACTGATGGATGCATGGATGCGAAAATATTATGATTTGCCTTATGATGCAGATGGTTCTAAAGCAGTTGCAGGAAAAGTAAATGTAGAAATATTACACTTGCTAAAAAGTCATCCGTTTTTTAATCTTGAGTTACCCAAAACTACTGGTCCAGAATTGTTCAATCTGACATTTGTAGAAGATATTCTTAATGCATCTGGTCAACCAAATATGTCCAGTGAAGATATGATGGCTACACTGTGTCAGTTTAGTGCTGATACCATCGCTGATACTATAAAACAAGTTATTGGAAATGAATCTTTTTCCATTTATTTGAGTGGAGGAGGTGCACACAATCACCATTTGGTAGATATTCTCAAATCGTTATTGCCAAATTGTAGCTTTTGTAAAAGCGACGAGATAGGTATTTCGGGCGACGCAAAAGAAGCAGTACTTTTTGCAGTGTTAGCAAACGAAACACTTGCAGGAAAACCTATTGACTTTGGTAATCGTCGAGGAGTACCAAGAGTGTGTATGGGTAAAATCTCTTTTCCATCTTAAATTAAGTAAAATATATGGAAAATCAAAAATTGATCATTGCCTTTGATGCAAAAAGATTGTTTAACAATTTTACAGGACTGGGTAATTACAGTAGGACATTGGTACGAAATCTGCAAACCTATTTTCCTGAGCATGAGTACCATTTATTTACACCCAAAATTACTAAAAACGAAGAAACTGCTTATTTTCTTGACAATGAAAAGTTTGTCATTCACACACCTTCTTTTAATAGTCCATTGTGGAGATCTGTGGGAATGGCAGCAGATGTCAATAAACTCAAGCCTAATATTTTTCATGGTTTGAGTCATGAAATTCCTTTTGGGATTCATAAAAATATAAAAACGGTACTTACATTTCATGACCTGATTTATGAAAAATATCCAGAGCAATTTGGACTTTGGGATAGATGGATGTATAAATGGAAATATCGTTCTTCGGTGCGTCGTGCTGATCACACCATTGCGATAAGCGAAAGCACAAAGGAAGATTTAATATCTATGTATGAAGTGGAAGAAGATAAAATTTCCGTCATCTACCAATCATGTAATGATGTTTTTCAGATATTTGATGAGGAAGTAAAGCTTGACGACACTTTAGCAAATTTTAATGATTATTATCTTTATGTAGGGTCGATTATCGAGCGCAAAGGCTTGCTAAGCATCGTTTTTGCTTATGCCAAATTACCAGATGAATATCGAAAACCTTTTGTGGTCATAGGAAAAGGGGATAAAAAATACAAACAGAAAGTCGATGATATGATCAAATATCATGGTTTAGAGTCTTATTTCTATTTTGTAAATGGTATCAGCAATGAAAGACTCCTGGCTGTATATGACCATTCATTTGCCTTGGTTTTTCCATCCATTTATGAAGGATTTGGAATACCTGTGATAGAATCTTTATTCAGAAATAAGCCAGTGATCACTTCAATAATATCTTCATTACCAGAAGCAGCTGGTCCGGGAGCCATATTGGTAAATCCTTATGATCCTGATGAAATATGTCTTGCCATGATGGAAATCAATGATATGAAAAAATATGATCGTCTCAGTCGTGATGGTTATGCCTATGTCAATGATAGGTTTTCATCTGAAGGTACAGCGGTACAACTTATGGATTTTTATAATCAGATCATTCAAGATATTGAATAATATCGTGTAAAATCTAAGGTCAGAAGCTATATAATTGAGAGTCCAAATAATCAAAAAAGAGCTAGACTTGCGTTTAATTAGTTGGTTTTTATAGACAAAGAATCTAAAAAATATCCATTTCAAGGTAATTTCAAATCTATTTTTAGAGGGAGAAGAATAGAAATTTGTTTATACTCAGACACATAAAATCTTAATTTTTTACAAAAGAATAGCCAAATGCTTTAAATTAGTTTTGCACTGAATCTTTAAATTCTTTTGGAGAGATATTCTTTTTTCTTTTAAATAGCCTATTGAAATATGATCGACTTTCAAATCCACACTCCATATATACTTCTTTGATTTTGATATTTGGGTCTTGCAACAGGCTACTTGCTAGTTTTATACGTTCATTATTTATAAACTCTACAGGTGATATACCTAGTTCGTTTTTAAAAACTTTATGAAAATTGGACTCGCTCATATAGGCTTTTTGGCTGAGGTCTTGCACATTTAGGTTTTGTTGCAGATTTTTTCTGATATAATTGACTACATAAGCAAGTCTATTTGAAGTGTTCATATGCAAGGCCTGATCTGTATATATTTTTTTAGATTCGGCTTGCATGATTCTGATGATAAGCTCTTTAAGCATAAAATCCACAAAAAGGTCTTTGGCAGGATGATTTTCTGTAAAAAGAAATAAAAGCCTTTGCAATATATGGTAGATTCCAGTGTCATTGGTAAAATGGAAGTTATAATCCATAAAACACCATTCTTGATTTTGTGATCTCGGCATAGTTTCATTCATGATCATAATGACTTCTCTGATTTTGTCTTCAGATATTGCCATAGCCATACATTTTGTGGGACTATCCATATTTGCTTCTGGAAAATCAATACACATGACTTCGTCAGATGGCAAAATCAATGATTCCCCAGGTAGGAAATCGAATGCTTGTTTAGACCTAAGATGCATAACTTTTTTACCTTGAAGCATACTAGCCAATACTGGTTGGTCAAATTGTAAAAGAATTCGATCGGCAGTTTGATGTGTTTCAAAAATATGCATTGCTGCATTATTGAGTGTATAAGATGTTTGGTTTTCTACCAAAGTTTGGAGTTTTCTTCCAGAATAAAATTTATCGGATAATAACATATTGGCTGCTTTAATGACGATTTGTGCTGACTTTTGGCTAATTATAATACGAAATTACACCTTTTTTTGATATATTCTCTAATATGATTTATGTCATTGAGTGAATCGGTCATCTTTTTGATAGTATCGTATCTATTTCTTATGTCTACAGTATATAATTTTGTGATATTGTTTTTGTATTAGTTAATTGTATTGATTAATATATGAAATGAAAAGTAAAGTTTAGTTATTTTTAATCATTAAATCATAAAGCCATGAGCGACATTCTAACCACAGCGCAAAATGCTGTAGAAAAACCAACATTCAAAAGTCATTATGACAATTTCATAGGTGGTAAATGGACACCACCAGTTCGGGGTGAATATTTCGAAAATTTTTCACCCGTTGACGGAGCTGTTTTTACCAAAATTGCAAGATCTACTGAAGAAGATATCGAATTAGCTATTGATGCTGCTTGGGCAGCTGCCCCTGCTTGGAATAGTTCATCTGCTACTTTTCGTAGTAATCTATTGCTAAAAGTGGCTGATGTAATGGAGCAAAATCTTGAGTTGCTTGCTAGAACTGAAACTTGGGACAATGGAAAACCTATCAGAGAGACACGTGCTGCTGACCTTCCTTTGGCCATTGATCATTTTAGATATTTCGCAGGTGTCATCCGGGCAGAAGAAGGCAGCGTGAGCGAGTTAGATTCGAATACTGTATCTATGAATATCACTGAGCCATTAGGTGTTGTAGGCCAAATTATTCCTTGGAATTTCCCATTACTTATGGCTACTTGGAAGATCGCTCCTGCATTGGCAGCGGGTAATTGTGTCGTCCTAAAACCTGCAGAACAAACACCTGCTGGTATTATGGTTCTTATGGAATTGATAGAACACATTCTTCCAGCTGGAGTACTTAATGTTGTTAATGGGTTCGGGATAGAGGCAGGAAAGCCACTTGCTACAAATCCAAGAATCAATAAAATAGCCTTCACTGGCGAGACGACTACTGGCCAACTTATCATGCAATATGCTTCCAAAAATATCATTCCTGTCACACTTGAATTAGGTGGTAAATCTCCTAATATCTTCTTCGAAAGTATCATGGATGCAGATGATGATTTCTTTGATAAATGTATAGAAGGAGCTAATATGTTTGCCTTAAATCAAGGTGAAATATGTACTTGTCCATCTAGATTGTTAGTGCAAGAAAGTATTTATGACAAATTTATAGAAAGAGTCATCGAACGAACTAAAGCTATCAAAATGGGGCATCCACTTGATCCTTCTACCATGATAGGAGCACAAGCTTCTAATGACCAATATGAAAAAATATTGAGTTACCTAAAGATTGGTGTAGAAGAAGGTTGTGAAGTACTTACAGGGGGAGATGCAGCTTATGTAGAAGGTCTTGAAGGAGGATTTTACATCCAACCAACCATCCTTAAAGGTAATAATAAAATGCGTGTATTCCAAGAAGAGATTTTTGGACCTGTACTTTGTGTGACTACATTCAAAGATGAAGCTGAGGCTCTAGAGATTGCAAATGACACTTTATATGGTCTAGGTTCTGGCGTATGGACTCGAGATATGCATCAAGCATTTCAGGTTTCTCGTGGAATAAAAGCAGGTAGAGTTTGGGTCAACTGTTATCATGCATATCCTGCACACGCTCCATTTGGAGGTTACAAAAAGTCAGGTATTGGTCGTGAAACACACAAAATGATGTTAGCTCACTATCGTCAGACAAAAAATATGCTTATTTCCTATGACAAAAAAGCACTAGGCTTTTTCTAAAAATAGGTAATTATGGTCAAAAGAGTATTAGTCACCGATGAAGCAATTGCTGTAATTGATACATTAATCGCTAAATTTGGAAAATTGATTTTTCATCAGAGTGGTGGATGTTGCGATGGATCTTCTCCGATGTGTTTTCAGGATGGTGAGTTAATGCTCGATAATTCAGACGTTTGTCTAGGAGAGATACATGGATGTTTGTTTTATATGTCAAGAGATCAGTTTGAATATTGGAAGCATACTCAGTTAATCATTGATGTAGTCAAAGGTCGTGGCGCAAGTTTTTCTTTAGAAATCCCTTTGGGCTTACGATTTATTACAAAATCAAGATTGTTTACAGATGAAGAAATTCAAGTACTTGAGGCCAATATTGTGTAGCTGAATTTAAAATTAGAAGCTTAACGGGTTTATTCAGGCTATGTTTATTTTAGGATGGACATAGCTTTTTTTATTGACTGAAAATGATAACTATAATATTTTTTCAAACTAAATTATGATATTACTTTTCTTCACATGATGATTTTATAGATACTCCATAATATGACTGTGAATTACTTACAAATCTTAATTTTATGCATGTGAATACATACCTACAATTTTCGTCATTTATAAATTATTGAAAAAAATATTAATAAATATATGTGATTTATATATATATTAATAAAGTTTATCTATTTTTGCTTCTTTAATAGGTCTCTACAAATATTGTTTTAGTAATATATCTAAGCAAAAATTTAAAAATATGAAACTCATCCTCACAGACATCTTTTCTAAGATAGTCTCTTTTTGGTTAGTCAATCTATTGATAATCATCAATTTATCTTCGCAAAATACTTCCGTTTGTCCTATTGGTGTCGGTATGGAACCAAGTGTAAAAGTTAAGTCTAGCACTACATCATTTGCAAATGAAATATTTTTTCCACAGTTTATGAAGTGGCAAGATCTGAGTAAAATCAAATTTGCTGATGATCAGAAGGCAAAAGTTGTCTTACCCGATTTCAAACGGTCAAGAGTCATGATGGGCAATAACCTGAATTTGCAAATTCCTGAAGGATCGACCATAGATGGTATCATGTTGGTCATGGAAGGGCAATCTACCCAATATCAGCACATTGACGAATTAGAAGTCGTCCTACTTGATGCAGATGGCGAACCGAAAGGAACCAACAAAGCTAATACTGCAAAACTCCAGAAAGCTTGGTCTACTCGATCTGATGGTTCAGATCATATGTGGATGTATGGTTCACAGGTGGATACTTGGGGCGCATCTTGGACCGCTAATGAATTAAATAATCCAAATTTTGGTTTTCAGATACAACTTAGGAATATAGATCAGGATACCATTGAGATATCTATGGATAGGGTAGAAGTCATTGTTTATTATACACCATTGTATTCTTTTTGTGATGCAAATTGTCTGACTTTCTACATTGATAAACTCGAACAAAAGGGCAGCTACGTGTGGCATTATCCAGCTGGATTTGATATGGTTTCTGCATCTACTTCATTTCAAACAATTGATCTTAAGATCACTTATGCTTCATATGGCATACACGAGATATGTGTAGATGTTTATAATTATGATGGCACCTATGCAGAGACCTGTTGTAGAAAGTTTTTATACCAAAATTGTACATCATCGCAAATAAAAGGTTTGTTATGGGTAGACGGGAATAACAACAAGCTGCGTGATCTTGGCGAAGGTGTTTTGGACAGTGTTCAGGTCATTTTGTATTCAGATTCAGGACTTGCTGTAGATACTGTGTACTCTGATATTAATGGCAAATATCTATTTAACGATATCGACGTGGGCAAGTATTTTATCAAAGTTCCTGAATTGGCCAATCACAAAATGGTTCTTTTCGATAGTACGAATCTTGATTTGAATAGTGATATTACTAATGCTAATGGTCTTGGCACGACAGATTTGATACAAACTGTGATCGGCGAGTGTATTGAAGCAATAGATTTTGGCTATACGCCATTGATATCTATTGGGGATTATGTTTGGCTTGATAAAAACTATAATGGTTTACAGGACAGTACTGAATTAGGTTTAGAGAATATCAAAATATTTTTGTATAACGAAACAGGATCTGTGTTAGATTCTACTTTCAGTAATACATCAGGTTTGTATTCATTTGATAGTTTATCTGTTGGGAAATACCAATTAGGATTTGGAATTCCACAAGATTATTTGGCAACTTTTAAAAACAATTCTAATAGTAATTTAAACAGTAAAATTGATAATAACGGCCGTACACCAATCTTAACTTTTAATACTGCTGGACCTAAAAATAATGTTGATGCAGGTTTCTATCAGACCGCAAAACTAGGTGACTCAGTGTGGGAGGATAAAAATGGAAATGGTATTCAAAATAATGGTGAACTCCCATTACCAAATGTAGATGTTCTACTCGAAGGAACGGCTGGGGATGGTCAGCCCGTTAGTCTTCAGACCAAAACAAACTTGATGGGTAGATATGGTTTTCTGAATGTCAAACCAGGAAATTATAAGATCACTTTCACAGCGCCTAATAGCTATTTCTTTACACTTTTTGCACAAGGCGACGATCAGACCAAAGATAGTGATGCGCTCAATGGTGTAGTAGAAAATATAATGGTCTGTAGTGGAGATTTGTTAGTTAATTTTGACGCTGGACTTTATAGATTGGGTAGCATAAGTGACTTTGTGTGGGAAGATTTAAATGCCAATGGTCTACAAGATTTGAATGAATCAGGATTGGTAAATGTATCGGTTAGCTTAGTAGAAATACGCAGAGATGAAATTATAGAAATAGGAACGCAAGTCACAGATGAAAATGGTTTCTATATTTTTGATAATTTAAAACCAGGTATATATAGACTTACTTTTACATTACCTGATGGTTATTTATTTAGTATTGACAATGTCGGTTTGAATGATGCTGATGATAGTGATGTGGTAGGTAATACGATTGAAGATATCATGTTGATGAGTGGAGAAGACAATAATACCTATGATGCAGGAATGTATAGATTGGCTTCAATCGGTGATTTTGTTTGGGAAGATGTCAATGGAAATGGTATTCAAGATATTGGAGAACCAGGAATCGAAGGTATTGCATTATCATTGAATGGCACTAGCGGTGATGGAAATCCAGTCGCTACATCTGTCATCACAGATGGAAATGGCTATTATTTATTTGATGATTTGGTTCCTGGTACATATAATATAAATATGGCTTTACCAGGCGGTTTTATGTTCAGCCCATCAAATCAAGGTAGTGATAATAATGTTGATTCTGACGCAATTAATGGTCTTATCGAAAATATAAATCTTATAAGCGGTATTGACGATCTTTCTAACGATGTAGGCTTGGTAAGTGGCGTAACCATTGGTGATTTTGTTTGGAATGATCTTAATTCAAATGGTATTCAAGACGCAGGAGAACCAGGGTTATCAGACGTCAATATTCAACTTTCTGGTATAGATTTTAATGGTACTGCAGTCAATTTGAACACCACAACAGATCAAAACGGAGCATACAGTTTCTCAAATATATTTGTAGGCTCATACACGTTGACAGTTGATATTCCAATGGGTTTTACATCCACTTTGAACATGGTCGGTACTGATAAAAATATTGATAGTGATATAATCGAAAGTGGAAATACTATATCTTTTGCTGTAAATAATAATAACTCAGATTTCAGCTTAGATGCTGGGTTAATAGCATTTGGTTACATTGGTGATTTTGTGTGGGAAGATTTAAATTGTAATGGAATCGCAAATATTGGCGAACCGGGTATAGCTAACGTATTGATCACTTTGTCAGGAACAGATATTTTTGGCAATTTAGTAGAAATGACTACAACTACTGATGCCCAAGGTTCTTACGTTTTTATTAATGTATTAGCTGGATCTTACACGATTGCTGTTACTACACCGACAGGTTATGAGTCACAATCGCCAACTACTCATATGGTCACCGTTCAAAATGGGCAACAAATTAATACAATAGATGCCGCATTTTTCAGACGTGGAGCCATCGGAGATTATGTGTGGAATGATGTTAATGAAGATGGCATTCAAAATGAAAATGAAGTAGGTATCGAAGGTATAAAAGTGACGCTCACAAGTTTGAATTTACCAATGCCTGTCATTTTAGAAACATTTACGGATGGAACTGGCCTTTATTATTTTGATAATTTAAAGCCAGCTTATTATGATGTCGAATTTGAAATTCGCGAAGGATTTCAACCCACTTTTGCTGATCAAGATGTTGATGATACAAAAGATAGCGATATAGACGATTTAGGTAATGTATATGAAGTTGAGATCATAAGTGGACAGATAAAAACCGATATTGATGCAGGATTTATTTCTGAAGCAAAAGCCGTAATTGGTGATTTTGTATGGGAAGATATGAACGGAAATGGACTCCAAGATACAGACGAACCAGGAATATTGGGTGTAAAAGTACTTTTAAGCGGTACAGCTCAAAATGGATCTACCCTTAACGCACAAGTTATCACAGATAATGCAGGGAAATATCAGTTTAACAATCTTCCTGCAGGTACCTATACGTTAACTTTCGAAGCACCACAAGATTACATTTTTACGAAAGCAAACATCATTGGTAATGAAGATATTGATTCAGATGCAGACCCTTTGACTGGAAGTACTCAAACATTAATTATTGGATCAAACGATATTATTAATAATGTAGATGCTGGACTTTATCGATATTCGACCATTGGTGATTTTGTTTGGAATGATGTAAATCAAAATGGTTTGCAAGATATTGGCGAAGCAGGAATAGAAGGAGTTTCATTGATTTTGAGAAATATTGCTGGCGATGAAATAGCAAATACAATATCTGATGCTTCTGGATTTTACAATTTTAATAACCTAATTCCAGGTACATATACCATAAAAGCAGCCATTCCTAATGGATTTGACATTACCATGATAGAGTTATCTACTGATGCACTCAATTCTGATTTTGATAAAATTAATAATGAAGCTTTCAGTAGAGATATTATTTTAGTTTCCAATACTTCGCAATTGAATATCGATTTAGGGTTGATTTCTGTTCAGGGTAGTCAGTCGGGTTTTGTATGGTTTGATGAGAACGGTGATGGTATCAAAGATAATGTAGAGCAAAATTTAGATAGTATTTTAGTTTATTTATTAAATGATGCTGGAGATACATTAGCCGTAGATACGACTGATTTGAATGGATTTTATAATTTCCCTTCTTTATTAGCTGGCACTTATAGCATCATATTTGATCGACCAGATAGTTTATTATTCACACTCTTTGCTCAAGGAAATGACAATTTATTGAATTCAGATGTAATTGATATTTTTGATGGCGCTACTGCAAATTTCGTTATTTCCAATGGACAAGATAAAACTGATATCAGCGCGGGCCTTGTGGGTAGATCATCTATTGGTGATTATGTGTGGATCGATACGAATGAAAACGGACTTCAAGATACTGATGAAGAAGGTTTGAATGGCATTGTTGTGAAACTTTATGATCAGTCAGGTGGATTTATTGATTCTACTGTTACAATTTTAAACTTACTTACAGGACAATCTGGTTTTTATTCTTTTAAAAATCTTGTTTATGGTCTATATTCTGTTCGATTTAGTGTACTCGACAATTTTAGTTATTCTGTGATTAATGTCACTGACTCATTAATTAATTCTGATGTGGTATCTAGCATAGATGGAAGTACAGCCATATTTAGTGTTAGACCAAATGGAAATCGTCTTGATATTGACGCAGGATATGTTATCAATGCCCCACTTGCTGGTGTTATAAGAGGTCGTGTTTGGCAAGATGCTAATAATAATAAATTGCGAGATGTATCTGAAATTTCCCTTTCAGGTGTAGAAGTAAGTTTGTATGAAATGGGAGGCACATTTGTCAGTTCGCAATTGACAGATTCGGATGGAACTTATACGTTTTCAGATATACCATTTGGCGATTATTATGTGTCGGGACCTGTTATGAGTGATAAGGTATTTGTCATCTATTCAGGTGCTTCTGTGCCATTAGACAGTGATATTTCTAATGAATTTGGTCTTGGAAGTACTAGGGTTTTAAATCTTTTCCCTGGAGACACACTAAATGATATTGACCTTGGATATGCAGAGAAAATCACCATCGGAGATTTTGTTTGGAATGATTTGAATAACAATGGATTGCAAGAACCTAATGAACCTGGTATAGATGGTGTATCTATTCAATTGATTGATGAAAGTGGAAGTATTGTTCAAACGACTACTTCTGCTACCGATGGATCTTATTTGTTTGACAATGTAGCAGTCGGAAGATATAGTCTTCAGTTTTCTGTTGTGGATGGCTTTACATTTGTAGATCAAAACCCAATCAATCAGAATATAAATAGCAAGGCAGATGGTAACGGTCTAGTCACTCTTCGAGATTTCTTATTAGTGGCAGATTATGATAATATTGACGTAGGTTATGTACAAACTGGTTCAATTGGAGACAGGGTTTGGTTGGATTTGAATGGTAATGGACTTTATCAGACGAATGAGCCAGGTATTGCAAATATACTAGTTCAACTTTATTCTGAATCAGGCATGTTGGTAGATAGTACGCGTACAAATGTCCAACTAGGCAATGAATTTACTGGTTTTTACCAATTTACAAATGTAAAACCTGACCGTTACTATGTCAAGTTTAACATACCGTCAGGAACATATATTATTTCGGCGCCTAATGTGGGTGATCCAGAATTTGATAACGACATCACTAATGCAAATGGAGCTTTAACGACCAATCTTTTTGAAGTCCTGCCTGGTCAAAATATAACCAATATAGATGCAGGCGCATATCAACCAGCTACCATAGGGGATAGAGTATGGCATGACCTTAACAAAGATGGTATTCAAGATACAGGAGAGCCGGGAGTACCTGATATCACGGTAAATTTATTTAGCCAAAGTGGAATTACATTAGCTACTGCTGTGACGGATGCAGATGGCTTTTATTCATTCGAAGGACTTAGACAGAGGCTTTATTACTTACAGTTTTCACTTCCAGATAATTTCGAATTTACATTACAATACGCAGGTAATAGTGGTGCATTAGATAGTGATGTGGACATTACAGGTACGACACCTTTGATTTCTTTAGCTCATGGTAGTACGTTTTTGGATGTAGATGCGGGTATTCAATCCACAACGAATAGAGTGATAATGGGTAATGTATGGAATGATGCCAATGAAGATGGTGTGCGTACAGAAGATGAAAAACTATCTTCACTCATTGATGTACAACTTAGAGATATAAATCAAAACACTTTGCAAACTTTCAAAACAAATCATGCTGGTATGTATGCTTTCGTTTCTGGGCAACAAGGTGGATGTTACGTACAAGTTTCAGCACCAGGAGATCACGTATTTACTGCTAAACATATGGGTGTCGATCCAGATAAAGATTCAGATGTAAATGTAGACGGTAGTTCAGATATGGTAATATTAGACAATAATTACACCATGAAATATATCGATGCAGGATACTACCCAAAGGTCACTGCGACCTTAAAAGGTGTAGCTTGGTTTGATTCTAATGGAAATGGCCTTAGAGAAAGTAATGATTCATTAATGTCTAATGTCTTGATACTGATATTCAATAAGTTTCACATTTTTGTCAAATCAGTAAAAACAGATGCTTTTGGGAAATATGAACTCAATAACCTAGATCCGGGACAGTATTATTGCAAAGTACCAGAATATGGTGGCAAAAAATATATTTTATTTACAGGTGCAAATCAAGATCGTGACAGTGAAATCACTAATCAATATGGTACAGGCACAACTCGTTTATTGACTCTAGGTGGCGCAACAACCGTAGATAATTTTGATTTTGGATACGCTCGAAGTTCTAATTTTACGGATAATCCTGGTGAGTTTATGGTCAGAAATACTACGTTGTCTATACATCCAAATCCAGCATTTGATTTTATAGATGTGGTATCAGATGAAAGTGAATCAGCAATTTATTATATCGCAAATAATCAAGGTTCTATCATACTTAAAGGAACAATAATTGATGGCAATGCAAGGATAAATATAGAAAATCTTCCATCAGGTAAGTATTCTTTACACTTGGTAAGTGCTCGTTCAAAAATAGTCAAATCATTTATTAAAATTGACCAATAATGTAATAAGCTTAATTTAGAATAAATAAAAAAGGCACTCCAGAAATGAAGTGCCTTTTTTATTATACTTTTCTTTAGTCTGAATTAACAGAACTTTTCGTAAGCGCTCTGAAGGTTGTATGCAATAGCTTGTGCCGAATTACCTTCTATATGTCTTCTCTCTAGCATGTGCACTAACTTACCATCTTTAAACAGAGCAATAGATGGTGACGATGGTGGATAAGGTAATAAAAATTCTCTTGCCTTTTCTACAGCATCTTTATCCACGCCAGCAAAAACTGTTACTAATTGATCAGGTTTTTTATCTCCTGTCACCGACATTTTTGCACCAGGTCTTGCATTTGCAGCGGCACAACCACATACAGAATTCACAACTAACAGGACAGTACCTTCTTTATGGTCTAGTACCTCAGTCACTGCTTCAGGATTTTGTAAAGATTTGAATCCGAATTCCGTCAAATCTCTTGCTATTGGTGTAGTTAACTCTACAGGATACATAATGTTATTTTTATTTGATGTAATAATTAAACTTTGATTTTACAACTTGATAATCTCATAAACAAAAGATTATAATTGAAGTTTTGTTTTAAGAGCAAAAAAGGTAAAATTTAACCATTTTAGAAAAATGAATGTGCTAAATTTAGTATGTTTTTATGCTTGATCTAAAAGTTGAAATGGTACCAATTGATCAGCAATTTTCCTATCATTACTCAATCTTGGCACTTTGTTTTGACCACCGAGTTTTCCTTGAGATTTCATATAATCTCTGAAACTATCTTTTTTAAGTGATCTAATGATAAGTGGTTGGAGTATTTTTCCTTTGATAAGATCGTCGTAATATATGTTTTGAATACACATTTCTTTATCTACCTCAGCTGCAAATGTCTTAATATCAGATGGTGCGTGATCAAACTCCACAAACCACTCATGATAAGGCGTACTTCCATCCTGTGGGCTGACTTGTGGTGCCACGGTAAATTCTGTGATGCTAACTTTTTGCTTATTTGCAACGGTAAGGATTGCTTCTTCAACTTCTTTGCCGATCACATGCTCTCCAAATGCAGAGATATAATGTTTCACACGACCAGAAACTAAGATTTTATAAGGATTTAAGGAGACAAATCTTACACAATCGCCGATGTCATACGCCCAAAGTCCAGCATTGTTGTTTATGATGATGGCATAGTCTTTATGCAATTCCACTTGGTCGAGCATTAGTCGATCTGGATTTTTGTCAAAAACGTGTTCTACAGGTATAAACTCAAAGAATATTCCAGAATTGGTATTTAGTAATAATCCTGAATCATTTTTATCATCCTGAAAAGCAATAAATCCTTCAGAAGCAGGGTAGGTCTCGATGCTGTCCATTCGACCACCTACGAGTTCTTCTAGTTTTGCTCTATATGGTTCGAAATTTACTCCACCATACATGAATAGGCTATAATTTGGGAATACTTCTCGAATTGTTTTTTTACCCGTTTTCTCGAGAATTCTTTCGTAATACATTTGTACCCAAGGTGGTATGCCACTGATCAATCTCATGTCTTGGGTCAAAGTTTCTTCCACTATCTTCTCAAGCTTCGTTTCCCAATCATCTATACAATTGGTTTCGTAAGATGGCAACTGATTTGTACGGATCCATTTTGGCACTTCATGGTTTACAATACCGGACAATCTACCTGTAGGAATGCCACCTTTTTCATCTAGGACTGGTGATCCTGATAAAAATATCAATTTACCCTTAAAAATGTCTGCATTCCCAACTTGATGAAGATAGTTCAACATCGCATTTCGAGCAGAATGGATGTGATTCGGCATACTGTCAGGTGTTATGGGAATGTATTTCACACCACTTGTAGTACCTGATGTTTTTGCAAAATATTTGGGTTTTCCAGGCCAAAGAATATCTGCTTTCCCTTCTGTCACTTGGTCCACATAAGGCCTGAGCGCTTCATAATCTCTTACGGGTATATTCTTTTTATAATCTTCATAAGTTTGGATTTTATCAAAATGATGATCTTTCCCGAAAAGTGTATTTTTTGCTTTACTCGTAAGTTGCAGCATGATTTTTTGCTGATCAGAAACGGCTGTTTTTTTCCATTTATTGATTCTTTTTGCCGTGAATGCAGCTGCTTTTTGTACTATAAATGCCTTGATACTCATGTCGGGATACTACGATTAATGGGCAAAGATAAGAATAGTACTAAATCTTGCTTGTAAAAGTATAAAAGTTTAAAAAATGAATTTATTTTGGTAACTTCATGATATAAATAAGTCTTTTGATGCTATATTTTCCAGCGCCATTAGCCATTAATAATAACAATCCACCGATCATTGCTAAATTTCTCATAAAGAAAACAGCATTTTTTCTTTGCTCTTCTTGTGGGTCATCCCAAAACGAGTAAACTATTAGTGTAAAAGGCAACCAATACAAAATAAGTAAAATTGCACCAAAGTTGGCATAATACCCAATTAAAACAAGAATTGCGCCAAATAACAATATAAAAATAATGGTAACTAATAGGAAATCCTGATGCCATGTCAGGCCGTATAGTGACATTGTTGCCTTGGTTTTATCATAAAAAACCAAAGAATCTAATGCTTCGTATATAAATAAAAAAGCTATAAATATTCTACCTAATAAATCTGCGATATCCTTCATACTGCAAAAGTATAATTTTTAGTCGATATTATGGGATCATTTTTTGATATCCATCCATTTTTTGATTGCTTTGACCACATTTTGTCCGTCCATTGCTGCTGAGATGATACCTCCTGCATATCCTGCACCTTCACCACATGGAAATAGGCCATCAATCTCTGGATGACATAATGTATCTGCATCTCTTGGTATTCTGATTGGGGCAGATGTCCGGCTTTCTACACCGATGATATTTGCTTTATTGGTTTTGTAACCGCGCATTTTTTTATCAATATCGATTAGGCCTTGACGTAATCTTTTGTAGACGAAAGTTGGTAATATCTTATGTAAAGGTGCAGAAATTAAACCAGGAATATATGATGTTTCATTTAGCTCTAAGGATACAATACCATTCACAAAATCATCCACACGTTGTGCAGGTGCTTTTTGACTACCATCGCCTGCTGCAAACATGGCTTTTTCAACATCAGCTTGGAAATTCATTGCCGCGAAAATGCCCGTATATCCATGTTTTTCTAATTCATCGAGCTCGATAGATGTCACAAATCCTGAATTGGCAAAGGGACTATCTCTCCTGCTTAGTGACATACCATTTACAACTATTTCGCCTGGCGTAGTTGCCGCTGGTACAACAAGACCACCTGGACACATACAAAATGAAAATACGCCTTTGCCTGCTACTTGAGTGACTACACTGTAACTACTTGCAGGTAGATTTTCTTCTCGTTCATCTTGATGATATTGTGTTTGGTCTATATAAGATTGTGGATGTTCAATTCTAAGACCAAGCGCAAATGGTTTGGCTTCTATTTTGATGTTTTTATCGGCAAGCAGTTGATAGATATCCCGTGCTGAGTGACCAGTCGCAAGTATGACAGCTTCACCATCAAAACTAGTGTCTCCGCATTTTACGCCTTGTATCTGACCATTTAGGATGATAAAATCTGTTACTTTTTGATTAAAATGTACTTCTCCACCAAATTGTTCGATAGTTGCTCTAATGGCAGCAATGATGACAGGCAATTTGTTGCTACCTATATGTGGATGAGCATCTACCAAGATATCAGAAGTGGCACCATGTTCCACCAATAATTGTAAGACTTTTTCGATTTTACCACGTTTTACAGATCTAGTATATAACTTACCATCGCTGTAAGTGCCAGCTCCACCTTCGCCAAAACAATAATTAGAGTCAGGATTGACGACGCCATCTTGTTGTATAGATTTTAAGTCTCGTCTTCGTTCTCTCACATCTTTGCCACGATCAAGCACTATGGGTTTTAGTCCTGACTCTAGACATTCGAGTGCCGCAAAATAACCCGCAGGTCCTGCACCAACTATAATGACAGTCGGCTGATGAGCAACATCCTGGAATCTAGAAATTACTTCTTCAGTTTTTTGAAATTTTTCATCAATATACACATCGTATCTTAAGATATAAATCGGTCTTCGACCACGTGCATCGATCGATTTTTTTACAAGCACGATATCTTGAATACGTGGCACTTCACTTTTCATTTGTTGATGAATGAGCGAATGGATGTATGTATCATCGTGGACTTTGTCCGGAAAAACCTTAATTTCTACTTGTCTGACCATGCCGTTTGGCAATTTTAGCCACAAAAGTACGTGTTCTTTTTAGAAAAATGGATTAGTATGGGAAATGAAAAGAAATATTCAGTGATGGTCAAACCTTTTTTTAATTTATATAGAGCATGTAGTAAAAAATCCGGTGTTACTAGTTGTATTTATTATTTTATTAACCTGTGAAGCTATTTTAGGACGAGACAGTTGCTCAAAGTAAAAATTAAGCAAATTTTAAGTGGGAAGCTACTTTTGATCTTTCTTCTTACTGCTTCAATATCCAATCATAAATAGCATCTGTCCCTGATGTAACACTCGCAAGTGTGACTGGAAATAGCACATCGGGCATAATCGTATTTGCATTTGCTGTAGCTTCATCTAATGTTGTTTTTCGATGACTTCCAGAAAATCCAATGCGTAAACAAGAGCTTGGTAAATATCTGAAATCAACACCACCATAGAAACTTGGTTTTCCACCCGTTGGCTCTCCTAGTATGGTAGCATTGAGTAATCTTTTTAGTTGCATGGTGTGAATAATCGCTGCTGAAAACGTCCTTCTACCTACGATGACATATACCTTAGTTTTGGTGGTATCGATCATTTGTGCTAGTTTTTCTATCATTGCTGAACCTTGGGCAGTAGTGCCACCACCATTTCGACTAAGGTCAAAAACTAATTTTTTAATTGGTTGATTATTAATGACTTGAAATACTGAATCTCTGAAATGACGGAAATATGGTAGTGCTTTAACCTCAGTTTTTTCTTTTGATTTTTTGTCTGTTTTGGGCTGAGTAGTACAATATTCATTCATATCAATATTTAATGAATCTTGGATAGCCAACATTTGTTCGTTTTCTCTACCTGTACATCTATTATACGTTACAAAGTAAAGACTATCTTTTGGCAGATACTTATGGCCAAAAATTGCTCGTGTTCTCGGTCTTTTGTTTTTTCTACCACTGAATTTGATATATTCTACTTCATCATTATCAATATCTTCCACATGTAGGGCTTTCACCGTTTTTTCATCTGGAATGCCGTAATAATTTTCCATTTGGAGTTTCACTTTTTCTTTATCAACAAAACCAAAATACTTGAGAACATCATAATTGACCAGATAATTGGTAATATTTCTTTTGTGCCAGGAGTCATTTTCTGCGACATAAAGTGTTTTTACACTATCTATGATGGATTTTAAAGGGTGTCCATTGATACTAATCAGTTTGTTTCCCATCACATTTTCGTCAATATCTATAGTACCAACGATAAAAATGCCCTCATCAAAGGTTTCAAGTACGATCGGCAAATACATCCTTGGAAGTTTATGCAAGAAGTTTGATGTTGTATGTGAATCACCCAATTTTACTAGTAATTGCTGAATCTTTATAAACATAGTTTCGTCGCTGATGACGCCAATTTGTTTTTTGAGACTTTCGATATCACTTTCGTATGTTGCTTGTGGGTATTGAAAGAATAAATTACTATGCAAAATAGGTAACTCATTTTTCAGGTAGTCCAGATCTTTATGCCAATCAATTTTAGGCGTTTCTTGTGTATATGCATTTCTGTAGGATATTATCAGTAGCATGAAGATTCCTAACCATTTACAGAAAGATGTGAATATTTTCATTTTGTAATTAATATGGGTATCTCTTAATTTTTCTTTAAATTTGGGTATCTCTTCCAAAACATTTACCTTTATGTCTCGTTATTGAAGCAACAAAGTTAAAATAAATATGCATACAGATACTATTGACAACTTACAAATGATAGAAGAATCTGCCAAAACATTTGCACAGCAACACATATTACCGCATGTGATGGAGTGGGATGAACCTCAGTTTTTTCCAGTGGAAACCATGCGTGCATTAGGCCAATTAGGCTTTATGGGTGTGTTGGTACCAGAAGAATATGGTGGGTCAGGTCTCGGATATCAAGAATATGTGAGCGTAATAGTAGAAATAGCAAAGGTTTGCGGTTCTGTGGGTCTAAGTCTTGCAGCACACAATAGCCTTTGTACAGGTCATATCTTGGCATTCGGTAACGAAGAACAAAAACAAAAATACCTACCTAAGTTAGCTTCCGCAGAATGGATAGGAGCTTGGGGATTGACAGAAGCAAATACTGGTTCGGATGCGATGCGTATGCAATGTGTTGCTGTACAAGACGGTGATGATTGGGTAATCAATGGCTCAAAAAACTGGATCACACATGGTAAATCAGGTGATGTAGCTGTTGTACTGGCACGTACAGGTGATTTATTAGACAGTCGCGGTATTACAGCTTTTGTAGTAGAAAGGGGTACGCCAGGTTTTTCAGGAGGTAAAAAGGAAAACAAGCTTGGCATGCGTGCATCAGAAACTGCCGAAATGATTTTTGATAATTGTCGAGTTCATAAATCGCAAGTGTTAGGCAATGTAGGAGAAGGTTTTATCCAATCTATGAAAATCCTAGATGGTGGGCGTATCAGTATTGCTGCATTATCATTAGGAATAGCAAAAGGTGCCTACGAAGCATCCGTAAAATACGCTAAAGAAAGAGAACAATTCGGTCAGCCAATAGCTAATTTCCAAGCTATCTCTTTCAAACTAGCAGATATGGCGACCAAAATCCAAGCAGCAGAGTTACTCATCAGAAAGTCTGCTCACCTTAAAAACAACCACCAACCAGTCACTACCATTTCGGCAATGGCCAAATATTATGCATCAGAAATTTGCGTACAAATTGCAACAGATGCTATCCAAATATTCGGTGGATACGGTTATACCAAAGATTTCCCTGTAGAGAAGTTCTTTAGAGACTCTAAGTTGTGCACGATAGGAGAAGGTACATCAGAGATTCAGAAATTGGTGATCAGTAGGAATATATTGAAGGAAGGGTAGGCTTCAGGTTTCAACAATAGATATTATTAGATTTAGTGGCAATTTTAAATCAGAATTTTTATTTTGGTTCGGTATATGTTTATGCTTCTACTTTAAATTTTCCTGACAAATCTAAAGTAACACTTTAAATTTTCCCGACAAATTTAAAGTAGATGAATTTTACCTTGGCAAGAATTTCTAAAAAGATTATGGGTAGGCGATGTGATGTAAAATGAGAGTTTTATCATTTATTCTACCCCATTTCTGTTAATTTCTTCCCAATTTCTCTTAATAAAAACATATTGCAGTATAATAATTTTTTACTGTACGCATCCCGATATACTTTTACATCGTTATTTATTATAAACCATTTTAACACGAAGATTATGTGTTGTTTCACATCAAATCAGAATAGCGCAGCACCTGCTGACAGCATTCTTCGTGGCTTACATTTCTCTTAAGAATATCCTTTCCCATAGATATATGAAGCCCGAAGAAATACATTTCAACGGGCTTTTTTATGCTTACTACTTTCGATTTACCATCATAATTTGTCAACTCTAGTCCATATTACGAAGAATTGAACAATTGTAAGCACAATTAAAAATTTCCCGTTTGGTATCATTTTGAAGCTTGAAATTGTATTTTAGGCAAACCTACCGTCTTGCAATTCATATTGCACATTTATTTATATTTTATTAATTCAAAATCAATCATTCATGGGAAATAAAATCTCAGGGAAGGACTTAATTAAATTGGGCTTTCCTCAAAATAATTCAATAAACATTGCGCTCGGATATATCAATCGATACAAGAAGCGCGAGAAAAAAGATAGTATCCTGGCACAGGCGAAAGAAGTTTTGCTCCAACCGGATACTTTTATGGGCGACCCAACTTGGGGAAAAATAGCTGAAAGTCTAGTCAAACCCGTTGAACTAAAAATGCATCGATTAAAATCAGAACGCGTGCCTTTTCAGATCTATGGCGAAAACGAGATAGAAGATGCCGCTAAGTATCAACTGTACGAATCACTCAAACTTCCTGTTGCAGTCAAAGGTGCGCTCATGCCCGACGGACATGCGGGATATGGTCTTCCGATTGGTGGTGTATTAGCTACTGAAAATGCAGTCATTCCTTACGGAGTCGGCGTGGACATCGGCTGTAGGATGAGTTTGTCTATTTTTGATTTACCAGGAACGTACGTCAATGGTCGGGAAGATGAGCTAAAAAACATGCTCCAAGATCACACCAAGTTTGGTATGACTGAGACGCACAAAATCAAAGCCGATCACGCCGTGTTGGACAGGAAGGAGTTTCGAGAGATTCCATTGCTCAAAGGTATGATCGACAAAGCGTACAAACAACTCGGCACCTCAGGTGGTGGCAATCATTTTGTAGAGTTTGGCATCGTGGATATCGATAAGACTTTGCCAGAATGGAAACTCAAACCTGGTAGTTATTTTGCAGTCTTGTCTCACAGTGGTTCGCGTGGATTGGGTGCCAATATTGCCAAACATTATACGACCCTCGCTATGAAGCAGTGTCCTTTGCCACGTCAGGTGCAGCATCTGGCGTGGTTGGACCTGAATACCCACGATGGTATGGAATATTGGTTGGCGATGAATTTGGCAGGGGACTATGCGGCGGCTTGTCATGAAGATATACATCGACGACTTAGCAAAGCATTGGGCAAACGTGTTTTGGTAAATATTTCTAATAGTCATAACCTTGCTTGGCGCGAAATAGTAGATGGCAAAGAATGTATCGTTCATCGCAAAGGCGCTACTCCGGCAGCTCGTGGCGTAGCGGGCATCATTCCGGGATCGATGACTGCGCCAGGATATATTGTTGTGGGTAAAGGTGATGAAAATAGTATCCAATCAGCTTCACATGGAGCAGGAAGATTGTTTTCAAGAGCTCAATGCAAATCTCAATTTACACAGCATGAGATCAAAAAAAGACTCAAAGATGCTGGCGTGACCTTGATCGGTGGTAGTATCGATGAATCGCCGATGGCATACAAAGACATCATGAAAGTCATGTCATTGCAAACAGAATTGGTGGATATTATGGGCACTTTCACGCCAAAAATAGTAAGAATGGACAAAGGATAACATCATGCAAAAGTTAATTCAAATCACATCAGGTCGTGGACCGGCTGAATGTACCCGAGTAGTCGCTCGGGTACTTCAGATTTTATTGGATGAAGCAAGAAACCTAGGGCTACTAGATGTTCAAGTGTTGCAAAAAATAGCAGGAGACGAAAATGGGTCTGTTGAGACAGTACTTTTGTCCATTGAAGGAGATCAAACATTGAGTTTTGTCGCTTCGTGGATTGGTACGATACAATGGATAGGCGAAAGCGAAATACGCAAAGACCATAAACGAAAGAATTGGTATATTGGTATTTTTGAAGTGGAAAGTGCTGAGAATGTTGAAGTTAAGGATACGGATATTTCCTATCAGGCCATGCGCAGTTCGGGTGCTGGTGGGCAACATGTTAATAAGGTCAGTTCTGCGATCCGAGCAACTCATCTTCCTACAGGAATACAAGTGGTAACCATGGATAGCCGCTCACAACATCAGAACAAAAAATTGGCTTATGACCGTCTTTTAGTGAAAATCCGTGAAAAACATTTTGAATCCTTAAAAATCAATGAACTGTCTCAATGGAAAAACCAAATGCAGATAGAACGTGGCAATCCAGTCAGGACATTTCGTGGTTCCGATTTTAAAAAAATGAAAGTAGAAAAAGGGTATAAATCCCAAAGGTTAAGTTTAAAAAATGATTTGAAAAATGAGTTCGATAGATAAATATTTAGTTAAGGCCTTAGATGCCTATCCGTACAACCTAGAAGAAGCCATAGAATCCCTGGATTATGCTTTATCTGGTGACAATAACAACGCTGCAACACTCTGTCTATATGGCAGGGTGTATGCAGAACAGTTGCAAGATTATACCACTGCAAAAACATATTTCCAAGATGCTTTAGCAGCAGATATCAGGGCTGTTTTTGTATATCCTTATTTTATACAACTTTTGATAGATTTTGACGAAGATATGGAAGCAGAAAAGTTGATAGATTTTGCATTGACTATCAAAGGAATAGACAAACCTTTGATTATTTCAAAACTTATCTTGTTAAAGGAAAAAATGGCTCAATACAAAGAAGTAAAAAAATGGATTGGCAATTTGAAATCAGTCGTTTTAAATGATGGTTATCAGACATTTATGGATAAAACGGAGGCTAGAATTAAGGCGAAGAGTAAAAAAGTTGGGAAGAAGAAGTGATAAAACTTATATAACATGTAACCTTCTACTTTCTTAACCATTTTCAACTACTAGCCCAAGCTTTATCACCTTTTTTGTAAGGGTAACTCCCGTCATATCTACCTGGAACTGCTATGTAATTAAGTGCCTTCGTAGCACCGATTTCTGATGAGAAATAACCTAATATTGTAAGTTGTTTCATCATTACAAAATAGTGTTCTTGGTCTTCATATTTTTTGGCTTTTCTATATGAGATGGCTTGTGTGTTTACATCATTTAAAAATGCTGTCTTTTGATCTGCATTAGCACTTATAAATGATGTGGAGTATTTTGTTTCAAAGCTTTGTTTGATATTTTCCAACCCTTCTATAAATATTTTCTGTTCTTCGATACTGTAACAATCTGTCACCATTTTATGCATAAAAGCACCAATATTTGTTGACTTGGCACCAGGACTATCTGTTTGTGGTATGATGGTTTCACCTATTTCATCTAGGAGCGCTATTTGATCAGTTGATAATAATGCTTTTGTAGCCAGTCCATCCGTTTTGCATCCTGATTGAATAAATATTTGGCCACCTACAAAGGCAGCACCTGTCAAGATCGATATTTGTTTTATGATTGTTCTCCTGTCCATGATTGTAATTATAGATTTTGTTTTTTTAATTCACTGAAAGCGTAATCTGCTGCTCGTGCGGTCAATGCCATATAGGTCAAAGAAGGATTTTGACACGCACTGCTTGTCATGCAAGCACCATCTGTTACAAATACATTTGGCGCATCCCATACTTGATTCCAACCATTTAAGACCGATGTCTTTGGATCGTTTCCCATACGGGCTGTACCCATTTCGTGGATTCCGTGACCCATATTATGCCCGGAGTCCCAGATGTTGACGTCTTTTACACCAGCATTTTCGAACATTTGTTTCATTTCTTCTACAATGTCTTTGCGCATGTTCAACTCATTTTCTCTGAGTTCGGCGTCCATCGCTAGGATTGGCAATCCCCATTTATCTGTTTTTTGTTTTCCTAAGTTTGTATCTGTGGTGATATTTCCATCTTTATCATAAAGCCTTTGATCTAGCATGATTTTATTGTCATGATGTGGCAATATCTCACCAAACCCTGTGCTTCCTATTTGCCATTGACCAGGCGTAGTGAGCATGTTTTTTAAATCAACACCTATACCTAGTTCTGCTACATCTCTTTGCCATTCTTCTCTACTAGCTGATCCTTGGTAACCAAATCCTCTCAAATAGCTGCGTTTGTCGCCATTCAGGTTTACAAATCTTGGGATATAAAAACCATTTGGACGTCTGCCATATGTATAAAAATCTTCAAAACCATCCATTTTACCACTTGCACCAAGGTTATAATGATGATCCATGACATTATGGCCTAGTTCACCACTGCTACTTCCTAATCCTTCAGGCCAAACGTCGGTGGCAGAATTCATCATTAACCAAGTACTATTCAGTGCTGAGGCGCACACAAATATGATTTTACTCTTAAATTCATAGGTTTTATTGTCTTCGGTATCTAAGATTTCAACACCAGTTGCTTTCTTATTATCTTTGTCATATAAGATTTGTTTGGCTATGGCTCCCGTGACAATATGAAGATTTCCAGTAGCCAAAGCGGCAGGTAATGTTGATGACTGTGTGCTGAAATATCCACCATAAGGACATCCTTCCCAACATCGATTTCTATATTGACATTTGCTTCTCCCAGGTAAGTCAGATGTAAGATTGGCAACACGCCCTATGAAAAGGTGACGTTTGTTTTTATAATGAGTTCCAATTTTTTTGGCTATTTCTTTTTCAACAATATTCAAGTCCATGCCAGGTTGAAATTGTCCATCAGGTAGATAAGCTAAGCCTTGTTTTGTGCCACTTACACCTATGAATTTTTCTACAACATCGTACCAAGGAGCCAAATCTTTATACCTTATTGGCCAGTCTACACCTATCCCTTCTTTTGCATTTGCTTCAAAATCTAAATCACTAAGTCTATAACTTTGCCTTCCCCAAATAACACTTCTTCCTCCCATCCTATAACTTCTCCACCAAGTGAATGGTTTTATCTCAGAGTACGGACAGTCTTTTTCATTAACCCAAGCGTCCATGACTGCTTCTTGTGCTGCCCAACCTCTATGGATGACTGGATAATCTGATTTTTGGGCTTGTGTGGTCATGCCACCATGACCAAATTCCCATGGGTCTTGAGATGCTGTTTTATAATCTTTGATGTGATCGTGTCTTTGTCCACGCTCTATCAGCAAGACTTTAAGACCTTTTTCAGTTAATTCTTTTGCTGCCCAACCACCACTTATGCCACTACCTACTACAATGGCATCGTAAGTATGGAGCTTTGTACTTTTAATATTCAAATAAGTTGTATCCGTCATGTTTTGGGTGTAAATTATGGTGGTTTTGGGTAAATATTAATTAAAGCGATAAATATACAAATACTTTATAACTACGTGTATTACGATGTTTAATATTTCATTTTTTGACTAAAATGTCATTAATATTTCATTTAATTTCAATTTTCCTACTTTTTATAAAATGCTTTTCAAACCATTCTAATAAACATTTGTTATAACAAATATAATCTATTAAGACATGGAAACGAATCACCGAAGGAGTTTTTTCAAAAAATTAGGTTCATCTTTAGTGGCAACCGTAGGCGTTGTTACTGGCGTGAATTCATTACAAACAAAATCAGATATGCAAATAGAAGAGCAACAAAAACCAATACTCGAAATAAAACCAATGGGCTTTATCTGGGATACTTATGACCCATTTTTGTTTTGTGTCCATCATGAAGACAAGTTTCCTGTGGGAAATGGCGAGATGGGACCCGAACCACAACTCTTAGAAGGTAGATCCATTGGAGATGATTTTATCATTCGTGATGGTTGGCGAATGTATCATGGCGCTACAGTTCCTGGATTCCCAGGGCATCCACACCGTGGATTTGAGACCATTACAGTCGTGAGAGAAGGTTTTGTAGATCATTCAGATTCAATGGGTGCTTCTGGTAGATATGGTGAAGGCGATGTGCAATGGATGACAGCTGGACGTGGTGTACAACATGCTGAGATGTTTCCTTTGATACATGAAGATCAAGAAAATCCTATGGAATTATTCCAGATATGGCTCAATCTTCCCAAAAAGTCAAAGATGGTAGACCCGCATTTTAAAATGTTGTGGAGCAAGGATATACCTAGATATCAAGTACAGGTCGGAGAACAAAAAGGAGTAGAAGTAGAAGTGATAGCTGGAGAAATAGAAAACCATAAGGCGCCTTCACCTGCCCCAAATAGTTGGGCAGCTGATCCACAAAATGAAGTAGCCATTTTTAATGTCAAAATCGCACCTGGCGCAACATTTATCTTACCAAAAGCATCATTAGGAATCAATAGGACTATCTATTTTTATCAAGGTGAAAAGCTGAATATTGGCGACCAAACCATTACCAAATATAATCTCGCGAAAGTGAGATCAGAAATGACACTCGAAATAGAAAATATATCTGAGATAGACACAAAAATCCTAGTTCTTCAAGGCAAACCTATCAATGAACCTGTGATGCAATATGGTCCATTTGTCATGAATACGAAAGAAGAGATTCACCAAGCATTTGATGAGTTTAACAAAACGAGATTTGGTGGTTGGCCTTGGCCTTCATATGATGTGGTGCACGACAAAAACACAGGCAGATTTGCCAAGTATGCGGATGGTACTTACGAAGTAGGAAGCTAAGAAGTCACTTAAGTTAATTATCGCAAAATCGTAATATCTCCTGCCAATACTTTCTCTTTGCCGTTAATAAGTTTTAAGGCTATTTTGTATACATAAACACCTGGTTGACAATCAGCACCCTTGAAACTTCCATCCCAAACGACAAGTTCGGGTAGCACCTTGTCTATGCTATATACATTGTTGCCCCATCGGTCATAAATTGCGCAAGTTGTCACTTCTGCAATGATATTACTATTGGTAATTGTAAATAGTCCATTGGTTGTCGATCCAGGCAGGATGATGTTGGGTAAGACAATTTCAGTTGTATTTTCATTAACTTTTATTTGTAATGAATCTTGTGCTAAACAACCATTGTTATCAATTATTTCAAGACTTAGTTGGCCAGATACATCCCCAATAAATGAAATGCCTGATAACTTTTCGGTTATGATCTCACCATTTGGCAAGGTCCAGGTGGTAGACAAAATATCTTCAAATGCTAAATTGGATGTGAAATCCACTTCAATGTTCTCTCCCTGATCGATGGTGAGGTCCAAGCCTAAATCAATATCAAATGCGACAGGTGGAATCAAGTTAATCATTTGCTCAACCCTGCAAGTAAAGCTATTGACAGCTAGTATCGTAAACTGACCTGCTGGGAGATTTTCTATTGTTAAATTGTCCAATGAAGTGCCATCTAAGGAGTAATCTACATCTTGAGTAAGGTCCAATGGAATAATGTTTATAGTGCCATCTGATTGGCCAAAACAAAGTGGATCCGTTATGTCTAACTCGAATTCAGGTAAAGGAAGTCGGATACCTTCGACTGAAGAAGTATCTGAACCACATTCATTATTTACAGTATAATATACCCTGAAATCATCTTTAGCACTATCATCAAGGTTTAATATAGAAGGTATTGGGTTCGTAAAATCTCTCAAGTACCATTGTCCTCCTTTATCAGCAAAAGTTATAAAGTCTTCCAGATTAACTGTAATTGCTATATTGTTGCAAGTTGCAAAAGATTGATCATCTGTCCCTGCATTTGGTTTATTTCTTATGTCTAATACATCACTGCCGATATCATACTTGCACCCAAAATTATCTGTAAACGTATACGTTAAAAGATCTCCATTTTTAAGATTTTCATTAATCAGCACAAGTCTGCCATCCACATAGCCAAAGTCTGCCACGATACTCTGATTTATACTTACTTCTATGAGACCACCAATTGGATTTAAAATATTAAAGAAAATAGGACTTTCTTCACAAGTATATTCATCTAATGAAATGGCAATACCTGGTTTTGATGTCCAGTTAACTCGTATTCCTGTTGTAAAATCTGTACATTCACCAGCAATATTTATTTCCCCATTTTGATCACTTTGTCCAACTAACCTAGTCAGTATAAATGAATTTCCTGAATAAGATGGATCATATGGTATGGGAAAAGTTTTTGTTCTCACTAATATGTTACCAATGCTGTTTATTTCTCCATCGTGCAGAACATATTCAAAACCATCACCACTGTCTAACGTAAAGTTTTCTATAAGGGTAAGTGATAGGTCTTCTCTTTCGCAAAGTGTAATATTACCTGAATTTAAAGAGCCAGCATCAGTTATACAGAGACATTCTTTTGTCTCCACAATCAAAGGTGTAACACATCCTCGGTCATCTTCAATAAAAAAAGAAAAATTGGTCAAACTTGCAAAATTCTCACTAACGTAAGGGGATGTTATGGGCGTATCTCCATTAAGGAAATAGGGCGCTGTACCACCTGTTATTTCGAAACTCGTACTAAATTCTAGTCCATTACATTCCGTAATGAGATTATTGACTACAGGAGCATCAAATAGTTCGAAAGTTTTAGTGAAAGTAGTCACGCATCCATTCTCTACAACATCTAAACTTGCTGTATAAATCCCAGGTTTGTCAGAAACAATACCTAGTATGCTTACAACAGCAAATACATCGGGCGGTACTAATGTCAAATCAAAGTTGGTAATATTGTCAGTAGAACTAAACACGAAATCTGCACTTAGCGCACATGGTGCTACAATGACTTCCCATGTCAAAGTTGGGTTTTGGTAAAAGACTACAGGCTGACCCGCAGTCACAAAAGAACATGGTTGGATTTCATAATTTCCATTTTCAAAATTGACAGAAATATATGAAATGTAATAAATCGTACCGAAATCTATATTGGATGATTTGGTAAAACTTCCATCTGCTGATGTTGCCAATATTGTCCCTAATGTGGTCGTTGGCGAAGTGTGCAGGATGTAAATAAAACTGTCCACTTCACCGAGTATTCCATCAAAATTATATTCTGCAACGACAGATTCTCCTTCGCACGCAGTTAATAATGTATTAGACATAGTACCAGCTGTACTTTGGCAGGCACAGTTGAACGTCAAATTTGTACTGTCTACACATCCATTTATAGAAGTTATAATGACTTGTGTACTAACACCTGATGGTAAATTTTCAAACAGTAATTGATTGGGTGATACTTCTGTTGAAGAAATACTTGATGTAAAAGGAGCTGTCCCAATGATAGGAATGGTAGCTTCATAAAATGTAACATCTTGACATACATAGGTAATCGGTCCAAGACTCAAAGCTTGATTGAAAGTGATATTTAAAGTAGCAGTATCTCTACATACATCATTATTGGCTATCAAAATGACATCAAATGTACCAAAAGTAGATGCTGTGACTAATGACTGAAGTCCATTTTGATTGGAGAAGCTTAAGTTGTTACTACTAGATGACCAATTATAATTTGTACCAGATTGGGGATTGATGGATATGATATTTGTAAGTGCACAAGTATCTGATATGGGATTGATATTTACTAAAGGATTGCTGCGGAATATGACAGGTTGACCCGGAGACACTCCAAGGCATAAATCGCTTAGATCAACACTTCCATTCAAATTGTTGCCTATGACATAAGAAATGTAGTATCGTGTATTGAGATTTAAACTAGGTTGATAACTAAAAATTCCAGTTTGATTGGTTGCCAACACAGTACCCAAAATATTGGACGCACTTGTATGAAGTACATACATACCCACATCGTCAGCGTCTAATACTCCATTGTTATTATATATTGCAGAAACACTTCCACTTTCAGCACATACAATTAGTTCGGTGGATGACATTGTCCCACCTTGTGTAGTACAGTCACAATTAAAGATACCTTGTACAGCATTAGAACAATTGATGCCATCTGCAATATCAAAATTGTAGGCAGTACCAGAAGTTATGAGTGTCGATGTATATGAATTTCCTACGATAGGATCACCATTCACGATGTATGGCAATTGACCACCTGAAATATTGAAAGTCACGGTATAACCTCCATCCAAAGGGTCACAATCTACGCTGGTTATTTGAGTCGTAAGCGCATCGAAAACTGCTACTTCTACGATGTCTTCACGCATACAACCTTGATTGTTTTCTTCCAGTAAAAACTGATATATTCCATTGCCATCAACAATAACTTGGGTATTTAATAGTTCAGGAAAATCGATGTCGACATTACCGCTTGAAAGAACACTCCAGGTAGTAGTGCTTCCTGTCACAGAGTTAGATCCATTAAGTGTAAAAGTATTTCCACAAACTTGTAGGTCAATCCCTGCATTCGGACTAGGTATTTGATTGAAAACAATTGGTTGGCCCATAGAAATGGAAAGACACGGATCATTTAAATCGACTGTGCCACCTATATCATTTCCAACCACATAAGAAATATAATAAGTCACACCATATTGCAAAGTAGGTATATATATGAACTCTGGTATAACATTCGAACTAAAAATACTGCCCAAAATATTCCCTGGATTATCATGCAACACATAAAAGCCGATATCATTAAAATCCAAAAATGTACCTGTTGCCATGCTTCCAACAGCTAATTGATCTTCACAAACTTCTATCAACTGGCTACTGCTAACGCCCGCATCAGACACACATGGACAATCTTGACTACCTGATAATGTAATCTCACAATCTTCGCTATCATTTATCAAAAAACTATAATCAGTACCAAATGGGATTAAAGTAGATGTAAAAGTATTGCCAGCTATGGTATTATTATCCACAGTGTAAGGAGCTAATCCACCATTTATGGTAAATGAAACGGTATATCCATTGGCATTGTTACAATCAAAAATAGGATTGGAAATCACAAAATCAGGTTGTAGCGTGATAGTTATTGTATTTACTCCTGTACAACTATTAAGTGTTTCTGATAATTGAACAACATAAGTACCTGGAAGGGTAGCAAAAATATTGGTAACAGGATCATTGGTAGTGCTAAAACTAATGACTCCTGGTCCTGAGATCTGAGTCCATTCATATAAAGATAAACCATTAGGAATACTGGCAGTAAGTGTTGCTGACTGACCGCATTGCGTAAGTGCTGTTATATTGGGCGAAGGAATGTCATTAATCTGGATATCTTGACAAATACTCTGTGGTGGACTACATGCGGAAGTTACATCTACACAAACGGTTATTGTTGCTACTGTTGATGTCGTTATTGATATTTGTTCACTTCCTTGACCTGATAAAATTGTACCAGAATTGACCGACCAATTGATAGTTGCATATTGATTAGCATCATTCAGTATAACTTGAAAATTTGTATTTATACAAGCTGTTGATGGCAATGTGATGACTGGTGGTGGTGCAATATCTGTAATCGTTACACTTAGACAACTGATATCGACATTATTACAAGGATCTATAATGTTGTAACAAATTTGTCCACTGCCACCATTATTCCACACCACATTGACTTCACTCTCAGTTTGGGTCGATATATTTCCATTGACGACCGTCCAAGTATTGGTAAAACCTGGAGGCAGACCAGGACTTAAAGTATATGTTTCATTTTCTCCTTCACAAAATGTAATATCACCGATAATGACATTGTCAACAACAACTTCAGGCACAAAGGTGATGGATATGGTATTAATACCTACACACCCTCCGGATCCTTGCTCTACTTGAAGGACATAAGTACCAGGTAGACTTGCTGTGACATCGGTGGTTGCATTATTTGGGTTACTGAAGGTTATGGTTCCGGGTCCAGATAGTTGAGTCCAATTGTAAGCCGCACCACCTGGGTCTGTGGCAGATACTGTTCCTGTTAGACCACAAAGGGCAGTAGTAGTTAAAACTGGAATGGCAGGTTGGAGAATGATGATGTCTTGACAAGTTGTTTGTGGCGGTCCACAATTTGATGTTGCTTCTACACAAATGGTGGTGGTTCCACTCACTGGTGATGTTGCTGATATTTGTTGTGTACCCTGACCAGATATAATGGTACCAGGTGTAACTGTCCAGGTAAAACTTGTGTAAGATTGAGGACTATCAAAGAGTACTTGAAAAACCGCATCAACGCATGTGAATGCCGTAAAACTAAAATTTGGTGGTGGTGGTGATGGATTGATGGTGACAGTGATACAATTGGTTGTTAAGTTATTACATGGGTCAGTGATGTTATAACAAATTTGACCGCTACCGGCTGTATTCCATTGTACTGTGACCGAATTTTCAGTTGGAAAAGTGACAAAACCATTACTAACCGACCATAAATTGGTAAAACCTGAAGCCAGCACTGGATCAAGGGTGTAGGTTACTACTTGACCGACACAGACATTTATATTACCTAAAATGATATTATCCACAATGGGGTTAGGAATAAAAGTGACTGAAATAGTATTGGTACCTACGCAACCATTTAGTGTTTCTGTAACTTGTATCACGTAAGTACCTGGATCAAAAGCAACTGCATTCGTATTAGAAAAAGTGGGATTTCCAAAAGACAATAAAGATGGACCAGATATTTGAGTCCACTCCCAAGTGGCACCGGTTAATGGGTTTACGATTGCCAATTCCGCAAAATCACCACATTGGCTTACGACCATGATATCTGGTATTGGTGGGTCCGTAATCTCAATGGTTTTACAAGAAGATTGTGGAGGACCACAGTCAGATGTTACTTCTATGCAAACAGTGGTTATTCCTGTACTTAGTGAAGATAAAGTGATACTAGATGTGCCTTGCCCACTATTGATGATAGCTGGGGTAGCAGACCAATTGTAGGAAGTATATAATGGCGATGGTTCAATACTAGCAGTAAAGCTACCATTTACACATGCCGTAGCATCCATAAAAATAACTGGTGGTGCGGGTTCATTTACCAGGATGGACTGGCAAGTCGTTTCAGAAATACCACATGGATCTGTGATGACATAACAAAGCTGACAACTACCACTTGTGTTCCACAATACAGTAATGGAATTATCTGATTGAGCAGTGATGTCACCACAATTAGCTGTAAATGAACTGGTATAACCTGGTGGAAGATTGGGGTTTAAGGTGTAGGTTTCTTCTTGACCGTTACAAACATTAAATTCTCCTATTAAAGTGGGATTGTAAAAAATGTTATTGACATTGACCATAATACAATCTTCTATCGTACCACATTCATTGGTAGCTAAAACACATATATTACCTGGACCAGCTAGCCAAATAACATTTATTTGATTTCCTACAATTTCAAAAAAGCTAAAACCACCCATGTTGATAAGGTAGTTTAGGTCTACTTCATCTCCGTATGGATTGTTAACTGTGTATGTTACCAACTGACCTGCGCAGACATTTTCTGGCCCTTCTATAGTGATGGGTAAATCCAAAGACGGAACGACATAAAAAAGAAAACATGGTTCAGGAACAGCAAATGTTGCGCAAATCTCACCATCATCTATCTGCTGATTAATGACAGTTTCTAAATCTGTACCATCTATTGGTGGTAAAAGTGGTCCATCAGTTGTCAGATATGCTAATCCACAAAGCTCGTATGTACCAGGTGTTAAACCAGAGAATATTTGGTCAGTAGTGTAAGATATTGTTTCTTCAGGTGAAGTCGAAACATTTTGTAAGAGGTATGTAACAGAGTACAGATTGGGATCTAATGGTGGGATCGCCAACCATGATACATTTAAATCTATGACATCATCTTCACAATACACTTGTGGTACACCACTTGTATTTAGTGTACCGTACACATTACATGTTGGACTTGGAGTAGCACAAGCGAATGTACAACTAGTACCTGTATTATCTGCAAGTTCAATAGACCAATCGATTAAAGTGCCTCCATCACCGCCTACAAAATCTTGAAACCTTAAGGTCCATTGACCATCCACAGGTCCAGTCAGTGTACTAAGACATCCACCATTATATGTAAAATAAGAACCGGTATAAGTCTGACCTGACATATAGTTAGCATTGGAATTGAAATTTATTGGAAAACCTGGGTCAGGCACAGGGCTACCCGTACAATCAAGTATACAAATATCATAGATAATATTATCACTTACAGAAAGACCTACATTATCTGACAAAAGCACCGAACTCCCATTTGGAGCTATTAAAGTGATTTCACATTCTTTTAGTGCATCATGGTCTACATTTATATTAACTGCTTTTACAAATTGTGTAGCATTTAGCGTGCCAGATGTAGCGCCAGATATCGTTAGAAAACCTTCTGCAGTTCCAGAATTAGGTAAGTTTACTGGACAATTTGTACAAGCACATTGACTTGATACCTGCATTTGGACGCATAAAACGAGCATTGTAATTAATGAAATCTTGTGGATGATATGATAGTAAGGTTGGTGCTTCATTATATATTGACTGATTTCAATTGATCGTTTTAATTAATTCTACGAAGGGAATATTATATGTAAACCCAAATATACGTTTTATAACGAAATGTATACTAATTAAAAAGTGATAAATTGTAGTAAAAAGTTGCTTTCGATTCGAAGTATAATTTTAATGGTTGTGTAGAATTTAAGGATACAAGTATTATATTTTTACCACTGAGTTCACTAAGGTATTCACGAAGTCTCACTAAGTGTTTTGCTAAGTGTTGCTTAGTGCTTGACTCTGTGTTCTTAGTGGTTAATTTTTTTACCACGAAGTTCATTAAGATTTTCACTAGGTCACACTAAGTGTTTTGCTAAGTGTTGCTTAGTGCTTGACTCTGTGTTCTTAGTGGTTGAGTTTTTACCACTGAGTTCACTAAGGTTTTCACTAACACTCACCAAGCGTTTTTCTTAGTGATGCTTAGTGCTTTCTTTGTGTCCTTAGTGGTTAATTGTTATTCTTAGTGGTTAATTTTTTCCACCGCGAAGTTCACAAAGATTTGCATTAAGCCTCACTAAGTGATTCTTAGTGCTTTCTCTGTGTTCTTAGTGGTTAATTATCATTTTTAGTGGTTAATCAATCTATCTTAATGAACTTACCTACACTTTTACTTCCTCCTGATGAAGTCAAAATAACGATATAAACACCATTATTCAGACCATTGATATCCAATCTATTATTGTCACCAATGGTTGATTTCTGTACCATATGTCCACTAAAGTTATAAATCTCAGCAGAGTGAAAAACATCACCTTCTATAAAGATTTCTTGGCTTGATGGGTTAGGGTAGACGTTTACTTTTGTAAAGATAGCCGCATCATCGTCTACAGAAGTTCGAAGTGAGAAAGGTTGTATTCTGAAGAGTTGTCTGCCATTTACTGGATGTAAAGCCACAAAGTAGAAGTAACCATCTTGTTCATACACAGCACTTGTTTGATTTTCGCCGGCAAGTCCATCAATGGGCACGAAATTTAACAACGTATCCATCAAATACATAATGTTTCCAGTGTATAAAAACCCTTCATTAATGTACTCTGTAAATGATGAAATGACGCCATTACTCGTTACATCGAACTCTTTGATTCTAGCAAAATAACTCAAATTTTCATCTGTTTCATACAATACGACTTTATGATATAGTAAGAATCCGTCAGAACCCATCATGATGTATTTGCCTCCATTTCTGAATACTCTTATATCCTTTAGTTTGGCTACTTCGCTTGGTAAAGTGATGGTAGTATTTGTTTTATAATTGAGTAAAGAAGCCAATGTTGTATTTGTCCCTACACCCTCATACATAACAAAATAGTCATCTAGAATTTGTGCACCTAGGTATAGGTTGTTACTTACTATGTGATGGAATGTAGTACCATCATAAAAGTAATCATTTGGGGATTCATTTATGTGTATGTAATCTTCAAGTACAGCATAATTGACAAGAATGCCGTTTTCCACTTCTACTCTTAGTTCCAAATCATCATTTACGATTTCATAAAGTCCGTCGTTATTACCATAAAATAGTCTGTTTTTGAAAGTGAAAAAAGGATTGAAAAAATGGATGTTGGTATTTGTCTCAATGGAAACTTTGGTTCCATCTGCTTTTAAAATACTTATCTTTTTATCGTCTGTATAATAAAGATTTTCATTGTGATAGAATCCAAAATACTCTGAACTTCTCACATTTGATACATTCGAAAACATTTCTGTTTGCAAATCGTATTTATATTGTATATGATCAAAACCTAAACTTGCGATATAAATGGCATCTGGAGTTACGACGTAATCATATAAATTAATTATACCAAAAGGTGGCAATCCGTTAAGATTAGGAATAGCCGCAAGTTTTACAGCCGCATTATTATTTAAGGTATAGATATTGTAGATATCATTTACATATTCACACCAATACAACACATCATTTTGAACTTTGAAATCTGTATGTCTTACTTTATTTAGTGGATTTGTATTTAGTTTTAATGCATTACTTCCTTTTACTAAATACAGATTTTCACTATTGACTAAGATTACATCATTTTTAATTTTTATTAATTGACTACCTTTTATAAGTCCCTCGTTTGTGCCAGGTATTTTATTAGAATACTCGCCAGATTTGGTAGCAAGATTGACTTCGTATAGTTTCTGATTATTACCAAAATAATTATCAAAATTAATAAAATAAATGCCATCATTTAGCATCATTTCTGTTTTATTTGCGGTAACATTAATAGGCATTTGTGAAAGCACGTGCTGTTGCATGGTTGCTAAATCTAACATCAAATGTTGACTATTAAAGTAGTAAATGATATATCTATTTTCCAGAATTGTATAACCCGCCTTTCTTGTTGATGAATAATAACTTACCTTTTGCCCACTTGCAGTGTCAACGACAATTAATTGATCTCCAGGAATGATGTATTTACCATAAAGAATCTCTGGATAAGGATTTGCATATTCATCTCCAAGAAATACAGAAGAGCTTTGTAATGTCTCCTGATGGACACGAATTACATTATGGTTTTGAAATTGGACTACATCGATAACATATTCATCATTGCTTTTACTCAATTTAATAGTATAATAATCTTGTTCAATATTTTTAACTAATTCATGCTCAGATGTTAAAAAATTATATCTCTTTACTTCATTTTTAGTTGCATAAACGAAATAATCTTCATCATCAAAAAAGAATTTTCCGCCACTTAATAATGGTATAATAGTAGTGTCAATGATAGATAGATTTTCTTTGTTTAGGACATAAAGTTGAGAACTTACATTATTTAAATTGGTATAAGCATAAAGTCTTTCATCACCTACTTTTAGGTAGGTTAAGGCACTATTTAATACTTTATATTGATCTGTATCTAGGTCGTAAAAAATCGGTTTTGATTGTGTAAAATCTTTAGTATTTTGTTCAACAATTATTTCATCACCTAATGCCCGCTCATCATGCCAATTGGTATAATTTAATGATCCTTCATAAGGAATAGCTTGAAGTGTGTTATTGGTAAAGTTATAAGCTTTGAAGCCCGTGATATCAGTAAATAATAGGAATTGATTTGTGGTGCTGTATTTAATCATGCTATAAATCCCATCAAATTTCCTTCCATACTGAAAAATTGCCGTACCATTTACAAGTTTGTACACTTTCAGTGAATCAAAGGGAACGGTGGTCATTATATATTTTTCCCCATTGTATTCCTTCAGAATGTATCGTGTAGTAGAGCCTTCTCCTACGATATTTGTAATTTGTTCTTGCGCTGTAGTAATGATTGATATCAAACTTAACAGAAGGAAAAAGAAATGTTTCATATTATACAAAGTTTTAGTGCGTTTGGGAGTAATGTTCTGTAATAAGTTTTTAACCCAGAATACGCATTAGAAATGAACTACATGAAAATCTGACTTCATATTTGTCATCGTTCTCAATTTTATGTCCTCAATGTAGCTTTAGCCACATCTGCGGGATAAAATCTCCGAGCAATGTCAACTATTTTGCCATATTTCCATTCGAATAAAGTCCAATGCGTAATCTGGGTTTATTTGATAGCAAATATAAATAAAATAATGTTTCGTAGTATTAAAATAATGACAAATTATTTAAACGCTGTGTATCTTTCAGTTTTGCATTTTAGCTAGGGTAAAAATAACTTGGTTTAGGTCATTTTCTAAAAATCAATAAATACCTATGAAACCCATCTGCGTTAACTTAATCACTAAGTCTGTACTGTTATTACAGTTTAACCTTGCCAGTAATTCGTTTTTTTGGTTATTGACAGTATTTACTGAGGTACCTAGAAGTTTTGCGATTTCTTTGGCAGACATTCCTTTGGACAAATATTCTACTACTTCCTTTTCTCTAATTGTTAATATTAATTCAGGATGATCACTTATGGTAACTGTTTTTTGAGTTTTTAATATTTCTTCTACGCTTTCCCATAATGTAGAAATTTTTTCACTTTTATTAACTACTCGAGAAATGCCTAGATTTATTAAGGATTCTAAGATGTAAGAATTAGTAATACTGGTATACACTATTATTTTTACGGATGGATAAAATTGATTGAAATAATGAAACAAAGATAAACCTGCATTTTCAGGGGATAGCACATCAGAAATAAATATGTCAGGTATCATCTCACCCACACTTTCTTTTACCTCGGCTGTAGTTTGACATTGGACGATGGATATTTTATGGTCTACATTTCTTATATATGACGCAATAGCTTCTGTTACCAAAATGTGATCGTCGTACAATAAGATTTTCATGGATTGTGTATAATGGACAAAGGTAATATTTTGTCAAGATACTTAGCCAGTAAAACTTATATTTTTATGATAAAACGACTCCAGCTATTGTGCCACCACCTTGCGCATTCTCAAAGTGCAACATTACTTTTGATCCCACCAATAAATTACTTACGAGCACTAAGCCCATACCTGATCCGCCATTGGTGTCATCCCTTTCAATATTTATTTTGCCCAAGTTATTAATGATATTTGGATCAATTCCTTTACCATAATCCCTGACATAGATTCCATCTGTTTTTGCAAAAATCTCTATTTTCTGATTAGTAGGGCTATATTTGATAGCATTATTTATAAGATTAAGCAGAATGAGATAAAGTTTCTGTGACGAAATGGGTATAGATAAACCAACTGTATCAGCTACTGAGTTTATCAGACGAATATTTTTTTGGTTTAATTTATATTGCAATTGGTCAGTGATGGTCTGAATGGTTTTCATAATAGTGATCAAATCTGTAGATGCCGTATGATTTTCACTAAATGATTTTTTTAGCAAAAGTAGATTATCTACAATGCTGTTTATGGATGATACCTGATCACCAATACTTTGTTTGGCGTTTTGCAGGGTTGCATCATTTGATGTGATATTTTGGAGTAAAATTTGAACTCCTAGCATGGGTTCTTTTATATCATGTGATAGCGAATAGATAAGATTTTCGTTGGCCTGATTGAAGATCTCTAGTTGGTCTTTTTGATCACTTATGGTTTTATTTGTTATGATGCCAATACGATATGCCCTGTATGCAAAAAACAATAATCCACCGAGTAATAAAACTGCAACTCCCAGAAATTTCTGAAATGTTTTTTCTTGTTGAATTTTTTCTTTATTTTCTAGCGCTATGATTTTTTTCTCTTTATTAAACTCAAAATCTTTTCGTAATTCAGTGATTTTCTGAATATTTTTTTCGTTTATCAAACTGTCATTATACTTTAAATAACCTTCGTGATATTCTAATGCTTCTTTGTAATTTCCACTTTTTTTAGCTGCTTCATACATGCACATCCAAGCATCGATGGCCCATGCAATATCTCCTATTTTAAGCAAATGATCTTTTGCAAAAGTACAAGAAGTTATAGCCTTTTTATAGTCCCCTTTTTTGATGAAGTGTTTTCCTATGTCTACAGAAATGTAATATAAATCACCATCATAACCTGAATTTTTGAAGTATTGATGAGCTTCGTTATACAGTACTTCTGCCTCATCGAATTTGCCTAACTGATCATAAGTTGCGGCCAAGTAACATTTGACGTCATTGATCATAAAATGATGTTGTAGCGAGTCAAAAACTGAAAGTGCTTCTTTAAAAATTGTTTCGGCTTTCGAAAAATTATTTGACTCTAATGCACTCGTTCCTAGTCCCCTTAAGGCATAAGCCACCACATTTTTGTTTTTTGCTTTATAGCCAGATGTCACTGCTTTTTGATAATAATTATTAGCATCATCATACTTTTTCATATTGACATATACGTCACCTAATTTCACATATAGATTACCAAGGTTTTTGAAATTTTTGGTTTCTTCTGCTATGTGAATACCTTCCAGATAAATGGTTACCGCTTCATTGTTTTTGCCAATGTTATTTTTTACTAAGCCATAATTTACTAAGAACGTTGGATCTCCTACGGGTGGTGTAGATGAATTAAAGTATTGATATGCCTTTTCAAGTTGATCTTCTGCTTTGGTTAGTTCGCCTTTTCTGTAATAGCCTATACCATAATAATGATGTAAGTCGACCTTGTCTTTTTTTGTACATTGTGTATTTGTCAGTAGCTTTTCTATCTCCGTGAATACCGTATCTTCCATCGGGATTCTATAGGTGTTAAAAGCATCAATGACTTTAATTTTATCGTTGAGTGGTGTTTTTTTATGGAAAAGAACTTGATAAAGTGAGTCTTATTGAATCTGCAGCTTAGGGTTATTTTCCTGGGCAAATCCATGACTTCCGTTTATAATGCAAATAAATACGAATAAGAATCTAATCAAATTATTGGACATAGGTGTTGATTACCAAGATATTTTTAAATGCGAAATGTAAGGAGAATCATTGAAATTTTACTTTTTAGCAGAACATTAAACTATATAGTGATCCTTTCTTAACTATTTTATAAAGTTATCAGACAGAATTAATAATTTGCCTGATTATTTAATCTTTTGTCACCACCATACATCCGCTGCCAAGGATAGATTTATTGGTAACTATGGTGTAATGATAGACCCCAGATGGTAATGAATGGGCATCAATGTTAAGCACGTGTTTCCCTGCATTTAGCATTGATTTATACTGTTTTGAAACTTCTTTGCCATCAGCATTGTAAATGATAATGGAGACTTCACTACTTGTTTTCAGCTCCATAATCACTGAGGTAAATTGATCAAATGGGTTTGGAAAATTTTGAATACGATTATCTTCAAGTGTGTGGCTATTCTCCAGTCCTACGGTGGCTCCTATAGGTTGCTGCTGAGTGACACAATGTACCATACCGCCCCATTCATACAAGTTTCTGCAGTCTATTCCGATGATCGTTTTGTCGGTGTATAGGGTTTGTAATATACTTTTTGCTACTTCATCATTTAGATCGTTGTACGTAGGGAAAAGTACCACTTCATTTGCTACATAGTAATTTACATAAGATCCTTTACTTTCTAGATTTACGCCATTAGTGGTACGTACATTGTTTTTTGTAAGTGGCAAGTAAACTTTTTTGTAAGGGATGTTTTCCACATTACTTGCATTGTACAATTTTGTGATGTCTGATGTTGATGCTCCCCAATAGGATAAATCTGATTGATTCATGGTGACCATTGTTTTGTCATCAAAAAACTTGGCAAAACCATCAATATGAAAATCTGTGACATCATAAGGATCACCTACATTGCCTTCTAGCCAAATGAATTTTGTAGCACCCAGATATTTTGAAAATATTTCTTCTGCTTGGGTCTGTGTCATTCCCGGATTTCGGATGGCATTAGGCTGACTTTGATTAATGATAGAACTTTTGCATGCCAATAGCACACCTTTTCCGTCCATTTCTACGGCTCTTCCTTCATTGACCATGATACTATTCAAATCTATGATTGGAGTATTCAAAGATTCTCCTAAATATGAGGGAATGGGATTGCATAAGTCATAATTATACTTACCTCCCCAACCATTAAAGCCCCAATCTTCGATATGTAATTGTCCACTTTGATCTTTGACATAAATGGGACCACTGTCTCTGACCCAAACATCATTAGTAGGGTAAATGAAAAATGTGATCTCCGTAAGAGGGACATTGGCGGCTGTAAGAAGAGAAGTGATACGGTCTTTTTCTACATCATCGTAGGCAATAATAAATACTTTTTCTCCACCGACTAGGGCTTTTGTCATAGCGACCCACGTATCATCCAAACTATTTCTAAACATCATGCCATATTCATACTGATGTGGCCATTGCAACCAAGTGCCTTCATGTCGATCACTTTCAGCGGGCATATAGTAGGATTGTGCTGTAGCTTTGTACGGTATAAGCATAAATAGTAGGGCAAATAAAACAAAATTTTTATGAATAATTACTCGCATGGTATCACATCTTTGTACGCAAATGTAAGTAAAATATATTGATTCCATTATATTTTTGTTTCCATCAATATTCAACTGTTCCTGGAGCCAAAATAGCTTAAAACCAATAAAGAGATATATAAATCATAAAAATTAAACAAAAAAAACCACAAAGATATTTACATAATTAAACACCCACAATAGTTAAAAATAACTATTCTTTATATGATTTTTTTATTATATTTTTGTGCCGAAAATGTTTAAGACCAAAATTATATGTCAGTCAGTTCTTACACGCCTATCATACCCATCAGTGATTACGTCGCATTGCAGACAGAATTGTCTATCGTGAAGGCGCAATAAGAAGCACTGCGAGCACAGGTAAATCAAAATTATCTCAGCGCTCCAGCTACTATATATGTAAAAGATCAAGGCATCACCAAAATCATATTGCTATCGGATGTCATCATGATGCAGGCAGATAGCAACTATACGACCATACATCTAGCGAATGGCTCCCGCATCTTTACATCCAAGACCCTCAAGTATTGGATACAAAAGATAGGAGACAATAATGATTTCATACGGCCACATCGTTCTTTTGTGGTAAATAAAAAATACGTAGTAGCATATCAAGCAAATCCACGTAGTATCAGCATCAGCGGAGATATAGCCATACCTGTGTCAAACAATTTTGATATTAACAACCTTATACATAAATAATCCAAACAATGCAAATGGCAAAAGACACCAACAACCGAACGAAACACCTTAAACCCCAAACACATTCACAATTAACAATTAACAATTAACCATTCACAATTAACAATCAAACATTCACAATTAACAATTAACAATTAATCATTTACAATTAACAATTAAGCATTAACAATTAAATAAATAGCATCATGACAAAATTTTTCTCAACTTTCATTTTCTTAGTTATTGTATCTGCAACCATCACTGCCCAAGTAGGTATCAATACCGCATCTCCCAACGCAGGTGCTGCCCTCGACGTCACATCTACAGACAAAGGATTGCTCATACCGAGAGTAACTTCAACGGCCAATGTTACAGCGCCTACAGCAGGTATGATGGTCTATCAGACAGGTGGTACGGCAGGGTTTTACTTTTATAATGGTAGCTGGAATCTGGTAGGTGGCGGAGATAACCTAGGAAATCATACGGCTACACAAAATTTGAATATGGCGAATCAGGATATTGTTTCATCTGATTCTATAAGAACCAGAACCTCAAGAAATGATGCTTACTCAATTGCTTTCAATAACGAATATATACAAACCATCCTTAATATGAGATCTACGACTGTACCTGCAAGTGTTTATTCTGATTCATTTCTTAAGATAATTGCAGCAACACCAACTGGACTAACAAATTGTAATCTTCAAGGTATGGCAGGTGGATATCCAGGCAAAATAATGCATATTTACAATACCCAAGCATCTAGCGTATTTGTTATTCAGAATGATACAACGAACGAGCCAGAACCGACTCATAGGATTCGGACTCTTACAGGTTCCAATGTAACTTTATCTAATGAATGTTTCGCTACTTTTGTTTATGATGGTACGTTGCAACGATGGATTCTCATGAGCTATATTCCGCAAATATCATCTAGGGATAGAATAATCCATAGTGAATATGAATAGATGTTGTAAATTTTAATTTAAAGATAAAGTATAAACTTATTATGAGCTTAAACACTAATAGTTGGGATTATGGGTACCATATAAACCTAGACCAATGCAATAAAAATATAATTGCTGACGCTAATTCCCCCCTGCTGGCGCGAGTTTGCAACTCGTGCCATAAACTTTTTTGGTAAGAATTTTGATAATATCTAAATACGGCTTAAATATAAAAGAGAGTGAGTACTTAGTACAAGTTTATAGATAATAATGGTATATACTTTGTAAGTTTTGCCACGGTATCATGGGTAGATGTTTTTACCAGGCTCGCCTATATGGAAATATTTATTGAGAGTGTAAGATATTGTCAACAAAACAAAGGATTAAAGCTCCATGCTTGGTGCTTGATGAGCAATCATGCACATTTGGTATTTTCTAGATCAGGTCAATACAGTCATTCAGATATTTTGCGAGATCTCAAAAAAATTACTTCTAAAAACCTTATCGAAGCTATTGAAAACAATCCATGCGAAAGCAGAAAAGAGTGGATGTTGAGCATTTTCAGAAATGCTGGTCAAAATAAAAGCAACAAGATACAAACTTGCATTGGGGCACAAGTTACAAACTTGCGCCAGCAGGGGGAACTTTTTAGTCCTGCTGGTACGTTTCAAAAGATAGATTATGTTCATAACAACCCTGTAGTGGCAGGTATAGTGAGCGAACCCGACCATTATTTATATAGTAGTGCAAGAGATTATTTAGGAATAAATGGTGTTTTGGATGTAGAGATTTTAGAAAGACCTAAGAGTCTTGAAGGTTATGTGTTTAGTTATTAATGGCTATAAAGTAAAGGCACAAGTTACAAACTTGCATTGGGGCACAAGTTACAAACTTGCGCCAGCAGGGTGAATCCTTATTGGACTTGCAAACTTGTTTGCAATGTAATGTGGCTGAAGCTTCCAGCTTCAGAAAAATACCAAAAGTCCGATTTATTGGAAAGCAAAGGCATAGCCGTCCATAATCTCTCTTTGAACGTTGATAATCTCTTTTCGAACGTTGGTTATCTCTTTTCGAACGTTGATTATCTCTTTTCGAACGTCCGTTATCTCTTTTCGAACGTTGATTATCTCTTTTTGAACGTCCGTTATCTCTTTTTGAACGTTGATTATCTCTTTTTGGACGTTCATTATCTCTTTTCGAACGTTCGTTATCTCCTTTTGAACGTTGATTATCTCTTTTCGAACGTTGATTATCTCTTTTTGAACGTTGATTATCTCTTTTTGAACGTTCGTTATCTCTTTTCGAACGTTGATAATCTCTTTTCGAACGTTGATAATCTCTTTTCGAACGTTCGTTATCTCTTTTTGAACGTTGATTATCTCTTTTCGAACGTTGATTGGCTTAGATTGAACGTCCATTGGTTTAGATTGAATGTCCATTGGCTTAGATTGAACGTCCATTGGCTTAGATTGAACGTCCATTGGCTTAGATTGAACGTTCAAAAGCTTACATTGAATGTCCATTGGCTTAGATTGAACATCCAAAAGCTTAGATTGGATGTCCATTGGCTTACATTGGATGTCCAAAAGCTTAGATTGAACGTCCATTGGCTTAGATTGGATGTCCAAAAGCCTACATTGAACGTCCATTGGCTTACATTGGATGTCCAAAAGCTTAGATTGAACGTCCATTGGCTTAGATTGAATGTCCAAAAGCTTAGATTGGATGTCCATTTGCTTAGTTTGGATGTTATTTCCATCAGAGACCTATTCAAAAAGTATCGAAGTCTATAGACTTAAACAATTGATGTTTAGTATGTAATGCTTAATTTTAGATGCTGGCATTTGTATCAGATTTATAAGCAGCCAATTGTTCCAGCAGTTCCATTGATGTTATTAATGGTGTCCATTCTTTTCCTCTAAAAATGAGTTGAAACCATCTCTTATTTCTGTTCTCGTATTTAATGTTGAGAAATAACCAAATCGCTATTCCAGTCAAAGAAATTGTAAAAAACAATGTAACGATCCACTGCAAAATACCCCAATCTGTTACCATAGTTTCGTTCCACCAAAAGGTCGTCCAAACAGGTAGTTGAAGTATGAGAATACGAGTTACCCAAAGGGTTGTCATTTTTAGGTTTGACAATTTTTCTTGTGTTCCTAGAATCGGGTCTGTGATATCGACTTGGTAAATCGTGATAAGCTGATAAAAATATACAAACAATGCTATAGCTGTCAAAGCAACCTGTATCGAAGCTGAAAATAGAAAAAACTTATTTGCATCAGAAAATGCATTTAAATAAATTGAAAACAATGCAAATCCCCCGATACCGACCCATAAAACACCAACCAAAAGTGTGAAAATTTTAATTGGTTTCATGGACCCTAAAATAGTATGTACCTTTACTCGGGTGATATCATCCATCATTTTTTTGTTTATAACATAGTTATCTTCCAATTTATCATTGGTAGTTTGCCAAAGTTTTTTTAATTCAAATTCATTCATTGATTTAAGATTTTAATTGTGAAAAACGTGTTTTTAAATTTTCTTTTATTCGTCCTATTTTCGTTCCTACATTACTTACGGAAATTCCTACGATCTCAGCTATTTCAGCATGGCTTTTGTCTTCCAAGTACAGTATCAGAAGCGCTTTGTCTATCTCTTTTAGTTCAGTGATAAAGTGTTCCAATAATTTGAGCTGTCTTTCATTTTCCGATTTGTCTTCATCCAATGCTTCTACTGTTTGCTCATTCAGTTCGATATATTTTTTAGCTCTTGTTGAACTTTTCCGATAAAATGAAATGGCAACATTTAGTGAAATACGATACAACCAAGTCGAAATTTTATACTGTTCATCATATTTGTGAATAGACTGCCAAATCTGAATCATCATTTCCTGAATAAGGTCTTGTCGGTCTTCTTCGTCTAGACAGTATGCACGAGCCACCTTAAACAATATACCCTTATGTTGTTCCATGATGCTTTCAAATAAATGCTGTTGCTCTTGTTTGTCCATTACAATTTTTATATGTGAAACTTGTTTGATACATTATTCGCAGGCACAATCAAAAAATCACAGTTATAAGAATTTTTATTTTTAATGATTCAGTTTGTCGATAGCAGCAGGTCATTATTAGGCGGTACTAGTTGATCGCTGGGTACTCCTTATCATGCATGGAATGAATAAACGCTTACTTGCTTATGATACAATTGTTTATGTCTGTGTTTTAGCCTTTCATGTACAAATATAAATGGGAATCCAGCATGGATTCATTGTTATTCCCTTTTTAAACTTCCTTTGCAGGCCAAAACACAATCAATACCTTCAACATTTCTACACCTTATTCCATACACCTCACAAAATTAAACGCAGTTTGCTCGAGATTTTGTGTTGTGTTTTTTAAAGCCTGTTCCAGAGACTGTGGTCCATTAGATATGGAGAACGCAGCTTTTAAACCCAAGTTTTTAATGTCTTCTGGAGATGCCATCAGTGCGCCACATAGTGCAATAACAGGTTTGTGATGTTTTGCAGCTATGGAAGATACACCTTGTATCAATTTGCCTTGAGCAGTCTGTCCGTCTAGTCGTCCTTCCCCTGTGATGATAAGATCGCATGAACGAACTATATCATCAAACTTGGTCATTTCCATAACCAATTGTATACCTTTACAAAGCTCCGATTGTAGAAACAGCATTGATCAAAATCCTACTCAGCAAGGGTTTATATACCTAATGTTAAGATCTATTCTTTAATAAACTTTTTTACAATATAGGATTTATCAAAGTCAATTTGAATATAATACAACCCACTTGTTAATTGTGAAACTGAAACTGATTTTTGTGTTGTATTCAGAACTAATTGACCTAAGCAATTATAGATATTTAAACTTTTAATATCTTGCTCACATTTTATAGACAATTCAGAATTTACAGGGTTGGGAAAAACTGTCAAATCATTATTAATTTTCTCATCCACAATATTTGTTAATATTTCACAAGAAGAATTTGAAGGAGAATCCCCAGTAATTTTCCAGCCTTTTTCAACAATTAATTTATTCCTAATTGCAACAACGTTTGAGCCAAATTTTATTCCAGCGGAGCCAAGTTGCCGATTTAAAGGCACATCAAGGCGTTCACCCCAAGCTTTTAAGGTACTGGAATAATTACTACAATCCATTCCGCTATTATCCAACATGTTACGTAAATCAACTTCTCCATTCAAAGTCCAATTTCCTAAATTCTGATTAAACTTTGTAGCATTATATACAAAGTTAATCAAATTTGTAACCTTTTCTACATTCCAAGAGCTTAAATCTTGATTAAATGACACTGCAAATAAAAACATTGCTTGCATATTTTTTACATTTTTTGTGTCCCAATTTTTAATGTTTTGATTAAAAACCCATGTGTCACTAAACATTTCAGACATATCTTCTACTTGAGAAGTATTCCAGGTTGTAATATCTTGATTAAACTTTTTAGCAGCTTTAAACATAGATCGCATCACAGTAACTGATGAAGTTTCCCAAAGTGATAAATTTTGATTGAAATTACTTGTGTTTTGGAACATTGAATACATGTCTTTAACATTTTTAACATCCCAATTCCCAATTTCACCATTAAATGCATCTGCATACGCAAACATATAACCCATATCAGTAACTGAGCTAGTATTCCAATTATTTAAATTTTGATTAAATAATTTGGCCCCTGAAAACATGGAGGACATATCTTTTACATTTAATATTTGCCATGAATTTAAATTTTGATTAAATACTACTGCTCTGGAAAACATGGAACTCATATCTAAGACCTTAGAAGTATTCCATCTACCAATATCCTGATTAAATGAACTAGCACCCGAAAACATAGAACTCATATCCGTTACAGAAGAAGTATTCCAATTTCCAATATCATGGTTAAAGTTATATACTTCATAAAACATGGCTTCCATATTTACAACAGATGCAGTATTCCAATTTCCAATATCCTGATTAAACTTAGTTGCTCCAAAAAACATATCTGACATATTGGTAACTTTTTCTGTATTCCAATCTCCAATATTTTGATTAAAAGCTTCTGAACTTCTAAACATATATGACATATTGGTTACATTTTCAGTGTTCCAGTTGCCAATATTCTGATTAAATGATGTTGCTTGGTCAAACATTGCATTCATACTCGTGACAGAAGAAGTATTCCAGTTAGATATATCTTGATTAAAATCTTCTGCCCTAATAAACATTCGTTCCATACTTTTTACATTAGAAGTATTCCAAGAATTGATATTGGCTACAGAGTCCAAGACTACACAATCACTAAACATAGAATACATAGAAGTAACTCTTGATAAGTCTGGAATATCAGTGGCTGTAACCTGAAGATTGGAACAACCTGCAAAGGAATTTTGCATAGTTGACCATTTTACATTACCCCATTGTTCTACTTTCATTAATCTGTTCCGATTCATACCAGAGTTTATATTAATGGAAAGAAAATTTTCTGGCATAATTTCTAATCTAATAATTGATCCCGAAGGTAGGTTGTTAATTGTTAAACTAGCACCAGACCAAGAGCCACTACCTGAAGCACTACCAGGCGAAACTTCTTGCCATGTATAATTAACAGTTCCATCTGTCGTAGTACCAAATGATAGACGTGTACTTATAGAGCCTGCAATTTTAAGATCCCATAATGTTATAAAATTTTGGGATGTTTGTGAATATACATTTTTAATACTTAGACAAAAAAGAAATATTAAAAAGAATGCCTTGTAAAATATTTTGATTATTTTCACTTTATTTAATTTTTGATTGAGTTTAGTCTAGGAAACCATTGAGTAAGCCATCTCCAGAATAGTATTTGAAAATTAAGACACAAATGTAGAAATAAAATGACTAACAGTCGTTACCTAACAATATTTTTTTGGGTAAGAGTTTTTATAATATTTAATTGTAACTGATAATTAAATATCAAATTTGGCAAAAAGACCCTTTGTTGACGCAAGTTTGCAACTTGTGCCATCTCTCGTTTTTTGGTAGGGATTTTGATTGCATTTATTTGTAACTAATAATTAAATTAAGCAAAAGTGATTACTAAGTACAAGTTTTTAGATAATGAAGGAATATATTTTATAAGTTTTGCTACAGTATCTTGGAGATTATTTAGGTATAAAAGGGGGCTTGGATGTTGAAATATTATAAAGGCCTATGAGTCTAGAAGGTTATGTGTTTAGTATTTAATGGCAGAAGATTATTATAGGCACAAGTTGCAAACTTGCGCCAGCAGGGACGCTTCAGCGGTAATGCGACCATCCGATTAATGGCTTATTAAGGGCACAAGTTACAAACTTGTGCCAGAAGGGGATTGAATTAACAACTATCTATAGTCAAGTAGACCACTTAAAGGAAAATCATCATCAAGAAAGTTATTTTGTTCAATTATATATTTAATTGGAAAAAAATCTTCCAAAGTTGCATCTTTGTTACATAATATGTTTTGAATTTCTTTTAAAAAATACTCTGGACAACTAATATTAAAACTAAATTCTTCATTTTTATGGAATAAGCCAAAATTCCAAAGCCCTTCATGGATATAACCTAAATACATATTCCCTTGCGAGCTTATGATTTGAGCTCTGGAAAAAATATCCGTAATTTCTAATGTATCAATAGATTCTTCTGTTATTGGAATCAAATTTTCTCTTTGAGCATCCCAAGTCCAGCATTGATTTAATAATAAAGTTCTCTTATTCATGATTATCATTTTATTTTACCTGATTTTTTTAGAACTTTCTCCGAATCCTTATGTGCTGGTGATTTAACCCGATGTTCGAAGTCTGCGACTTCGATCTTAAAACTCTAGAACTTGCAATTTGTTAACTTCCCAAATTAGAACAAGTTTACAAAGGATGCATAAAGAATATTAAAAACCCTTTACAGCTCACTTTTGAAGGGCACACAACAATCGATACCCTCATCATTTCTGCACCTTACTCCATACACCTCACAACATTAAACGCAGTTTGCTCGAGATTTTGTGCTGTGTTTTTTAAAGCCTGTTCCAGAGATTGCGGTCCATTGGATATGGAGAACGCAGCTTTTAAACCCAAGTTTTTAATTTCTTCTGTTGATGCCATCAATGCACCACATAGTGCAATAACAGGTTTGTGATGTTTTGCAGCTATAGCAGATACACCTTGTATCAATTTGCCGTGAGCAGTCTGCCCATCAAGCCGTCCTTCCCCTGTGATAACAAGATCGCATGAACGAACTATATCATCAAACTTGGTCATTTCCATAACCAATTGTATACCTTTACAAAGCTCCGATTGTAGAAACAGCATAGCCCCAAATCCTACTCCTCCTGCGGCGCCAGCTCCTTCTTTTTCTGCCATTGATAATGTATCCATCACTTTTGCAAAATGTGACAATCCTTTATCTAGCAGTAAGATTTCTTCTGGCGTTGCGCCTTTTTGAGCAGCAAAAACATGTGCTGCTCCTTGACTTCCATACAATGGATTGGTCACATCGCAAATGGTGGTAAAAGATATTTTTGTGAGTGCTTCTTTAACTTCATCATCGACTTTCATATGTACTACTTTAGCAAGGTTTTCTCCTCTTCCATCGAGCATCTGACCTGCTTCATTGTAAAACCTAAAGCCCAAAGCCACAGCCATGCCCATTCCAGCGTCATTAGTCGCACTACCGCCTATAGAGAGCACAATATTGGTCACACCTTCATGAATAGCATCATTGATCATTTCTCCTAATCCATACGTAGATGTAAGCAAAGGGTTGCGTTCATGATCAACAAGCAACTGCAATCCTGATGATTTGGCCAACCCAATAATTGCAGTCTTACCATCTTGTGATATCACATAATCTGTATGGATAGGCCTTAATAGTGGATCGCAAACGACTATCTCTTTTTTGTGCCCACCTAAATGATGCATCAAGATATCGCTCGTCCCTTCACCACCATCTGCTAGTGGAAATTTGGTGATTTCTATTTTAGGATTAGCTCGATGTATGCCTTTTGCTATGGCATCACATACACCAAATGTGTCTAAGGCATCTTTAAAACTATCTGCGGCTATGAGTATATTCATTTGGTTGACTCTTTTATTCACTAACTATTTTGATATCATCATTTCGCACCACATTCATATTGTTTATGGTTTTATAAGTTACAAATATAGTCATGATTTATCAGCTCTAAAGTAAAATTTTAACATAAGATATTCAGTATCCAAATATTACGAAGCTACTCCTACAAAAGCAATCGTGTGTAGCTTTTGCCACTTCAAAAAATGAAGTGCGAGCAAGCTAAGAATATTCAAGGACTACGTGGTTGCACAACGATGGCACTTTTTTACCACTGCATACAGCGCTAATCACATGTAATCCTTTCGGAATTTCATAACCTGAAAAGGTTAAATTTTAGTACCGTAGTTGCAACCTATAGTTACTAAATTATCGAAATGCTTCCAACTCTGAAGGAGTTGAATAAGAGTTTCCTTAACTATTACCAACCTTTTCTTCAACCTTGCTTCAAAAAAGCAAAAAAATCATCTTTTTTATTGCGTGAGATATTGATCTGTGTACCATCCGACATGATGACATAACCTCCATCTGACTTGTAGAATTTGGTAATATGTTCTGTATTGATCAAATGAGAGTGATGGATTCTAAAGAAGGAAGTGTGTACAAAACTCTCTTCTACTTCTTTTAGGGTTTTCGATAGGGTAGATTTTCGATGGTCAGACATATAGATCGTTGTATAATTACTTTCACTTTCACATCTGATAATATTTGCATAAGGTATCATTTCATACCCATCACCAAAGGGAAGTGGCATCTTGTTTGGTATGTGCGTTTTAATACCTAATTGCTGATAGAGCACCTGAAGCTTGGCTGCTAGATCTTCACTTTTGTCATCTTGTATTTTATTAACTGCTGCTTTTAAATCCTCTATGTCTATCGGCTTCAATAAATAATCTATGGCACTGTACTTAAATGCTTTGATAGCAAATTGGTCATAAGCGGTAGTAAATATGACTTTGAAATTGTGCCCTTTAGTTTGGTCTAATACATCAAAACCATTAACTTTGGGCATTTCTATATCCAAGAAAACGACTTGTGGATCTAGTAATTTTATGGCGGAAACGCCTTCTTCGCCACCCTTGCAGAGTTTGAGTACATGCACGCTTGGACAATAATTTCTTAATTGCATCGACAATACATCTAATGCATTTTTTTCATCGTCTATAATTACTGCGGTCATCATGAGTGCTCGATTTTATTTGTTTTACGATATTGAATTCAGGATTTATAAACGAACTAAAAATGGTTTTTTATGGGCAAAATCAATATTACTTTTGTTCCTAAACTAATGCCATGAGTATTATACAAATCTTCAATGTTTAACCTTGCTTTTTTACCTGTCAATTCTGAAAAATATTTAAGCCTATCTTTGGATATTTGCGAACCAAAAGACTTCTTTTTTAAAGTTTGTTTACTTTTCATTTCTTCTGCTTTTGTCCGTCCTACACCATTGTCTTCGATGACTACTTGAATCGTTTGATCATCGAGCATGGTGATGTTTACAGATAATGTACAATCATCTTCTTTATGCATCAATCCATGCCAAATTGCATTTTCTACATGTGGTTGAATCACCATAGAAGGTATCAACCAGGAGTCACTGACATCATCTGATTTTGTGATAGTATATTCAAATTTATCACTAAATCTGAGCCGCTCCATGTCGATGTAATATTTTAACATTTCCAATTCACTTGATATCGTTACAAATTCTTGGTTACTGTGTTCTAATATTAATCGGATGAGTCTCGAAAATTTCGTAAGATATTGGGATGCAGCATATTCATCTTTCTCGAAAATAAACTTTTGAATACTATTCAACGAATTAAAGATAAAATGTGGGTTCATCTGTGCCCTAAGTGCTTTCATTTCTATCTCACTTATCTTTTTTTGGTAATCAGCGGTAATTTTTGCTTCGTTTCTGAGCCTTTTGATATTTAATTTGTAGTAGAAATAAATTAGTGCTAAACCACTACCTAAGGTCATCAAAATAAACAACCAAGATTTATAAAAAATGGGCTGGATAGAAAATGTAATTTTGTGAATATGTGGATCCCAGATTCCTTCGTTGTTTGAACTCTGTAGACTAAATGTATAAGTTCCCGATGGTAATCTTTTGTATTCCACATATGGTTCAGCACTCGTAACCCACGTAGTGTCAATGGCTTCTAACTTATATTTATACTGATTATTGTGGCTATTATTAAAACATAAATTGGTAAATGAGAAGCTAATGTTATTTTCATTATAGGAAAATGAAAACGCCGTATCTTTTTTTAACGGAACATTGATTAGGTCCCTTTCATTTACTTTGATCGAAGTAATAATGGTAGGACGGGTTTTGGTGTTGATAGGATTATTTGTAAAATCCAACATCTGAATGGTAGGATAATTATTAAAAGTCATTATGTAGTCATTCTGTCCCATTTGCGCACTATAGCCCAATTTCGGAAAACCTTCTTTCTTATCTTTAGAGGTTAAACACTTAAATGATTTGGTATCAAAAAGATAAAATTTATCTATGTTCATGACCCACATCCTATTTTCTGAATCAAGCACCAATTCACTAACGTTGTTATTCGCAATACAAGAATTGTCCTTATTGAGCATCTTCCAAGATTGTGTCGAAGGATCATAAATGATGACACCATTATATAATGTACTAATCCACATCTTCCCACTTCTGTCCATTTCCATATCTCTTACAAATTTCAAAATATCCTTGTCCACTGCGGAATTATTTTCCCATGCTAAAGCGATTTTTTGTTTTTCTATATCCAACGCATAAAGGTTTTTTTCGCCACCTAAATAAAGATTTCCATCATGATAACAAAAAGGAATCAGGCTATAGGATGATATATCATTTTTACCTTTTAAATATTTGGATATATCGATGGTATCGGCTTTTTTTGTATAAAAATCTATAATATAAACCGTAGAAGCATTAACACCTACTGCTTTATTTTCACCTATCTTATAAAAGTATTTTACGCTTGAAATGCTTTCAAATATTTTATTTATTTCAAATTTTTCAGGTGTGAATGTATGCGTATTCATTTCATAACTAAAAATATCTTTAGGTGTCGTTGTATAGATTTGCCCATCATTCATCTTTACTATATCATAAACGAATGCGCTATTATTTAAATAATTATTAATAATCTGATACCTTCCTGTATACTGATTAAAAAGTCCAATCCCACTTATTCCAGAGCCACAAAAGGCAAAAATACTATCATTCAATCTGATGTTGCGATAAGGCTCTATATTGACTCCTTTTTCGTTGGTAATTGAGTCTATGAGAACCATTTTTCTATTTTGATGGTACAATATATTACAATAATCATGGATGGAAGATCTCCATAAATTTCCCTCTCGGTCATTTAGGAAATTGTAAGCATTAACCCTATTTTCAAAATCGCCTTTCTCTTGAGGGAAATATTGATAGGTTTTATTTACTTTATGGTATAGAATGTGTCCACCCATACCTGACAGAATCAAAGTATGCAGATCAAAATGATGTACTTTTACTATGTTGTGATTAAAGGACTTACCATGGACAAAATAGGGGAAATTTCTTTTATAACGAGTACCTGTCGGTAGATGATAGGTGATCAGCCCATCAAAACTTGCTATATAGATGTAGTCATTTTCTTGAACGACATCCAAAAAGGTTTCTCCTTCCAGCGCTTTTATTGGCTGTATTTCTCCATTTTTTAAGTTTTTTAGTATTACATATTTTGAACATATAATACTAACATAATTCTCATTAGTAGATTTTAAAAACGCATATCTATTTTTAGCATTTCTGTCGAGTCCATACTTTTCATTCACATCTTTTACGCTTTTATCTCTGATAGAATATTGAAACAAATCTCCACCAATTGAAAACAAAATTTCATCCTTTGATATCTTGGTTTGATTTTTTTGAGAGATTGTGTTCATTGGATATTTCTTCATATCAAACCACCGATGAAAAGTGTAGTCATAGAGATCAAGGTATTGAAAATCAGTAAGGGACATCAACCATAATCTGTTGTAAACACTATCATACATTACCTCGGTCAGTTGATTAGCTATATTGTAATGTTTAGTATCTATCGGGCTCTTAATTTGGACAAATTTGTAACCATCATATCTATGAAGACCATTATCCGTGCCTACCCAGATGAATCCATCTTTATCCTGAGCCATGCCAAACATCGTGCTAGAGCGTATACCATCACGTTCGTCAAAATTTCTATAGGTATATGTAATCTTCTGGCTATGGGCATTCAAACCAGACAAAAACATAATTACCATTATATAAAAAATATTTTTCAAACCTTGATTACTGTTGAGCAAATGTAAATAATTATTTCGGGTTTTGATTAACTTGCTTTTGGTCAAATTTTGAATAGTAGGAATACAAAAGGATTTTCTTAATTTGCATAAGGTTACACTACTGTTTTTCAACCTTCAAGTTGTTGATCACACCATCTTTTATCATCACATCTTGACAAGAAGCACCTATGAGGCCTTTGAATAAGTTGAGACCAAAAAGTTTACCAGAATATTTGGCTGACAACATGATGTGGTCTCCCTTATCTTCAAATTTTGTGATTTCAAAATGGAAATCCGTTTTCTGGGTATTTGCTGCACCATCTTTCCAATTGGAAATAAGGCAAGCATTTTCAGGAATTCCATCTTTACTGCCGCTGAGTACTAGCTCATAATGCTGTTTGTCCAATATTCCTACGCCTGGTTTTGCTTCTTTGTGTATAAGCGTTAACTGTCGGTCATCGGGACTTTGGGCTGCTTTGAAACTGAGAATCAAGTAAGGTTTTGTTGTCTTTACTAAAGGATTGCCTTTGGGAAAGTAGGTGGATGATTTATAATAATTGTTTCCTTTCCACGCGTAGCCATCCATCATACAAGTAGTACCAATTGTATTTGATTTTTCATCATTTTTATGACCACTGTTTATAGCTCCAAACTTAAAACTTCCTTGTGGATTTTTGACCAACTTTTTTTTATCTAATGTTTGTAAGACGAAAAATCCTTCTTTGCCAGGTCCAAGTGTTTTCACAGCGATGTCAAGATCATAATCCTGTATTTCGAGTACTTTTAAAACAAATTCAACGCCAGCTTCGTCGGTAGGTCGGAGTATGTCACCTATGCTAATGCTTCCTGATTCAATTTTAATTCCGCCTGTGTACTTACCCTCTGCTTCACCATCGATGAAAACATATTTCATCTCAGCTCTAAGCGATTGGCTGATTAAAGGAGTCTGATAAAAAAGAATGGAAAAAAGAACGAAAAGAAATTTTGTCATGATGTTTTTACTTAAATATAGAATTATCTAATTCTTCCGAAAAATACTCTACCACCTTGAATACCATTAGCCGATAAGCCATCAGCAAGACCTACGATAAAATAATTTCCAGAAACACTTATGTCATATACTTTATTATCAGCGACAGTGGCTTGTGGATCACTAATATTTACATATGGCTGTCGAGGACCTACCAATATATGGAATGATTTTATTTCAGTGGTATTTTCAGTTAAGTCTTGGTGAGCAGCTAACATTTGGTGTATCGAAGAACACGCTACCGAATACCCAAAATATCCCTGATTATCTTCGCCTTTCGCTTGTATAAATGACTGCCAAATATTATTTACATCTTTATATAAAATATATACAACACCTTTATCATCACCTGAATTATAAATATAGTCTTCTTTTCTTGCACCGAGTAACATTCTATCTCCGCTTACAGATACAGAATAACCAAATTCTCCATCATATTGATCACCACCAAAACTTTGATATAATTGATAAGTTATCGGTGTGCTTTTTTTATAAATATACACACTATCTTCTCTTGGGCTGGCATTCGAAAAAGGACTACCTACCACAGCCCAATCTCCAGATAAGGATATAGAATGACCAAACCTATTAGCACCTGTAGGCGATGTAGATGGTTGAAAGAGATGTTGAAATCCATTGATTGAGCCATCATCTGCCAGTTTTAAATAAAGTACTTTACCTGCATTATTAGGGTTAGAGCAAGAATAACCCGTCGCATTAGGACAGCTCGCTAAAATTTCAGAACCATTAATATCTACATCATATCCAAATTCTGAGCAACAAGTAAATGAACCGTATGAAATTTCATATTCCCATTGATTATCTATTCTTTTGAAAATATATATACTTCCTAAATCGTTCATAAAACCAGTGTCGTATCCTGGAGCTCCTATGACAATTCTATTTCCTGATATCGCTACGGAAAATCCAAACTTTTCTTGCTGAGGATTATTACTAGTCAAAGTATCTACAATATTCCAAAATCCAAATACAGGTTCTCGTTTAAAAACAAAAACACAACCTACACCACCATTCCACTCAGGGCTTCCAACAACGGCATAACTGCCGTCTATATCTACGGAATATCCAAACTTATCACCTTGTTGTGCATCTTCTCGACTATAATCATAATAAGAACCTATGGCCCCTCTATTTCCATAGGCAGGCCAAAAGTTTTCTTTAGGGTCAGGTGTAAAAGGTACCCAATCATATCCATCAAAACCTTCAAAATCACCAGTATCAGGATTAAATCTGATAGTACCCGCAGGAGAAGCATTGTTATTATCGTTTCCTACCTTAATTTTGCCATTGACATCAAGAGCTTCTACAGGTGTATTGGTATTGATACCGACTTTTTGTGCAGATATCTTTAGAAATAATAATACAAAACATAATAAAATTACATTTTTCATATACTGTGGATTTTTTAATTTCTTGATTTGTGAACTATTTCTAAGCTTGCCACCTTTTCTTCCAAATTGTGTACTTTTTGCAATACTTTTTCCATTTCTGTAATAGTAGCTTTTAGTGCTTGGTTTTCATTATTAAGTTCTTGTACAGCTTTTATCAATGGCATGACCAAATCGGCATACGAAACTGCATAAAGATCCTTGTCGTGTTTTGCTGGTTTGACACCGCTAAAGTCATAATTAATAGATTTTGCAGCGGCTTCTACTTCTTGGGCAATAAGTCCTGTATACCTTATGTTTTCTACGGCACGAGAAGATGGTGATGTGAGGTAAGAGGAAGTCATTCCGAGTAATTGGAGAGCACTGTCTACGGATCTATGATATGTCACAGGTCTGAGTTTCTTTATAAATGCCAGTCCAGGGACATTTTCTGAAACATCGAATTTCATTCGTGCATCACTATAATTGAACCAATTTTGAAAACCACCAATAACGGCTGATGAAGCATTTCCTATAACTACTTGATTAGACAAATTATTGAGTTGGTTATGACCTAGGCAAATTGAGTTTTCTACATTGTTAAAAGTACTTGTGGGCCCAGATGAAGTACCAATGAAAATGTTACTACTCCCTGATTTTAGGCCATTTCCAGATCCATTTCCTATGGTGATATTGAGACTACCTTCTTCTACAAAATAGCTTGAGTTTCTACCTAACAAAACATTGCCATATCCTGATGTAACTTTTATCCCTGCTTCATAGCCAAGTGCTGTATTCTCATTTCCTATATTATTTAAACCAGAAAGAGCGCCATTGCCAATAGCTACATTAAATCCATTAGAACTATTTCTTAAGGCATTCACACCAACAGCAACATTATTACCTCCTGAAATATTATTTTCTAAACTTAAAGCACCTATTGCAACGTTGTCATAACCACTTTCATTATCCAATAATGAGCCAAAACCCAATGCAGTATTAAAATTGCCATCCACATTGTAACGCATAGCATGATAACCCAAAGCTGTATTATTTGATCCAGTTATTACACTACTGAGTGCTTGGTATCCGAATGCGGAATTATTGTCACCATTTGAAAGACTTGAAAAATTACCTTGTAAAGCATTAAATCCAACAGCTGTATTTTTCATGCCATTTTGATTATAAGCCATAGAAAAATGGCCAATTGCTACATTTTCACTACCTAACTGATTATTTGACAATGCATTAGAGCCGATAGCTGTTTGGTTGTGGGTTAATGTATCAGCATACAAAGCGCCCAAACCTATGGCTACATTATTATCTCCAGTTTTATTGAACTGTAAACTATAAGACCCCAACGCTGTATTATAACTACCAATCGTATTTTTACTCAAACTTAGTGTTCCGATAGCTACGTTACTCGTTCCACGATTTTCAAATAGAGTGCCATAACCCATAGCTACATTGTAATAATTGATTGCTCCACTGCTGTTTTGCATAGCTTTCGATCCAATGACTGTATTAGCTTCTGATCGATCACTATTTTGCATAGCTTTACTTCCGATGACTACATTATTGTTCATAAAAGTGGCATGATGTAAACTACTATCACCGATAGCCACACTATTTGTTCCGGTTAAACTTGTGAAGGCAGTTGCACGGCCTATAGCAATATTCCCTTCTGAAAGCGTATCTGAGAATAGAGCGTGTTTGCCGAGAGCCACATTTCCAGACCCATTTTTATTTAAGTGAAGAGCCCCAAATCCTAATGAAGTATTATCTGAACCATCGATATTGGCAATAGCAGATTGATATCCTACAATAGTATTTTGATTTCCATTGATATTATTAGTTAAAGAACTGTAGCCCAAAGCTGTATTGTATGATCCATTTGTATTATTAAACATAGATTGAAATCCAATAGCGGTATTTAAAAGTCCGTTTTGGTTATATCGTAAGGCATGGTCTCCTATGGCCATTTGATAATAACTAGATGTATCCTCGGACAATGCTCCCAAACCTAAAGCAAGATTTTGACTGCCTTGTTTTAAACTACCAAACGAATGACTTCCAATCGAAATATTACCCATACTCGAAGTAGATTCTTTATGCGCATTTTGACCTAAAACTATATTGCTTGTTCCAACTGTGTTCTTTACTAAGGCACTATCTCCGAATGCTATATTTCCATTATTTGCATCCAAATTACCAATGGGTTTATTATTAACCCTAAATTTTAAGGGCTGATTGTCCGTCGTGCCTATAAAATTGTTATTAGGATTGGTCCCAGCATTTCCTATTGTACCCCATCCTGTGTTTTGATTACTCAACGCCAGCCAGCCACCAGAACTGAAATAATAAAATCCTGGTTTCTGACCATTGGTCTGAAATACCAGCAAACCAATAGCCGGAGCAGCAATATTCGTTCGTTGGGTAGAATCCATCCTTGGTATCAGTATGCCACTATTGTTAGAAGTGACTTCAAGTTTTGCAGAGCTATGCGGAGTAGCTGTGCCGATTCCTACGTTTTGGGCTGTGATAACTCCCAACGACATCCAGCATATTGTAATATAAATAATGAATTTCATTTTTATCAACATTTTTTTGATTTGAATGCAAAGTTCAAAATGTAGCTCTTTACTTAAAAGTTAAATTGAGTAGTTGACTGAAATATTTATTATATGACAGAAATAGACTTTTTTTTCGACCATTAAACTGCGTCCCCGCTACGATGCAATATCATTAGGCATCTTGCCTGTATTAAAACAATGGATATTAAATATCTAAATAATGCGAAGCTACCCCTGCAAAAGCAAACATGTGCAGCTTTAGCGGTATTCCTAAATCAGCAAATCCCTAAATGAGCACATAATCTGACTAATAAGCAAAAGTCTTTACTTTGCATCGCTTCCAACTTCTTAAAATACAACCTTACATAATGCAAAGCTAACTCTGGATAAGCAAATCAAGCAAATCAACAAATCAGCAAATCAGCACATAATCTTACTGACAAACAAAAGATATTTTCTTTCAAATTAAATCACTAAAGCGTCACCCTTTTAGTCAAGACATATTTCGATTCCTTCCAAATTCCCAAACCACCATCTATTCATACCCTACGCACCAAATATTCCTTCGGGTGATCTCTAACATCGTAGCTTAAATGTCTTAAAAAACGCTCTCCTTCACTTTCCCAAGCTTTGACTTCTTTATCATTTAGACGAAATGTGATGGTATATATGGCAACCGTACCACATACTACTTCTAAAATCAATTCGCCATTATCATCTTTCTCCAATAAATAATCCCACTTACTTTCTATTATCTTCGTTCTAGCCATATCAGAAAAAGATATCTTTGTACACCATATTTTCACCGAACTTAAAATCCTTTAGCTTGTAGAGCGGTTTTTTACCAGGGTTAAATCTTTTAGTTTTTGGTTTAATGGTTGGTTTGCCTTCGTCTTCTTCCAGATATGGCATAACAGTTTGCTCGGCTACGCCAGTACTTAAATTAAAATCGTAAGTTTCTAATTTATTTTCGAATGGATCCATCGTACTGTGTGTGGCACCAATTAGAAACCAATCTTTGTTTTGGTATCGCCATTTGTAAGTGTAAGTCCACTTGAAGTTACTACCACCATAATAATCAACACAAACCGTTTTGCCCATGATGTATAGCTCTTGAAGTGGATCACCAAACACGCCACCGTCATCGCTCAGCATGATAGATTCATTAGATTGCACACAAAGATCGTATCCACCTGATTGTTTACCAAAGAGTATAAACAAGATTCTAGGCTTTTGAGCATGATCCGTTTCTTTAAGATTAGCTATTTCTGTTTTGGATTCAATGATCACCGCTACATCTTTGACTTTGTCATCATTCAGATTTCCTCCTTTTTGGTAAATGATTTGATATCCTTTGGGAATGAAGGAATCGATGTTTTGACCCGTTTTGGGAAGGATAGGATAAGTGTAATTCATGGTGAATAAAGTAGATAGAAAGATAAGTATTTGCATGGGTTAAGATTATTATTGGTTTAACCATTTTTTAAAGCTTTGGCTACTTTCCGTACTGATGATGATGTCTCTTTTTGCCAGTGGTTGTAGCTCAATTTTTATCCTACTTTTACTTACATGAAGCATGGATGCAATGGCGTCAAAGTGGGCAATAAAACTGCGATTCAATCGGAAGAATAGGGTAGGGTCCAAGAGTTCTTCCAAATCTGAAAGCCTATAATCTATGAAAAATTTAGAGCCATCTTTTTTAACTAGATACACATATCGATCTTCACCTTCGAAATAGGCAATTTGATCTACCGTCACACTCATCATTCTTTCGCCACGATGGACTATAAATCGTTCTTGATATATTTTATTAGTATTTTGCAATGCCTTTAATAATAAGTCCGTAGGAATTTGTTGTTTTGATTGTATTGTTTTGAATTTTTGAAGGCTTTGGATAAGATCATCTTCGTCTATCGGTTTTAATAGATAATCAATACTATTGACCTTAAAAGCTTGAATGGCATAAGCATCATAAGCCGTTGTAAAAATGATAGGTGTCTGAATATTTACTTGATCAAAAATACTAAAGCTAATGCCATCTGCAAGGTGGATATCCATAAAAATAAGGTCTGCTTGATGAGTCTGAAGCCAAGTTACAGCTGTTTTTACACTGTCTATTTTATCCAAAATCTGAACACTAGAATCTACTTTTTTAAGTATCCTTTCTAAATGATCCTGAGCTGGTTTTTCATCTTCTATAATCAATACTTTAGTCATCATATTCATTCAAAATTATGCATCAGGGATTAATGGGAGTATCACTTTAAATACATCTTTGTCTTGAGAGATTTCAATATCTTTTTGCATCAATAATTGGTATCTACTAGCCAGGTTTTTTAATCCAATTCCTGTAGATGTTTCAGTTGATACACGTGGTACAATTTGGTTGATGATAACTAGTTTTTCGCCTTCTTGGGTTATCAATATTTCCATAGGTTGCGTAGCTGAAATGATGTTGTGTTTGATGGCATTTTCTACCAAAAGCTGTAATGAAAATGGTGGTAAAGCATAAGCTTTATCTTTGATTTCAAGCGTCAGTTTTAATTGATCTCCAAACCTTGTTTTCTGTAAATAAATAAAATTTTCTATCAAATCCAATTCCTTTTCCAAAGGGATCAATTTTTGTTCTCCATGTTCCAAAATGGATCGATACATCTTAGCAAATTTGGTTGTAAATTTAATAGCGCTATCTTGGTCAGTGGCAATGATAGATGCTAGTGTATTAAGACTATTGAAGAGAAAGTGCGGGTTAATTTGGTTTTTGAGTACTTCGTATTGTGATGTTATATGTTGTTTTTCTTGTTGTGCCTTTTGAATTAATAATTCTTTTTTTTCGGACTCCAGCAATAGGTTTTTTTGTCTTAATGTGTAAGTTTCTAAGGCATTGTCGAAGATCACTTTTAAATCTTCAAATTTCCAAGGTTTGGTGATGTAGTGATATACTTTCCCTTTGTTTATGGCATCAATAATGGCTTGCATATCGCTATATCCTGTCAAAATCATTCTGATCACATCAGGATGTGTGCGACTTATTTCCTCTAGAAATTCGACACCTGTTTTACCCGGCATTCTTTGATCACAGACGATTAGATCTATGGATTGTTGCGCTAATATCTTCTGAGCAATGTCTGCGTTTTCTGCGATGTGGATATTGTAAAATCGTCTAAATACCGCCTTAAAGGCAATGAGATTATCGACTTCATCATCAAGATATAATATGGAATAGGGTTGCGACATTTACTTTGATTTATAACCGTACAAAAATACTATTAAAAACAGCACGGTATTTAGAATTAAGTAAAATTTCCATACGCCTTCCATATTTGGTATGCCACCACGAGCATCTTTTAATAGAAAAAACAGAAATTTGGATGATAAAGCCCATAGTAGTACATTGATTATTATCCATAGTGTTTTGGTAGAAAAATCTAAGCCTATCCATTGTATTAGTATCAACTTTAATAAATAATACACGCCATGAGTCACTAGCAATGCATACAAGACCAAACAGAATAAAACAAATACTAGTAAAATACCCATACAATTGGTTTAAGGTCACAAATGTAGTTTTTAGGAAATGCCTAAGGGGAAACAATGAAGTGAAGTGGTAAAATTCAGAAGTGAGATAGCAAAAGTGGTATCAATCGTGGTTCTAATAAACTCAACATAACCATATAGGATGTGGCCCAAAATATGAAAACTTGTGTCTTAGTCGAAGCATCTATAGCGTCACCAACGATCTCGATCCATCGTATGGGAACATAAAAAAAGGTGAAGACAATGAGCATAAAAGGCATACTAGACCACAATGCATGATTAAATCCAAATCTGATATCGATTTGCCCCTTGAACATGACACTTAGATTGGTCATAAAAAACGTGATCAAGACCAATTGCAAAGCTCGAGATGTCCATTCTGTGACGATATTTACTTGATGTTGTGGTGGCTCGATGACATTTCCTATTAATCGTAACTCTCTATATGCTACCCAAATGAGCACCAACCAATACGGGATTTTTAAAATCCAAGGTGCAGTAGCATAGGCACAGCCATAGTGGTTGTACACAAAAGTAAGTAATGGAAATAAAAGCAACACAACCCTAAAAAAGGTACGCCAAATAAATGACATCAAAAGCAAAATACCAAAATACCAGCTTTTCATAAACCACAGCCAACGAGTGTTTTGCAACGCATTTATCTGACTAAATTCGACACTCAGCACATTTAGGTCGGCCTTTCTTTCAAATATTAAAAGTATCGTGAAAATAATCAAGTAGGGAAGCGGTAAGTTTAACTCCGTTTTACTTACATTGATGGATAACAAAAAGCTACCAAAATGATAGGAAATCAGCGTTAAAACTAAATTGGATACAGCGCCTTTGTATCCCGATATTGACCAATTGCTGCTAAACGTTTGTGCCACTTTTTGTTCGTTCTATAGGCAATGTGATCACAAAACTAGTCCCTTTGCCAGCTTGGGAATGAACGACGATATCACCATGATGTTGTTTGACAATAGCATAGCTGATAGACAAACCCAAACCTGTTCCTTTGCCCACTTCTTTGGTGGTGAAAAATGGCTCAAATATCTTTTTTTGCACATCAACATCCATACCCGATCCATCATCTGTTATGGTGATTTCACACACATTTTCTATCGTTTTGGTTTCGATATTGATGTGTCCACCTTGCTCCACTGCATGCACAGCATTATCCAAAATATTGAGAAGTACTTGATTTATTTTACTCGTTTGGCACACGATACTTCCAATGTATTGAAAATCCTTTTTGATAATAATCTGATGATTTATTTTATGTTGTAGAATGGTAAGCGCTGTTTCTAATCCTTCAGTGATATTATAAACAAAATATTCATCACCACTATCTCTAGCAAATGTTTTTAGGCCTTGGACAATATGAGATGTCCGTTGTGTACCATTATTGATAGTGGCCATTAATGATTGTAATTCCGCAGTTAGACTATTTAAATCTAAGTTTTGGATTTGGTTTTTGATGGTATGGAGATCGGTTCCTTCTTTTTCTAATTTTCCGAGACTATCAAAAAGTGGTTGTAAATCTTCAAAATCCATCATCAATGCTTCTACACTTGCATGAATGGAACTCACGGGATTATTGAGTTCATGCGCTATACCTGCGGTCATAACACCTATCGATGCCATTTTTTCAGCATGGATGAGTTGCAAGTTGGTTTGTTGCAGATTACCCAATAATGCTTCTTTTTCTTCTAGTAATGCCTTGGTGTGTGCTTGTTCTTGGGTCAATTGATGTAATGCTTTGTTCCTACCACGATATACAAAAACGACAAAGGCTAACGAGCTTAATAACAGACAGATGCTGAGAATTAAAATATTTCTTAACTGTTTTCCTTTTTTGTTTTCATTGTCGAGCGCTGTGATTTTATTTTCTCTTTCTGATAGTTCAAAGGCTGCTTGCATATCTTCCATTTTCATTTCGACTGCTTCTTTAGCAGTTGTATCCTGTACAACAGATAATAGTTCAAGATATTCCATCGCTTTGGGTAGATTGCCATCTTCTTTGAACATCAGGTAAAGATTGCGATAAGCATTGAGTTGGTAAGATCGAGAGTCCACCTGTGTGCAATTATCTACAGCTCTTTTAAACACTGCTTTGGCACGATCAGCTTGTCCGTTGCTTCTGTATAATTCACCTAGTTTCAGCAATATCAGGCCAATGTTTCTTTGTCTGTTTATGGTCTCGGCGGCTTGAAGTGCTTTGAGATAATACGTTTCAGCATCATCGGTTTTGCCCCAAGCTTTATAGTTGTCTGCTAGTCCTAAAAAGCTGATAGTGAGTCCTTCATAGTTATTTTGATGCAGTCTTTTGGGAATATCTTTTAGATAATGTTCTTCGGCTTTTTGATATTCGCCACGCTGACTGTAGATATCTGCAAACAGCGTAGTGATGATGCCAAGGTAAAAGGTGTCTTTGAGTTCGTTTTTTAATTTTAATGATTTTTTTAGATAATCTTCAGCCGTGGTCAAATTATTTAACTGGATATACACACTCGCAATATTATGATAAGTATCTGCTATACTTTTACGAGATCTATCATGTACTTCCCGAAGGTTTAAAGCTTTCAAGTGATAATCCAAAGCCAAGAAATTTCTTTCTTCCAATGCGTAAAAATTGCCTAACCTTCCACAAGCATTTGCAACCCAGAGACTATCATTATATTTCCGACCTTTCGCTATACCTTGTTTGTAATAGATTTCAGCATTTCCCATCTTGCCTAGCTGCTGATTTATTCGCCCGATAGTCATCAGGATATCTCCTTGCAAGTCAAAATATTTTGTTTGGAAGATGCTATCACTTAAGCCTTCTGCCGCATTTAAAATATCGAGATCAGCAACATTTTTGCCTTTACCAATACTTGATTTGAAGTAGTCCACTCTAGCTTTGAAATGATCATAGTTTGGCTGTGCTTGCAAGTTGCATAGCATAAAACCTAACAAAACCATGATCATTCCAATACGCATATTCAAAATATAAACTGTAAAAATAAAGCAAGTGACTTAATTTCCATCAAAATCCCTTTATTTTTAATTTTGGCAAACCTAGCTTTTTCTTTTTGTTATCACCTTCTTTAGTTTGGGTTTCTTGATTGTCACCTTGTACATTGTTACTTTTTTGTGTATTGCTATCTTCAAGTTTTAAACCTTCCTTACCGAATAATTGGTCAAAATTTTGAGATGTAAGCGGTGTTAGGCTTTCAAATTGTTTTCTTTTCAACATTTTTTTATCAATGGCTTGATTGTATCCCCAAGTTACTACGGCAACCCTCATTTGACCATCTACCAATCTGACATATGCTTCGGCAGGAACCCTGTAGCGCATAACGCCGGCTTCATAAGGATAATTTGGAAGTGTAATCCCTTCGCTATCATTAAACATTTTATCAAATTCTAGATGACAATTATAGATGACATCGCCTGTTCTGTCCGTGCGATCAGGAGTAGCACTTTCAAAAGAAATGTCATAAACCCAACAGACATCTTTGTGATTATAAAACACTTTGTCTATATCTTTTTTGATCAAATCAATGGTCTGTTGTTTTAAATCATCCACCGTCAATTTTTTGGCACCGTCTACTTCACTACTTGTGACAAAATACCTTGAGAAATTCCATTTTTCGCCCGCACCACCACGAACATAAATAGCCAATCCTATGATGTTTTTGCTAACACCCTTTTCTTTTACTGTAGTGGCAGCCACAACTCTTTTTGCCATATTGCTAAAGGTATAACCTGATTCTTTTTCCAGCTTCCAGTCATTTTGTACTTTAGCAGTTGCTATTTTACCATGATAATTTTTGACATCTTCAATCACTTTGGTATCTGATGGAAAACTCTGTGCATGTACTAAGAATGGCAGTAGTATAAAGATGATTGTTTTTAAAGTATTCATAATGTATTTGTTATTATTTATTAATGAGTCTACTCCGAAAAGCATTTTAGCAAGAAGGTAGATTAATTATCAGTTTCTACTAAATTGATAATCAACTTTTTCCCTTTAGGGGTAGGGCGAAAAACAGTTGATTATCGAAATTCTATTATTTTCGAAGTGGACTGAATGATGATTATTTGTTTAAAAAACCGGAGCTACTAAACTCCGGCCATGGGAACATATCGAAAAGTTTATCTTATGGTTTTGTACATCCATTATTTTTACCATAGGGCTGTAATCCCAATTTGATGGCATCTTCTAAAGCCATTCTGTGTAACCACACTTCAGCATCTTTGGACACAGAACTAGCTTGTAATGGCAAACCAAACATCGACCTGAGTTGATTGGCACCACTATTAGAAACTTTAGCAGCAGCATCTACTTCTGCCCTTGATATTTCTACTCTTCCGAAGTATTTTTCTGCCCAATTTTTATTGACATTGAGTTTGATTTCTTGGGAATAATTATCACCCGATTCACGTGTCACAAAATTGGCATAATCTTCCATTTCATCCAGTTTTAATCCCGTGCCAAACTCTTGGTAATCATACTTTTTATGTCCGACAAAAAGATTGTTTTTTAACGTTACCAATTTACATTGTTTTACATTATTGACACCGCCGAAATCTGCAAAACCAAAGACATTATTTTCTGCCACAATACTCAATGCATTATCAAACATGATACTATTGCCACCAAAACTAGCGATAGCATCATGTTTCCAAGAGAATAATATGGTATTGTTTTTAATGGTATAAGAAGGATGACCTGTAGCGCCATGGTGATTACTTTTGCACATGATACCTTCACCTGTATTGTTTACGATCAAGTTGTTTTCTATCCATGCAGATCCATTTTTGCCTACCTGAACATCCAATGCGCCTTGAGTGGGAGCAGTATTGGTGATGACACAATTTCTTATAATTACCTTGGTGCCGCTACCTGTTCTTATTTTTATACCCGGCGTATTAGGTGTCGGATTCATTCCTTTTTCAGGACTAGCTTTCCTTCTGATAAATTCTTCTTTCGCATCGGAATAGTAATTTCTAGCACCATTATCGACTATAATACCATCAATAATGATCTCACCTGTCCAGTCTTTATAGCCTTTGTCGGTCAGTATACCTATTCTTTCGGTTGTCAATCCTTTGCTAATATCATTGGTACCACTAAATACCGTTTTGTATTGTCCCCAAGGATCTCGTTGACTGAAATCAGGACTATAACCACCAATGATCGAAAATGGCACACTAAACACATCAGAACTTTGGTCAGCTTTACTCGTATAAGTACCTGCGGCAATGTGCACAACATCACCCGCTTTGATTTGCATGGTAATCGCTGCGATATCTTTGGCAGGAGCAGATTTAGACGCTTCTTTTCCTTTGCCTGTTGGGCTGATGTAGTAGTTGTTTTGACCATCTACTTTTGGTGTTTCAGCTACAGAGCTACTTGATGATTTTTCAGAAGCTTTTGGCGTGACAGAACTCGTGGCTTTTTTGCCATATTCAGATGAAGTCACTTTGGTAATATCTGAACTAGCTTTACTGACAGACTTTTTAAGTTTGTCAAACTGTCCGTAAGAAACAGAAACCGTCAAAAGACAAAGCGTAAAAACAAAATATCGTACTAAAAACATTTTTTTATCCAACATTATTTTTGGTTTTTTTGAATCAATAGCCCAAAGGTAGATCGATGTGCTAAGATGATAATTGTGGATTGTAGTGAAGTAGGATTATTGTGTAGTGAAGTGGTGGATATTTGTTTTGATATCTATGAAGGATTACAAAAAAGAATAAGATAGGGTAACAAAAGAAAAAAATCGTCGAGATCAAAATTATATTCCAAATAAATGCAATCTAGTTCATATTAAATGGAAAAAAATATAGGAAGCTGGGTGTAGTCAATTACATTTGTGGATAGCAATTGGAATTAGATTTGGACATTTTAGAAAGTAGTCATATATTTGAGCTTACGAACAAAGAAGAGAAATGACTTTTAAGGGTTTTTCCAGTGACATTGTTTTTTTAGAGGAACTTGAAGGTTGATTATTTTTTAGTTGGCTGGTAATAGGTTGTATCGCCTAAAATAATTGAATATTAAAATGAAACATATATTATCAACCATTGGATTCACTTTACTACTTTGTGGTTGCTGGAATCCAGTATATCAGGCGTTTAAGGAACTTGAAAATACAGAATTTGATAATACTCCTGAATTAATAACAGCAAAAAAAGCGATATCATTTATTGAAAGCTCCAAATTGGATAGTTTAAAGGAAATGTTTCCATCTGAAATATTAAAATCTGCAAAAGACAGTGATTGGGAAGACATCATGGTAAATGGAAGAAAGGCAATAGAATCTAGCAATATGCCACCTGACAGTTTAATAGAAATATCCAATACAATAAACGTAAATAATGGAGTAAAGCAAATTTTTGCAAAACTTAGCTTTCCATTTATTATAAGTGATGTAGGTTCTCAAAAAATGTATATTAACTTGATAACTTCTCAAGGCAAACTCTATGGCTTAAATGTCGGAGAACACCCATTTGGTATGAGATTTATAGAACCTAGTCATAGCGAACCTCATCTAGATCAACATTTTGTAGAATATGAATCAATTAAGTGGTTCAGGATATGGTATGGAGATGGATTTGAAAGGAACGATTACGGAGACAGATTTGGATATTATGCTGTTTCGGGAGATAAAAAAAAGATAGATAAACTCAATATCGACAGAGAATTAACAGAATTTTTCAATCTTATAAATTCAACTAAACCCGATTCGATTGATTTCAAATATATAGAAGACAAATTGATTGGAGACCCTGAATACATTTATCTAAGATTTAAATTTGGCAATTCACCTTATAGTCGATTTGGAGAATTTACTATTTATCACTTTTTAAAAAATGAACCTGGAAAAACAGAACTAATGTCTAAATACATTTCAATTAAACATTCAGACAAAACAAGGTATTTATATTTGGTTAAGAAAAACCCCAAAATGGTAGAATTACTTGAAAAGATAACATATAATCGATACGATGAATATTTTGAAAGAAGATGGATGTAAATAAATGCGCCATTTAACAATATAAATAAAACTCATTCTAGCTAATGGCTGCCACCTCCGCAGGTATTAAGTGCTTTGTATTTAGAAGGAAAAAATGACTTAGTAAAATCAACAAATAAATCAAATAGGTACATGAATAAATAAACAATATAAATCTCTCAGAGCTTACTAAAGGAGTTCCCACTAGATCCCACTAGCGTCGACTGAGATGATTGATATTATGTAGTATTATCATGTATTTTCTCATTTATTTGCAGTTTTAAGGCTTTTCCCTACTGTTTAAAAACAGATTCTGCCATTTTTAAGCCCATCAACATTACAAATTTAGGTAATTTTGGTTAAAACTATGAAAACATTCAAAAGTGTGTAGATAACAAAATGCACAAAATGGAAGTAAAACTTTGATTACGACTGTATTTTTTCTACAGATGACATTTCACCGCCTTTTTGTCTTTAGTTTAAAAGTCACTGGAGACGGTACAAACAAAAAACTGCTTGAGCCAAAGCATTATTAAATCAAGGAACAAATCTTAAATAATTGAATTAGTAAATCAAAACACGAATCTCAAAGTCGAGTTTTTTTTGTTTCCGTCGGGAAGATGACTTTTAAGCGTTAAGAAGACAAAACAGCGGCGGCATTTTTTGTTAACTTTTTTTTGCTGAAGAAAAAAAGTTAAAGCCATGCCGGCTCGAGGCAAATGCTTTATAGACTGAGTATATATTGAATTACAACTATCAATCATCACTCATCTCTCCACTCTCTCCCAAACCAATCCCTTAACATTAAAAACATTGGCTTAACAATTACATCATACCTTCATAATATTAAAGCAACTTTCTGTTAACGATGCATTACCACCTTTGCGCATTATTTAATTTAATAAAAATTAATTCAAAATGCTTACACCAAAACAAACACCTACCTTGTTGCTATCCATGCTCATGGTATTATTTTTTTCTAGCTTTTCCATTGGCCAAGTGAAGGTTACAGGATTAGTAAAAGACGCTAACGGTGCACCACTCATCGGCGCATCTGTGGTCGAAAAAGGAACTACAACCGGCACCATTACCGACATTGAAGGAAACTTCGAACTATCTGTGACGAATGCATCTACAACTTTGGTCCTAAGCTACGTAGGATACAAAACTATTACCTTCCCACTTAATAATCAACCGTCAGTCATGGCTACCATGGAAGAAGATGCTGTAGGACTTAGCGAAGTCACAGTGACGGCTCTTGGTATCCAAAGAGAGAAAAAAGCGCTAGGATACGCTGTACAAGACGTCAAAGGTGATGACTTAGTTAAGGCTAGAGAAACCAATTTGCTCAATTCCCTTGCAGGTAAAGTAGCAGGTGTGACCATCGTAGGCAATCCAAGTGGTATCGGTGCTTCTGCTAGAGTAAGTATCAGAGGTGAGCGTTCACTTAACATCAATAACAACCAACCACTTTTTATCGTGGATGGTGTGCCTATTACCAATCAATTTAATGGTTCATCAGGTCGTAGCTTCCAAGAAGCAGATTATGGTAACGGTGCAGGCTTTGTAAATCCAGATGACATCGAAACCATGACTGTACTGAAAGGTGCAAGTGCTACAGCCTTGTATGGATCAAGAGCTGCAAATGGGGCCATCGTAATCAAAACCAAAACGGGTGCTCGTAACAAAGGTCTTGGTATATCCATTAATTCTACCATTGCATTCGAAAATGCCCTTAGACTTCCTGAATATCAGAATGTGTATGGTCAAGGTTTGAATGGTGAGTTCAATTTTATAGATGGTAACGGTGGTGGACTACGTGATGGTGTAGACGAAAGTTGGGGCCCGAGAATGGAAGGTCAGCTTTTGGCACAATATGACTCACCTACGAGCAATGGTTTCAGAGGTGGTGATGTGGGCAATTTATATACGGTTATCGGACCTGTTTCTCTTGCATCTCAGTTGCAACAAAGAGGTACGATCAATGCTACACCTTTTAGCGCACAACCTGATAACTTCAAAGATTTCTTCCAAACAGGACATGCTTATACCAATAATATTGCATTCTCTGGTAGCAATGATAAATCTGATTTCAGAGTATCGTTTACATCATTAAACCAAACAGGTATTGTACCGAATACAGACCTCAACAGATATACTACAGCACTCAATGGTGGTTACAATCTTACAGACAAATTTAAGGTAAGAATGAATGTCAATATTATGAATAATAAAAGTGGCAACAGACCGAACTTAAGTTATGGTACTGAAAACATCATGTACTTATTCAACTGCTGGTTCCCAAGAAATACGAGTATGTCTGCATTAGAAAACTACTGGCAATCTGGTAGAGAAGGTATCAATCAATTTGGTTGGAACTATAACTACCATGACAATCCTTATTTTAATGTGTATGAAAATACCAATAGCCAAGACTTAAATCGTGTGTTTGGAAACCTATCTTTAAATTACCAATTCACGCCTGCACTTAGTTTGATGCTTAGAAGTGGTACGGATATTAATAATGAATTCAGAGCAAGAAAAAGAGCTTACAGTACTCAGCGATTCAAATTGGGTAGTTACCGTGAAGAAAAAATATTCTCTGAAGAGCGCAATACTGACTTCTTATTGGCTTTTGCACCACAGAACAATTCTGATTTCTCTTATTCAGTATCATTGGGTGGAAATAGATTGGACCAAAGATTTAATCTATCTGATGTAAGTGCTCCTGAACTAGCTGTACCTGGCATCTACTCTTTGAATAATAGTAAAGTAGCTATTCAGTCTTTTGCTTTTAATTCTCAAAAAAGAATCAACAGTTTGTATGCATTCAGTAATCTTGGATATAAAGACTATTTATTCCTTGATTTATCTTTGAGAAATGACTGGTCTAGTACCTTACCTACGGACAATAATAGCTACCTATACTATAGCGCAAGTTCAAGTTTGGTGTTTTCAGAATTACTTAATTTAGACAATAAATCATTATCTTTTGGTAAACTAAGAGTAGGATATGCACAAGTAGGAAATGATACCAATCCTTACCAATTGTTGGCTACTTACAATGCACAAACAGCTGCCAATGGCCTTCCTGCATTCGAAGAGTCATCAGCGCTTCCCAATGCGGACCTAAAACCAGAAATTAGTTCTTCTTTTGAAGTAGGTACAGAGTTGAAGTTTTTCTTGAACAGAGTAGGTTTAGATTTGACGTATTACAATTCTAATAGCCGTAACCAAATCCTTCCTATCCAATTGAGTAATACTACAGGATATTCATCAAGAGTAATCAATGCAGGTCTTATCCAAAACAGCGGTGTGGAAGCAGTCCTTCACCTGACACCTTTCAAAAATCCTACAGGTTTTACTTGGGATATTGATGTCAATTGGTCTGCCAATAGGAGTACTGTAAAAGAACTTTATACCGATCCTGAATCTGGTCAAGAAATCAAAAGTTATGTTATGGCTGATAGATACATCACTGTGGAAGCTCGCGTAGGCGAAAGAATGGGTGACATGTATGGTATCGGTTTCGAACGAGTATCTTCTGACCCTAATGATAAATACTATGATGCTTCAGGTCAATATGTAGGTCAAATAGTTTACTCATCCAATGGAAAACCAGTAGCAACCACAGAAAGAATAAAACTAGGTAATTACAATCCAGATTGGATGGCAGGTGTTAGAAATACTTTCAGCTACAAAGGTATAGGATTGAGTGTATTATTTGATACAAGACAAGGTGGAGAAATCTATTCGCACACACAAACCGTTGGTAGAGAAGGTGGTATCATTGTGGAGACATTAGAAGGTAGAGAAAATGGATATGACCTATCTGTTGCTGGCAATGGTGTAATAGGTGACGGTGTAGTACAAGGTGCTGACGGTTCATTTGCACCGAATACAACAAAACTTTCTGCAAGAGAATGGCATACAAGTTACACATTAGGTAGAAGATTAGTAGAAGGTGTAATCTATGATGCTAGTTTTACAAAATTGAGAGAAGTACAACTTTCTTACACCATTCCAAATAAAATATTGGGCAAATCTGGCGTACGTGACATTACCCTTTCTGTAGTAGGTAGAAACTTGATGTTATGGTCAAAAGTTCCACACGTAGATCCTGAAACGGCTTCTACCTCAGGTGGCACTATCATACCAGGTGTAGAGTCAGTAGCGATACCTTCAACTAGAAGTATTGGTGTGAATGTAGGTTTGAAATTTTAATAATCAACAAATTAATTTAAACAGATGAACAAATTAAATATATTTTTGGTAGCCTTGATCTTGAGTATGGTGACCATATCTTGTACCAAGGATTTTGAAGAAATCAATACCAACAACAACGCACCAGAAAAGGTGACACCACAACTTTTACTACCTGATATCCAAAGAGATATGATTAATCAAGTCTTGGGCGAAAGTTGGGGAATAGGCAATATCGTCATTCAGCACACGGCCAAAAATCAGTTCGTAAACGAAGATAGATATCTTTGGGGAGAGATCAATGGCATCTGGAATACAACGTACAACAAACTCAGAGATATCCAAAACATCATCATCGCGGCAGAAGAAACCAATGATGCAGGTACAAAAGCCGTAGCACTCGTGATGCGTGCATGGATGTATTCGCTTGTCACAGATGCTTATGGAGATATCCCTTACAGCGAAGCTATCAAAGCAAAAGATGGTATATTTTACACAAAATATGATAGCCAAGAAGCCATCTATGCAGGTATTCTAGCTGACTTAAAAGAAGCCAATCAATTGCTAGGAAGTACTTCAGGAGTAGTAGGTGGTGACTTAATTTATGGTGGCAATCTTAGCAAATGGAGAAAACTAGCTAATGCTCTTAGAGTAAGGTATTTAGTTAGAATTTCTAATAAAAAATCTCCTGCAGCAGAATTGACAGAAATCATCAATAATGCATCTGCCAATCCTTTATTCACTGGTAATGAAGACAACGCGACTTACACATACAGAGCGACTGCACCAGATCAATTCCCACAATTCTCAGCAAGAAGTGGTTCATTTAATGAATACAGAGCGAGCAAATTTATGTTGGATACATTGGTGTCTTTGTCTGATCCTAGATTGACGATTTTCTACAGAGCAACACCGAAAACAGAAGGTACTGCAAATCCAGTATTTATAGGATTGCCTAATGGTCTTAATGATGTAGATGCACTGACTTATGCAGGTGGACCTGAAAACCACTCTAGAATAAGTGATGTCTTCTATGAGAATGCAGTATCTTCACAAGGATTGAGCATCGCTAAAGGAGTGATCATGACTTATGCAGAATTACAGTTTTTACTAGCAGAAGCTGTAGCAAAAGGATGGATCACAGGTGAAGCAAACACATATTACCAAGCAGGTATTAATGCATCTTTCGGCTTTTATGGTTTGACAACACCAATCAATTACATGGATAAAGCGGAAGTAAAACTCACAGCAAATACAGATGAGAATTTGAAGAAAATAGGTTTCCAAAAGTGGATATCATTTTTCTACCAAGGTATGGAAGCATGGTTTGATTGGAGAAGAACTAAAATCCCAGCTTTAAAACCTGCTATCTCAAATCAAAATGGTGGTAAAATACCAGTACGTTTTATCTATCCGATCATCGAGCAAGGTCTGAATGGTCCGAATAGATTAGAAGCTGTAAACAGACAAGGTGGAGATGATATCAATACCTTAATGTGGCATTTGAAATAATTCAGTTATATCAAACTTTTTCGTTTTCTATTTAGCAATATAAGCATACTTTTAATTGTTAATGTGGCTTTTAATGATTGGGCCCTCACGATGGTGGGGGCTTTTTTTATTTGTGAATGTAAGCCAAAATGTCACTAATCAATAGCCTTTCATTTTTTATAAGGTCGGAAAATAAGATCAAATCGAACTACTCATTTATATAGGTTAAGCGATAAAAAGAATGTAGAAAAGTTCTTTCAGCAATTTTATCCAAACATATTTTATAAAAACTTAACATAAAATACACTATCGAATGTGATTTCATGTCTTATGTTCGCACCATTTTTCAAACAGTCTATATCATCATGTACGAAAACCATCTATTTGACAAAGTAAATCCATCTGAAAGATTGGTATACGAATTGGTGGACGAAACGAATGTCATTAAGCTTCTCAAAATATTTAAGGAAGATGATAACCCTTACGTAACTGAGGATTACAAGGACCTTAAAAAACTAAAAAAATACTACAAGGAAATGCAAGAAATGAGAATTAAGAAATCCAAACATGCAGGTCATGATTGGTTGATACGGCTTAAAGTTAGCGATACATACATAGGTGTCATCAGCATTTACGAGCTTTCGAGAGAAGAAATTGGTGACTTGGATCGTAAGTGTTCATTGGGATTTGCTATAGGAAATAACTATCAAAGGAATTATTATGCGACGGAAGCTGTCCAAAACATCTTTGATTTTGTAAAAAATGATTTGGGTAGGTCATTAGTATTAGCATATATCCAAGACGGCAACCTACCATCCAAACTATTGCTGCAAAAACTAGGCTTTGAAGACGTGACCGAACAATATATGGGTGGACCCGATGTACGATTTTATCATTTGGAGATTTGACGTTTTTTTAATTACGCTCAAAGGAATAACTATTTTTTAGCTAAGTAGTTTTGTAGTAAATAGCAATTAGTATTTGGATTTATTTTTATGCAAAAATATAATTTATAACCACTTTTCATATGTCTTTCTTACAGTGACATGAGGGATTAAATTATTTTTATCTGCATCATTAAGTCCACTTTCAATAGATTTTTTTTCTTCATCAGATATTGAATCCCACCAATCTGTACTTTCTTCTTTTCTAAATTTAATCAATTTTTCAATAACAACTTTGTCTTCCAATGTCGAAAGCCATTGAATCAACTCAAGTTTTTTATTAAGAATTTTCGATTCCATATTTGAGATTTAGAATTTATAACTATTTTTGAGGGATAAAAGTTCAATGTAAAATATTCAAACTAACGCTTTCATATTTATTAGCAATAGAGAGATATACTTATTGTGTATTTAACTAGCTTCATAAAAAAAGACCTTCCAACTTTTTGAAAGATCTAATTTATTAACTAACAAACTAAAATTTTAAATGTCTTTGTAGCTTACCTCCACAATTCAAATGGTGTAAAAGGGATTTCATTTTTATTACTATCTAGATATCCTGCTTGTAGATGTTGAGATCCTCTGAACTCCATGTATTCTATCTTGACCTTGTGTTTTCCTTTTGCCAATATGGTCTGACCTGTTTTGGACATGGCGCTATGATCTCCATCGTGGTCTATGAGCAATTCATCATTGATATACAGTTTTGAACCATCATCAGAGTTAATATAAAAAGTGCGGATACCTGTTTCTGGTATTTCGATATATCCTTCTATTACTAGTCCGAAGTGATCATCTCTGTGCGATACGGTGGCTAGATTGAGTGTTTGCATGATGCCCGTTTTTACCGCCTGAAGCTTTGAAAAATCTGGAATATTTTTCCAATCTCCTTCATAATAAGCATAATTTAGTCCTTTGACCAAGTCCTTTTTTACAGTTGGTGCTTGCGGACTCATTTTCTTGACAGACTGTTGGGTGATTCTACTTTGGTTACCATCTTTGGTGAATGCTCTTGCTCTGATCGTACACGTTTTATCTACCATGATAGGCTGGCTATATCGATTACTTTTGTTAGTTGGTTCTGTGCCATCAGTCGTATAATAGATCATCAAATCATCCATTGCGGCAGACAAGGTAACGGATGTACTTTTTTCAAAAACAGGGCCTGATGTCTCTATTTTTACACCGGGAGGCATCTTGACTATTTTGAGTTTGTCTTTGTTTTTCTCCATCTGAAAAGCATCGATCAATCTTCCTTCATGATCAATGGCTTTAAATATCAATTGATCTTGATAGATATTGAAGGTACAATAATGATGAACGGCTTGTAGTTCCGTAGTAAACCAACTCCTAGTCGGAGCGAAATCTTCAATATAGCCACCTGCACCACCAGAATTGATATAGATGACGCCATCTTTGGTATTAATTCGATCATTGGTCATTGGCCAGCTTCTTTCATACAAATGGGTGTGTCCATAATGGCAAAAATCCAAGCCATATTTATCATATAAAGGTACCAGGTTTCTAGATTTTGATCCAAGATTAGACAGTTCTTTAGCAGTATCTCCGTAATCATTGCTATCTGATGTGTACGGTGGGTGATGATGCATGGCTATCTTCCATGTGGCAGTGGATTTCGAGAGTTCCCATTCAAGCCAATTGTATTGTTCAGAACCTTCATAAAGATCTCTATTGGAGTCAATCATAAAAAACTGTATATTACCATAAGTAAAAGTGTAGTAATACTCAGGCGCAGGTGCCACGATATAGTCATAATAAAGTGGCGAATCTTGCTCATGGTTGCCCAAAACGGGATATATAGGAACTCGATTCATCAGTGTATGGCCATAAGGGAAAAAGTGTTCAGTCCAGTCCGTTTTTTTCAATCCTTTGTCCACTAGATCACCTACATGTACTACAAAGTTTGGTCTGTCTTGCCATACTTTTTCTGCTATTTTGCCCCACGCCCAAGGTGTATCATTATTTCGCTGAGTATCACCTATCAAAGCAAACATGAGTGCGCTGCTATCCTTTACCGCAGTTTTGAAAGTAGAAGTTGGCGATATCCATTCTTTACCATCTTCTGTAACGGATACCACTCGATAGAAATAATTGGTCTCAGGCTTAAGTTTTTCCAGATACACTTCATGCAGTGTTCGCTGTCCTTTGATGTTGACTGTTTGATCTAGATTTGGTTGAGCTGCGTTTTTTGTAGCTTCGCCAAATTCTACTTTGGTGGTAGCATTTTTATGTGTTTCCCACAAGATATACATTCCTGTTTGAGTAGAAAATTGGAGATATGGTTTCACCAAAAAACCAGTGTCACTTTGTCCAGGCAACAAATAAGCAATTAGGATAAAAACTGGTAATAAAATAGAGGATTTGAGGTTCATCGTTTTGTTTTGAAATTATAAAGTAATGTATAATCCGAAAAGTCTATATGCTGAAAAATAAAACAATTTTAAGCCATACTACATTGATAATCAAATGTTTATCTTTATGGTTTGGGTAGGAAACGGTTGATTATCAAAGGATTCCTATTTTGGTCATTGAGACATGTTGGTTATTTTAAACTATGCTGTAAATGCGTTTTGATAAGTTGTCTGATTTCATCAAGATTTTCATCAACAGGAATTTCAGACTTCGCCATTTCGTCCCATTTTCTCAATTGTATATAACTATCAAAATGCTGGTCTTCTTGAAAATGGCTTGCTTCTTCTGAGCTCATCTTTCCTCCCTGAAACTCTAGGGTATGTTTGCTAGCTTCAGATAGTTGGTCGTAATACTCAGGATATTTATAAGTAAGATATCTCTTTGCATTCACATGAGAAGCGATCAGTCGGCACACTTTATTAGAAAAGCCCATTTTGCGGAGGAAATTAGCACCAAGAGTCTCATGATCTACCACGCCATAACTATCCATAACTTGATGTTCGTCACTCTCATCCATACATAAATGACCGATATCATGAAGAAAAGCAGCAAGAATCGTTTCATCATCACAACCACTAGTTTTAGCAAGATTTGCAGCCTGAAGTGCATGTTGTAATTGGGTCACACCTTCTCCAAAATAGAGTTCGTCGCCATATTTTCTGTATAGCGAAATGATAGAATCTGTGATTTGAAATATTCGGTCAGGCATCATATTTTACTTTTGAAAGGCAAAAATAAAGTATGATCTTTACCTTGAAGTAATGGGAATATTAAGGTTTGGTTAAGTTGTGATTGTGGTGAATTGGCAAAATAAAGAACTATAAGGAATATGTTTTATTTTAATAAAATTGAATGGTAAATCATTCACTAAGTAATAAAATAGCACATTATGAATGAAATATCATACAGAATGTGAATATATTCGATTCATTGAATCTAAACTCAATAGAAAGTTTTTATGAAATTTGATCTTCAAAATCTGCAGGGGTTAAAATTTGTGCTGACTTGAATGGGTTGTGCTCTAGTAAATCTTTATCACCTGTAATTAAGTAATCCGCTTTCGAAAAATCAATTAAGTCTAACAAAAAATTATCTTTTGGGTCTCTATTAACAAAGTGTGTTGGTTTTATTTCAACTTTTTCAGATATGATATCCAAAAGTTCCAAAAGTTCTTCAACATCAGCTTTCTGAAAGTACTTTTTCATTTTTTCTCGTCCTGTGACCAACCTAATTTCTGTAATTAGCTGCTCACAAGTTATGATTTGGATTCGTCCATCTAAAATGTATTGTTTAATTTTATATAGTCTTTTACCAATCAAAAAACTTATCCAAACATTTGTGTCAAATATTACTTTAACATTTTTCTCTGTCATAAATTTCTTGTCTTACAAGTTCTACTTCTTCGTTAATAGTTTCTAGTGACAGATCATTTGTCCTAAATGATTTTAGAAGTCTAGAGAGTTTATCTCCAACAACTTCTTTTTCCAACTCTTTGGTTAATTGTATTTGTTGCTCTTTGGGAAGCTGCTTAACTACAGAAAGTACTTGTTCAAAGGTCAAATCTATTTGCACTGCTGTTTTCAATTTTTAAATGAATTTTATGTTTAATAATATTCCGATAATAAAAGAATATATTTTACAAAAGCTGCAAAATCTAAAAATTCTTTATAAATTACCTAACGATTAAATTTGCATTTAGGTTCAAATACCATAGAAAATCAATCCATATTATCTTACTTCTTACCTTCCCTTAATATAACCATAACAAATCCATAACCTTACATTCTGTCATTTACTCATCAATAATAAAGATTTTTGCGGCACTTAACCAAAGGCAAATTTACAATGATACGAATGGTCGTTTTTGATATGGCAGGCACTACGATTGATGAAGATAATATGGTGTACAAATGCGTCAAAAAAGCGCTAAATGAACATGGTATAGCTGCATCACTCGATCAAGTATTGCATCATGGTGCTGGGAAAGAAAAACAACACACTATCAAGGATGTGTACACCGAAGTGATGCAAGATATTCCCAGCAATGAAACAATATCTACCATCTATCTTACTTTTCAAGAGTTGCTCACTGATGCTTACGATCATATGGAAATGAAACTATTTGATGGTGTAAAACCTGTCTTGTTTTTCCTTCAAAAAAGAAGTATCAAAATCGTTTTTAATACAGGCTATACCCATTCAGTAGCTTCTAAAATACTATCTAAAGTTGACCTTGTAAAAGGAAGAGATATAGATTTATTGGTTACCGCAGATATGGTAAATAACAGCCGTCCTGCACCAGATATGATTACATACGCACTCGGACATTTCAATATAAAACCTTGGGAATGTATCAAAGTGGGCGATTCCGCTATCGACATTTTAGAAGGTAAAAATGCCAAGATGAAATACAGTATCGGCATCACCACAGGTGCACAGACAAAAGATCAAATAGCGGAAGAAAATCCAGATTTCATAATAGACAACTTACGTGAATTGATACCCATTATTGAAACAGTGAATAATACCTTTTGAGTTATATCCTTAATATAAAACCATGGTTGAGTAAGCATCCGCTCTACCTGACACTCTGGGCTAGCACCGCTGCTTTTATTTCATATTTCTGCATGTATATGTACCGCAAGCCATTCACAGCAGCAACTTATGATGATTGGACGCTTTGGGATATGGATTATAAAATATTGCTGGTCATTGCACAAGTGATTGGATATGCTATTTCAAAATTTATAGGGATTCGGTTTATTTCAGGCTTGGATGGAAGTAAAAGGAATCTATATTTTGTAGGTTTGATTAGCTTTTCATTTGCAGGGCTCTTAGGATTTATGTGGACACCATATCCTTATGGTTTGGTATGGCTTTTTTTCAATGGACTGCCACTAGGATTGATTTGGGGCATTGTATTTAAATATTTAGAAGGACGTAGGATAACGGAAATATTGACCGTCATTTTGAGTGCTAACTTTATATTATCTTCGGGAGTAGCCAAATCAATAGGACAGTATTTGATTCAATCTGGCATTGCGGAGACATCAATGCCTGCTGTCATTGGATTGATATTTTTTCCAATTATGTTGATTTCAGTTTGGATGTTATCTTGTATTCCCGCTCCTGATAGTGAAGACATCAGACTTCGCGCACCAAGAAAAGCCATGGATGCCCACCAAAGAAAAGAACTCATCAAAAACTACAGACCTATTTTGATACTTTTTGTCATCATTTATATCACCCTTACCATGATACGCGACATTAGAGATAATTTTGGCGTAGAAATATGGAGTGAATTAGGTTTTAGTCAAAATACTTTCATTTATACCACCACAGAGATTCCTGCTACTATCCTTATTTTGTTGATTTTGGGATTGATGTTTTTGATCAAAGATAATCGTAAAGCCTTAAATATCAATATGCTACTGACGCTTTCAGGTGCACTTATGTTGCTTATCACAACGATATTATTTTCAATAGGCAGCATTTCACCCGTGTGGTGGATGGTCTTTTCAGGAAGCGGATTATTCATTCCCTACATCATTTATAATGGTTTGATCTTCGACCGATTTATCGCTGCTTTTAGGATAACTGGTAATGTGGGTTTTCTAATGTATATGGCTGATGCCTTCGGTTATCTAGGAAGTGTGGGCATCATGTTGTTCAAAAATTTTAGCAATGCGGATATCTCGTGGTTGTCATTTTATGTGACTTTGAGCTTAGTTGTAGGAACACTTTGTGTTGGCTTGATTGTATTGACATATTTTGTAGTCAATCGTAAATATAAATCTTCTTCAGAACTTTCTTCATCAAAAGAAATCCATGTATATGAACAGTATGCAAAAATATGATTTGATCATTGTTGGTGGTGGCATCTTAGGACTTTCGCACGCATATCACGCACTGTTAAAAAAGAAAAAGGTCTTGCTATTAGAAAAAAATAGTCAAGCTATGGGAGCAAGTATTCGTAATTTTGGACAAATCGTGCCATCAGGATTCTCAGCTACTTGGCAAGGTTATGGACGTTCATCTGTGAAACATTATCTAGATATTGCTAGTCAAGCTGACATTGCGATCAGACAAGAAGGAAGCATCTATATTGCATCGGATGATCAAGAAATTCAACTGTTAGAAGAATTGAATCAAATCAACCAATCTAATGATTATAGATCACATTTATTGACAGCGGAAGAATGTATTTCCCGATATCCAAATATATCAAAAGATTACTGCAAAGCCGGTTTGTTTTTTCCTGATGAAATCAATGCAGACTCTCAAAAAACCATCCCTGCTCTGACTCTATTTCTCATAAAAAATCTAGGTCTAGACGTAGCATATAATAGGACAATCATCGATATCTATGCCAACGCAAATGAAGTGATAGCCTTTGACCATCAAGGAGATAAGTGGCTTGCGGACCAATTGATCCTTTGCAATGGTGATGAATTTTCTACACTTTTTCCTGAGTTATTCGCAGAGAGTGATATCACTTTGGTGAAATTGCAAATGATGGAAACTGTTCCACAAAAGGATACGCTAAAAATTCCTGGTTCAATACTTACAGGATGGACGATCAGAAGATATGAAAGTTTTCAGGAATGTCCTTCATACCAAGCGATAAAGGCCAAAGAAAATGAACAAGATTTCCAGCGAAGATTTGGTGTACACATCTTATTTAAACAAACTGCTGACGGATCTGTCATCTTGGGCGATAGTCATGAATATGCAGATGTAAATCACAGAGACGACCTTCGCCTATTTGAGACAAATGAAGGGATCAATCGTTTTATGGTCGATGCTGCTTCCAAAATTATGGACTTAGATTATACAATCGCTCGTACTTGGATAGGTTGTTATAGTCAACGAAAAACTGGTGAAATTTATCACCATACCATAGATGATAGAATTCACATTGTGACAGCCATCGGTGGTAAGGGAATGACGGGAAGTTTGGGTTGGGCAGAAGAACATATCAATAAATTATTCTAATGACAAATACACTTCGATTTTCTGTAGGTTTGGTGTTTATCTTGTTTTTTTCGACAATAACTATTGGACAGG
>Ga0209812_10000078_pt1 | contig 89029 bp, 68 predicted proteins | sample JI71714BDNA_FD_187502 | JGI IMG/M metagenome (GOLD analysis project Ga0209812, IMG submission 187502) | Wastewater effluent complex algal communities from Wisconsin, to seasonally profile nutrient transformation and Carbon sequestration -... | ecosystem: Engineered > WWTP > Effluent > Algae... | reverse complement strand
CCAACACCCACGGCAAGTTTTGTATCTAATTCCACTACAATATGCACCAATGCCACGATAGATTTGCAATTTACGGGCACTCCGGGTGCTACGATTGAATTCACGGACGGCACCAATACGTACGAAGTAGTACTCGATGCATCGGGTAATGGCACGTTTACCACACCAGCATTGGGAGTAGACACGACCTTTACATTAGTAGAAGCAGTAGGAACAACAACACCGGCATGCGTTGCAACATTAAGCGGATCGATTACCATCTCAGTAGGATTACCTACGGCAAGCATTGTAGGATTTACCAATCCAGTGATTTGTTCAGGTACTGCCACAGGATTAGAAATTCAAGGCACACCAGGATCAACAGTAACCTACACCATTGGCGGAGTAACCCAGCCCACAGTAGTGATTCCTGCCTCAGGAACATTGGTTATAGACACAGGTATTCAAACAGTAGCAACCACTAGCAGCTTTAGCTATGCCTTAACCAATATAGTTAGCAACAGCACCCCACCTTGTTCAGATACAATAACAGGACAAAGCGCTACATTAACCGTAAATGCCTTGCCAACAGCGAGCTTTACAGCAGCCGACACAAACATTTGTGAAAATACCGCTGCAACACTCAACTTTACAGGAACACTCAATGCAACAGTAAACTACACCGATGGAACGAATAACTATCAAGTAGTACTCGATGCAGCAGGACTCGCTAGCGCAACCACCGCTTCATTAACAACAAATACCACATTTACGCTAGTAAACGTAGAAGTTACCAACACCGTATTGTGTTCCAACACCCTTTCAGGAAGTGTAGTCATAACCTTAGAAGAAAACCCTGAAATCGCCACACAACCCGTTGGCGCCACAAAATGTGTAGGCGAATCAGTCACCTTTACCGTAGCAGCCACAGGAGCTGGTTTAACCTACCAGTGGTTCTTTGGCGGAATAGCCATTCCATCGGCCACGGCGGCAAGTTATACCATCACTTCATTAGCCTCGACAGATGCAGGTAATTATACCGTAGAAGTATCAGGAAGTTGTGGAACACCCGTTACTTCAGAAGTTGCAGTCTTAATTTTGACAGAAGAAACCCTAATCACCACCCAACCCCAAGCCACAACCACACTATGTGTAGGCCAAGCATTAAACTTAAGTATAGCAGCCACAGGTACCAACCTAACCTACCAATGGTTTAGAGGCACTACCGCATTAGCAGGACAAACCAACCCAACGTTAAACATTACATCCGTAACCCCAGCCGATGCAGGAATTTATACCGTTGTGATTACCAATCCATGTCAAGTAGTAACCTCAGCAGAAGCCCAAGTAATCATAAATGAATTACCAGCCATTGTAACACAACCCACAGGAACAACCCTTTGCGAAGGACAAAGCATCAACCTAAGTGTAGCAGCCACAGGAACAGGACTCACCTACCAATGGTTTTTGAACAACAATCCGATTGCAGGAGCCCAATCAGCCACTTACACAGTGACCACAGCCGCACTTACCGATGCAGGAAACTATACCGTAACCGTGAGCGGAGTTTGTACACCAGTTCCAGCTTCACCAGTAACTTCAAGCGTTGCAACAATAGTTGTAAACCAAAACGTAGACATTCAAGGTCAACCCCAAGCCACAACCACACTATGTGTAGGTCAAGCTTTAAACTTAAGTATAGCAGCCACAGGTACCAACCTAACCTACCAATGGTTTAGAGGCACTACCGCACTAGCAGGACAAACCAACCCAACGTTAAACATTACATCCGTAACCCCAGCCGATGCAGGAATTTACACCGTTGTAATTACCAATCCATGTCAAGTAGTAACCTCAGCACAAGCCCAAGTAATCATAAATGAATTACCAGCCATTGCAACACAACCCACAGGAACAACCCTTTGCGAAGGACAAGCCATCAACCTGAGTGTAGCAGCCACAGGAACAGGACTCACCTACCAATGGTTTTTGAACAACAATCCGATTGCAGGAGCCCAATCAGCCACTTACACAGTAGCCACAGCCGCACTTACCGATGCAGGAAACTATACCGTAACCGTGAGTGGAGTTTGTACACCAGCAGTAACATCAAGTATTGCAACAGTAGTAGTAAACCAAGGAGCTGTTTTTACACAACAACCACAAAGCACTACAGTGTGTTCAGGACAACCCATCACATTAACCGTTGCCACCACAGGCGGAAGCAATGTAACTTACCAATGGTTTAAAAGCGGTACAGCCATAGCAGGAGCTACCGCCACAACCTATACCATAGGCTCATCAGCCGTGGCCGATTCAGGAAACTATACAGTAGTAGTAAGTGTAGCCACTTGCGGTACTACTACATCAGCTGTTGCCGTAGTAGTAGTCAATCAAGCACCCGCTATCACCACACAACCCCAAAACCGCTCGATTTGTGTAGGACAAAGCACCACATTTAGCGTAGTAGCCACCGGTACCAACTTGACTTACCAATGGTATAAAGGCACAACAGCCATAGCCGGAGCCACAGCAAGCACCTACAGCATTACCAATGCAGCGATAGCAGATAGTGGCGATTACTATTGCATCATTACAAGCACCTCTTGTCCTGATATCCAAAGCGATACCGTAACCCTAGAAGTGAAACCTCTGCCAACAGCAAGCATTGCCACAGGAACACCATCAACAATTTGCGAAGGTCAAAGCACACAAGTATTATTCAGCGGAACAGCAGGAGCTGTAGTGATTTATACCATCAACGGAGGCACACCAGAAACCATAACCTTAAATGCATCAGGAGTAACCCCATTGCCAACAGGCACCTTAGACGAAACCACAGTATATGAACTAGTAAGTGTAACCTACACCGGACCAGACGCATGTTCACAACCCCTAAGTGGTTCAGCAACGATTGTAGTAAACCCATTACCCGAGGTAAGCCTAGAAGACGGAACCATCTGTTTAGACCCTGTTACACAAGAAACAACAAGAACCTACACGCTAGACACCGGTTTGAACCAAGCCGAATTTACCTTTGAATGGTTTGATGTGAACGGTATAATTCCGTTGGCAACCAATAGTTTTTATGAAGTAGCAACCGCAGGACAATACGGTGTAACAATTACTGATATTGTAACAGGCTGTCAAGCATCGGCTTTTGCAAATGTAACCACGTCGACACCACCGCTAGATTTTGATTATACCGTGAGTGGATTCTTTGCAGAAAACCCAACCGTAGTGATCACCGCTACACCAGTAGGAGATTACGAATACCAGTTGGATTACGGCCCATTCCAAAGCAGTAATACCTTTGACAACATCAGTTCAGGCACCCATACCATCACCGTTCGAGACGCAGAAGGCTGTGATGTGTTGACAAAATCGGTATTAATCGTTGATTATCCGCGTTATTTTACACCAAATGGCGACGGAATAAACGACACATGGAATATTCCGACAATAAATGGTATTTCCATGACAAAAATTTATATATTTGACCGATTTGGAAAATTACTCAAAGAGATGACCACCTCCGGCTTAGGATGGGACGGAACCTACAACGGACAACCGCTTCCAGCCACGGATTACTGGTTCACGATTAATTACCAAGAAACCGGAATTAACAAAGAATTTAAAGCGCATTTTTCATTAAAACGTTAACTACAATGAAGTTCAAAAAAGGATATTTAGTACTGCTGTTGTTTATATCACAATTGTCGTTCTCACAGGAAGGAATAGCAACTTATTCCGATTATCTATCAGATAATTATTATTTGATTCACCCTTCAATGGCTGGAGCGGCCAATTGCGCTAAAGTTCGCCTTACCGCGCGTCAGCAATGGTTCGGAAACGATAATGCACCCGCTTTACAAACAGCTAGTTTTAATGGAAGAGTGGGAGAACAATCGGGTGCGGGAATTATTTTGTTCAACGATCAAAATGGTTTTCACTCACAAAGGGGATTTAAGCTAACGTATGCCCATCACATCATGTTTTCTCGATCGGATGTAGATTTGAATCAGCTGTCATTTGGTATGAGTGCTGGTTTGGTGCAAAGTCAATTAGATCAAACTCAGTTTGAAGGTTTTGACCCTATTGTTAATGGTAATATGCAAAATGCATCTTATTTTAATGTGGATATAGGAGCTTCTTATAATTATATGGAATTCTATACCCATTTTACAGTTAAAAATGTTTTAGCAAGCAGAAGAGATCTTTATACAGAAATTGAAACCGATAATCTTAGAAAGTACCTTTGGAGTGCTGGTTACGTTTTTGGAGATAGCGATAGGTTGCAATGGGAGCCATCTTTCTTGTTTCAATACACTGAGCAAACAGAGGAGAAATTAATTGACTTAAACATTAAGTTATATAAAGATTTTGATTTCGGAAAACTATGGGGTGGTTTGTCTTACCGAAGAAGCTTTGATGCTACCCAATATCTCGATGCGGGTAGAATTGAAACACAACGTTTACAGTATGTAACCCCTTTATTAGGTGTAAACTACAGAAATCTTGTTTTCGCATATACTTATTCTCACTTGGTAGGCGATGTGCAGTTTGACCAAGGAGGTTTTCATCAAATCACTTTAGGTATTAACTTATTCTGTCAGAGAGAGAAGTGGGATTGTAATTGTCCTGCCATCAATTAAATTTCAAGCAAATTATAATAACTTAGTCCCGATTTTTATCGGGACTTTTTTAATAGAAAACATTATGATTATTAAAACTGTTAATGGTAAAAGTCCAGCCTTACCTGATGATTGTTTTGTGGCTGAAAATGCTACTATCGTAGGTGATGTCATTCTTGGTACGGAATGTAGCGTTTGGTTTAATGCCGTGATTCGAGGGGATGTAAATTCAATTCGGATTGGTAATAAGGTAAACATCCAAGATGGTGCCATTATACATTGTACCTATCAAAAACATTCTACAGTAATTGGTAATAATGTTTCAATAGGGCATAACGCTATCGTTCATGGATGCACCATTGAAGATAATGTGTTGATTGGAATGGGTGCCATTGTAATGGATAATTGCGTTATTAAAAGTAATTCAATTATCGCAGCGGGTGCTGTAGTAACTCAGAATACGGTAGTAGAATCGGGTGTGATTTATGCAGGCGTGCCGGCCAAGAAAGTGAAAGAAATTAACGAATCAGATTTTGCGGGAGAGATTGATCGCATTGCTACTAATTATGTGATGTATTCGAGTTGGTTTAAAGAAGAATAATGGTTTAGAACTAAAAAAAAAAATTTGATTCTGAGCTTTTTTTGTAAAAATAAAATAGCAGACTCGTGCTTAAAAATCATATTCTATTATTTCATAAGGCTTTTGTAAGATGGCGCTTAAAACCTTTGGATTACTGTTTGTGTAAAATTTTTGATACGATTTTGCTTCAGTATTAAAGCCTACTTGGGTTTGTAATATATGGTGCGTTTGTCGGGCTACTGCCTCTCCAGAGTCGATTATTTTAATGTGCTTTGGTAAAATTCTTTCAATTTGTGGTATTAAATACGGATAATGACTACAGCCTAAAACTAGATAATCTATATTAGCGTCAATCATGGGTTGAAGGTAATTTTCTAGTAAGTCAATCATTTCTGGCGAGTCAATAGCGCCATTTTCGATGAGTTGTACCAATCCGTAGCCCACTTGTTCTACAAACTTTATGTCCTGAAATTGAGCGAGGTTTTTAGTAAATAAAGCACTATTTAATGTGCCTTTTGTGGCTAATATACCTATGGTATGGGTTTTTGAATTTAAGGCAGCGGGTTTTATGGCTGGCTCAATGCCTATAAAAGGTATTTCATACTTTTCCCTCAGTTCTTTAATGGCGTTGGTAGTGGCAGTATTGCAGGCTACCACAATGAGTTTGCAATTTTGTGCTAATAAAAATTCGACATTCTTACAGCTTAAAGCAAGAATTTCTTCCTTTGATTTGGTGCCATAAGGAGCGTTTTTACTGTCGGCCAAGTAAATGGTGTTTTCTGTTGGAATAAGCTGATGAATAGCCTTCCAGATAGAAGTGCCACCTACTCCCGAATCAAAAAGTCCTATAGGATTATTGTTTGTCATACTACAAATATAAAAAAACTGCTCAAGCTTTTAAAAAACTTGAGCAGCTAAATTTGTAATTGTATGGGCGTTTAGAAACCTAAATCTTTTTTTACATCTGCCGTAAGGTCTGTTCCGTCGGCATAAATAAAAGAAGCTACGTCTTGTACGTATTGAAATCCTTTTGCACGACCTACTTTTTCGATAGAAGCTTTAATTTTTAGTTGAATGGGTTTCATCAAATCCATGTTCTTTTGCTGAATTTCTTTTTGAGCGGTTTGTCCGAATTCTTGGATTCTTTTTTCCATGTCTTCTACTTCTTTTTGTCGCTCTTTGTTGATGGCTTCAGATACTGTTTCTGCCTCAGCACTGTACTTTTGCAAACGCGTTTGAAGTTCATTTCGCATAGTGGTAAAGTCAGCTTCATACGTCTGACTGATTTTTTCAAGTTGCTTTTGAGCATCAATAAATGCAGGGAATTTTGTGGTAATTTCTTCTACATTTACGTGAGCTATTTTAGCTTGAGCATTTACTTGGCTGGTGCCAAAAAATAACGCTGCTGCAATGAGTAGGGTGTTTAAGTGTTTCATCATTCTAAATATTAAGTAATTAATTAATTTTTGTTTTTATTCTTGTTGTTTCTATTTGGGTGCTTCAGTTGTTTTTGTTTCTTTCGCTTTTTTGGCGTCTTCTCTGTCTTTTAGTGTTTTGGCTTTTTTGTCGGCTAAGGCTTTCTTACGGTCTTCCATTTCTTTCTTTTTGGCTTCTATCATGTTCAGGCGTTGCGCTTCTTTTTCTGATGTTGCCGCTGGTTTTTCAGTAGTTGGAGGTGTTTTTTCTTCTTCCTTCTCTGTTCCCTTTTTGTTTGGTTCAGTCGTTTCAGCTGGTTTATTGGCAGGACTGGATTCTGATTTTACGCCGTTTTTCTTATCAATCAATTCTTGTCGTTTTGCAGCGGCTTCTGCACGTTTTGCATCGGCAGCTGCTTTTCTGTCGGCCAGTATTTTATCTCGCTCTGCTTTTCGAACCGCGATGATACTATCTCGAGACGCTTTCTTGGCTTCGAGCATTTTTTTGCGAATAGCGAAATCAGAGTTGGCATCTTCTACATCTTCTTTGTATTCTTTTATCGCTTCTTCTTTTAATTCTTTTTTGCTAAGCTGACTTCGTTTGGAAGTTCTAGTCAATTTCTTAATAACCATTTCACTGATGTCAAACTGTTTGGCAGCAAAAATCATCGTTAAGTCAGACGATTTGTCAAACACAAAATCAAACTTTCGTTGTACCGCTATGTCTTGTACGGCTGTAAAAACTAAATCTTGCACAGGCTTGGCTAAAACCGCTTTTTGTACCATTAGGTCTCCCGTTGGGCCAAATCGTTTTTGTTGATAATCCAATAATTCTTTCTCTTGAAAAGCAATCTCTTCTTCGCGTTCTTCTATCAATTCTCTGGTGAGTAACACGCGTTCTGTTTTTAGCGATTCTTTAAGTTTAGCAATCTCGTTTGTCTTTGTGCCTACTTCCTGTTTCCAAAGTTGTGCTTTTTGTTCGAGCTCGTTTCTGGCTTCGGTATAGTCGGGTACGTTTTGCAAAATATATTCCATATCGATATACCCGATACGAAGACCTCGAACCACTTGCGATTCAATAGTACTTGTGTAGACTATTGCAATTAATACTATTATATATTTTTTCATACTTTGAATTTAAGTTAGAAAATACCGTGCCAAAATTTTTTTTAAAATTGTTGTCCAATAATGAAATGGGTTTCCCATCCATTAGGTCGAGTCTGACCGGGTATAGGGTCAAATCCGTGTCCAAAATCGATACCTAATAATCCAAAAGCGGGCATAAATACTCTTAAACCAAACCCTGCAGACCGCTGCAATTGAAAGGGGTTGTACGTTTTAAAACCGTTATAGGCCGCTCCAGCTTCGGCAAAAGCCAACACATAAATCGAGGCTTGTTGCTTTAGCGTTATGGGGTATCGTAACTCTAACGAAAATTTGTTATAAATTGTTGCCCCATCTTGTGTACTTTGTCCTGTTTCTTCATTTACTGAGAAAGGAGTAAGCGATTGGTTGGGATATCCTCGTAATTGAATTACTTCTCTTCCGTCTAATGCAAAGTTGGCTAGTCCGTCTCCTCCTAAAAAGAATCGTTCAAAAGGCACATCACCCCTCTCGCTATTATAATTGCCAAGGTAACCAAATTCTCCCAAAGTTCGAATCACTAATTTATCGTAAATTCGGGTATACCAATCGGCCTTCATTTTTATTTTATAGTATTCTAACCAGTTGAATTTCTTTTGGTCTACTTTGGCATCATCAGCCGATGCTTCTTGATAGGTATCTACTTTGGTGTACACTGGGGTTTTTGTACCGTTTTGATTTTCAACATAATCAACTCGAATGTAGTCTCCTACTTGAACACCATTTGGGTTTGTTACGGTAAAGGTGTCATTTGGCCCATAGACTCTTTTGTATTCTTCTTGATTGCCCAAATCGCCATAGTCTATTCCGTTAAATAACGAGTAAGGTGGTGTTACTTTGGCTGTAATCGAAAACTCTGAACCGTATGTGGGGTATATCGGGTTACTTCCTTTGTTAGTATGTGTAAAACCAATAGTGTAAGCAAAGTTTCGTGCTGAGCCGTTTCCGAATGTAAATAAACCGGTATTATAGTTGTTCAAGTCATAGTACTGAAAGCTCAAGGCTTGAGACAAAAAGGAGTCATTATCCGGCACCGTAAGTCGTTTAGACAATCCTACCGAAAGCGAAATGATGTTAAAACTTCTTGTTCTGTCTACTTCACGGGTGGCAAAGTTGTTTAAAAATTGCTTACTATACGATAATGAGGTGTTGAAACTCACCGGCTTTTTTCCGCCAAACCAAGGTTCAGAGAAATTTAAACTGTAGGTTTGAAAAAAGCTACTTCCTTGTAATCGTAAAGCCACTTTTTGTCCATCTCCCATCGGTACAGGTTGGTAAGCTTCTTTTTTGAATAAATTTCGAGCAGAGAAATTGTTAAACGAAAGTCCTAGCGTTCCGATGAAACCTCCACCGCCGTAACCTCCCTGCAATTCGATTTGTGAAGAACCTTTTTCGACCAAATTCCATTCGATGTCTACGGTTCCCGCGGCGGGATCAACATTTTTAAACTTTGGGTCAATTGCCTCAGGGTCAAAAAAACCAAGTGTTCCGATTTCTCGAATCGTTCTTACGAGTTCTTCCTTGCTGTATTTTTCTCCCGGACGCGTACGTAGTTCACGATAAATAACGTGGTCGTTGGTTTTGTCGTTTCCTACTACCGTAATTTTGTTAAAATATGCCACAGGGCCTTCCATTATTCTTACTTCAAAATCGATGGTGTCGTTTACAGTGCGAACTTCTACCGCATTAATTTGCGAAAAGAGATAACCGTTATTTTGGTATAAGTTAGTGATGTCTTCGCCGTCTGGTTTTGTTTTGTCGGCAATACGTTTTTCTAGTAAAACGCCGTTGTAAACATCTCCTTTTTTGATACCCAAAAGGGCACGTAAGCCTTGATCGGTATAAACTGAATTTCCTAAGAATTTGATGTTTCCGAAATAGTATTTTTTACCTTCAGTCAAATTTATTTTAATTGCTAGCTCGTTTTTTTCTTTGTCATACGAAACAGTATCTGATGTAACACGTGCATCTCGGTAGCCTTTTTCTTTATATTTATCTACAATTTTTTTGAGGTCTTCTTCGTATTTGTCTTTCACAAATTTTGAACGCTTCAAAACACGAGTAAACTTTTTCTGTTTTGTATTTGACATTGCCTTACGCAGTTTCTTGTCAGAAAGTTGTTCGTTTCCTTCGAATTCAATAGTGCTAATTTTGACTTTTTCGCCACGATCTACGTTTACCAACATTTTAACTTCATTACCTGAGGTAGTATCTGGCTTTACCACCACGTTAACTTTGGTGTTGTAAAACCCGTCTTTACGGTATTTGTTTTCGATGTAGTTTTTGGTGGTTGTAATTAAATTTTCGTTTACAATTTTTCCCTTCGTCAAACTGTTTTCTTTAATTAAGGCTTCTTCTTTTGATTTTTTAACGCCTCGTATCTTTACTTCGTTCAGTTTGGGTAGTTCATTGAGGTTTAATTCTAAGTAAATGCTGTCTCCTGCAATACGATTGATATAAAAATCGATATCACTGAAAAGTTCTACTTCTCCAAGCTTTTTTATGGCATTACTGATTTGTTCACCAGGTACGGTAATGGTTTGGCCTTTTTGTAAACCTGAATACAAAATTACGTTTTGGGCATTGAACGTCACTTTTCCAGTAACGGCAATATCTGCCAATATGTAGGTTTTTCCTTGGTCAAACGGTAATCGGTCTTGAGCTTTAGCAGATAATAAACTGCCAAAAAATAATACCGTAAAGAATAAGGGGATGCTTTTATATAACACTAAATACTTATTTAATTTGTTCACTAGTTTTTCCGAACCTACGTTCGCGTTTTTGATAGCTGATAATGGCTTCATATAAATGGTCTTCGGTGAAGTCGGGCCACAAGACCTCTGTAAAATATAATTCTGCATACGCTATTTGCCACAATAAAAAATTACTAATTCGATGTTCGCCACTGGTTCGAATCAATAAATCTACTTCTGGCAAATTGTGCGTGTAAAGATGCTCATTTATAATTGCTTCATCAACAGCATCTGCCGAAATTATATTATTTTTAACTTTAACTGCAATTTTTTTGACCGCTTCTAACAACTCTTCTCTTGCTCCATAGTTTAGGGCCAAAGTAAGTGTCATTCGGCTGTTATGTTGTGTTTTAGCTTTTACTTCAGCAAGTTCTTTTTGTGCTGTAACGGGAAGTTTACTGAGATTTCCAATGGTGTTTAGCCTGATGTCGTTTTTAACTAGGGTGTTTACTTCTTTTTTGAGTGAAGAAATAAGCAATTTCATCAGGGTATCGACTTCCATTTTCGGACGATTCCAGTTTTCTGTTGAAAAGGCATATAATGTAAGGTTTTTTATGCCTAATCTTGCACAACTTTCTACCGTAACCTGAACAGACTTTGTGCCATTTTCATGACCAAAAGCCCGCATCATGCCTTGCTTTTTAGCCCAACGACCGTTACCATCCATAATGATGGCAATGTGTTGGGGTAAATTATCGCTGTTAATTGTACTTTTTAAATCCATTTCAATTAATCACAAAAACATGGTTTTTTTCCAAAGGTATACGTGAGTGTAAACCCTGAAAAAACATACCAATCATTACTATTTATATTGCCAAATCGCAATTGTTGGAGGTTTTCATTTCTCGGAAAACTTCCGTCTATGTTGTCGGCAAAGGTATATCGTGGTGTAACTTCAAATCCTAAAATCAAACGAGGTGTCAGATTGGTTTTAACTCCTAAACCAAACGGAACAGACAATACGCCATGGTTTGCATCAGAGGTTGTTTCATTAGGGCCGATGTAAAATAAACCCTCATATTGGGTATAAGCCAACCCGAGGTGAACGTAAGGCGTAAATTGCTGGTGCAACTGATGCAGGTCAAATTCAAAAAAATCAAATTCCAATCCAAGTGCTATTTCGGTTACGGTGTTTTCAAAATCATAATCGCGCAGTTGTCTCGACGGGTCGTTTGAGCGGTCGTCATCCGCAGTAAGTTTAGATCTGCTGATTGAAGCACGCCAAGAGTGTCTCGGACTCCGATTCCATTTATACAAAAGCCCAAAAGCGTATTCATTCGGCTTGATGTAAGTGGTTTCACCTACATCGCCAATAAAATTACTTCCACCAGCAAATACCCCTATTTCGTGAATTTGGGCATTTGCCGAAAGGGCAAAAAGTAGAAGAAATGATACAATCAGTCTATTCATAAAAATTGAAAATAGCGTGCAAATATAATAAATCTGACTACTAAATGCTTAAGATTTTGGTATTTCTGATAATTATATTCGAAACAGTTAGTACTTGCTTTTAAATAGTAAACTAACGAAAGGAATGCTAATTAAGTATAAGACACGTGTATTATTCCTGTTAATTTCTTTTATCTTCGCCCCAAAGTAGTTTATTTCGAAGGGTTTTGAAGAAAGTTTCGCCCGGAATTTCAACCATATTTATCGGGAAAGTATTTTTTTTAATGGTTAAAATAGACTCATTTCCAATCGAAATACTGCGAGAATCCATCGAAACTAAATGTTGCTGTTCTCTACCTGAAACACGAAGTTTAATTTCGGTGGTGTCGGGCACTACAAGTGGTCTAGCGCTTAAATTATGTGGCGATATTGGTGTTATAACTAAACTTTTAACATCGGGAGTTAAAATCGGGCCGCCACAACTCAATGAATATCCTGTGGAGCCTGTGGGGGTAGAAATGATTAATCCGTCAGCCCAATACGATGTTAAAAACGCTCCGTCAAGATAGGTGTCGATAGATATCATAGATGCGGTGTCTTTTCGGCTAACGGTTACTTCATTCATGGCAAAATTTAAACGAGCAATTTCTGTATTTTTTGGTGCAACCGATGCTTTCAGCAAAGTTCGTTTTGTGATGGTGTAGTTTTTATCAACAACCATTTGTAAAAAGGTGGAAATATTTTCTTTTTGTACCGATGCCAAGAAACCCAATCGTCCGGCATTAATACCTAAAATCGGAATGCCTGTATTTCGTACCAAAGTGGCCGCTCTTAATATGGTTCCGTCGCCTCCGATACTCAATAGTAAATCAAAACTCTTGTCTAATTCTTTGTAGCTGCTGAACGTTTTATACTCTTTTTTGATGAGTTGCTTTTCGTAAAGTATTTTCAAGAAATTAGCCTCGATAATCATTTCGATATTGTTAGAATTAAAAAAAACAAAGATGTCTCTAATAATCGGTTCGGTACTGTTTTGGTAATATTGACCGTAAATGGCAACTTTCATGAGTGCGGTTTTTTAAAAAAAAATAATTCTCTAAGGCTAAGAGGTGTACTTTAAATATTCAAGTATTTATCTAAATAATCTGAACGTTCTTTTAAACTTTCACGGTAGGCGTCGTCTTGATTTTCAGAAATAATCGTATATCCGTATCGTCTAAAGGTTTGCAGAATTTCATTGATACTGCCTGATGCAATTTTAATCGTAATTTGAATGGTCAAACTAGTAGAAAACGAAATAAAACTACCCAAAAGTTTGCCGCCATTACTTTCTACAATTTGTGCTACTTGCGACATCGAATAATCAAGTAATTCGCTTTCTACCACAATTACGCCTCCTTGTTCTTTTAGAAAAGGCGTATCGTTAAAAAAACGCATTACATCTTGCATTTCATAATAGCCTACATACTTGTTTTCTGGATTCAAAACAGGCAGTACAGTGGTTTGATTTTGAGCAAAAACTTCTAAAACATCGAGCCAAACCATCGTGGTTCGAACGTAAAATCCTTCTAAATTGTATCGGTAGTCGCTGATTTTTTTGTCAAAATCATAAGTCTCGGTATCTTCTGCTTGAATACATCCTATATAAATATCATTTTCAAGAACAGGAAAGTGACTGAACCTAGTTTCGGAAAAAAAATCCTGAACACTACCAATCGTTTCATCAGGAGATAAAGGCTTGAAATCGTTATTGATATACTCAATTAGTTCCGTCATAGGACTGCTGTATTTTATTGTTTGCAAAATAATCAAATTTTACCACAAAAAGCCTCGTTTAACTTTGTATTTTTGTACAACTAATAAATTTATTCACTTTAGCATTTTTTATAATGACAAAATTAAGTGTAAACATTAATAAAATAGCCACTTTACGAAATGCTCGAGGTGGAAATGTGCCCAATTTACTGCAAGTAGCTCAAGATATCGAACGCTTTGGCGGACAAGGAATAACTATTCATCCAAGACCAGACGAACGCCATATTCGCTACCAAGACGCCAGAGATTTAAAGAAAATCGTTACCACGGAATTTAATATCGAAGGAAATCCAGAGAAAAGTTTTATGGATTTAGTGCTAGAAATACAGCCCACACAAGTTACCCTAGTGCCCGACGCCCCTGACGCTATTACTTCAAACGCCGGCTGGAACACACTTAAACACGCTGGCTTTTTATCAGAAATTATTCAAGAATTACAACGCCACGGCATGCGGGTTTCTGTTTTTGTAGACCCTGTGTCAGAAATGATTGAAGGGGCTCAAAAAATAAATGCCAATCGAATCGAGTTGTACACAGAAGCTTATGCCCACGAATATGCCAAGGGAAATAAAGACGCCATTTTACCTTACGTCGAAGCGGCTAAATTAGCCAATTCACTCGGTTTAGGCGTAAATGCCGGACATGATTTGAGTTTAGATAACATTCAGTTTTTTAAACAAAACATTCCCGATTTATTAGAAGTATCCATTGGTCACGCTTTAATTTCAGAAGCCATTTATCTTGGTTTAGATAATGTTGTGAATATGTATTTGCATAAATTGAAATAAATTTTTTAAAAATTCTAAATTCCAATCCCATTGCTTCGCTGTAAAATCCGAAATCACAGATTTTATGTAGCAAGCTCCCTCCTTCGGAGGGGCTGGGGGAGGCCTCTAAAACCCAATCAAAATGTTGTACTCAAAAATAGAAGGCTCTGGAACACCGTTTGTAATTTTGCACGGTTTTTTAGGCATGTCCGACAACTGGAAAACCCTCGGAACTCAATTTGCACAAAATGGTTTTGAGGTACACATGCTCGATTTACGAAACCACGGCCGAAGTTTACATTCTTCTGAATTTAATTATTCACTAATGGTGCAAGATGTAGTGGCGTATTGTGAAGAGCATAATCTTGCTAAAATCATGCTTTTAGGGCATTCGATGGGTGGCAAAGTCGCGATGTTTTTGGCTACACAATATCCGTCTTTAGTCGAAAAATTAATTGTGGCTGATATAGGTGTGAAATATTATCCGCCACACCACGACGAAATTTTAAACGGATTGGCATCAATAGATTTTTCTGAACAACCTTCCAGAAATGACGTCGAAGAAATGCTCACGCCACATATTCCTGATTACGGAACACGCCAATTTTTAATGAAAAGCTTGTACTGGAAAGAGCCCGGACAGCTGGCATTTCGATTTAATCTAGCTTCTTTCTTAGCCAATAAAGACAGTGTGGGCCTTGCTTTGTCAAACGATGCTGAGTTCAAAAAACCAACTTTATTCTTAAAAGGTGCCAGGTCTAATTACATAAAGGATGCTGATGTGCCGCAGATCAAAACGCATTTTCCAACAGCTCAAATAGAAACCATTTCAAATGCAGGTCATTGGCTTCATGCCGAAAACCCAACGGACTTTTATAACAGTGTGATGGGCTTTTTACGACCGTAATAATTACTTAATTTTTAAACTTAAATACTATGTTTTTACTCGTTAGATTACTAGTTACCGCCATTTTAGTTACCCTTCTTGCTAATTTTCTAGACGGCGTTAAAGTAGATGGTTTTTTTACCGCCTTCATCGTGGCTATCGTGCTCGGTTTGCTCAACTTATTTGTAAAACCAATTTTAGTGCTGTTTACACTACCGGTAACTTTATTAACTTTTGGCTTGTTTTTATTGGTTATCAATGCGGTGATCATCTTGCTTTGTAACGAATTAGTAGACGGATTTTCAGTGGCTAATTTCTGGTCGGCTCTTGTTTTTAGTGTGCTACTATCCGTAGGTCAAACCCTCATTTTTTCGTTTTCAAAAGACCGAAAATAGGTTCGATTATCATTTGATACTACTGTTAATTCTTTGATAATACAACAAATAAAAACTTGGTGGACTTGCAAAATTATACTAGATTTGCAACCCAATTTTAGCACCTAAAACAATGAATGTTACTCGAAAAAATATCGATGATTTAAATGCAATTCTAACGGTAGAAATTTTTAAATCACATTACTCTTATAAAATTGAAAGTCAGTTAAAAGACTATCAAAAAAAGGCCGAGCTTCCTGGCTTTAGAAAAGGAACCGTGCCGATGAGTATTATTGAAAAAAAATACCGCCAACCCCTTTTGGTAGAAGAAGTAAACAAAACCATTCAAGAAAGTTTGAACAAATACCTTCAGCAAGAAAAGTTAGATTTGTTAGGAAATCCGCTTCCTGTAAAAAATGATAACTTAGATTGGAATGCCGATAAGTTTGAGTTCGACTTTGAAATTGGTTTGGCACCAAGCTTCGAAATTGACTTAGATGCGATTCAAGGTTTGACACATTACAAAATTATCGCTGATGATAAAATGCTTGACGAACAAATACTTCGTATGCAAAAACAATACGGAAAAATGTCTCCCAACGAGGTGTTCGAAAAAGGAAACGACGTAGCCGGAACCTTCAGAAACGAAGATATGGCCATAGATAGTCCAGCTCAATTTTCGTTTGATGTTTTTAAAGACCCTGCAACAGAAGATTTATTTGTAGGCAAAAAAGTGGGCGATGTAGTAACCTTACAAACCAAAGGTTTATTTGAAGACGACCACCAGTTGATGGATTATTTAAAAGTAAGCCACGACCAAGTTCATGGTTTAGATATTGAAGTAGCATTTACCATTGAAGAAATCAATGCCACTGAACCTGCCGAGTTAAATCAAGAGTTGTTTGATAAACTATTTGGCGAAGGAAATGTAACTTCTGTTGAAGAAGTAAAGGCAAAAATTAAAGAAGATGCCGAAAGACAATTTGAAGGACAAGCCAACCAAATGTTCCTAAATAATGTTAGCGCAGCCTTACTCGAAAATACAAAGTTCAATCTTCCTGCCGAATTTTTAAAAAAATGGATTCAAACAGTAGGCGAAAAAAGATTAACTCCTGAAGAGGCCGAAGTAGAATATGCACGTTCAGAAAACGGATTGCGTTACCAATTAATCGAAAGCAAGGTGATGTCGACCTATAATTTGCAAATCAATTTTGAAGATTTAAAAGCCTATGCGGCCCAAATGATCAGAATCCAAATGGCACAATTCGGTCAGTTGAATCCTTCGGATGCCGATATCGACGGAATTGTAACCCGAGTTTTAGGAAATCAAGAGGAAGTTAGACGCCTTTCAGATCAAGTAATGAGCGAAAAAATGTTGACGCTTTACAAAGAAAAAGTAAAAGCCACTATCAAAGAGGTAACTTACCAAGAATTTGTGGCAGCAAGCTACGGAGAATAATCTAAAAGAAAATACTTATATTTGAGCGTCAGAATTTATTTTGGCGCTTTTATTATTTTTTCAAGTTTAGTTTGGAATTTTAAACTTGAAACCTATTAAGACTTGACAACTCAAACTTTAAACTCTTTTAAAAATGAATTACGGGACTGAATTTAAAAAATTTGCAACCAAACACAAAGGCGTAAATGCCCTGTATTTTGATAAAATTGTAGGGGCAATGACGCCCACCAACATGACGCCTTACATTATCGAAGAACGTCAATTAAACGTTTCGCAATTAGACGTTTTTTCGCGGTTAATGATGGATCGTATTATTTTTCTCGGAACAGGAATTGACGACCAAATTGCGAATATCGTGCAAGCTCAATTGCTTTTCTTGGAAAGTGCCGATGCAGCGAAAGATATTCAAATTTACATCAACTCTCCAGGCGGTAGCGTTTATGCTGGCCTAGGAATTTATGACACCATGCAGTATATCAAACCCGATGTAGCTACCATCTGCACCGGAATGGCCGCTTCGATGGGTGCGGTTTTACTTTGTGCAGGAGCCAACGGAAAACGTTCTGCTTTACCACATTCTCGAGTTATGATTCACCAGCCATCAGGTGGAGCACAAGGTGTGGCAACCGATATGGAAATCAATTTACGCGAAATGTTGAAATTGAAAGACGAATTGTACCAAATTATCTCGCACCACTCCGGACAAACTTTTGAAAAAGTACACCAAGACAGCGAACGCGATTATTGGATGATTGCCGATGAAGCCAAGGAATACGGAATGATTGATGAAGTGTTAAGAAGATAAATTCAGTATTCAGTATTCAGTCGCAGTTTGCAGATCGCTAACTGAGACTGAAAACTGAGACTGCTAACTGATAAAGATGGCAAAACAAACCTTAGAATGTTCATTTTGTGGACGAAAAAAAACCGAAACCGATTTGCTAATTGCTGGAATTGACGCACATATTTGCGATAAATGCATCGAGCAAGCCCACGGAATTGTACTAGAAGAATTAAAAGCCACTAAGAACTCAAAAAAAAGTTCAACTGATTTAGTTTTGAAAAAACCCAAAGAAATCAGGGCGTTTTTAGATCAATACGTTATCGGACAAGACCAGACTAAAAAAGTAATGTCGGTTGCAGTGTACAACCACTACAAACGGTTGATGCAATTACAAACCGATGATGATGTAGAGATTGAAAAAAGCAATATCATTATGGTGGGACAAACAGGTACCGGAAAAACGTTGGTAGCCAAAACCATCGCTCGAATGTTAGACGTGCCTTTAGCCATTGTAGATGCAACGGTTTTAACCGAAGCGGGTTATGTGGGTGAGGACGTCGAAAGTATCTTAACACGTTTGCTTCAAGCCGCTGATTATGATGTAGCTAAAGCCGAAAGAGGCATTGTTTTTATTGACGAAATTGATAAAATTGCCCGAAAAAGCGATAATCCTTCTATTACAAGAGACGTTTCAGGCGAAGGCGTTCAGCAAGCTTTGTTGAAACTTTTAGAAGGAACCGTGGTAAACGTGCCACCAAAAGGAGGAAGAAAACACCCCGACCAAAAATTTGTAGAGGTTAACACCCAAAACATTTTGTTTATCGCAGGTGGTGCTTTTGATGGAGTTGAGCGAATTATTTCGAAACGTTTGAACCGTCAAGCCGTGGGATACAGTACGTCAAAAAATGTAGACAATATTGATAAAGATAATCTACTACAATACATCATTCCAAAAGACATCAAAGATTTTGGTTTGATTCCAGAAATTATTGGTCGTTTACCGGTTTTGACACACATGGATCCGTTGGATAGAGCAACTTTGCGAGCGATTTTAACAGAACCTAAAAATGCTTTAATCAAACAATACAAAAAATTATTTGCGATTGACGATGTAGATTTTACCATTTCAAACGAAGCATTGGATTTTATTGTAGATAAAGCGTTAGAGTACAAATTAGGCGCTCGTGGTTTGCGTTCACTTTGCGAAGCCATTCTTACCGACGCGATGTACGATTTACCAAGTTCAGACGAAACCGTTTTGAATATCGACCGAGAGTATGCCGAACATACATTGAGTAAAAACTTATTGAAACGGTTGGAATTGGCTTCATAGAATCTAAAATCATTTGCTTAATTTACAGTACAACATTTGTCATTCCGACGAAGGAGGAATCTCATAAGTTGCACCTGTAGTATGGGATTCCTCCTTCGTCGGAATGACAGAGGGAGTAACTAATAGAATTAAATAATATTAAACACACAAATCCCGACTTATCCTCGGGATTTTTTTATGAATAAATTTCAAGCACTTCACAATTACAAAACAGAAATATCCTTATAATCTTTTTAATCTGTGGCAAAAAAACAATGACCTCGATTTCCAGTTTCCAACCTCAATATTTTTCAGTATTTTTACGCACACAAATCACAACTCATGACTTTTGAAAACACCAGAGCATTTGCTCAAGAACTCGACCAACAAGACGCTTTACGTAAATACAGAGACGAATTTATTTTTCCGAAGGTAAACGGAAAACAAGTTATTTATTTTACTGGAAATTCCTTGGGATTGCAACCCAAATCTGCTCAAAAGTATGTAGATGAAGTGATGAAAGATTGGGCCGAACTTGCCGTGGAAGGTCACTTTTATGCTGATAAACCTTGGTGGGATTATCACGAACGGTTTGCTAACCCATTGAGTGCTATAGTTGGCGCTTTACCCAGCGAAGTTACCGTGATGAATACCCTGACAGTCAATTTGCATTTGTTGATGGTGTCGTTTTATCAACCCACAAAAAAGCGATATAAAATTCTTTGCGAAGCCAAAGCCTTTCCGAGCGACCAATACATGATTCAAAGTCAGGTGCAATTTCATGCCCGACATTTAGGTTTGAATCCATCCGATATGATTGTAGAAATCGAGCGTCGCGAAGGCGAACACAACATTCGTCTCGAAGATGTTTTAGCAAAAATTGAAGAAGTAGGAGAGGAGTTAGCACTCGTTTTAATTGGTGGGGTGAACTATTACACCGGACAAGTTTTTGACATCAAAACCATCACCGAAGCGGGTCATAAAGCTGGTGCTTATGTAGGTTGGGATTTGGCACATGCCGCCGGAAATATCGAACTTCATTTGCACGATTGGGACGTAGATTTTGCCGCTTGGTGCAGTTATAAATACATGAATTCAGGCCCCGGAAATGCTTCGGGTTGTTTTGTGCATAGCAAACACCATAAAGATTCTAATTTGCCAAGGTTTGCTGGTTGGTGGGGACATAACAAAGAGCGTCGTTTCAAAATGGAACCCCAGTTTGACCCTGTAGAAGGAGCCGATGGGTGGCAAGTAAGTAACTTACCCATACTTTCGTTAGCACCTTATTTGGCCTCTGTGGAAATGTTTGCCGAAGTCGGAATGCCAGCTTTAATCAAAAAACGCGATCATATCACATCCTATCTTGAATTTATTTTACACGAAATTGACAAAGAAGTCGACAGTACTTTTGAAATCATCACGCCTTCGAATCCTCTGGAAAGAGCTTCGCAATTATCCGTATTTCTGCATGGCGAAGGCCGAAGTTTATTTGACTACCTCATGAAAAATGGCGTAATTACAGATTGGCGTGAACCCAACGTAATCCGTCTCGCACCTGTTCCGCTTTATACTTCCTACGAAGATATGTACGAGTTCGGACAAATTTTGAAAGCAGGAATTCAGTCGCTACATTAACTAAAGTATTGTTTTTAAAAAAATGTACGTTTAAAAAAATGAATTAAAATGAAAAATGTAAAAGTAGGTTTGGTACAAATGTCTTGCGTAAAAGATGTAGCTAGCAATATTGAAAAGGCGAAAAAAGAAATCAGAAATGCCGCTGCAAAAGGCGCTCAAATCGTTTGCTTGCAAGAACTTTTTACCTCCTTATATTTTTGTGATGTCGAAGATTATGATAATTTTCAGTTGGCAGAAGCCATTCCTGGTCCAACAACGCATATTATGAGTGATTTGGCCAAAGAGTTGGGTGTGGTAATTATAGCATCTTTATTCGAAAAACGGGCCGAAGGTTTGTACCACAACACCACCGCGGTAATTGATGCCGACGGAACCTATCTCGGAAAATACCGAAAAATGCACATTCCAGACGATCCAGCTTTTTACGAAAAATTCTACTTTACACCCGGCGATTTAGGGTATAAAGTATTTCAAACCAAGTTTGCCAAAATAGGCGTCCTGATTTGTTGGGACCAATGGTATCCCGAAGCATCACGGATTACCGCTTTAATGGGTGCCGAGATTATGTTTTACCCAACAGCAATTGGTTGGGCAACTTCCCAAGACGAAGAAACCAATCAAGACCAATACAATGCCTGGCAAACCATCCAGCGGTCGCATGCCGTGGCAAATGGCGTTCCGGTTGTAAGTGTCAACCGGGTGGGTTTTGAACAAAACGGCGAGATGAAATTTTGGGGTGGCAGTTTTGTGGCCAACGGTCAAGGAAAGCTGTTGTACCTCGCTTCGCACGACCAAGAAGAAACTACCGTTGTGGAAGTCAATAAGCAAGAAGCTGATTATTTTAGAATGCATTGGCCCTTTCTCCGCGACCGAAGAATCGACAGTTACCAACCCATTACCAAACGATTTATCGATGAGGAATAGTGCTAGATTTTCAAAATAAGTTTACAATGAAAGATACTTGGTACTATCTAATTAGTATAGGTTTTGTACTTATTGCATTTTTTATAATTATCACAAGTCCCACGGAATCTGAAGATTTTTTAAATGGGATACTATGCTTATTATTTTTTGGAGGCGGGGCACTTGTTACTTATTTTTTAAAAAAAGAGGATAGAACAAAAATAATAGCAAATGAAACTACCATCATTTATGAAAGTAGAAAAAGAGTTTTTATCTATTTTTTAGGAAGCCTTATTTTTGTAATTGCTGGTTTTTTTATGATGAGGGAAAGCACATTTTTTTCAGAATTTAAATTTAATTCAAATGGAGCTTTTATCGGTGGTTTATTGAGTTTTTTATTTTTTGGATTGATACTGATTTATTCTTTCTTCAGTATTATTAAGCCAAAAAAAGTAATTGAAATATCAAATAATGGGATTTTTATTCAATACGGTTTTCTCAAATCTTTGATATTTATTAGTTATGAAGATATTATTGAAATTGTAGAAACCAATTTTATGTCTAACGTTTTTATTGCTATATTTTTAGAAAATCCAAGGAAGTATATCCGAAACGAATCTTTTTTCGACACAATAAATTCAAAACTAATTGGTACACCATTTAATATTAATTCGAAGGTAACAGATTATTCTAGTACCGAACTCTTAGATTTTCTGACGAAAAAACTAGAGGAAAACACAAAGCAAAGATGAAATCAAACAACAGAAGATTTCCAGCCGAATGGGAAAAACAACAAGGAATTTTACTCTGTTTTCCGTACAATGGTAACGATTGGCCCGGAAAATACGAGGCGATAAAATGGGCTTTTGTCGAATTTATTAAAAAAGTTTCCCAATTTGAAAAAGTTTTTTTAGTAGTTGCAAACGAAAAATTGAAACTAAAAGTAACCGAAATGCTCGGCTTGGCTCACGTCGATTTGGCACAAATTGAATTCATCGTTCACAAAACCAACCGTAGTTGGATGCGTGATTCAGGACCGATTATAGTTTTCAATAACGGAAAACGTGAAGCATTAAACTTCAATTTTAACGGTTGGGCAAAATATAAAAACTTTAAGTTAGATAAATTTGTTCCTTCAAAAGTCGCTCAGCATTTAAATATTCCATTGACGCAAGTAGTTTATAACGGAAAGCCCGTTGTTTTAGAAGGTGGCGCGATCGATGTGAACGGTCTAGGTACGTTGATTACTTCCGAAGAGTGCTTGCTGCATCCAAGTATTCAAGTCCGAAATCAAGGAATGACAAAATTGGAATATGAGGAAATTTTTAAAGAATACTTAGGAGTTACCAATGTTATTTGGCTCAAAGACGGCATTTTGGGAGACGATACTCATGGTCATATTGACGATTTGTGCAGATTTGTCAATCCCAACACCATCGTAACCGTTGTCGAATCCAATCCCGATAATGAAAATTACAAGGCTTTGGCCGAAAACTTAGAAATTCTGAAAAATGCCAAACTGGAAAACGGCAAGTCGCCCACGATTGTAACCTTGCCTATGCCAAAAAAGATTGAATTTGAAGGATTGCCTCTTCCAGCCAGTTATGCTAATTTTCTGATTTTAAATCAGTGTGTTTTAGTGCCCACTTTTAATGATTCGAATGACAGAATGGCGCTGAATATTTTAGCAGAATGTTTTCCCGACCGAGAGATTATCGGTATCAGTGCCATCGATTTAATTTGGGGGTTTGGTACTTTACACTGTTTGAGTCAGCAAATTCCGGAGTAAATGCTTCATCGGATTTTGAGGTGCATTCAGCATCATGGCCATCCGTTGATTGGTAGCAAAATGTTTTAGTTACACTAATGATTTTAGGTGCAATCCTTCGGCGTGTTTAAAAAAAAAATAACCTGACATAATCAGGTTATCTTTTCGTGTTTCTATTTTAAACCAAATTAGTGAACGGCAATTTTTGTGGGCTTATGGCTCACGCCGTTTTCAGTAATTTGTACAATGTAGATTCCTTTTGAAATGCTTTCTACCGGAATAATAGCAGTTGTACCTTTGGCAGAGGCCAGATTTTCGGATTTCATTAGTTTACCCGTCATATCGATAATATTTACCGTTAATGCACCTAAATCTTTTGTCTTACTGCTGATGTGCAAACCCGATTGCTGATTGTAAAACACATTCAAATCTTGGTTGTCATCTGGATTAAAAGTGCTCAAAAACTCAGGTGTTACAATGCTAAACTGCTGATTTGGAGATGTAATAAAAGTTTCAAAGGTTTGGATTTGAGCTCCTGCCAGTCCGTCCTGAATATCAAAGGCTCTTACGGGGTCGTTTACTGAACCAAAATTGCAGGTTGTAAATCCGATTTGGATCACCACTTTGCCCGTATCAGCACCAGGAATGATTTTGAATGCGACGTTTTCTGCCGAATTTGCAAAATTTGCTTTTACATCACCAAAATTACCGCACCAACCATCATTGATTCCGAGTGTGAGTCCATTTCCTTGATTGACAATTTTGTAAATGTCATTACCTTGGTGGGTAAAAGTCCACAGTTGATAATTGTTGTTCGACACTGGAGCGGTCATGTTGGCGTCATGTGGGGCTGTTGTGGCACACGTCATTACTTCGTTATGAACAGACGATAGAATTTTATACGTTCCGTTTGCAATAATTTGTCCTTGTACATTTGCTGCAAATAGTACAGCAGCCAATAACCAAAAGTAACTGAAAGAAGGGTAATTTTTTTTCATGATAAATAAAATTTAATTGATTATTATTGTTTGAATGGCTTTCGCCGGGATTACTAATTTTATTTCCTTATTATTATTCATTAGTTTATAAGCAGTTTCTTGCTCGGTTTTGTTCATTACAATGGTAACAATTTGACCATCTGGATTTTTAAAAGCCGTAGTTTCAAGCGTTGTGCGGCTGGAGGAATTTGCAATTCTTTTTGCATTTGGCTTTATAAATTTTGAAAAATGACCTATGTAAAAATAAGTTGGCGTATAAATAATTTCATTTGTTCTTAAATCAGCATGTATTGGTGCAAAACAAAAATTTTGTACATGGTTTGGGCCTCCTTTTTCATCGAGTAAAATATTCCAGTCTGTCCATCCCACCGTTCCGTTATTGAAATCATTAATGATGGCATTTCCGTAACGTTCTGCATTGCTCCATCTTTGGTATTGTAACGGATCAAATTTTTCCTGACAACCTTCTGTAAACAATAGATTTTTAGAGGGATAAGTTTCGTTTACATACTGAATATTTTCATAATTGGCAGAGGCTCCTGTCCAAGTTTCATACCAATGAAATCCGATACCCCAAGCATACTTAGCCGCTTCTGGGTCGTCAAAAATAGTGTTGGCTCGATGTGCAATTAAATCGCGGTTGTGGTCCCAAACGATAATTTTTTTATCTCCAAGTCCTTCTTTTTTGAGCGTTGGCCCTAAATGATTCTTTAAAAAGTCACGTTCTTGTTCGGCAGTGTAAATACAAGATTCCCAAGTTTGCGAAGCCATAGGCTCGTTTTGAATGGTTAAACCCCAAACAGGTATTCCCTCGTTTTCGTATGCCTTAATAAATTTGGCATAATAATTTGCCCACGATTCATAATATTGGGGTAAAAGAGAGCCTCCCTTAAGCATGTGATTATTGCTTTTCATGAAAGCAGGCGGACTCCATGGACTGGCGTAGAAAACTAAATCATCTTTTATAAGAGAAGCAGCCTGCTTAATAAATGGGATTTTAAATCTTTTATCTACAGCGATATCAAAAGTTTTTAATTCGGCATCTCCTTCTTGAATGTAAGTATAACTCGAGCTGCTAAAATCGCAGCTATTGATGTTGGTTCGGATGATGTTATAGTTTATACCCTCATCCGAATAGTAAGCCTTCAAAATTTCGTTCTGTTTCTCTCTTGGAAGCTTAGCGTAAACTTCGGCAGCGGCATCTGTAATGGCTCCACCAATTCCTAAAAAAGTTTGAAATTCCTTGGAAGGATTCACAGCAATAAAAACTTCTGTTTCTAAGGGTTGTATGGCATTAGAAAATTGAACGTTTGCTGTTTTGGAAAGTCGTAAAGAAGTATTTTCTGCGGTTGTATAAATCACTGCATTTTTAAATTCAGACATTTGGGCGGTTTTGTTATCTTGTTTCGTGCTGCTACAAGCGGTTGTGATTATGCTTAAAATCAGTATTTTAATATAATTTGTCTTCTTCATGTGTGTGTGTTTTCTGTTTTTTTAGGACGTATTTTTGGCTGTGCCTTTTAACTTTGAGTTAATGGCATATTGAGCAAAACGGTACACTTGATTGTACTTCTTGTATGTTGTGGGTTTTAATTTACCAAACGTAAGTAGCTACTGCACCAGCCGGTAAAGCCGTTGAAACAGGCTCGATAGACACGTTAATGTTAAAGTTTTTCTGTGTATCGGTATTGTTTAATACAACAACTACAATTTTTCCTTCGGGAGTTTTGTAGGCCACGTTCGGAAGTTCGGCGGTACTGTTTGATGCAATACGTACCGACCCTGGCGGCACAAATTTTGACGAATGAGCAATGATGTAGTAGGCAGAATTTCGTGTAAAAGAGCTTCCGTTTATTGTAACAGCACCTAAACACTCTGTGCAACCTCCGGGAGTATATGGACCGTTATTTGGGTCGGCTGCTAGATTCCATTGAAGTACATTTTTACTCCAATTTCTTGGGGCTCCAATCATCAGTTCTCTAAAATGCCATTTTATATCTGAAGCAAAATTTCCGGGTGCTTGAATCCATTGTTCCGTAAAATAAACATTTTTATCAGGATGAGCATTGTGTACCAAACTCATATTATCGATATTTCCTGCATAAAGATGAAAAGCAGAACCATCTACGATTTGTTTTGTTGTAGCATCATTTAAAATAGATATCGGATAGTTTGGGTTGTCGAGATTGTGGTCAAATAAAATAATTTTTGTTTGAATATTATTGCTTGCAAAAGCAGGTCCTAGAAAATTCTTGATGAATAAATTTTGCTGAGGTGCAGTCATCAACATACTTGGATTATTAAACGGATTTTCAGGCTCATTTTGAACCGTTATGGCATCAATAGTAATATTATTGGCCTGCATCGCCTGAATGTATTTCACAAAATAGTTGGCGTAGGTCTGGTAATACGTAGATTGCAATTCGCCTCCCACGCTTGATTGATTGGTTTTCATCCAAGTAGGTGCCGACCAAGGTGTAGCTAGTATTTTGATATTTGGATTTAAAGTTCTAATATGTTGTAAGGTCGGAATTAAATTGGCTAAGTCAGGTGTTATTGAAAAATTATTCAATGCCACATCGGTTTGACCTGCTGGAAGATCGTTGTAAGAAAAAACAGATGCATCTAGGTCAGACGATCCGATGCTAATTCTCAAATAGCTCACTTTTATACTAGAATCACCTTGTCCAAAAAGTTCTTCTAATAATTCGTTTTTAGCCGAATTAGACATGTTTTGAATCAATTGAGCACTTCCTCCTGTAAGGGTGTATCCAAATCCATCCATCGATTGAAAGGTGGTATTGGCGTCGACATTAATGGTAAAATTGCTGTTTTCACTCAGTCGAGAAATTCCACTGGTTTGCAGTTCCATTAAACTCGATTTACTAGGTGTACTCAAATAGAATTTGGCGTCTGCTAACTCCACAACAGGTGGTTGAAAGGTAGGTGTGTCGGTAGAACTACAACTCGAATTTGTGGCAAAGAGTAATAAAATCAAGCTGAATTGAAATGTGTTATATAAATTTAATCGTTTCATATTGGTAAAATTTTCTTAGGAGCGACTTTTTGAAATCGCATAATTTATTATTTGTTATTGTTCGAATGTGTACGTTCCTGATTGATAATCATCGTTTAAAATTAGGGTTACCGTATAAGAACCGCTGGTAGAAACACAAGTTAGATTAGCACCTCCGCCGTTGATTAAACTTCCTGACAAAGCCGTTGGAGTGGAAGACCCTAAATCAAAATCCCACGGACTGATAAATTTCATTTGATTATTTGCCGTTAGAGCGGTAGTAATTTTATACGTATTGGGGTGTTGATAGGTCATTACAAACTCATTTCGGGTTTCCCAATTAGACCAATGAAAAAGTTTAAAATTGTAATATTCCCAGTCAATTTTGGTTTGACTAAAGTCAATTCGCAACCGAAGTGCTCGTGTTACAGACGATTTTACCGCCGTGTTGGCATTGGTTAAAGTATTTGTGCCAACCACTTTATCGGCACTGGACTGACTTGAAGTGCCTAAAAGTCCTGTGATGGAATAGCTTGTTCCTCCACCATTGGCTTGCGAATTTAACGTGTAGTCTACATTGCTTTGGAAAGGAATAAATTTTGGAGAGCTGAATACGTCGCCGTTTTTAGAAAATTCTGCAATGGCTGTTCCGTTTGCAATGAGAAATAACGAGTTTGGTGTAGCAATCGGATCGGGTATCGTGTTGTCTATCTCAAAAGTATAATTATATCCCGTAGCGGAAAGGTTTAATGTAACAAAATATTTGCCTAGGTTATTGGATGGAATATCTTGCACAGATAATCCTTGCGAGGCGGCTTGACTTTCCATAACAAGTGTATTACCTACTCCTACTGTCTTTTTTAACAAATATGACCAACTTCCATTGGCACGAAACACAAAACCGCCCGTTGCAATTAAATTTACAGATGACTTCCAAATTCCGCCGCCTTGGTACTCGAGTGGAACATCTCCATCCCAACCCCCCACAATAGGTGAGCCAACAATACTCCAATTTTCTATTTTCAATAAGCTATACGTTTTGGCATCAAGGTCAACAGAAATCCGAAATTGACCACTTTGGTTGGCCGTAATTGCAACTCCAGATTTTGCTAAGGCTCCCGTTGAATCCGTTCCGTAGCGGTGACACGGTAGGGTTTTTTCGCTAAAAAATTCGTATTTCTCGCCTGAAATGAGGGAGGTATAAATTTCGTGCTTATTAGATGGAGTGCCATCTGCATTCATAAGTCGTTTCATCTCAATTGCATTTGCAAGAACGTTATTGTTTTCTGTGGCCGTGCCCGAAATATATAATCTAGAAGGTATAATTTCTGTTGAAAAACGCTTGATTGCTACATCTTGCATGGAATAAACCGATTTATCCAACACTGTTGCTTTAACAGCCCAAGTAACTTGAGCAAATGCATTAGGCTGATAACCTGCATAAGATAAATAAGTATCTAAATCTCTGTTTGTTAGTGCTATTGATGTTTCCTTACCGTTATTAGATGATGGAATTTCTAAGATGGGTGTGTCAAATGCTGATGTACCCAACGTATCTATAACAATCGAATAGGTTACGGCATATCTAGCTGAAGGAATAGCCGGAGTCCAAGAAAATGTATGTGTTTCATTGGGTGTGAGTTCGTCTAAAATTATTTCGGCATCATTTTCAGGAACAATAATTTCGGATGGTGTGATGTCCCAATTTCCTAATGGGGCCACATTATCATCTTCACATGAACTCCAAAAACTTGCTGAAAAGATTATTGCGATTATTATGCTATACTTTTTCATGTAGTAATTTTTTTTAATTATCGAAAGAATTAAATTTTTAAAGTGGGTTTTGCGTCAATGCCGGATTTCTATCCAATTCTTGTTGCGGAATTGGTAATAAAATCTTGGCTGGTGTCATATTATAATTCACGGGGTTTCCTGTTCTTAAGTCTATTTCAACAAGATTTTGCATCGTAGAAAGAGCGGCATTATTTCGAACTAAATCGTCCCAACGATGACCTTCTTGAAATAATTCTAAACGTCTTTCTTTTAAAATAGTGGTTCGTAAGACTTCTTTGGAACTTCGCTGACTAGGGGTGAGATTGGGCAAGTTGGCTCTATTTCTGATGCGGTTAACTTCTACAGTTGCTAATTCCAACTGATTGAGCTCGTTTAATGCTTCGGCTTTGAGCAAAATAATGTCGCCAAGTCGGAGTAAATATTGTCTATTCGAGCTATTAAATCCCCCTGCCACTTTCCATTTGTAAGAAAACGGAATTGAACTCCCCACGGCATTGCCCCAGTATTCATCTACCCATTGCACGGTTTCATTCAAAATAGAAGCGTTTTTTCGAACAACATCGCCTTGTTCATCAAAAGCACTTATCAAATTTTTGGAAGGGGTAACAAATTTACGCCAGGTGTCACCACTAATAGAAGGCGGTAATAACAGTTGAGGGCCATAGTTTCCTTCGTTTCCGCCGAGGTACTGCACTTCGATAATCGATTCTGCATTGTTGTAATTGTTTCCATTGAAAAGGTTTGCATAGCCAATCAAGGTATAGTTTGCCGTGCTATTTTCTACCAATTCGATTTTTTCTACCACTTTGGCATAATCCGGATTTGGTTTTTGAGCATAGACTTTTGCCAAAAGTGCATTGGCTGCACCTGCAGTAGCTCTTGCTTTATTGATATTATTGTCTGAGCCGTATGTATCCGGAAGCAGTGAAGCCGCTTCTTCTAGGTCTGTAATAATTTGATTGTAAACTTCTTCTACACTAGACCGCGGAATATTGACTTCCGAAGGAAGTGCCGAGGTGCTGTAGGCTGTAACCAGCGGAACACCTCCCCAAAGTTTTACTAACGTAAAATAATGATACGCTCTCAAAAACTTTGCCTCACCCCGTATTTGATCTCTTCTTTCGGATGTTAAAGCTGGATCATCGACTAATCCTATTCTATCAATCACGAGATTTGCTTTGGCAATCGCGTTATAAAGATTGGACCAATTTCTGAAAAGTCTAGAATTTGTTGGGGTAAGCTCTAATTTGTCAATAGCAAAAATTTCAGGGTTATCTCCTCCTGCATAAGCGTTATCGCTACGAACGTCTGAGAACAAAATATTATCCCACACATAATATTCTGCCGATTGAAACGATTCGTAACTGCCTACAAGTGCTGCTTCAATTTGCGAAGCCGTATCATAACCATTAGCACTTATTTCTTCGGAAATAGGCTCTAAATCTAAAAAATCATCACACGAAAGAATCATCAGTGAGAAGACGATTAGTAGAAAATGTTTTGTGCTTTTCATAGCAGTTTGTTTTGTAATGTTATGTGTATTTTTACTTTGTAACAGCAAGGTTGTTTGATTTATCTTTTGCATAGCATCATAGAATTGTATGGTTTAGAACGAAAAATTCATTCCCATTAAAAAAGTTCTACTTTGTGGGTAGGAACCAAAATCAATCCCTCTCTCTACGTTGGCACCACCAAATGCATTTACCTCTGGGTCAAAACCGGTATAATTAGTAAACGTTACTAAATTTTCGCCTGTAATGTAGAGTTTCAAGGATGAAATGTTTAGTTTTTTCAAGGTATTTTCGCCTACATCATATCCTAATGTCAAAGCTTTCAATCGAACATAAGATGCGTCTTCAATAAATCGGGTAGAAATCCTAGAGTTATTGACGTTTCCAAAACTAGAGCGAGGAATATCCGTAACATCGCCTGGTTGTCTCCATCTATTAATAACGGCAGTGCTCTGATTTTTCGGGTCTATCATGCCTTCGGTTTCAATTCGAGTGGCGTTGAGCATATCATTGCCGTAAGAGCCTTGAAAGAAAACTTGAAGCGAAAAGTTATTGTAACTGAAATTATTTGTAATTCCGTAAATAAAATCAGGATTTGCATCACCAATCACTTTTCGGTCTTCTTCGGTTGGCGTAAAGGTAGAAACACCATTGCGGTCGATATAAAATGCGTTTCCAGATTGCGGATCTACGCCACCAAATTGATAGCCATAGAGTGTACCGAGTGGTAAGACTTCTTGTAGTAATACAGCATCGCCTCGACCGGCAATGCCACCTAAAGTGCTTTGTTCACCAATCAAACTAATCACTTCATTTCTATTAAAAGAGATGTTAAATCCGCTGTTCCACTTGAATTGACCGTCCAAATTAATCGTGTTTACACTAAATTCTATTCCTTTATTTTGCACTTCGCCAATATTTTGAAGCGCTCTATCAAATCCGGATGAGGTTGGCAAAGGAGCATTGTAGAGTAAATCTTTTGTGTTTTTTACATAGGCGTCGGCTGTAAATCGAACTTTTCCGCTCCAAGCTTCAAAGTCTACACCAATATTGGTTTGCGTAGTTTCTTCCCATTTTAACGATAGGTTTTCAATGGTTGCCGGAAAAGTTCCTGGGCTGATAACACCACCAATGGGATAATTGGCACCGCTTCCGATTCTTCCAAAAAAAGCGTAATTGGCAATTTGGTCATTTCCTACAATACCCCAACCTGCTCTAATTTTTAAATCGTTAATGACTTTGCTTTCTTCTAAAAATTTTTCTTTTGACAAACGCCATCCTGCAGAGAAGGAAGGAAAATAGCCCCAACGGTTATTGGGTCCAAAAACACTGGAAGCATCGGCTCTAAAATTCGCAGTTAGCAAATATTTTCCATCATAATCATAATTTACCCTACTGATAAATGAGGCATTTGATTTTTCGTCTTTTCTAGCGGTTGCTTGAATAATTTGCGAACCGCCATTAGGTGTTGTTATGGTCGCGCTTCCAAAATTTCGCACTTGAATGGCAGAACTTTCGAATGTGTTTTTTTGTAAAACAGAACCAATTAAAGCGTCAAAGCTGTGTTTGTTAATACTCTTTCGGTATTCTAACGTGTTATCTACAATATAGTAAAAATTATCGTTCGAATTTCGATTACTTTCGCCTCGAATGGCTCGTCCAAATCCTGTTCTGAAAGGATCTAAGAACGAATTGAAAACGCCTTTTCCGTTATCAATTCCCACATTTGTTTTAAATTTAAAATCTTGAAGTAATTTGATTTGCATATAAAAGTTACTCAAAATCCGTGTGCTTTCAAAACGGCGTTCCAGTCCGTCTGTGCTAGCCAAAGGGTTTTCCCAGTTTTGAAAAGGATTGCTCGTGAAACTTCCGTCGGGGTTATAAGCTCCAATTACAGCAGGTGTAGTTAATGCGCCAAGAAGTACGCCACCAACATTTACATTGTTATTTTCATTAATATCTACGTCTGAATAATTGGTGTATGCAATTCGTGTTCCGAAAGTTAGCCAGTCATTAACCTTTTGGTCTAGGTTTATTTTAAAATTGTATCGCGTCATTTCGGCACTTCTTACCGCGCCATTTTGATGGATGTAGCCTCCTGAAACGAAATAATTTGTTCCCGATTCTGTCTTTCCTGAATAGGATAAATTATAATTGGTAGCGTAGCCTAATTGGAAAATTTCTTTCTGCCAATCGGTGTTGTTTTGATATAAAGACCAGTCGGTATTATAACCCATTTCGGTCATTAAGTCTCTGTATTCTTCGCCATTAAGTACGTTTAATGTTCGCCATGCCTCCGAAACCGAAGCATAAGTATCAAACTGTATTTGAGGTTTGGTTGTGGTTCCTTTTTTAGTGGTAATTAATACAACACCATTGGCTCCTGCCGCACCATAAATTGCAGCCGACGAGGCATCTTTCAGGATGGTAATATTTTCAATATCGGTTGGATTGACTGATCGTGTATCCGAAGTAGGAACTCCATCTACTACATAAAGTGGTTCGCTACCTGAAGTGATGGATGAGGTTCCTCTTATTCTGATGTTGAGTCCCTGCGAAGGCTTTCCTGAACTGGTTAAAACCTCTACTCCAGCTGCTTGACCTTGAATTAAATTACCAATTTGTCCTACGGAACGAGATTCGAAAGTTTCTGAATTAATCACTCCAACGGCTCCAGTAACGTCTTTTTTTCTCTGGGTTCCGTATCCTACAACAATTACTTCTGCCAAATCTTCGCTATCTTCTTGGAGTACAACATTGATAGTGTTTTGTGTATTGACTGCTATTTCTTGCGATTTCATTCCGATGTAAGAAAATACCAAAACGGGATTTTCTTGGTTAGCGATTTCGATTTTATATTCGCCATCTATATTGGTTAAAGTTCCGTTGGTGGTGTTCTTTAAACTAACAGAAACGCCCGGAAGAGGTAAGCCTGATACATCGGTTATAATTCCCGATACACTTTTAGTCTGACCAAAAGTTAATGAGGTGATGAGAAAGAGCAAAATAAAATAAATTTTACAGTAATACTTTTGTCGCATAGGAATCAGTTGGTATTTGTTTGACTATTTTCTATTGTATCATTTGAAAAAAATTACATCGTTTTCGTTTATGAAACGTAATTCGGATTTCAAATCATTTAGCTTGTGTTTGACAAATGTATAAGGCTTTGTTTTTAAAAAGAACGGATGGTAGTAATAAAGTAGTAAATAGTACGTATATATTTTTAGTAAAATATTGAAAATCAAAATTTTATTAAAAATTTGTATTGTGAAAAAAGTAGTGTTATTTTAAAAAAAATAAAGGGTAAAATGATTTGGACAACTTACTTTTTTGGTTTTTTAATCGCTTTACTTGATGTTTTTAACGGCTTTTTCAAAATTTTCTCTATCGATAGCGTTGTTTTTTATCTTTACACGGTAGTTGTAAATAGTATTGACCGAGTAGCGAAGTATTTTTGCGATTTTTGTACTGTTTGTAATTCCAAGTCTAATCAATGCATATATTCGTAATTCAGAATTCAATAATTCATCGTTTCCTTTCGGAATTACATGATGCTCGTCTTTCAAAAGGGCGTTAAATTGCGTGATAAAGTCAGGGTAAATTTGCAAGAACGATTCATCAAAATTATTGTAAAATACTTTAATCTCGTTATCAATCACTTGTTTTGACTTTGTCAATTCCAGTAGTTCCTTAGTCTTATTGGTTACCAAATGTTTAGTGACCAATTTTCGATAAATATCCAGTTTATCAATGTATTCTGAATAAAGATTTAAAAAACTACCAATGTAATGTTCTTTGATGGTGTTTGATTCTGACAATAAATTATAGAGTTGAGAGAGGTCATTATTCTTATTATTCAATTCAACGTTGAGCCAGCTGAGTTCTTCATTAGCTTTATTGAGCGTTTTGGTAGCTTTTGTCAATTTCTTATTTTGTTTAAAAATATACACAATTACAAATAATAGAACCAAACTCAAGACGCTAACCATGATAAACAGGCGTTGTTGCGATTTTTTTTGTTGTAAATTTCTATTTTCATACCCATTTACGATAGTGGGAAGAATATTTGAAATATTGACAAATCGAATGGGCGAATTGTAGAATTTGGCATCTTCCATAGAGAATAATATAAAATTATGTGCCCTATCTATATCATTCTCTCGGTATAATATCATGCTGAGTTCGGTTAATGACGCATTATCCTTTATGTTTGCTCGAATATCTGAAATAGCGGAAAGTATTAAATTTGTTTTTTGGTTTTCGACATCATTCATCAATTGATAGAGTAATGAACGTTCAAATCTAACTAAAGAGAATTGTCTCGTTCCCATTTTTGCTATCTTCAATCGTTGAGAATTAATTTCAAGGGCTTTTTTTAATTCTCTATTGTCGCGGAATTTTTTTTCTACCAACGACAGATTTTCATCGGAATTAGACCCAAGTCGTGCAAAAAGCGAGTCTTTATATTGAAGGTACAAACGGTCGTAATCTTCTTTATTCTTTTTGACCATTGTATAGTAACTCAAACCGGAGTAGGCTTCTTTGTAAATGAAATAATAATCATTCTTAAGATCGTCTTTTAAGTTACCTATTTCTAATTCTGCCATCAAATCTAAACTTTCCTTGTATCGGCTCGAATCAACGAGCAATCGAGCGAGAATCAATTTAGATTCTGCAATTTTATACGGATCTTTCAGCTGCAAGGCAATTTGCAAATTTTTTTCACTGTAAAACAAAGCTTTATCAAAACTGTAATATTGATATTCACCTATTATTTTGTTTACGATAAAATACTGCATGCCTAAATCTATTCCTTTTTCAGCTAATAAATTTTTTAGATTTTGAATTTTTCGTTCTTTGACAACCAGATAATTTTTACTTTGAATAATTTCTTGCTCTAAAACTTGTAGCAGAGAATCCGATACGGTCGAACTGTAAAGCAGTTGTGTAGAAAGTAGCAATACAGTTAAATAGACACTTATATTTTTTAATAAATTAACCTTCATATCTAGAAACGTAATGATTATATAAAGTAGAGCAAACTTAAACAAGCTTTGCTTTTGCAGATTTTTTTGTAAACATTTGAAGCACCAAAAGTATAAATTCCATAAAAAATAATACTTCCGACTTTCTTGATAATCAAATATAGGAGAAAATAGTATTCGATCAACTCGATTGAATGATAATTTATCATCATCCGATTCGATGGTAAAAAAGCAACTTGAGCCCTTTAAATCTTGGAGTCTTGTATTTTTGGCAAGAGAAATGGTTACAAATTCTCAATATTGTCTAGCAATGAAATCGCCTTTTCTTTGGTGGCTGCTAGTTCTTCAGGTTTCATTTTTTGAAGTAAATTCAACATCATGGCCATCCGTTGATTATTCGCAAAATAGGCTTTTTTGTCGTCTAAAAAATGCCAGTATAAACTGTTAAACGGACAGGCTTTTTCGCCTAGTTTGTCTTTTACATTGTAATGACAACTGCCACAATAATTGCTCATTTTATTGATGTAGCTGCCTGAAGAAACATACGGTTTGGTGGCTAAAATTCCACCATCTGCATATTGACTCATGCCTCGAGTATTCGGCATTTCGACCCATTCAATTGCATCGATATAAACTCCTAGATACCAGGCGTCTACTTCGTTAGGATGCGTTTGCGTTAGCAATGAAAAATTGCCAATAATCATCAATCGCTGAATGTGATGAGCATAAGCATCTTCCAAACTTTGCGAAAGCGCCTTTTGCATACACTTCATTTTTGTGTTTCCTGTCCAGTAAAAATCAGGCAGTTTCTGGTGGTTTTCCAGTTTGTTCATTTGGGCATAATTTGGCATTTCTTTCCAGTAAATTCCTCTGACATATTCGCGCCAGCCCAAAATTTGACGCACAAAACCTTCTACTTGCGAAATAGAAATCTCCTCGCTGTTTTCATGATAAAATTTAACAACGCTATCCACTACTTCCTTGGGCGAAAGCATTTTGGTATTCATGGCAAAGGACAATCTGGAATGAAACAAGTACTTTTCGTCCGTATGCATGGCATCTTCATAATCGCCGAAATGCTTGAGTAGATTTTCACAGAAAAAAGTTAATTGGGCTAAACAAGCACCTCTCGAGGTAGGCCACGAAAAATTTTTAGCGTCAATTTTTCCAAAAGTTGTAAGAGTAGCTTTTTTAATTTCTTGGAGAAGTTCTTCAATGTTTTGGTTAAAACCAATAGCATGCGGCACAGGCACTTGTCCTTTGTATTTCAGTCGATTGTCTTTGTCAAAATTCCAAGCATCGCCCACAGGTTGACTGCCTTGCATCAAAACGTGGTGTTTTTTACGCATCATCCGGTAAAAATTTTCCATCAAAAGCAATTTTTTACCAGCGAAAAATTCCGATAATTCCGTTCTTGAAGTGTAAAAATGTTCGGTATCAAAAACGTGCGAAGCAATATTCAACCCAGAAGATATTTTTTTTAACTGTTCGTCTAAGCGGTATTCATCTGGAAGTTGATACTGGAATTCAGTTATTTTATATTTTTCGATGCATTGTAAGATGATTTTTTCTAGGTCGTGCAAGTTCTTTTCGTCTGAAATTTTATAGTACACTACTTCGTGTCCTTTTGATTGTATCTCGTGGGCAAAATTTCGCATCGAAAGAAAAAAAGCCACCACTTTCTGAATATGATGTTTCACATAGTCGGTTTCCTGACGCATTTCTGCCATTAAATACAAGGTATTGTGATCCACTTCCTGCAACCAAGAATGATTGAGGTTTAATTGATCGCCGAGAATGAGTCGTAGTTTTTTCATAGTTTTTTTGTTTCAGGTTTCAGGTTTAAAGTTTCGAGAGGAACCTGAAACTTTAAACCTGAAACAATTTCTTATAACCAAAGTCTCTGAAATTCCCCATCCCCGTCATACATTTCTGCTTGGCGTTTGATGTTAAATTTGCGGTCTCTTGGGTCGTTTCCTACTCCTGAATTATACATCCAATTACCATAATTAGAATCTACATCATAGTCAATGAGCAAACTTTCGAAATAGGCTGCTGCAATTCGCCAATCTTGATTCCATTCTTTTGCCCAAAAACTCGCTACGTTTTGACGTCCTCGGTTACTCATAAAACCCGTTTCGGCTAGTTCAATCATGTTAGCGTTTACAAATGGTTCTCTAGTGGTACCTGAAATCCATTGCTGAAAGGCTTTCTGATTAAATTTCCAATCGTATTTTTGATTTAAAATTCCATCAATTTGGAAAATTTTGTTGCCAAATTTCATCGAAATGTATTTGAAATAGTCACGCCAAATCAATTCGAAAATCAACCAATACGTATCCTCGTTGGCGCCAAATTCCTGTTCATATTCTTTCACCTTCCAATAAATCGTTTTAGCCGAAATACTTCCATTGGCCAACCAAGCCGACAGTTTCGAGCTGTATTCTGTGCCAATGAGTCCGTTGCGGGTTTGCTTGTATCGGGACAAATTCTGGGTGTTAAAAAAGTAATTTTCAATACGTTTCAGCGCTTGATTCTCTCCACCTTTAAACGGAAAAGCACTATTTTTATGCACTGTAAAAGTTTCAAACCCCAATGTTTTTAAACTCGGAACAACAGTGGTGTTTTCAATCAAATTCGAATCGGGCTGTTTTGCTACTGAAATTGTCTTGCGAACGGAAACTTTTTTCTCACATTCTTTCCGAAATACGGTAAAAACCTGTGGCAGGGTACTCAAGTTACGGTATGGGATATCATCTGGGTGGAATAAAAATTGGTCGTAATACGATTTCCAATCTACTCCGACAAGTTTTTCTGAACCTTGCAGATTTTTTATCACTTGATTTTCTTCGCTTGTCCACTCTTTTTGATAATACACATTTTGTATCTGAAAGGTTTCAATAATTTCTTCAAAAACATTTTCGGGTTTGTCATAATAAATCAACAAGCTGATGTTTTGAGCCAACAAATTGTGCTGCAATTCGGCCACCGTTTCTAACAAAAATTGGGCTCTAAACTTCTCCGTTTTTTTAAAACCATGTATTGTCTCTGCATAATGCCTCGGATCAAAACAATACACACCTATGGTTCGCCCTGCGTTTTTGCAAGCTTCGGCAAGTGCGATATTATCGTCAACCCTTAAATTATTGGTAAACCAAACTAGATTGTTCATTTTAGATAAAAGGTTATGGGTTTAAAAAAGGTTATAAGTTTAGAAAGTCAAAAGGTTAAAAGGTTTTACACTGAAAACTGCGACTGAAAACTGCCTATTGCGTACTTTTTCTCGAACGGCATTTGTCACTACAATACAATACCTCGTCCCAGTTTTTCTCCCATTTTTTCCGCCATGAAAACGGAAGCTGGCAGACTTTGCATATTTTTTGCGGAAGGTTTACTTTTTTATGTGCCATTACAACATTGATTTTGAAGGCTGATTGGTTCGGGCGTATTCAAAACGATTCACTAATTTTGGCACACAGTAACCATCTAATCCGTTGATGGTAACCACGTCAGCTAAATCTAAGCGAACCCAATAATCGTCTTGAACAAGATGTTCATCGACATAAATTTTTTCAATCGAAGCCACTATATGAATACATCCATTTTCGATGATAGGATATTCGTTCAAGTATTTGCAAAGCAACTTAACAGGACTATTTTTAACAAAAGGAACTTTTTGATTGTCTAAAAATTCAGGTTCTAAATGGGTTTTGTCAAACTCAGAAACTTCCTCTGCATAAGGAGCTGAAGAATGATGAGCATCTGTAATCATACTGCTGGTTATATGATTCACACTAAAATATAAGTTTTCTTTAATGTTTTTATAGGTATCGCGAGGGGTTGTTACCACAGGTCGAATCATAAAACCCAGCAAAGCCGGATTACTTCCTAAATGAGTAATACTGCTAAAAATAGCCACATTAGTAACACCAGTATTCGATACAGTTCCAATTAAATTGGCTGATTTATAGCCTGTTATCGAGTTGACTAAATTTAGGCGCGGCACTTTAGCCATGTTTTGCAACGCTTCGGTATCGAATATCTTCATGCTTTTTAATTTTGCTTCAAAGATAAATTTTGTTTAAACATAATAAAAATAAATTAAACAAAACATTCGTTTTTGTGTAAATTTTTCGGCAAAGTAGCTATTCCCTTTGTTAAAATGAGTACTTTTGCATTTCGAAATTCTTATTTTTATTTTCATGCAAACGCCCCAAAAAATCGCCGTTGTGGGTTCTGGATTAGTAGGAACCTTACTGGCAATTTACCTCAAAAGAGCCGGACATTCTGTTGAAGTATACGACCGAAGTCCCGACATCAGAACGATTGAGTTTTCGGGACGTTCTATCAATTTAGTGATGTCAAATCGCGGCTGGAAAGCTTTGGCTGATATTGGGCTAGACGATGAAATCAGAAAAATAGGAATCCCGGTAGACAAAAGAGCCATTCACCTGCAAGACGGAACCATCAATAATCAATTTTATGGCAAAGAAGGTGAGGCAATTTTTTCGCTTTCTCGCGGATTACTCAACCGTAAAATGGTAGATTTGGCCGAAAAAGAAGGAGTTAAATTTTTCTTCGAACATAAAATCTGGGACGTAAATCTACCCACCGCCACACTTTACCAAGGCGAAACCGAACAAGGTGCTTGGACGGAGTTAAAGTTTGACAAAGTTTTTGGGGCAGACGGTGCTTTTTCGCGCATTAGACACAGAATGCAACGCCAATCGATGTTCAATTATTCGCAGGAGTTTATGGAAATCGGGTATAAGGAGTTGCACATTCCAGCCAATCCGGATGGTTCACATAAAATAGACCCCAACTCATTGCATATTTGGCCTCGTGGCAATTTTATGCTCATGGCTTTGGCCAACCTAGACGGCTCGTTTACATGTACGCTTTTCATGCCGTTCAAGGGAGATAATTCTTTTGAAAACATCCAAAACGAAGCTGATTTAACGCAATTTTTTGCAGAATTTTTTCCGGATACCAAAGCGGTAATTCCTGAATTGATGCGTGATTTTTTTAAAAATCCAACGAGCTATCTGGCTATCATGAAATGTTTTCCTTGGACCTACGAAGATAAAGTAGCGTTGATTGGCGATTCTTCGCATGCCATTGTTCCATTTTACGGTCACGGAATGAATTCTGGTTTTGAAGATATCACTGTATTACATGAGATGATGCAAAAATATGGAGACGACTGGAAGCAAATTTTCTCCGCCTATGAAATTTCTAGAAAACCCAATGCAGATGCTATTGCTGAACTTTCCAGAAGAAATTTTGAAGAAATGAGTGATAAAACGGCCGATGCTAATTTTATTTTGCAGAAAAAAATTGAAAAATGGTTTTCTGACAAACACCCTGATAAATGGATGCCTTTGTACAGCAGGGTTACCTTTAGTTTACAGCCGTATGCCGAAGCCTTAGCTATAGGCGATTTTCAAAATCAAATTATGCAAGAAGTACTGAAAATGGAAAACATTCAAGAAAATTGGAATTCACCAGCAGTTGAAAACCAAATTTTAGCTTTGCTGCGGCAGTAAGGCCAGTTCGATTCCGTATTATAAACACTCTTTTTTCTTAAAAATTAGTTTATCTTTGAGTTAGACAAAATCTAGCCCTCATGGATACTTTCTTTTTATTTGTAATTTTGGTTCTTGTAATCATTCTTTTAAATAGCGTAAACTCAAGATTTAACCAGCTCCAAGAAACTGTTAGTCGATTGCAGGAAAAAATAAATGAATTGAAGTATGAATTGACGACAAAATCAGTTCAAAACCAATCAAAATTTATACCTGAAATTCAAAAGGAAGTTGTTCCTGAACCTTTTGTAGCAGAAGAAAAAAGCAAGGATAAACCCATGGACATTTTCGAACAAACAGCCGAAAACAGTGCAGCAGTTGAGCTTCCGAAAGTGGAAATTCAGGAAGAGATTATACTTCAAAATCCAGTGACACAATCGCAGCAAACGAGAATTCCTGAAAAGTCTTGGTTTGAAACCTTCAAAGAAAACAATCCTGATTTAGAGAAATTTATTGGTGAAAATCTGATCAATAAAATTGGAATTTTAATTCTGGTTTTAGGAATTAGTTTTTTTGTAAAATATGCCATAGACAAAGATTGGATTAACGAGACGGCACGCGTGGGAATAGGTATTCTAGCAGGTGCTGCTGTTATGGGGGTTGCTCATAAATTAAGACAACATTACAAAGCATTTAGTTCAGTAATGGTAGCGGGTGCCATCAGTATTTTTTATTTTACAATTTCGATTGCCTTCCATGATTATCAGTTGTTTAGCCAGACAGTGGCTTTTGCTATTATGGTTGTAATTACCGCTTTTAGCACGTTTGTTTCTGTGAATTACAACCGTCAAGAGTTGGCTGTTTTATCTTTAATTGGCGGTTTTGCCGTGCCATTTATGGTCAGTACCGGTGCTGGAAATTACATCGTTTTATTTACTTACATTGCCATTTTAAACATCGGAATACTTGGAATTGCTTATTACAAAAAATGGAATATTGTAAGCATCTTATCTTTTGTCTTCACTTATGTGTTGTTTTCATCTTGGTACGTTCAAGAATTATACGATGATCAATTGCCTCATCAAGGCGCTTTAGCTTTTGTAACCCTTTACTATTTTATTTTCAGCGTGGTAGTGGTATTGAACAATGTGCGACGAAAAGGCGCATTTTCAAGTATTGATTATGTCTTGATTATGGCCAATACGTTTTTATATTTTGGCTTAGGAATGGGAATTTTACACAATTGGGGTATCGAATTTAAAGGATTGTTTACGTTGTCTTTAGCGTTTTACAATTTAATTTTTGCTATCCTTTTATTCAAAAAATTCGGATTGGAGAAAAACGCGGTCTACTTATTAATCGGATTGGTACTTACCTTTGTAACCTTAACGATTCCTATTCAATTTGAAGGCAATCAGATTACATTATTTTGGGCTGCCGAAGCGGTATTGTTGTTTTGGCTTTCGCAAAAATCAAAAATCAGTTTCTTTAAATTGGGTGCTGTGGTGGTGCAGTTTTTGTCGATTATTAGTTTGATTATTGATTGGAACAAACACTATCGTTTTTCGAACAGCGAACTAGCGGTTGTACTAAATCCAATTTTCATTACCGGAATGGTAGTTTTAGGATCTCTACTTGCCTCTTATTTTTTGTTGAAAAAAGAAAACGAAACCGCTACAGTGTTTAAAATTGATTTTGATCCTGTTTTTTATCGAAATGGCATGGCTTGGGTAGCATTAATCATTGGTTATTTTGTTGGAATATTTGAAATTATGCACCAATCAGGACAACATATAGAAAATGCTTCAGCGGCATTGTCACTATCAGTTAGTTATCATTTCATTTTTAGTACAGCCTTTGTTTTTTTCGGAATGAAAGCCAAAGAAGAATTGGTACACAAATTAGCTACCGTTTTAGCCATGATTAACCTGGTTTTATACGTGGTTTGGTGGTACAACATCCCTGCAAAAGAGGTGCTTTGGAATATTGTTAGCAACAAGAATTCAGCGATAGCTTTTTATTTTCATTACATAGTTATGGCTTGTTTGATGTATTATGCCGTCATTTTAGCGCGTCAAATTTTACACAAGACTTCGATTTCTTTTCTAAAATCAAAAATTGCGGTTTGGATTTTAGTATTTTGTGGGGTTTATATTTTGAGTAATGAATTAGTTGTACATAATTTATTTGCGGCAGATTCGGAAACGATTGCACAACAGATTCAAAAAGATTTTAGAAGTGATATTCAAGCAAATATTGCCTACCAAATAAATCAATATGATGTGCAAGGCAAATTAAACGTCATAAAAGTACAAGTCATAAAAATTGGCTATCCAATTTTATGGGGAATTTTATCGTTTGTGTTGTTGATTTTCGGGATAAAAAAGCAATGGAAACTAATACGCATTATTGCACTTTCGTTATTGGGAATTACGATTGTAAAATTGTTTGCGTACGACATCAATAACGTTTCAGAAACTGGAAAAATCGTGGCATTTATATTGTTAGGTGTTCTCATTTTGATTATCTCCTTTGTGTATCAAAAAATTAAAAAATTAGTGGTAGATGAAACTCAAAATTCCAGTTCAGATGAAGCAGATAGTTAGTGCAATTGTGCTGTTTTTGTTCCAATTTTCAGCAGCTCAAGTAGCAAAAATTGGCGAAATAAATCAGGTAAAAAAGTCAGGATTACAATTGGTTTTACTTTCGCCTGAAGTTATTTCGGAAGCAGAAAACAATCCTGATTTTATTCGAATTGTCAATAAAAAATCAAGTACAGATGTGCCGTATGCCACCTATGCGATGCCAGAAACTATCGAAAAATCATTTATTGGTTTTCCTGTGGTGGCTAAAACTAAAAACGACTCAGTAACTACAATTGTAATTTCTAATGCTAAAATGCAACCGCTGAACGAATTATTTGTTACGATTTCTAACTCTTCGGTTTCAAAGGCAGTCGATATTTTAGGAAGTAATGATGCCAAAGAATGGTTTGGTTTGGTTCAAAATCATGTGCTATCTAATTTGTCGGACCCTAAATTACCTCAAGTTGAAAAAGTAATGGTATTGCCCTTGAACAACTACAAGTTCTTCAAGTTGGAATTTAACGACAAAGAAAGTTTATCCATCGAATGCAAGAATTTCGGAATTTATCAGTCAAAAGTGAATTATGTAGACCACTTAGAATTGAAAAATTTTAATCAAAAAATTACCACAGATGCTTCAAGAAAGAAATCTTTGATTCTAATTTCCTTCCAAAAACCACAATCGATTTCTAGAGTCGATTTCGATATTCGTTCCGATTTGTATTTTAGAACTGCACGAATTTTAGTACCTAGGGAACGAAAAGTAAAAAATAAAACAAAAAAAGGGCAAGAAACGCATGCCGCTTTCGTATTGAATTCGAAAGCGAAAACCAGTTTTGAATTTCAAGAACTCTTTGAAAATGAATTCATAATCGAAATTGACAATCAAGACAATCCGCCTTTAGCAATCAAAAACGTACACTTGTTTCAAACGCCAAACTATCTTTTGGCCCATCTTGAGCAAGGCCAACAGTATGAAATTACGGTTTCTACCACACGAGAAAAACCGCGCTATGACATTGTGAATTTCCTTCCAACAGAAAATGAATTGTTAGAAGTGGTTACTGTTGAAAATTTTAAACCTGTAGAAAAATCAGTTCAAGTAGCCCAAAAACCAAACTTTTGGCAAACCAATTGGTTTTTATGGACAAGCATTATTTTAGCCGGATTGATTATTGCTTATTTTGCTTTTGGATTACTCAAAGAGGTAGGGCAGAAGGATTAATTTTCTTCCCGATGCACTTTATTGAAATCAAAAGCAGGCGTACAAATTGCCAAATATTCGCAAATTTCATTAAACGGATTTGAATATTGAACACGTGTATTTCGCTCAATTTTAATCGATTGACCTGCTTCTAAAACTACCACTTCATTTTCAATAACGAATTGCTTTTTCCCTTTCATAATATAGGTATATTCATCAAATTCTGGAGTTTGAAAAGGTTCGCTCCAGCCCGGTGGCGCTATCATGTGAGCGATGGAAATCTCCGAGTTGTTTGTAGTTGCTAATCCGTGGTGCTCTTCAATCAATTTTCCATCGGTAGTTGGCACTACGAATGGTGTTTTTTGGATAAAATATTTTTTCATTTTGTTACTTTTTAAATATAAAATAAACGGCCAATATTAAAAAACAAAATCCTATTGCGTGATTCCATCTAAAAGTTTCGTTTTTAAAGAAAAGCAGAGAGAATATAACAAATATAACTAAGGTAATTACTTCTTGAATTACTTTTAATTGCAGCAATGAAAACGGGCCACCATTGCCTTGGTAGCCCAATTTATTCGCTGGAACTTGAAAGAAATATTCAAACAAAGCCAATCCCCAACTGATTAAAATGATGGTGATTAATCCGGCGTTTTCAAACCATTTTAATTCTTTAAATTTGAGATGACCGTACCAAGCCAATGTCATAAAAACATTAGAAAGTATCAGGAGTCCTATGGTCGTAAATGCTTTCATGTGTCTTTTTAGTTATTAGGGTCTTATAATTTTCTGCGGGTACTATTTTTTAAACAATTTACTCAAAATTCCAAACGCTCCTCGAATAAAAGTAGCACTTGTTAATACTTTCACCACGGTTTTCGTAGTATCACTCATCGGCTCAGGTTTAGCTTTTGGCTCTACTTTTGGCTCGTCAATTGCAGCTTGTGCGGCAGCACTTTTTATTTTTTGATTCAAAATTTCGTAAGCACTTTCACGGTCAATCACTTCACTGTACTTTTTGACCAACTTTGATTGATTATTGATTGCCGAAATTTCCGCATCGTTTAGAATATTCATTCTACTCATCGGAGCCCTCAGCATTGTAGCGGCAAGGGGGGTTGGAATTCCTTTTTCGTTCAATGCCGTAACCAAGGCTTCCCCAATTCCTAAACTCGTCAAGATTTCGTCTGTTTTATAAAATTCAGAAATAGGATAATTCTCGGCTGTACTTTTTATGGCTTTTCGGTCATTGGCCGTAAAGGCACGAAGCGCGTGCTGGATTTTTAATCCCAATTGTGCCAAAATGCCACTCGGTACATCCATCGGGTTTTGAGTAATAAAATAAATACCAATTCCTTTTGAACGAATCAGTTTTACAATACTTTCTATTTGGTCAAGAAGTGTTTTACTCGCTTCGTCAAAAATAAGGTGCGCTTCATCAATAAAAAGTACCAACTCTGGCTGATCGGCATCGCCACGTTCAGGCATCTGTTGATAGATTTCGGCCAGTAAACTCAGCATGAAAGTAGAGAATAATTTCGGTTTGTCTTGAATATCGGTTAACCTTAATATATTAATGTATCCTTTGCCTTCGTCGTTGATACGCATCAAATCGTTAATATCAAACGATTTTTCACCAAAAAAGATATCGCCTCCTTGCTGTTCAAGTTCGATTATTTTTCGTAAAATCGTTCCTGTAGTCGAAGTAGAAATTTTTCCATAATGCTCTTCAATCTCTTCTTTGCCTTCTTCCGTAATAAAATTGATCACTTTTTTGATATCTTTTAAATCTAAAAGAGGCATCTGTTTGTCATCGCAATACTTAAATATAATCGATACCACACCCGACTGCGTGTCATTCAAGTTCAAAATCCGAGAGAACAATACAGGTCCAAACTCTGAAACGGTAGCCCTGAGTCGCACGCCATTTTGAGCTGAAAGCGTTAATAATTCTACCGGAAATGCAGCCGTTTCGTAGGGCAAGTTAATTTTTTGATGGCGTTCAGTGATAAATGGCAAGGCTTCTCCTGCAGCAGCAATTCCGCTAAAATCGCCTTTAATATCCATCATAAGCACAGGTATTCCGTGTAAAGACAATTGTTCCGAGAGGACTTGAATTGTTTTGGTTTTTCCGGTACCGGTTGCTCCAGCTATTAATCCGTGACGGTTAAACGTCTTTAAAGGAACACGAACATGTGTATCGCTAAATGTTTCTCCGTTAAAAATAGCCCCTCCTAAAATGATACTTTCTCCTTTAAAAGTGTATCCGTTGACAATGGTTTCTTGAAATTTTTCTGATGCGGTCATAACAATTGAACTAAAAATTGAATTCTAAGGTACAAAGAAATTGAAAACGACCCGTTTTTTTCTGCTTTTTTGGATATGTTTTTTTCAAATATGTTTTTTTTCTAGAAATTTCCACAAATGGAAGGCAATAATTATAGCGCTTTTTGAGTTATTGATTATAATTCAAAGATTTGAAATTATTGCTTTTTTTTAGGTTTAACGTCATTTGGTACGCCGTAATTTTAAAATTTTAATACTTTTTAGCTTTTTACTACAGTAAAACAGATATTTCAAAAAGCGGAATTGTTACAAGTGTAATTTTAAATTATTGTTAATAATAAAGAAAATAACTGATTTTGTTTTTTTATATGATGTAAAAATATAAATTTGTCGTTCTGTTAAATTAATTAATAAAAAATGTCGTTCAAAAAAACGACTTTAATAATTCTTAAAAAACTAAAATTTTTAAAAAATGGCAAACGCAGCAAACGCTACTGTAGCGAAGAAAGAGAGTGGATCAACTGGAGGAAACTTGTTCTCTGGAATTGTAATCGTTGTATGTATCTTAATCGGTATCTTGATTTGGCAATTCATTATGGGTGATGGTTCAAATTTCGAAGGCGGAGATAACACAGGACATCCACTTCCTGGAAACTATCTAGCAATGGTTTACAAAGGTGGAAAAATTGTACCTGTTTTGATGGGATTATTATTAATGGTAGTGGTATTTTCTATCGAACGCTTTTTTGTAATCTCTAAAGCTGCCGGTACAGGAAATTTAGATAAATTCATGAAAAGCGTACAAGCTAACATTGTAGCCGGAAACATTGATGGAGCAATTGCTGATTGCGACAAACAACAAGGTTCAGTTGCTAATGCAATTAAAGCCGCTTTGATTAAATACAACGACGTTAAAAAAGAAGGTTTTGACAGCGAAGCTGCTGCAGAAACAATCCAAAAAGAGATTGAAGAGGCTACTTCTTTAGAAATGCCAATGTTAGAGAAAAACATGACGGTAATTTCTACCTTAGTATCTTTAGGAACCTTAGCAGGTCTTTTAGGAACAGTAGCAGGTATGATTACGGCTTTTGGAGCTTTAGCTACTTCTGGAGCACCAGACCAAGCAGCTCTTGCAAATGGTATCTCTGAGGCTTTGATCAACACAGCTACAGGTATCTCAACTTCAGCTTTGGCAATTATTGCTTACAACTTCTTTACTTCTAAAATTGATACGTTGACTTACTCTATCGATGAAGCAGGTGCTACAATCGTAGGTACGTACAGAAAATTCAGAGGAAGTCTTAGAGGTTAATTAAAAAGAAAAATACTAAATGTTGGGTGTTGCACAATCGTGTAACACTCCAATTTTAAAATAATATTATGGCGAAAGTAAAAATGTCCAAAAAAGCAACCGCGGTTGATATGACCGCGATGTGTGATGTTGCCTTTCTTTTGTTAACGTTTTTTATTCTAACAGCTACCGCTAAACAACCTGAGGTGGTTCCTGTAGAAACACCGGCATCTACTGTACAAGTTAAATTGCCCGATACAGACCTTGCGGTAATAACTATTGCTGATAGTGGTAAAGTATATTTTGGTGTGAAAGCACCAAACGTGAGAGAAAAGACGTTACAGTTAATTGGAGAAAAATACAGTATCCAATTTACACCAGAAGAAACTAAAAGATTTGGCTTGATGGAAGAGTTTGGCGTGCCAGTCAATCAGCTTAAAGGATTGATTGCATTGTCTTCTTCAGATCGAAATGCAGAAGGTTTACAAAAGGGTATCCCGCATGACTCCCTCAACGACCAACTTACCGAGTGGGTTAAAGCAGCACGAAATGCAAACGCAGAGGTAAATGAAAAACAACTGAATTTTGCCATCAAAGGCGATGCAAAAGAGCAGTTTCCTGAAATTAAAAAAGTAATTGATCTTCTTCAAAAACAACAAGTAAACAAATTTAATTTGGTTACAGGTCTACGTGGAGAATAAGTAAAACGAATTAGATATGGCTCAATTAGATACCGGCGGAGGTAAAGCCGACAAGGGTGGCAAAGTAAGAAGTAAAAAGCAAAATTCCAATGTCGATTTAACGGCAATGGTGGATTTAGCCTTCCTTCTCATCACTTTCTTTATGCTTACAACCTCTTTGTCAAAGCCACAGTCTATGGATTTGGCGATGCCAGATAAAGACGAGAAAATAGAAAACGAAATTCTGATTTCAGAAAACAGAACTATGAACCTCGTTTTGGGTGGAGATAATAAACTAAAGATGTACATGGGACAACTAGACAAACCGCTAGAAGGTCCTAAAGATTTAACTTATTCTAAAGAAAGTCTTCGTAAAGAAGTGTTAGAAAAAGTAAAGTCTGTGCCAATGGCTACCCGAACTACAAAAAAACCTGAGGGAGAGCCGTTGATTATATTGATTAAGGCAAGTAAAAAATCGACCTACAAGAATTTAGTAGATGTTTTGGACGAGATTGCTATTGGTAAAGTACAAGTCTATGCTATAGTTGACATTGTACCGCAAGAATTAGAATTGTTAGGAGAGTAGCTTTATTCTTTAAATTAAAAAAGATACAGTATGAAATTAGATATATTTAAAGGAAAATGGATTGACATGGTTTTCGAAGGGCGAAACAAAGCCTACGGAGCCTATGTTTTACGTAAAGAAAATCCAAAGGTTACACTTATAGCGCTTTTTATCGGGGCATCTGTCTTTGCATCACTGTTAGCACTACCCATGCTTGACTGGAGCTCAGACGAAGAAGTGGTTGATGAGAAAGTGGTAATGGTTGATATGGCTAACTTGCCTCCACCACCCGAAGAAGTTAAACCATTATTGCCTCCGCCTCCACCACCTCCACCAGCACCCAAAGTTGATGAGGTGAAATTTGTGAAGCCTAAAGTGGTAGAAAAAGAAAAAGTAGTGGAAGAAATCAAGACCATCGAAGAGTTGAAAGACAAAAACGTTGGGTCTAAAGACATCGAAGGACGTGATGATGGTAAAATTGTTATTGACGCTCCATCGGGAGAAGGAGATAAAGATGTAAAAATCGTAGAAGACAACACTATTTATAATGCCGTTGAGGTAAAACCTGATTTCCCTGGTGGAATTCAAAAGTTTTATGAGTTCGTAGGGAAAAACTATCGTGCTCCTGAAGAAGATATCAAAGGAAAAGTATATGTACAATTCGTTGTTGAAAAAGACGGAAGTTTAACTGATATCAAAGTTGTTAGAGACATAGGTTACGGTACAGGTGCTGAGGCAATTAGAGTGCTTAAGAAGTCGCCAAAGTGGAAACCAGGTGTTCAAAACGGTCGTCCCGTTCGTGTGTTGTATTCATTACCAATCAGTATTGTTGGTGGATAAAAACGGTATGCTAGATAATAAAGATTTACATAAAAGAGTTCAGAAATCGCCCAAAGAGCGATTTCTGCTCGTTTTAGGAATATTCTTTTTCTTGATTTATCTTGTATTGGGATTAGCAGTTATCTTTTGGAAAAAGTTACCCCTTGATTTATCGCCTTTCTATCGCACGGCGTTTGGTGTTGTACTGATTGTCTATGCAGCACTACGATTTTTACGATTACTTCAAAACAATAAACAATGATAAAGCATAGTGTTCCAAATTACCTCAAAGTCGGCGCCTTTTGTATTGGCATTTTTATATTTATTTTGGCATGTAAAGAGCAATCGCGAGGACAAAATTCAGATACCATTACCGCTGGAGAAATAAGTGTGTATGTAGACGAGACTGTTCAATCTTTAGTAGAAGGTCAGGTAGAAGTTTTTGAAAGCCAGTACAAAGCTAAAATCAATCTCACCGCTAAACCTGAGTCGGCAGTGGTTAACGATTTGATTACCGGCAAGACAAACATGGCGGTATTGACACGGAAGTTAACCCCGGAGGAAGAGGTTTATTTCAAAAACAAAAAAGTGAAAGCGCGTGTTTCGCATTTTGCTTCGGATGCTATTGTATTTATCCGTAATAAAAGTGTTAGCGATACTTTGCTGGATTTAGATCAAGTGTATAACTTGCTTCATGGAAAGTCGAGCACGATTAAGAATCTAGTTTTCGATAATCCAAATTCTAGCGTAATATCTTATCTAAACCGATGGGCAAAAATAGAAAAAATGCCGACCCAAGGTATCTTCTCGCTTAATTCGACTAAAGAAGTACTTGAGTTTGTTTCCAAAAATCAAGATGCGATTGGTGTAATCGGTATGGATGCCATAGCCGAACCTTATCCCGAATGGCAATCTTTAATAGAAAATGTTCGTCCTTTGGCCATCCGAAACGTTAAAAACGGAGCCAACAATAAAGTGTATTATTTACCCAATCAAGCCAATCTGGGTGCGGGTTTATACCCACTTAAAAGAAGTATTTATGTGTTAAATTATCAGGGATATGCTGGTTTAGGTACAGGATTTGCTTCCTTTGTGGTTGGAGACGTCGGGCAGCGAATTGTACTCAGGTCAAATTTGCTTCCTATCTCAATTCCGCCACGAAACATCGTGACAAGAAAGAATATTAATTTAAAATAAAAAAGTAGTATTATGAACAATTTAAAAATAGTCGGCATTGCTTTGATAGCAATCACATCTACTGCAAAAGCACAAGACATGGTGCAAGCTCAAAAAGCAATCGATGCTGAACAATTTGCCAAAGCCAAAAATATTTTAAAAGCACTAACCATTGCCGAGCCAGATCAAGGAAAAAATTTCTTCATCCTAGGAAATGTGTATCTAAACCAAAAAGTAGAAGATTCTGCTAAGATGTTTTATGATAAGGGTTTGTTGGCCAAAAAAGGAGCCAATTTTAATTACATCGGATTGGGTCAAATGGAACTCAATGCGGAAAACCTTCCTAAGGCTAACGACTATTTCAACAAAGCACAAGTGGATATGAAACGCAAGGATTTTGAAGAATTTTTGTATATCGCAAGGGCTTTTATGAAAGCTGAAACACCCAATTATGCGTCTGCTTTATTGTTTTTAAACAAAGCAAAAGCCGTTCAACCGATGGATGCCCAAGTTTCATTATCGTTAGGAGATGCTTATTTTGGTTTAACTAACATTAACGAAGCGTATTCAGCTTACCGAAATGCGTATGATGCTGATAATTCTGTGTTGAGAGCCAAGTTACAGTTAGGAGTAATTACCAAAGGTTCTAAAGCATTTACCGAAGCTAAAAGTGCTTTCGATAATATCCTGAGTATCGACCCTAACTACGGTCCAGCGTACAGAGAATTAGCCGAAACCTACTATGTTTGGTCGTTAAATGACAAAGCTAATTATGCAGCTTACAATAAAAAAGCAATGGAGTATTATGAAAAATACATGACATTGACAGATTATTCGTTAGACTCTAGAATGAGACACGCCGACTTTTTGATATTGACCAAAAACTACAAGGCGTTAGAGGTAGAAGCTAATGAAATGAAAAAGTTAGACAAAGTGAACCCTCGAATTTTGCGTTACTTGGGTTATTCAGCCTACGAAAATGGTAATGATGACGAAGCTATCAAAGCCCTAAACGACTTTTTATCAAAGCCAGGTGTAAAAATCATCGGTCGTGATTACTTGTACCTAGGGATGGCCAAAACCAGAAAAGCACTTGTAACAACAAAGGCTGCCGATGGTGCTGATGTGCACAAGGTAGAGCAAACCCTATTCTCAAGTGGTGTAGCAGATTTGTTACAAGGTGTAAAAATGGATCCTGCTATGGCAAACGAACTTAACGATTTTGGTAAGAAGTTTTTCGATATTAAGTTGTACAACCAAGCCGCTGCTATTTATGAAGTGGCCACCTCTAACCCAAATTCTAAAAACTACCTTTTCGACAACTTCTATCTTGGTTATGCATTGTATTTTGCAAATGTAAATTTACCAGAAGGTCAAGTATTAGATCCTGCAGTAGTAGAAAAAGCGACGAAAGCATTTGAAAACGTAGTAGCGGTTTCGCCAACTACGCAAGACGCCTATATCTATCTTGCAAGAGTAAACAGCCTGCTTGAAACAGATGTAGCTGCACAGGCTAAGATGGCTAAAAATTATGAAGAATTTGTACGAGTTGTTACCGAAAAAGGGCAAACTGAACTTAGCAAGAAAGGTAATCAAGACAAGTTTGTAGAAGCGTATTCTAATTTAGGATCCTACTATTCCGCAACCGATAAAGTAAAAGCGAAAGAATGTTTCGAAAAAGCTTTAGCCATCGAACCTACCAACGAATTTGCCTTAGCTCGATTAAAAGCATTAAAATAAAACGTAAAACGTTTTTTGAAATTTAAAACCGTCTCTTAGCTGAGGCGGTTTTTTTTATGTGTAAAAAGATGCGTGGTTGCATCTGGACACTTGCATTTTTGTAAAAACTTTAAATATTGATGCTTGTGGAGGCTATTGCTCATAGAAATTAGGTGTTTAACAAGTAGGAGATAAGCGTTACATTTCCGTTGATATTGCCATTTTCATTGCCTATCTTTGTGGCTTATTTAAAACAGTACAATGTTAGCAAAAGAAATGCAAGAAGCGGTAGATAAAGGCGCGATGTTGCCGCTTATGGAAGAATTCTATACCATTCAAGGTGAAGGATTTCACACCGGAACCGCGGCTTATTTTATCCGAATCGGAGGCTGTGATGTGGGCTGCCATTGGTGCGATGTAAAAGAAAGTTGGAATGCAGCACTCCACCCGCCAACCGATGTAAATGCCATTGTGGAGAACGCCTCAAAACATTCCGAAACTGTTGTAGTTACCGGGGGCGAACCCCTAACTTGGGACATGACATTGCTTACTGAAAAATTAAAAAATAACGGTCGAAAAGTACATATCGAAACATCAGGTGCTTACCCACTTTCAGGAACTTGGGATTGGATTTGTCTTTCGCCAAAAAAAAATAAATTACCCGTAGAAACGGTTTACGCCAAGGCAAACGAGCTTAAAGTGATTATTCATAACAAACACGATTTTATCTTTGCCGAGGAACAAGCCGCTAAAGTAAATCCCAATGCCATCCTTTTTTTACAACCCGAATGGAGTAAAAAAGATGAAATGACACCTTTAATTGTAGACTACGTCATGAAAAACCCACAATGGCGTGTGTCGTTACAAACACATAAAGTATTGAATATTCCGTAAAAAATATTAATTCGTTAAGAATAACACTTCGTGAAACTTTGTGGTACAGAAATCTAACAAACACATAAAGTGTCGATACTGCACAAAAAAAGTGTGTAAGAATAACGCTTTGTGAAACTTTGTGGTACAAATACTTTTTAAAAACACACGCCAAAATAAATTGTACACGTCAAGTTGCCAAGAATAACACTTTGTGAAACTTTGTGGTACAGAAAACTAAGAAACACATAAAGTTTTGAATATTCCGTAAATTGATTTATATTTACCACACACTAAAATAGAAAACCATGAAAAAATTATTGATTGTAGCCGCTCTTTTGTTTGTAGCAAATTTTGCAATAGCACAAGACGCTTTTAAAGCAGACGTACTCAAAGTAATCCAAAAATCAGGCGCTGCGGCACCGATGCAAATGGCAAAAGAGCAAGTAATGCAAAACATACCCGAAGCTAAACGAGAAGCATTCTCAAAAGATTTTGATGCTGCTTTACCGTCTCTTTATGACGGAATTGCAAAAATCTACATGGAAATGTACACACACGACGATGTAAAACAAATGCTTAAATTCTATGAGTCGCCGCTTGGTGTAAAAATGGCTGATTCTATGGGTAAAATTACCGAGCGTTCTACGCAAGTGGGTCAAGAATGGGGCATGAAATTACAAGAAGTCATTATGAAGTACATGGAATAGGATCCCAAAAATCCAACAGTAAAAGCCCAAGCAAAACGTTTGGGTTTTTTTATTAAAAAACAATCCAATGAAAAATCAATTTCTGCTCAACCCTGATATTACGTTTTTAAACCACGGCTCTTTTGGCGCTTGTCCTAAACCCGTTTTTGAAAATTACCAAAGCTTTCAACGCAAGATGGAGGAAGACCCCGTAGATTTCATACAAGTACAATTTGCCCACTATTTAGCCCAAGCCAAGACAGCGCTTGCCGAATTTATAAACTGTGCTGCAGACGATTTTGTTTTTACACCCAATCCCACCGTTGCCGTAAACACCATTATGCGAAGTTTAAACCTCAAAGCAGGCGATGAAATTTTGGCTACCAATCATGAATACGGTGCCATGCACCGAACCTGGAATTTTTATGCCAAAGCTACCGGTGTACGTTATGTCAGACAACCCATTTCACTGCCCATTGTTTCCAAAGAAAAAATACTAGAAGAATTCTGGAATGGCTTGACACCAAATACCAAGGTCATTTTTCTCAATCAAATTTCGAGTACCACGGCACTTATCTTTCCGGTAAAGGAAATTTGCGACAAAGCCCGACAATTAGGAATCACAACTATTATTGATGGAGCCCACGTTCCTGGACATATTGATTTAGATATCAAGGACTTAAATCCCGATTATTACACCGGAACACTGCACAAATGGATGTTGGCACCCAAAGGCTCGTCCTTCTTATACGTCAAAAAAGAACACCAAGCTGCTATCAAACCGCTGGTGGTGAGTTGGGGTTATGAAAGCCTCACACCCTCAGGTACTACCTTTTTAGACTACCTCGAATACCAAGGAACCAACGATCATTCGGCCTATTTGTGTACACCCGCCGTGATTCAATTTCTGAAAGACAACCATTGGCACGAAAAAACACAAACCGCTAAAGCATTGGTATTGCGTAATTACCTCCGATTTTGTAATCTGCTCAACAGTCAGCCAATTGCCCCACTCACCCAAGAGTTCTTCGGACAGATGGCCAGCATTCCCGTAAAAACCACACAACCACAGGAGCTTAAAAAAATGTTGCTCGATCAATACAAAATCCAAATACCCATCATGCTCCTCAATAACGACGTGTACATTCGCTATTCGATAAACGCCTACAACACACAAGAAGATTTGGATGTATTATACAATGCCCTGCAAGACATCATCCAAAAAACAAGTTTAATTCAGGTGTAAACAAGTCGCATTTTTTGGGCGTGCCCTAGACCCGTGCAAGAAGTAGCGTTGGCAAGGCCGCTACTTCTTGCACGGGTCTAGGTCGGGCTATCCGTTCCCGCTTCCCGCCCGAAAAAGGCGGGAGAGCTCCACTTCTTTCCCTCACGCAGAAATCCGTTGCACAAGTTCTACTCGTTTTCAGTTCAACTTACCCCAGCGTCAAACAAGCCAGATAATCATAATGTTCGCCTTCACAAACCAATTCACATTCAAAACCGTTGGCCAATGCCATGTCTTTTAACGTAGAAAAATCTAAGTATAACCACGGAAACGGGTTTTCTGTAGCCCCTTTATAGCTAATTGTAAAAGTCAATTCGCCATAGTACCTATCGCCCGGAATCCAAATACCTCCTTCTGAGTCCTCAGAATCTTCGGGCTCAAACATGTAAATTAAATCTGAACTGTCAATCAAAATTTGCCCTTTTGGGTGTAGCAATGATTTTAGTTTGCGCAAATACAACGGCATTTTATCCAATGTCTGAAAAATTCCCGTGCCATTCATCAATAACAAAATCGTGTCGAATGGTTCTCTTGATTCAAAATCCAATAAGTCAATGGTCAAAACATTTTTGAGACCACGTAACTGGCAGGCCCGAACCGCATTTTTTGATTGGTCAATAGCTGTAACCTCGAGCGCTCGGCTGTCTTGTAACCACAAAGCATGACTTCCGGCACCACAACCTACATCGAGAATTTTTCCGAAAGCCAATTGTAGTGCTTTTTGTTCTAAGGTAGGCATCAGGTCATAAGACCGAAATAAGTAAGCCACGTCTAATGCCTCTTCATCAGAAATGGAAGTTTCGGTATATAAAGCCTCAGGGGCATTTTGGGTTTGAAAATCAAGTATCGCTTGTCCGAATAAATCTTTCATAGTTCCATGAGAGAAACGAAGCAATCGCTCCTCGGGTTTTTGGTTAGTAATAGAGAAGTTGTTTAACTTTGCGGTTCAACTTGAAACTTGAAACTTGAAACAAATTTTAGACACTCTTCCTAAACGTGCCAAAGATAAGCATATCGAAAATAAAAAATATTTCGACAAGCTTAAAAAGAAAACCCCCAAGAATTTGGATTACGTGATGCAAGAACTGCATGATGCTGAATTCAAAAAAACCGATTGTTTACAGTGTGCCAATTGCTGCAAAACAACCGGACCCTTATTTACCTTGGCTGATATAGAACGCATTTCAAAGAGTTTCCGTCAAAAACCACAGCAGTTTATTGACCAATATCTTCGCATTGATGAAGATAACGATTATGTGTTAAAAAGTGTTCCGTGTACGTTTTTAGATACCGACAATAAATGTCTTATCTATGACGTACGTCCAAAAGCCTGCCGAGAATTTCCACACACCGACAGAAAAAAATTCCAACAAATTTCAGATTTAACGCTGAAGAATGTTGCCATTTGTCCAGCGGCTTTTAGTATTGTAGAGAAAATGAAGGAAAAGTTGCCTTTGTAAAAAATTTCCTCTTTCAAGTTTTGTTTTTTTGAAAAAACGGTAACGGGTTTTGGTTTACAACCAAAATCTTACACAAACAAATCTTCTTCTGAAAATTGCAGTAAGTCAACGTTTTTATTTCAGACTCTGTAGGTAAATTCGTTGATTCGGGCTTCGATGTATTCGATGGCTTTGGCAATCCATTGACGTGCTTGTTCAAACAATTCCATTCCTTTTTGAATATATTGATTGATAAATTCGATAAACTTTCGAACTTCATCGATAAGGCTTATGAGTAATTCTGAGTAAGTCATAGCAGTTTGTTTTTTCGGTTTCTGTTTAAGTTTGGTTAAATATACAGCTTAGAAATTATAAATTATGCTAATGAATTTATAATATTTACAATTTTGCATAAAAAGTTGCTTCATCTAAAATGGTCAAGGTGATCAAAACCGCACTGTCTGTTGAGTCCGCGTGAGAGATGGCAGTGGAGCTCTCCCGCCACTTGTGATTCCGATATCGGAATCACAAGTGGCGGGAAGCGGGAACGAACAGCTCGACCCCTCAACACGTTTTTGGCTCACGTCCTGAAAGGCGTGTGCCAAAAACGTGTTGAGGGGGCACGCCCAAAAAAAAATAATCTTCTTTACGGATAGAGGAGATAATCAGCTCTCATTTTTATAAATTGGGCGAGGCCTTCTTGCCATGAAGCTCTGATTTCTTCCTCGGATAATCCTGCTTCAATCTGACTTTGTAACACGGGACTCCCTGCTAATTTGGTAAAAAACGAGTTGAAAAAAGCAGCACGGTTACTGGTTTGTTGGTAGGCTTTTAAGAGCCATTTGAGTTCGAGACGCGTTACTTTTTCGACGCTTGTGAGGTTTTCGCCGTAGCATAAAACGCCGTTGTGCAAGGGGTTTTTGGCTCCGAAATTGGGTGCTGGTGTAAAGCTAAAATCGCTAGGAGTCAACTCGGGCGAACCATAAATCTGAAATTGTGTGGTAGTGCCGCGGCCTACACTCACGTTCGTTCCTTCAAAAAAACACAAACTGGCATACAAGTTTATGGCTTGTGCATTGGGCAAATTGGGCGAGGGGTTAACAGGCAAGTTGTACGGCATTTCGCGTGCGTAATTTTCGCAGGGAATAATCCGTAAGTTGCATTGTACTTTGTTTTTGAGCCATCCTTGTCCGTTAATCATCAAGGCATATTCGCCTATGGTCATGCCGTGCAAAACCGGAATGGGGTGCATGCCTACAAAGCTCGAATAATTTGGGTCTAAAATAGGGCCATCCACAATACTACCATTAGGGTTGGGGCGGTCTAAAATAATGAGTGCCACGTTGTTTTCGGCACAGGCTTCCATCACATAATGCAGGTGTGAAATGTAGGTATAAAAACGAGCTCCTACATCTTGCAGGTCAAAAAGTAGGATGTCAATACCAGCGAGTTGTTCGGGGGTTGGTTTTTTTAGGTTGCCATAAAGTGATAAAATGGGCAAGCCTGTTTTGGGGTCTTTGGCGTCGCTCACGAGTTCTCCGGCATCGGCCGTGCCTCTAAAACCGTGTTCTGGAGCAAATATTTTAACCAAGTTGATGTTGGTTTTCTCCGTAATATAATCTACCAAATGTACGGTTCGAACCAGCAGTTTTTGGTTGTTCAAGCCCATATCTTTGGTGGTTTTAGCAATCGAATCGTAGGTTACTAAGCCGGTTTGATTGGTTACAATGCCTACTTTTTTGTCCTCAAACAAAGCGAGATGTTCCTTTAAATTATCGGCACCCGTTATGAAATTTAAAGTTTTGTGATGTGGTTTTAAGGCTACTTTACTGGGTTTAGAATAATTAGTAGCAGTGAGACTCTTGCATGAAATCAGGAGGCTTAACAGGAGTAGGGCTTGTACGGAACGAAAGTAGGGGTTTTTATTTTTCATCAAACGGGTTAAAAAAGGTAAAACGAATTTCATGTCGAAAATAGTGTATTTTATAGATATTTTAAAGGCTATGTTATGCGAAAAAAGTATTTTTGGTAAAAATTTTCAGTTTTGAATGTAGCGTATTTTATTGCAAAAAGGCTTATTACGGCTAAAAGTCATAAAAGTAGTATTTCTGGACCAATTATAAAAATTGCAGTTTCGGCTATTGCCATCGGAATTGTGATGATGGTGGTTTCTGTAGCCACAGGAATCGGACTCCAAAACGAAATTCGAAACAAGATATCCGCCTTTAACGGCCATGTTATTGTATCGAGTTATGACACCAATCAATCCGAAGAAACCCTATCGCCCATTTCGATACACCAGGATTTCTATCCCAAGTTTACCGCAGTACCCGAAGTAACACACATTCAGGCCATAGCTACCAAAACCGGAATTATTCGCACCGAAAACACCTTCGAAGGCATTGTTTTAAAGGGTGTTGGGCACGATTATGATTTTAATAATCTTTCTGGATTTCTGGTATCAGGCAGGTTGCCGAATGTAAAAGCGGACTTGAATGACGAAGTGATGGTCTCAAAATTTTTAGCCAACCGATTGCAGCTCAACGTAGGAGATAAATTTGTAACCTTCTTCCTGAAAAGTGAAGTGAATAAATACCCCAATAAACGAAACTTTAAAATTGTAGGTATTTTTGACTCGGGTTTCCAAGAATTTGACGCCAATTACATTCTAGGCGACATTAGGCACATTCAACGGATGAACAAATGGACCAAAGACGAAGTAGGCGCTTTTGAAGTTTTCGTAAATGATTTTGAACAAATCGAACCACTCGGTAACAAAATCTACAAGGCAACTTTCAATGCACTAGATCAAACAAAACCTTTGGATGCGAGAACTATTGTCGAAAAATATTACTTCATTTTTGAATGGCTCAAAATGTTTGACATCAACATTCAGATTATTTTGATTGTCATGATATTTGTGGCCACCATCAATATGGTTGTAGCTTTATTGGTATTGATTCTAGAACGTACCCAAATGATTGGGATGCTAAAAGCTTTAGGGGCAAACAACTGGAGTGTTCGAAAAATATTTTTATACAACGCCTTGTACCTCATTGGCAAAGGCCTTTTCTGGGGAAATACAATCGGCATCGGATTGTTATTGCTTCAAAAGTATTTCGGTATTGTAAAACTCAACCCCGAGAATTACTATGTAAACCAAGCTCCTGTAGATATTGACCTTGGTACCATTGCATTGCTCAACCTCCTTACAGTAGCTATTTGTTTTATAATTTTGCTCATTCCGTCGTATATCATTACAAAGGTTTCGCCCATAAAAGCCATTCGGTACAACTAGGTTGTGCCAAAAAATGACACTGTATACCTACAATTTCCAAAACCAAGGATTACATCAATTTTACACAAATTGGTACATGCAGCAGTACCAATGCTGTAGTTCATGGTATTGCGTAATGCCTCACAAAAAAAAGCCCTTAGGTACCATGGGTAGTTAAGGGCTTTTTAATAGCGTGTTTGCAGCACAAAATCATCAATTATTTATCATGTTTACCATGACCTTTATGGTCGTGTTTTTTGTGATTGTCGTGCCCTTTGTGCTTTCCTTCATCATGCTTGGCGTGTTTTGGTCCCGCATGGCGTTTGTGGCCAGGGTATTTTGCTTTGTGCTTTTTATGAAAAGTATACGGAGCATTGCCTTTATAATCAGTCAAATAGACTATTTTTCCGTTTTTTAAATTATAACCACGGTGTTGGGCCGGTAGTTGTTTGGTTCTTATCCATTTTCCGTTTTTTTGGTGCAGAAAACTTTTAGCAGGAACGTCATAATACATATCCACATCAGGCAGATAGTAGTATTGTGTCGCAACCGCTTTTGCCGGAGCCCAAACCGGTGGTTTACTCACGTTTACATCTACAGAAACTTGTGCTTGTGTGCTTGCAATGAACAAAAGTCCAACTACAAGTGATTTTAGTGTTTTCATTTTTTAGTGGTTTTTAGAACAAAGTTAAATTATTTGTCACTCATCATCAAATCAACAACCGTACCATATTGTTAAAATAATATCAATGTAAGCCGGATTTTATCAAAGCACGATTCGGTTATTTTTTTGGGCGTTACCTATCGGTCGGGTCTTCCGCTATATCTTTTGTGAAGCTCAAACCCCGAACCTCGAAGGTTCGGGGTTTGAGCTTCACAAAAGGATGCCGCTTCACCCCCTAACGCAAAATCGTGCATCAGCAGAAAAATTAGTTTTCAAAAAGTATGCTTTCGGATTTCGTGTTGAAATTCCAATCAAAAATGCTCCATAAAAGTATCTCTCTCCAGTCAAGTTTCAAAAGTATAACCGTATTCGTGCACAAAGTCTCAATCCGATGGAGCCACTTATAACCTGAATTCGATTTTTAATTGATTGATTTACAAATCGATTTCAACTCCTGCAAGGTTTTAAAAACCTTGTAGGTGTGTTTGTTTTAATATAAATACCTGCAAGGTTAGAAAAAAACCTTGCAGGAAAATCTAAAAACATAATGGATTTAGAAAAGCTTGTGGGTTAATATAAATTGAATTCAGGTTTGTAGTACAAGTAGGTGCTTAGTAGCCACCAAATCACATTTGTTTTACAAATGCTAAAAATACAGCTTTATGTTTCTCTACATCCATTGTACCCGACAAGGCGGCACGAACAATATAATCTTTGTCGTCTTCCTTAGTGGTGCCTTGTGTAGAAGTAGCCGGAATAGTCCAGTAGCACCCCTTGAGTTGGCCATAACTGACACAAAACTTGCTTTCTTCAGGAATTTCAGTAATCATTAAATGAATGAGTTTCAAATTCAAGTCGCGTTTATAGGCTTCTCTTTCGGCATCCGTAGCGCCTTGAGTAGGCAAGTCGAGCGAAAAAACCGATGGCGTAAAACCTTGCAGAGCCAAGGCATCTGAAACAAAATTGATTTTAGCCTCTGGCAATACCTCTTTAATAAAGTGTACAAAATCTCTTGTGTTGTGGTAGGCAGCCTCAATTCGCTCATTCATCGATGGCAGTTGTTCAGCCAAAATTTTGTATTGAAGTGCAGTAGCTTCATTATCGCAAAGCGTTAAATGCAGTGCAATTTTTTCCATCAAAGCTGTGGTTTTCGAATTGCCCACACAATATCCTGCGGTACATTTTCCGCCACTCGGAAATTTCGAACCGCTGGCAAAAGAAATAGTTCTCACCTCGGAAAGAATGGCTCCATCGCCTAAAAACTGTACATTCGGACAAAAGGTTTGGTCTAAAATAAACACTGGGTCGACAGCTGTAGTGCCGTTTTTAGTAGTACGTTTTTGTGTTAACACCGCTTTTAAATCCTCCAAATTTGGCACTTCAACCCTTGGATTGGTCGGTATTTCGGCAATGATTAGCGGCACGGCATCTTCTTGAGCGATGCCCGCTAAAACCTGGTCAATGCTTTGCACCATATTATTTTTTCCGTCTACTAATAAATCTACAATAGCTACATCTTTACTAGCAGCGGCAACTCGTCGGGCTTGATCGTTGGTGCCTCCGTAACAGTTGGGGGGTACTACAATTTTGATGGCTTTGGCAGGATGGGCCAACTTTGCTTCATGCACCAATCCCATCAGGATGGCATACTGAATCGAAAGTCCGCTGGATGCCACCAAGGGCATACCTGTAGTTCCGGTAATGTTTTGTAATGTTTTAAAGACAATTGCTTTATCCGCTGAAGTAGCTTCATTTTTCGCTTGCAAGGGCGTTTGTTGTATCATGGCTTCTAGGGCTGTCCAACAATCTTGTGGTGTCATGGCTATGGTTTCTCTCCTCCGCACATGCTGAATATCCTGAATGTAGTGCTCGTTTTTGGTGCCATTGACCAGCAAGATACTGCCTAAACCACGGTAACTTGTTACATAAAAATCGAAGGCCTCTGATAAGTCACTCTTTTCTAAAACCGTTTGATTTAAAAACGCGATTCTACTTCCCTCAAACGGAGGCAATGTTTCTAAAGCATCTGTTTTAAGCAGTTCAAAGTCATATCCGTAGATGGATTTGAGGATGTTTTCGTCCAGGGCTTGTGGCAATTGGTCTCGGTAGACAATTTGGGTTTTTTTACCTTCAAACACATTTTTGCGTAAAATGGCTAAAATGCCCATCGTTTCAGACGAAAAACTAATTACCTGTGAGGCTTGAATAGCAGTGATTTTGGCCAAAGCCCATTCTAAAACACACGATAAGGGATGTCCTAACCGAATGTAATCATAAGCAGTAGGCAAAGCAGCCAAAGCCTCAGGAGAAGCATTATGGTGGATGTATAACTGTTCGAACTCATCTAAAAATTGGGTTTTAGCCAGCGGTTCTTGATACACATCCAGCCGATGTGTAGTAATACTTAGCCAACCTTCGGGGCTATTATGGAGTACTTCTGCTAAAAAAGATAACACGTGATGCTTGCTCATGATGGTCAATTATATGGGCTGCAATTTACGATTTTTATAAGCAGTAAGCACAACAAGAACTAGGGCAAACGCATTAAAATTATTTTTTATTCATTTTTATACCAATGGCACTGATTTACACGAAACTGCCACAGGCAGCTAAAATTTTCTTTGTCAGGCTAACGCTCGTGTGCGTAATTTGTAAAAATGATAAAAATAATTTGTGACAATTGTTATCTGGATTTTTTTAATGCGTTAGCCCTGCAGCAAGAACTGAGTTTTATAGCCATTAAAGTCGATTAAAATAGTACTTGTTTTTGTTACCTGTCAAGACTTAAAATTACTATTCTCGTGACGATTCATGGCAGAATTTCAGTGTTTTAATTAGACTGAAACTTAAGTTTTTTATGAAAAAAACCCTTCGTAGCTCTTGATTTTGGTGTATTGTTAATAACTCCTCCTAATTGTGAAAAAGTGTTCCTATACAGTTTATAATTTTTTTATAATCTTTGTGCATCAGCAGTAAGGTACTTGCATTTGATGCAGTATACTTAGCACAATTTTAGTAGTAATTTAATCCATAAATTAAAATGGCGATTAAATTTAAAATTCTTGCGCGAAAAAACCCGCAAGACATGGCAGCCCCAGATAAATATTATGCGGCAGCTGTAGGCAATGGCGAGACCAACATGGAAGCCCTAGCCGAGATGATTGCGTACCAGAGTACGCTAACCGATACGGATTGTTATGCCGTATTACGATCCTTGGAGCACAACATTATCAATGAGCTCAAACAAGGTCGGATTGTTAAACTTGGAAGTTTGGGTAACTTCCAGATCAGCATCAGTGCCACAGGGCAAGAGAATGAGGCTGCCGTAACTGCAAATGACATTGTCAAGAGCAGAATTTTATTCCGACCAGGAAAAAAATTACGTCAGTTATTGACCAATTTATCTTACCAGAAAGCCGGCTAGTAACCCGTCACTAAAGCAAGTTTAGTGGTTTGAAAGCCTCGAGTGTTCCCGCACTCGAGGTTTTTTTTTGTTTAAAACGGTAAAAAACACCTCAAATTCGTCCTGATCAAACTTTTACTCCGTCCTGATGAATTGAAAAATCCGTCCTGATGAATTGAAAACTCCGTCCTGATAAGTTGAAAACAGCATCCTAGATAAAAAAAAGATGCTCTCTTGAAGCAAAAAACGCTTGTTTTTTATCAAAAAACACCTTAGAAATGAAGTTTTTAGGACGGAAATAAGACCTTAAAAATCATAAATTGGTCACATATAGGCATAAAAAAAGCTCAAAAAAAGCAGCTAGTAACCCGTTTTTTTGAGCAAATTTAGTAATTCGAAAGCCTCGAACAGTTCCCGCTATTCGTTTCGAATGAGCTGTAAAAATATACTTTTTAATTAATTCTAAAACTTTTTCTAAAAATATTTTTCCAAAAGAAGTGAACAAAATTGTTAGAAAATTTTGCCATAAACAGTACCTTTTTTGCTGTAGCTGACAAATAAGTGTTGATAACTGATGTTTTATGGTCGGTGTAACGTGCCGTAAAGTTGATTTTGTACATAAAACAACAAAAAAAGTCCCACCGAAGCAGGACTAAAGGTTTTCAGCTTCTCCGCCGTGGCGGATTATTGAGATGGGGTTAAAGACTGGAAATTGTATTCGTGCCAAATACATCGAAAAAAAAAGTCCCACCGAAGCAGGACTAAAGGTTTTCACCTTCTCCGCCGTGGCGGATTATTGAGATGGGGTTAAAGATTGGATGTTTTACAAAATTGTATTTTAGCATATAATTCCCAACCTGTTCGGTAGTCATACGTTCCGCGTATGCGTTGTGAATTGCTTTCAAAATTGTATTTTAGCATATAATTCCCAACGTTACGCAAAATGTTCAGACGACACTTCTTGTTGTGAATTGCTTTCAAAATTGTATTTTAGCATATAATTCCCAACGGGTATAATTAGGTATTATTATCATTTGGGGTTGTGAATTGCTTTCAAAATTGTATTTTAGCATATAATTCCCAACAAACATTTTTTGCACCCTCCTCACCCAACGTTGTGAATTGCTTTCAAAATTGTATCTTAGCATATAATTCCCAACTGCTTTATTTGACTGAAATTATAGATTCCGTTGTGAATTGCTTTCAAAATTGTATCTTAGCATATAATTCCCAACAAAACATTTTTTGCACCCTCCTCACCCAATGTTGTGAATTGCTTTCAAAATTGTATTTTAGCATATAATTCCCAACAAAACACAATGAATATAACACTGTTCTTACGTTGTGAATTGCTTTCAAAATTGTATTTTAGCATATAATTCCCAACCCAGTTTTTGAAAATGGTGATAAACTCACGTTGTGAATTGCTTTCAAAATTGTATTTTAGCATATAATTCCCAACCGCTCACCGTCCTATTACAGTTGTAATGAAGTTGTGAATTGCTTTCAAAATTGTATTTTAGCATATAATTCCCAACTTTGATTGAAAAAGTATAAGCCTAAGCCACGTTGTGAATTGCTTTCAAAATTGTATTTTAGCATATAATTCCCAACTTTCTTCATCGGTTGAGTAAATAGGGGTATGTTGTGAATTGCTTTCAAAATTGTATTTTAGCATATAATTCCCAACTTCCGATATTGATTATATCACTCGTAGTATGTTGTGAATTGCTTTCAAAATTGTATTTTAGCATATAATTCCCAACACGGATTTTCATTTGTAAAAACAGTTAGTTGTTGTGAATTGCTTTCAAAATTGTATTTTAGCATATAATTCCCAACAACTCACCATTTACCCGAGGTTTTTCAAGGTTGTGAATTGCTTTCAAAATTGTATTTTAGCATATAATTCCCAACACAAAATCAACTTCAACTTGTTAGTTGACCGTTGTGAATTGCTTTCAAAATTGTATTTTAGCATATAATTCCCAACAGTAGTGCATTGACTTTATCTTTGCGATTGGTTGTGAATTGCTTTCAAAATTGTATTTTAGCATATAATTCCCAACGTTTGATTTGGAATCCGACCCTACCACTACGTTGTGAATTGCTTTCAAAATTGTATTTTAGCATATAATTCCCAACTAAGGCTTTATTTTTGTGCTTCGGCGGTCTGTTGTGAATTGCTTTCAAAATTGTATTTTAGCATATAATTCCCAACCTTTTAATAGACAGGCAGTATTTAAGGGTAGTTGTGAATTGCTTTCAAAATTGTATTTTAGCATATAATTCCCAACATGTTTGGTAAACTTGGTAAACGCTGTCTTGTTGTGAATTGCTTTCAAAATTGTATTTTAGCATATAATTCCCAACTCAGAAAGTAAAAAGCGTTAGTAACGCTAAGTTGTGAATTGCTTTCAAAATTGTATTTTAGCATATAATTCCCAACCCAGATGCAATTAGGACAACAAGAGAAACTGTTGTGAATTGCTTTCAAAATTGTATTTTAGCATATAATTCCCAACCTGATACGTTTGCAATAGAATCTATATTGGGTTGTGAATTGCTTTCAAAATTGTATTTTAGCATATAATTCCCAACTTTCGTATTAATAAAGGAGCGTTCGTTTTGGTTGTGAATTGCTTTCAAAATTGTATTTTAGCATATAATTCCCAACACACTCGATGGTTTGATATGGACGTTCAACGTTGTGAATTGCTTTCAAAATTGTATTTTAGCATATAATTCCCAACGGATAGGTTCGCAATTGCGTTAGATGGTGGTTGTGAATTGCTTTCAAAATTGTATTTTAGCATATAATTCCCAACAAACAAGCGTTGAAAAGTTAAAAGCATACAGTTGTGAATTGCTTTCAAAATTGTATTTTAGCATATAATTCCCAACTATGTAATTAATAATCTGATAATCGTGCAGTTGTGAATTGCTTTCAAAATTGTATTTTAGCATATAATTCCCAACCACGTTTATCTTTCGCAAGAAATTCAGTAGGTTGTGAATTGCTTTCAAAATTGTATTTTAGCATATAATTCCCAACGAAAAGAAGTGCCACTTACATCTAATTCTAGTTGTGAATTGCTTTCAAAATTGTATTTTAGCATATAATTCCCAACCAATTGGAATGTGGGGTTTAATAATTCGCCGTTGTGAATTGCTTTCAAAATTGTATTTTAGCATATAATTCCCAACTGTCGTGAGACACGAGTCAATAGACGGCACGTTGTGAATTGCTTTCAAAATTGTATTTTAGCATATAATTCCCAACAATTTATTAATCATTCAAAAATTAAAGCCAGTTGTGAATTGCTTTCAAAATTGTATTTTAGCATATAATTCCCAACGCCGAAAAAACCAAAACCAAGCAGGAATTAGTTGTGAATTGCTTTCAAAATTGTATTTTAGCATATAATTCCCAACAGCAGTTGCAGTACCTGACATTGCACTCCGTTGTGAATTGCTTTCAAAATTGTATTTTAGCATATAATTCCCAACGCAACCACCCAGAACACGAGGCGAGAACCAGTTGTGAATTGCTTTCAAAATTGTATTTTAGCATATAATTCCCAACCCAAGAAAATCTTATCAAAGAAACCGAATGGTTGTGAATTGCTTTCAAAATTGTATTTTAGCATATAATTCCCAACAATAATATCTTCGCGGATGAAAGAAGAGATGTTGTGAATTGCTTTCAAAATTGTATTTTAGCATATAATTCCCAACGGATACTCACCCACAGAAAACACAAGCATGTTGTGAATTGCTTTCAAAATTGTATTTTAGCATATAATTCCCAACGCACACACAAAGATAAGTTTGATGGAGCCAGTTGTGAATTGCTTTCAAAATTGTATTTTAGCATATAATTCCCAACTACCTGATTGGCAACAATCAAAAGGAGCTAGTTGTGAATTGCTTTCAAAATTGTATTTTAGCATATAATTCCCAACTTCATTGTGTTTCGGTCAACGCTTCCAATTGTTGTGAATTGCTTTCAAAATTGTATTTTAGCATATAATTCCCAACCAGTTACTGAAATAACCGCCACAGCAACAGGTTGTGAATTGCTTTCAAAATTGTATTTTAGCATATAATTCCCAACCACTTTCGCGTAAATGGTCGTTAGAACCTCGTTGTGAATTGCTTTCAAAATTGTATTTTAGCATATAATTCCCAACTTTGAGCAATTACAGTTTCAACCGTTACACGTTGTGAATTGCTTTCAAAATTGTATTTTAGCATATAATTCCCAACTAAACAAGTTTTTATTATACAAACATATTTGTTGTGAATTGCTTTCAAAATTGTATTTTAGCATATAATTCCCAACTTTACCATCTCAATAGTAATAATTAAATAGTTGTGAATTGCTTTCAAAATTGTATTTTAGCATATAATTCCCAACGGTAACAAAATAGGTCGTTGTAGCCGTAGGTTGTGAATTGCTTTCAAAATTGTATTTTAGCATATAATTCCCAACATTCCTTGTTGTTTGATTGATTGCCAAACGGTTGTGAATTGCTTTCAAAATTGTATTTTAGCATATAATTCCCAACGCGCGAACGCACTAGTAGTAGCACTCTGTAGTTGTGAATTGCTTTCAAAATTGTATTTTAGCATATAATTCCCAACAAAGGGTGGAAATTATCGAAAAAGAGTTAGGTTGTGAATTGCTTTCAAAATTGTATTTTAGCATATAATTCCCAACTATTTCCGTCCTGATTAAAATCAGTAGCTTGTTGTGAATTGCTTTCAAAATTGTATTTTAGCATATAATTCCCAACATTCTTTAATTAGTATAGATTTCGATGCAAGTTGTGAATTGCTTTCAAAATTGTATTTTAGCATATAATTCCCAACTAAATTTATATTTGTACGTTTGCCTCGCTAGTTGTGAATTGCTTTCAAAATTGTATTTTAGCATATAATTCCCAACAGAACTACTAAGAATAAAACCACAGGTGAGTTGTGAATTGCTTTCAAAATTGTATTTTAGCATATAATTCCCAACTTTGACATTGATAGATTAGAATTATACATCGTTGTGAATTGCTTTCAAAATTGTATTTTAGCATATAATTCCCAACCACACTGGAGAAGTTTAAACCGGAACCAAGTTGTGAATTGCTTTCAAAATTGTATTTTAGCATATAATTCCCAACCTAAAGGTTCTGGGGAAGAAATAAAAATCAGTTGTGAATTGCTTTCAAAATTGTATTTTAGCATATAATTCCCAACAAACCTCAATCAAGCCGTTAAATTCATTGTGTTGTGAATTGCTTTCAAAATTGTATTTTAGCATATAATTCCCAACCTTCAACAGTAAAATCTGTAGCATTAATAGGTTGTGAATTGCTTTCAAAATTGTATTTTAGCATATAATTCCCAACTACCCTACTATTTGCAATCCAGTACCGGGAGTTGTGAATTGCTTTCAAAATTGTATTTTAGCATATAATTCCCAACAACAATTGTTAAGAATTAAACCACAAGTAAGTTGTGAATTGCTTTCAAAATTGTATTTTAGCATATAATTCCCAACTACAGGTTTAGCACAATGCCCCTTTGATTGGTTGTGAATTGCTTTCAAAATTGTATTTTAGCATATAATTCCCAACCAGAAGAAAAAAAAGGGTATATAAGTGAAAGTTGTGAATTGCTTTCAAAATTGTATTTTAGCATATAATTCCCAACACCAAAAACACTAACGGTAAACGATTTCAAGTTGTGAATTGCTTTCAAAATTGTATTTTAGCATATAATTCCCAACATTTAAACCTTGTGAACTCTGTCCAGTCTCGTTGTGAATTGCTTTCAAAATTGTATTTTAGCATATAATTCCCAACTATCGACTACCACGGCCTCAATAGGGCTTGGTTGTGAATTGCTTTCAAAATTGTATTTTAGCATATAATTCCCAACTTTGCAGAATGACGATAATTCCGCACAATAGTTGTGAATTGCTTTCAAAATTGTATTTTAGCATATAATTCCCAACGGGTTGTTGGTTAAAATATAACATAACCTCGTTGTGAATTGCTTTCAAAATTGTATTTTAGCATATAATTCCCAACAGAATTATTTATAACCAAAGGCATCCTACTGTTGTGAATTGCTTTCAAAATTGTATTTTAGCATATAATTCCCAACGTAAAGTTTGGTTTTTCGCCAACCGTTTCTGTTGTGAATTGCTTTCAAAATTGTATTTTAGCATATAATTCCCAACCTATTCTAGATTAGTAAATTATACAGAAGTGTTGTGAATTGCTTTCAAAATTGTATTTTAGCATATAATTCCCAACAAAATTAAAAGGTTATGAAAGAGATAATGGTTGTGAATTGCTTTCAAAATTGTATTTTAGCATATAATTCCCAACCGAATTAGAAAATTACGGAAGAAGCACGCAGTTGTGAATTGCTTTCAAAATTGTATTTTAGCATATAATTCCCAACTTTTAAAACTCAAAGGAAAAGGAACTTATGGTTGTGAATTGCTTTCAAAATTGTATTTTAGCATATAATTCCCAACAGAAGAAAAAAAAGGGTATATAAGTGCGAGTTGTGAATTGCTTTCAAAATTGTATTTTAGCATATAATTCCCAACAAGATGGTGTTTTGCCAGCTTATAATATTCGTTGTGAATTGCTTTCAAAATTGTATTTTAGCATATAATTCCCAACTTTTTTTTAATAAACCATCAGGACCAACTAGTTGTGAATTGCTTTCAAAATTGTATTTTAGCATATAATTCCCAACAGGCGTCTGGATTATAATAAGCTTCTTTGTGTTGTGAATTGCTTTCAAAATTGTATTTTAGCATATAATTCCCAACCTACTTCGAGGTTGGTATCCACGCTTGTTTGTTGTGAATTGCTTTCAAAATTGTATTTTAGCATATAATTCCCAACTATTGGTAACTTTTCTAAAACCTGTTTGGTGTTGTGAATTGCTTTCAAAATTGTATTTTAGCATATAATTCCCAACAAACATTCGCAGAAGTTCGCAACGTAATTAGTTGTGAATTGCTTTCAAAATTGTATTTTAGCATATAATTCCCAACCAAGCCAAATTAAAGGGTACTTATTGCCTGGTTGTGAATTGCTTTCAAAATTGTATTTTAGCATATAATTCCCAACGTTGGAACGGCATAGCATGGGAAGAAATGGGTTGTGAATTGCTTTCAAAATTGTATTTTAGCATATAATTCCCAACTCGCTCTAATGGGATGATTGATGTAAATTCGTTGTGAATTGCTTTCAAAATTGTATTTTAGCATATAATTCCCAACTTATACAAATGGGGTTGCAATTAGCACATAGTTGTGAATTGCTTTCAAAATTGTATTTTAGCATATAATTCCCAACAAATGCGTTTAAAAGGCAGCTCAAAAGCCGGTTGTGAATTGCTTTCAAAATTGTATTTTAGCATATAATTCCCAACATACTGCGAGCTAATTGTTTGATTTGTTGAGAGTTATATGCTTTTTTTGAAACTAAGAAAATGCAGGTTTACTAAGTTGGAGTTTGAATAATTATCCAATTTTTTAATCCTAGGGTTTTAGAATAGTTCTAATTGTTGTGATGGTTTATCAGTTTCCACTTGTTTTTTTCCATAAAAAAGTTCCATCATCCCAAATTGTTTGTCGGTAATTTGCATCACACCCACTTTTCCGTGTTCAGGTAAATTGTTTTTAACCCGTTTTGTGTGTACTTCGGCATTTTCTCTACTGGCACAAAAACGCATGTAAATGGAAAATTGAAACATAGAAAAACCATCGTCTAATAATTTCTTGCGAAACGTACTGGCGATTTTACGCTCTTTGCGGGTCTCTGTAGGCAGATCAAAAAATACTAATATCCACAAACTTCTATATTGGTTTAAACGGGTGTAATGTTCGTCATACATAAGCCCCTTAACCCCTAAAGGGGGAATTATAATTAAAAATGAATTCGATTTTTGACATACAAATGGAGCAGTTAAGTAAAAATTGGATATAAAATTTTGCGTGCTGTTCCTTCAAAACATTCGTGTAAGGAATGTGTAGTTCTACTCATTGCCACCATCAACGGACTATTTTTCCCGTCTATAAACACATCAATTGTGGCTATGTTCAACAATTGTTTTTTTATTTCGATGGTCAATTTGTCATAACTATCTTCGGTTTCCATAATGTGACAAACAATCAAATCTACATAAGGACGATACGGTTCCATAATATCATCGGCAAGGCAATAAGCATTGTATTTATTGCGATGAAAAATGCCTAAGGTGGGCAACATTCCCGAACTGATGATGGCTCTAGCCGTAATGGCTCTCAAAATGGCATAACCATAGTTCAATAAATTATTGGGCGGCATTCCTTTTTGTCCTCTAGTGAAATTTTCTATTGGGATGAGGTTTTGCCAATAAAAAACGGCCGCTCTCGATTCGTGATTGAGTGCATCACCCGAGGTTACTTCTTTTGCCCAAAGTTCCATTTTTCGGCACGGAATTCCTTTTTCTTTGAGCAATCCGGCTTGGTTGGTAATTTTGGCACTAATGGTTTGCTGCCACAAATTCTTTTTGAGTGGCACAGAGGCATTAATCTGGTTTTTAAAACGTTCCGTTTGTTCCGTATGGCCGTTGAGTGGCATTAGTAAACCAATGGGCATGTGCTGTTGGTCGCAATTAATTAAAGCTACATTATTATTGGTTAGTTTTTCCAGTAAACCATTGGTAATCGTGATTTGTTGGTTTTCCAAAACAATTACGCCAATATCTTCGATAGCGACTGTTTTAGTTTCTTGTTTTTTTTCTCCCTCTCCTTCGGGGAGGGTTGGGGTGGGGTTGGGATAGGAGATAATTATTTGCTCATTTTTGGTACTCAAATAAGCGGGATTGCCGAAGAAAAGGGTTCTTTTTATCATTATTTTTTTGATTAAAAAATGAGTGTAAAATATTGTGGCTAAAGCCAATTATGAATTAATTTTCTTTGGAATGGGCCAAAGCCCAATCCTATTGATTTAGCGCTATCCTTTGAGAAGGTTCTTTTTATCATTATTTTTTTGATTAAAAAATGATTGTAAATATTGTGGCTAAAGCCAATTATGAATTAATTTTCTTTGGAATGGTAAAGCCCAATCCTATTGATTTAGCATTATCCTTTGAATTGCCTGCTGCTTTAGCACTATCCTTTGAAAAGGTTCTTTTTATCATTATTTTTTTGATTAAAAAATGATTGTAAAATATTGTGGCTAAAGCCAAATATGAATTAATTTTCTTTGGAATGGTAAAGCCCAATCCTATTGATTTAACACTATCCTTTGAAAAGGTTCTTTTTATCATTATTTTTTTGATTAAAAAATGATTGTAAATATTGTGGCTAAAGCCAATTATGAATTAATTTTCTTTGGAATGGGCTAAAGCCCAATCCTATTGATTTAACACTATCCTTTGAATTGCCTCCTGCTTTAGCCAATCCTTTGAATTGCCTCCTGCTTTAGCAGGAGGAGATGAAAATTGATTGTAAAAAGGGCTTTAGCCAAATTTTATCCCTTTTGAAATTGATATTTTGTCATAAATTCATCATATTCTTCTTGAAAAGTTTGCTTGCTGTGATGTTCCTCTTGTTTCTTAATGTAATTTCTCACTTTATCAATCATAGATTCCGAAACGGAAACTGCAAAATATTCGTCTTGCCATTCAAATTTGTCTAAACACAATTTGTTTTTGTTAATCCAAAAGGATGATTCTCCTTTAATCAGTTGCATTGTTTTTTGAATGGTTTGATCAGCTCCTAAAGAAACCAAGCAATGACAATGGTCGGAATAGCCATTAACAAAATCAACAAAAATGCCTTTCTCTTTGGCGTTTTCCTTGATATGATGCCACACTTTTTGTCTTAATTGTCTATTGTCAAGAAAAGGAACTCTATTTTTTGTACTCCAAACAAAATGGATATAGGTTTTGATATATGGCATAATTTGTTGTTTATTGACTTGCCTCCAGCTTTAGCTGGAGGGATAGTAAAATTGATGTTTTGAATAGGCTTTAGCCGAAATTTTTTTTTGGCTAAAGCCTATTATGGATTGTTTTATTTTGTAGAATGGGTTTTAACCCATACTGCAATATTAATTTCTCATCGGATGATTCTTTTGATTTTTCCAAGCCTATCCACTTCTAGTTTCCAACAAACTGATTTAATCTGAATCCCCTCAAGAGTATTTTGGTTTTTTGAGCCTTGCGAACCAACACCAACCTCATTTTGTATTGGGAGGTCAATACCAGCCTTTTTCTGTTTCTCTTTGTTTAAATTAAACAAAACAGTTGCAATATTCACATGAATAAAATTCATATCTATACCACTTCCGTCTGTAAACTTATAAATCCTATTCATTTGCTCTTTTTTCATTCTTGAAAAATCAACTAAATTTGGATTTTCTATTTCTTCTTCTGTTGGCACATATACCAAATCACTTGGATTTAGCACAAAAATTAATTTGTATTCAGGGTCTTCCGGATGTGAGGCAGGACAAGGCTCTGAACCTTGTTTCAAACTTTCAACAGATTCTCTTAAAGTTGGAATGTAATATTTTCTATCTGTTCCGTTTTGGTAAAAACCACAGAATGCATTGCTTCCTGCTGCTGTAACAACATATTTTGTGCTTTTTTGACCTTCTTCTGATACAGAAAACTTTGTTCCCATTGCATCGCTTGTTCTTACTTTGTAAATAGGATGATGAAAGTTACCATTATTTAATTCGGTAATGTTTTTGTTTAGTTCTTTAACACCATCTGATGAAAATGCATTTTCAGTGTCAAATTTTGTCTTTCCGTCAATAACTTCTTTGTAATTATCCAAATGGTTTTCCAAACTCCTTTGTATCCCTGTATCTGTGATAGATTGAATTGCTTTGATTATTTTATCCGAAGGTATAGATGCAAAAGATTCTAATTCATTTCCAAAACGTGTTGCCACATATTTTTCGTAAACATTTACTTTAGGATATTTTATTTTTAATGTTTCAATAATTTCTTTTATTGATCTATTTTGATTCTGCATTAAATTTTCTACTTCTTTAGAAATACCAGCATCAACTAAATCAAATTTTTCAATTAGTGACTTTTCAAGACTAATTGTAATAATCTTATTTTGCAATTTCACTTTTCCATAAAAAGTATCTTCGTGAAGTCGCTTTCTCACATTATAATTGACAACTTGTTTCAATCCTTCTTGAGTTTCGATTTTTAGCTTTCCGTCTATTATTTTCAAATACTTATTCCATCTTTGACGAATAACACGATTTTTTTGTTTGAAACTTGCAATGGTATTTTCGAGTGCAGTTTGAGCAATGTCCTTAAATACTTTACTTTTCGTCTCTCCAAATTGATATTCAAACACATCAATTCCGTCTTTTGTTTTTATTTGAGCAGGTGGTAAAAAGTACCATTCTTTTTCATCATTAAAACCTTTGCGTGAGTTAGTTAGTTGAAATTTATAACCTTTTCTAGTTTTTAACTTTTCTTCATCATTTTCTTCTTGAGATGAAATGTTGTTTAAATAATTAACGTGATTTTCTGTTGTTAGTGCAATTATCAATGCATCTAAAGCGTGATGACGATGGTCTATTCTTTTCGGATCAAAAGTTTTGTTGGCTTCTTCTGGAACCGTGTTGATGAAAACTTTGTGTCCATTTATTTCTCTATAATCTCCAAACAAATTTGAGTTGGTTAATTCATTCAAACGTTTAAATCTTGGAGAAATAATTTCATTCCAAGCATCATTTAATTGCCAATGTCTTTTTAATGTCGATGTAATTGTGCCGTTTGTTGCCAAAACATTTTTAGAACGGAAAGTATCTTCATCTTTTTTACGTACAATATTGCTCAACAGCTTCATCGCCATTTTTGAAATGTATTGGCTGTTGTTTAACTGGCTGTTGGTAAACTCTTCTGGTATTTCTTTGCTTAATAGAATATCTCTTTTTCGACCTGTAAAATTGCTTTTTACTAATTCTTCATAACTGTCAATACTCAGTATTTCCACCTGCGTATCGTGGGCTGCACAAAACACTTTTTTGGATTTTGCTTTAGTAATAAAACTATAACCTGTTGATGCTTTTTTCTCTTTATTGATTTCCGTTTCACAAATGACTTTGTTATAGAGTGCATTTAGCGTGATCCGCTCTTGAGGAAATACGTGTTCAATCTCATATTTTTTTCTGTCAAACAAATCAGATAATTTAATAAATTTTCCAGTGTAAGGCGATTGGTAACGTTGGTCGAGCCAAAGTTTATATCGTTCAAAATCACTTCTGCTTATTTTAGAAAGTTCTTTTGAAGTGATATCTTTTATTTCTTTTTTTGAAATTTTACCATTAGATAATTCATATTCCGTAGTGTCTTTATCGTACTCGATGGAAGATAAAAGCCCTTCTTCTAATATTCTTAACTTTTCTTGCTGGAAAGGCGATTTTTCTTGAAGTGTATTATTTGTTTTTTTCAACTCTCTAAGAAGTTCGACAATTCGCTCATTGGCTTTCCTGTTTTCTTTGTTATTTTTATCGTCTTTTTCTTTTTGTTTGTTGTTCTTTTTCATTTCCCGACCTAATTCTATATGAATTCTGTCAAATAATTTGTTGTAAATAATTCGTCCTTCTTTATCAGTTCCGATTTCTTCACCATAATATTTCCAAATATCTTTTACAACGTGTAGTGTTTCTACTAAAATCTTTTCTACAGTTGGATTGTTTAAAGAATGTTGTCTGAATTCATTTTTTAAATAATTCTCAATGTCGTAAGGCGACTGCCAAAATTGTACTTCTCCAACTTCGGAATAGCGACCATACACCAAATAACAAGCACTTGAAACCCAAAGACCTTGAAAGTCTTTCAACTCTCCATTAATTTCTTCTTTATCTAAAACTTTTTGCTTTACTTCTTGATTTGCTTTTGAAAGAATGGCTTCAACCTCTTCTTCATTCCAAAACTTCCCAAGTCTTAAAAACGGCAACAATTTTTTAATTGCCTTTTCTGAGTAAGTGCCATAATCGGTGGTATATCCTCCAAAAGAGCTAAAACTTTTAATCAACTCATTCAGATAATCTTGGGATAAATTTGATTTATCAAGTAATCTGCTAATTACATTCTTTAACCCTTTATTAAATTCATCTTTTTTCTTTACAGAATAAAAGAAATGCCAAAGACTGTATTCATTTTCGGGTATTAAAAATTCTCTGTAATCGAAACCTTTAATTTGTTTTGTTCTTAAAATAAAATTGTATCTCGTTGGGTTACAAGGTTCTTTTTCAGATGCGAAATTCCATTTGTAATTTTCAGTATTAACTTCTATATCTTTATGTTTCTTATTTAAAAATCCGAGAATATCTTTTTCTGTTGCATTTTCTTTATCATTTAAAAAAGTGTATAATTCTTCTTTAAGTTTGTTTGTCAATAATTGACTTGTAACATCCAAATTAATTTTAATTTCATCATTGACAATGTCTTCTTTCTTAATAATTTTAAGCCTTTTGATAAACTGCCAAAGCCTAAACTCTTGATACAACGGATTGGCTTTATGGATTGCTTTTAGTGGATTTTTATATTTCTTTCCAGTTTTTTCATCTGTACGTTCGTAGTTCTCTTTTTCATAAACACAATCTGCAATCAAAGATTTTTTAGACTTCAAATCTCTTTGATACAATAAAACATCTTCCTTAATCAAGTGATTAAAATCTAATTCCTTAATTGTTTTCTGATGACTATTATTGTTTGGGTACAAAAGTTCAATGGCTTGCTCGTAAAGATTTCTATTCTTTAATTCTGGATGAAATTGTTCCTGATTTTTATAAATAACATCCAATTCTTCCCTATAGTAATCTCTTTCAATAACTGTAATTAAATCGGCTTTAATTTTTTGTTTTGGGTTTTGCAAAAGATTATAATAAACAAATGAAGCAACGCCTTTGGTTTTGTTTTTTGTGTTGAAAGAAGTTAATGAAGTTTCTGTTTTTAATTTCATCAAAGTCCAATCTTTTTCATTTGGTGCTTGTATCTTCACATCTACTTTCCCTTTGTTCCCAGCACTTTTTTGAATTCGATCTCCATTACTATCAAAGTCTGTCTCAAGGATAAAATCTTGACTTTCATTACTTAGTTTAGGTAAAAACTTTCGATTTTCTTTATAGCTCCAACCTGTATTCAAAGAGAATTCCACCTCACCTTTTTTATCAGTGAACTTAGCATCAACAATTTTTAGGCTTTTTACTTCTTTAATTCTGTATATAGTTTTACTATCAATCTTATTGTTATTATTATCGTATTTTGTGATAATCTCTAATTCTTTTAAATCATCAACTTCTGTGATAGGGATTTTAGTCAGCTCCTTATATATTAATAATTGTGAGTTCTCATTTTCACTATCTACCAAAACAATTTCATAAGCATCTTGATTTTCAATTTTATTAATACTTTTTACTTTACCTACAAAGGGTTCGGTTAGTTCTCCTTCTTTTTGGACTTTTTCATCCTGCCCGATTACTTTTTCATAACCTCTTTTTTGATTAAAACTTAGAGTAATCCAAGCCAATTGTTCTTTTGTAAGTTCAAAATTTTTATCCGTAACCGCTTTGTGTCTTAAATAGTACAAAGTCCAATCGTAAGGGATTCTTGTTTGATTACCATTTCTTTTTTGATAGAACATTTCAGGATATTTTTTCCTAAAATCACTTTCCATTTGATGATAAGCATCTTTAAAAAGAAATTGAAATTTTCCACTATCATCTTTGTAATAAGCTAGTTTCTCCTCTGTTCCTTTTTTAAACTTACCACTTCGCTTTCCCTTTTTATTTTCAAACTCAATTGATAATTTGTAATGCTTAGGAAGTGCATTCAGTAAATTTAAAACACAATGAAGTCGATCTCTCCTCAATAAATATCTTTCATTGAGCTTTCTTGGAGAACGAAGTGTAGTTCTTTTAGCTGCACTGCTTTCGGTTTTAGCACCACTCTCAAATTTTGCTATTTCAGCAGCATCCATTGGCAATATACGAGAACCTAATCCCAAAATTCTTACTGTTTTATTTTCGTGGTCTATTTCCACCAACGCCCACCCAATACTATTTGTCCCCAAATCCAATCCCAATATTTTTTTCATTTGTAGATGATTTTATTTTAAATGTAAATTAGTGCTTAAAGTTAAAAAAAAAGAAAATTAATTAGCTTCTAGTTTTTCTTTTTGTAATAACAATTTTTTTTGTAATATTGTGCTACAATTTTGAAGCAATTCACAATAAGGATTATTCCGTTGTGAAAACATTTAAGGCGGGGAGACTCGCCTTTTTTTTTGGATTTAACTAAGGTGTTTTATAAACACCAAAACCCCCAATCCAAATACATCTTTCGCTTTTTTAGATTTATTTATGAAAAATTCAATCACCAAATAAATTTACATTCTTATATTTGCATCAAATAAAAATATGAAAACGCTTTTAAACAATACTTGGTGGTGGAGAAAATTTACGTCAGTCGTCGTGAACTAAGCTCCTATACGTAGTATTTAATCATAAATTACACAAAGGCTTGTCAGGACGACAAGCCTTTTTTTTGTGCCAAAGTCAAAATCATAATCAAAAATTTAGCCACGTGAAACAGTATAATCTTACCACGCATTTCAAACAAATTCTGGCCGACACCATAACACCCGTGAGTGTTTACCTTAAGATGCGCGATAAATTCCCCAACAGTATTTTGCTCGAAAGCAGCGACTATCATGCCAGCGATAACAGTTTTTCTTACATCTGTTGCAACCCTATTGCTTCCTTAAAAATAGAAAATAACCAATGTACTACCACATTTCCAGATGGTTCGAGTTTTGTTCAGTCGTTAAATAAACAGCGCGATGCAGTGCAACTTTTACAGGAGTTTGCATCGCAATTTACCATTGAAACCAACGACTTTAAGTTCATTTCTAATGGGTTGTTTGGATATATGGCGTATGATGCGGTACAGCACTTCGAGAAAATTCACATTGCCAAAAAAGAGGAGACAATCACCATTCCAGAGCTACAATACCACGTATATCAAAACATCATTGCCATCAATCACTTTAAGAACGAGGCATTTATTTTTTGTCACAGCTTAAACGAAACTAACAATACCGCCGAAATCGAACAACTACTGCAATCCAGAAACATAGCCAGTTACCGGTTTAAAAAAGAAGGCAATGGCACGTCAAACATGACGGATGCTGATTTTACCCGTATGGTTACACTTGCCAAAAAGCATTGCCAGCGGGGCGATGTGTTTCAATTGGTGCTTTCTCGACGCTTTTCGCAAAAATTTAAAGGAGACGAATTTAACGTCTATCGTGCCTTGCGAAGCATCAATCCCTCTCCGTACTTGTTCTTTTTTGACTACGGCGATTTTAAAATTTTTGGCTCCTCGCCCGAAGCCCAGCTCGTTGTCAAGGACCGAAAAGCCGAAATACATCCCATAGCCGGAACATTTAAAAGAACCGGAAACGACGAGCAAGACGCAATTTTGGCAAAGGAGTTAGCCCAAGACCAAAAAGAAAACAGCGAACATATCATGCTTGTAGATTTAGCCCGAAACGATCTCAGCCGAAATTGCAATCAAGTAGCTATCGAAAAATACCGAGAAGTACAGTTTTTTTCGCACGTCATTCATTTGGTGTCGAAAGTAACCGCTCGTTTTCAAGAAAAAACGACTACAATGCAAGTGGTTTCGGATACTTTTCCTGCCGGAACTTTGAGTGGCGCTCCAAAGCATAAGGCAATGCAACTTATTGAAAACATCGAGAAAACCAACCGCTCTTTTTACGGAGGAGCCATTGGATGTATGGATTTTGCAGGAAATTTTAATCACGCCATCATGATTCGGACTTTCTTGAGCAAAAACCACGAACTCCATGCCCAAGCCGGTGCCGGAATTGTAGCTCATTCTGATGAAGAAACCGAAATGCAAGAAGTATACAATAAATTACGAGCTTTACACAAAGCCTTAGAACTCGCAGAAACCATTTAACCTTATAAATGCAACACATGAAAAAGATAGTAGTCATTGATAATTACGATAGTTTTACCTATAATTTAGTCCATTATTTAGAGGCTATGGATGCCGATGTAACCGTTTTTCGTAACGACGAGTTTGCGTTAGAAGACTTAGAAGATTTCGAAAAAATACTACTTTCTCCAGGGCCTGGAATTCCAGACGAAGCAGGTTTGCTTAAGGCCGTGATTCAAAAATATGCGGCTTCTAAAAGTATTTTAGGCGTCTGTTTGGGTCAGCAAGCCATTGGCGAAGTTTTTGGCGGCCAATTAATAAACCTCGAAAAAGTATTTCATGGCGTGGCAACAAAAATCCAAGTAACTGTTCAAGATGAGGTCTTATTCCAAAATTTACCAAGTGAATTTGAAGTCGGTCGATACCATTCCTGGGTCGTCCAATCGCCACTTCCTGCCGATTTAGAAATTACCGCCGTTGACGAACAAGGACAAATTATGGCTTTGCGACACAAAAAATTTGACGTGAGAGGCGTACAGTTTCACCCCGAAAGCGTGTTGACACCGCATGGAAAACAAATTCTTTCTAATTGGCTGCATGGTTAAGTGAATTATTGGCATTGCGAGAAACGAAGCAATCTGGATTAGTCCTATTTTATCGGTATCCCGCGTTAGGGATTGAAGTGGAAATCCTTTTTTGTGGCTTTTCCTGCCACAAAAAAGATTGCAACGCAAAGCCCGACCCCGAAATTGCGAGGAACGAAGCAATCTTGAGGGGTAACGCCCAAATTTAATAGCAATTTTAAACGCAGATATTTTAAATTTAAGTCAACAATATAAGTATGAAAACAATTCTCAACCGACTCATCAATCACGAAGTTTTGACCAAGGATGAAGCCCGAGATGTGCTCATCAATATCTCACACGGGAGTTATAACGAAAGTCAAATAGCTTCATTTTTAACCGTTTACATGATGCGAAGCATTACCATCGATGAGTTGCAAGGCTTTCGAGAGGCCTTACTCGAAATGTGTATTCGCGTCGATTTATCATCACATAACACCATCGATTTATGTGGCACAGGTGGCGACGGTAAAAACACATTCAATATCTCCACCTTGGCCTCTTTTGTTACGGCTGGAGCAGGTATCAAAGTTGCCAAGCACGGCAATTATGGCGTTTCGTCTATTTCGGGGTCGAGTAATGTAATGGAGTACTTAGGCATCCAATTTTTTACCAACCCTGACCAGTTAAATCGCAGTCTTGACCAATCCGGAATTGCCATTTTACACGCACCACTTTTTCATCCCGCTATGAAAAATGTAGGCAAAATTCGCAAAGATTTAGCCGTAAAAACCTTCTTTAACATGCTCGGGCCGATGGTCAATCCGTCGTTTCCGCAAAACCAAATGGTGGGGGTTTTTAATCTCGAACTCGCTCGAATGTACAGCTATTTGTACCAAAACACGACTGTCAATTTCAGTATTTTACATTCGCTTGACGGCTATGACGAGATTGCCTTAACGGGTGCTACCAAAATCATCAAAAACAATATAGAAGGCATGTTACATCCTGCCGATTTCGGACTTTCCTCGATTTCTAGCACTGAAATTGAAGGTGGCAAAACAGTCAAAGAATCGGCCGATTTATTCCTAAACATCATCAACGGAAACGGCACTCAAACGCAAAACAATGTTGTGTGTGCCAATGCCGCCATCGCCATTTTTACCGTCGCTCAGGTTTCGATACAAGACGGTTTTGAGCAAGCTAAAGAAAGTCTGCTTTCCGGAAAAGCCAAAAAAGCCCTAGTCAATTTGCAAAATTTAAGTAAATGAACCGATTTCTACTGCCACAAGGCTACTGTTTTTTATTTGGGCGTGCCCCCGACACTCGAGAAAGTAGGGTGGTTTTAAGTCCAATCCCGTTGCGAGTGTTCGGGGTCGTGCTTCCGTTCCCGCTGTCATTGCGAGACACAAGCACTCTTGACAAAGAGCGTACTTCTTGCCTCGCAATGACGAGCTCCACTCAAGCACTCACGCAGAAAATCGTTTAAAAAGACACATCTTCTTTCAATCCAGAACTAAATAACATCAGTAAAAATGACCATTTTAGAAAAAATAATAGCCAACAAACACCGAGAGGTTGCATTGAAAAAATCGATAATTCCAGTACCGCAATTAGAAGGTTCCGTGTTGTTTAACAGAGAAACAGTCTCGCTGAGCCATATTTTACAAAACGGAAATCGGGGCATCATCGCCGAACACAAACGCCGTTCGCCATCAAAAGCAGTAATCAATCATGATTTTTCGGTACAAGAAGTCATCTCAGGTTATGATCAAGCAGGTGCGGCAGGAATTTCGGTACTAACAGATATGAGGTATTTTGGCGGTTCGCTAGAAGATTTGGTTCTTGCCAGAGCTTCCACCCATATTCCGCTCTTGCGAAAAGAATTCATCATAGACGAATATCAAATTCTAGAAGCCAAAGCCCACGGTGCCGACTTGATTTTGCTTATTGCCTCGGTGCTCACTCGAACCGAAACTACAAGCCTCTCAAAATGTGCTAAAAGTCTAGGTCTAGAGGTTTTACTCGAAGTGCACAACCAAGCAGAAGTAGAGAAATCACTCATGCCTTCGCTCGACATGATTGGGGTAAACAATCGAAATCTGGCCACTTTTGAAGTAAGGTTAGAGACCAGTAAAAAGCTGTCCGAAATGATTCCCGCTGACTTTGTTAAAATTTCCGAAAGCGGAATTACCTCAGTAGAAGATATTATTGAGCTCGAACAGTATGGGTATAAAGGTTTTTTAATCGGAGAAAATTTTATGAAAACCAACGATGCTGGGCAAGCAGCAAGCGATTTTATTTCAAAGTTAAAAATACAATAATGAGTAAGAATATCAAAATGGAGCCTGATATAAAGAAACTTAAAATGGATTTAGCAGTCAAGATTTGCGGTATGAAAGAGGCAGTAAATATTCAAGAAGTTGCTGCTTTACAGCCGGATTATTTGGGATTTATTTTTGCTCCAAATTCGCCCCGTTGTTTTGAAGGAGCCCTTCTTAAATTGCCAGAAACCGTAAAAAAGGTGGGGGTTTTTGTACAAGATTCAGTCGAAAATATTGTAAACATTGTCAAGCAGCATAAACTAGATTTGGTGCAATTGCATGGCAACGAGACAGTACGATTTTGTCAAGAACTGAAATCGGAGTTAGGAGATAAAATTCAAATTATCAAAGTATTTTCTGTCGGAATTGATTTTGATTTTGAAGTTCTAAAAGCATTTGAAGACCATTGCGATTTTTTTCTATTGGATACCAAGGGACGATTTCCAGGAGGCAACGGAACCCAATTTGATTGGCAAATTTTGGAAAAGTACCCTTCTAAAAAACCATTTTTCCTCAGCGGAGGAATTGGCGTTGATGATGTTGCAGAAATTATGGAGCTACAAAAGAAAAATTTGCCTCTGCATGCTATTGACTGTAACAGCAAACTGGAAATTTCTGCTGGAATTAAAAATAAAGAACAATGTGAGAAATTGATAAAAAGCTTCGCGGTTAAGAAACACCAATAATTATTTTAACAACATAAATACATTACAACACTTTGGTTCTTGGCACCTTTACGAGAAAAAACACCATTAATTATTATAACAACATAAATGCATCACAATACTTTGCGTCTTAGAGCCTATGCGAGAAAAAATACCATTAATTATTTTAACAACATAAATACATTACAATACTTTGCGTCTTAGCGCCTATGCGAGAAAAAATACCATTAATTATTTTAACAACATAAATACATTACAATACTTTGCGTCTTAGCGCCTTTGCGAGAAAAAAATATCATTAATTATTATAACAACATAAATACAATACTTTGCGTCTTAGCGCCTTTGCGAGAAAAAAATATCATTAATTATTATAACAACATAAATACAATACTTTGCGTCTTAGCGCCTTTGCGAGAAAAAATACCATTAATTATTTTAACAACATAAATACATTACAACACTTTGCGTCTTGGAGCCTATACGAGAAAAAATACCATTAGTCATTATAACAACATAAATACATTACAATACTTTGCGTCTTAGCGCCTTTGCGAGAAAAAAATATCATTAATTATTATATCAATATAAATACAATACTTTGCGTCTTAGAGCCTTTGCGAGAAAAAACACCATTAGTCATTATAACAACATAAATACATTACAATACTTTGCGTCTTAGCGCCTTTGCGAGAAAAAATCAAAGCAAATACTAGGAATAGTTAAAACAAAACAGATTAAAATTTTAAAAAATAAAATACCATGACTTACCAGGTTAATGAAAAAGGCTTTTACGGCGAATTTGGCGGAGCTTATATTCCCGAAATGTTATACCCAAACGTAGAGCAATTGCGCCAAAATTATTTAAAAATCACTGCTGAACCTGAATTTCAAGCAGAATTAGATGCGTTATTGAAAGACTTTGTCGGTCGGCCAACGCCGTTATATTTTGCCAATCATCTTTCCAAAAAGTATAACGCTAAGATTTATTTAAAACGTGAAGACCTTTGTCATACAGGAGCTCACAAAATTAACAACACCATCGGACAAATTCTACTAGCCAAAAGATTGGGAAAAACAAGAATCATTGCCGAAACAGGTGCTGGACAACACGGAGTGGCTACAGCAACGGTTTGTGCTTTAATGGGTTTGCAGTGTATTGTTTATATGGGAGAAGTTGATATAAAACGGCAAGCACCCAATGTGGCACGAATGAAAATGCTTGGTGCTGAGGTTCGCCCGGCAGTGTCGGGTTCGAAAACCTTAAAAGATGCCACTAATGAAGCCATTCGGGATTGGATCAATAATCCAGAAGACACCTATTATATTATCGGTTCTGTGGTGGGGCCGCATCCGTATCCTGATATGGTAGCGCGTTTTCAAAGTGTGATTTCTGCTGAAATTAAAAGTCAATTGTTGGAAAAAGAAGGACGAGAAAACCCTGACTACATAATAGCTTGTGTAGGTGGCGGAAGTAATGCAGCTGGAGCGTATTATCATTTTTTAGACGATGAAAATGTCAAAATTATTGCGGTGGAAGCTGCCGGATTGGGTGTTGGTACGGGCGAAAGTGCCGCAACTTCTGCTTTAGGTAAAATAGGAATTATTCACGGAAGTAAAACCTTATTAATGCAAACCGATGATGGGCAAATTACGGAGCCCTATTCGATATCGGCAGGCTTAGATTATCCAGGAGTAGGTCCTATGCATGCCCACTTATTTGAGACGAAAAGAGCTCAGTTTATTTCAATTACCGATGAAAACGCAATGAATGCCGGAATTGAATTATCAAAAACAGAGGGCATAATTCCTGCAATCGAAACCGCTCATGCCTTTGCAGCGCTCGATGTGATGTATTTACAGCCAGATGACGTGGTTGTGATTAACTTATCAGGACGGGGAGATAAAGATTTGCAGACGTACATTGACTATTTTAATTTATAAGACAGATTTAGTAATCCTAATTATAATAGGAGAATAATAATATACCAATATATTACATCATCATGAATCGAATTAACAAGAAATTAGCCGGATGCCAAGAAATTTTATCCATTTATTTTTCGGCAGGATATCCGAGTCTGAATGATACAGTTAGTATTATTCAGCAATTGGAAAAAAACGGAGTCGACCTTATTGAAATTGGTTTGCCTTTCAGCGACCCATTGGCCGACGGACCTACCATTCAAAACAGCGCAACCATAGCATTAAAAAACGGTATGTCGACAAAAGTACTTTTTGACCAGCTAAAGGACATTCGTAAAACAGTCAAAATTCCGTTAATCATCATGGGTTATTTTAATCCGATTATGCAGTACGGTGTAGAACAATTTTGCGAAACTTGTGCTGAAATTGGTATCGACGGATTGATTATACCCGATCTTCCGCTTGAAATTTACCAAAACGATTACGAAAAACTTTTTGAAAAATACGGACTAATCAATGTTTTACTCATCACACCACAAACCTCTGAATCTCGAATTCGACAAATAGATGCAGCATCAAAAGGATTTATTTACATGGTCAGCTCTGCAAGTGTTACAGGCGGTAGTACAGGTTTTGGTAAAGAGCAGGAGGATTATTTTAAAAGAATTAAAGATATGAAATTGAAAAATGCGCAGTTGATAGGCTTTGGGATTCACGATAAGAAGAGCTTTAGTACTGCAACCTCTTTTGCCAAAGGCGGTATTATTGGTAGTGCTTTTATCAAATATATTGCTGAACATGGAGTTGATAGTATTCCTGCATTTTTAAAGGGTCTTCGATTGTAAAGTAAAAATAATGAAGTAAGTGTTCTTGGTAAGGTACTTATATTTAGGTCGTTAATTAAATCATTTCAGCAAATAGATGCCATTTTCTTAATTCTTCCCGAATAGTCTCCTTTTTGTCTTAGAAAAAAAAGTAATTTGGCAACTTTATGACTTGTAGTAAGTTGAATAGAATTTTCCTTTTTTGTAAATTTATTAGTTGCACATCTCATAATAAGTTTTAATTTTGCCCCCTCAAAGGTTCTAGATTTTTTGATATTTTTTTCAAGAAAATAAATATTCAAAAAGGCTTGTGAGAAACAAAAAAGGG